>Ga0272445_1001761_pt1 | contig 16088 bp, 12 predicted proteins | sample YNPCB0031_FD_194404 | JGI IMG/M metagenome (GOLD analysis project Ga0272445, IMG submission 194404) | Hot spring sediment microbial communities from Yellowstone National Park, WY, United States - YNP-CB-003-1 | ecosystem: Environmental > Aquatic > Thermal springs > Hot (42-90C) > Sediment... | reverse complement strand
AAAATAAGATAAATTTATTGTTATTATTTTTGGTGAAAAGAATATGTCTAATAATATAGTCAAACTTAAAATTGGTAAAAAAGAAAAAAATATTATTGTACCATCTAAATGGAATGTAAAAATATATGATATTTCAGATCATCCTGCCATTTCTAATGAAGAAGTTTCTAAAAGCTTTATGGATCCTATAGGAACAAAGAAAATTTCTGACATGATTAATAATAAAATGAAAGTAGCAATAATATGTGACGATATTACTCGTCCAACAAATGTTAAAAAACTTCTTCCATATGTGCTCAAAGAATTAAAGAATAAAGGAGTACCGGAAGAGAATGTAGAAATAATAATTGCTCTTGGTGCTCATAGGCCTATGACAGGTAAAGAGATAGAAGAAAAATTTGGTAAGGAGATTTTAAAAAAAGTAAGAATATTGAATCATAATCCATTTGAAAGATTAGTTTACTTAGGTGAAACTTCGCATGGTACTCCTATAGAGCTTAATGAATTTGTTGCAAATGCTGATTTTAAGATTGGGATAGGATGTATAATACCTCATGCAGATGCTGGTTTCGGAGGTGGAGGAAAGATTATTATGCCAGGGGTATCTAGTCTTAAAAGCATAGATTATAATCATAGAATTCCAGGGAAACTTGCAGAGATATATGAAAATGAAAATAGAAAAGACATAGATGAATATGCAAAAAAGGCAGGACTGAATATTATAATTAATACCGTGATAAATAATAAAGCAGAAACAGCAAGAATTTTCATAGGGGATCCAATCGAAGCTTTTAGAGAAGGAGTAAAAATTGCTAAGGAAATGTATAAAATTTCAATTACTCAACAAGCAGATGTTGCTATAATAAATGCGTTTCCATTAGATATTAGCCTTATTGTAGCTATTAAGGCACTTTTTACAGGAATAACCGATTTCGTTAAGAAAGATGGAAGAGTATTAATGAGTATTGATGCTCGGGATAGATTAGGATACCATCTTCTTAGTAATCCAGGTGGCAAGTATGAAGAAGCAATAAGAGAAAGGATCAAATATGTTTTAAAAGATAAAAAACTAGTGATTATCACCCAAAATTTAAGTTATAAGGAAGTAAATCATATTTTTGGTGAATGCAAAGATGTATATTTATGTAAAAGTTTTGAGGAAGTAATAAAAGATGAGCAACTTGAAAATAAAGAATTAAACGTTGCCGTTTTTCCTACAGCACCGGTTTCTTTGCCTTCATAATAAAAAGAAATAAATTTATAGCTTATTTTTAGTTAAGATTTATTTAATGAAAAGGGGAGAGATTAAAAATGAATAAAATAAGAATTGGAATAATTGGTGCTGGAATTATGGGTCATACGCATGCAAAATCTTTTAAAGAAAATCCTAAGAGTGAAGTCGTAGCAATAGCAGATATAGTTGAAGAAAAAGCTAAGAATTTAGCTAATATTGTTAATGCTAAATATTATTCTAATTATGAAAAAATGCTTAAGGAAGAAGAAATAGATGCTGTTGTTATTTCAACTCCAGATTTTTTACATAAAGATCCTGTAATAGTTTCTGCCGAATATGGAAAAAACTTATTTATAGAAAAACCCTTCGCTACAACTATTGAAGATGCTAAAGAAATGCTTAATGCTATAGAAAAAAACAAAGTGAAAGCAATGGTAAATTATAGCATGCGTTGGAATCCACTATTTGTAGCCTCAAAAATAATTATGGACGAGAAATATATAGGAGAACCTATTTTTGCACATATAGTTCATAATGATAGAATAGACGTTCCATTAGAAATGTGGGGAGGAATAAAAGAAACATGGGCAAAAAATACCACTATTGCAGATTTTTTAATGAGTCATGATGTAGATGCTATTAGATGGATTTGTAAAAAAGAAGCAAAAAAGGTTTATGCTGTTTCATGCAAAAAAGTTTTAAAATTTACACCAGATGGTTATCAAGCAATAGTTAGTTTTGAAGACAATTTTAATGTTATTTTTGAAGCAAATTGGATTCTTGCTAGAAGTAAACCAAATTTAGTTGATGGTTTCTTTAGTATATATGCAAGTAAAGGGACGATAAATGCTCAATGGCATACAATGGGCTTCGATATAATGTCAACTAGGGGAATGGAAGTTTCTTTTAATGAAGAAGTAGAAATAAATGATTTAGTAAAAATTAAAAAGAAATTAGAAGAGTATGGAATAGTATGTAGAATAATATTGGAAAGCGATTGGTCTTATCAAATGGAAAATAGAGAAATAAAAGAATATAGTAGAGTAATAAATATACCACTTGAAGCTGCTTCTCCACCAAGATCTCCGCATAAAATAAAATTTTATCAAGGAGATCCATATGAACATTTCATAGAATGTTTGCAAAAAAATATTCAGCCAATATGTAGTGCAACGGATGGGTATAAACAAACACAAATTATATGTGCAATTAAAGAATCAGCTAGAGATGGTAAAATTATAGAATTAACGATATGAAGTATTTATGTGACACTACCCCTAAAGCAAACTTTTTGAGTTTATTATTTTTATTTAGAAAAATAAAAAATTGTATAAATTTCCTTTATTTTATTATAAAGAAATAAAATATTTTCCATTATTTTTTTATATCTTAATGGAGTGAAGCCAATAAATCTATTAATTTTTACTTTTTCTAAAAATACTTTACCTATTTTCTTATCGATTTTTAAACTTATATTTTTACTAATTGTAATGGAGACTTAATATTTTTCAAATTCTTTTTGTATTATGTTAAGTTTTTCTTCAGTTGCTGCTGCATAATATCTAAAAATAGCTCCACCTAAGTTAGCAGAAGATAACGCTTTTATCATATTTTTAATTTCATCAGTTAAAGCGTAATCAAGTCTTACCCAAGGTTTAATTCTTTTTCTATCATTAATTAAATTGATCGCTTTATTTATTTCATTCTTAAAAAGTTCAATTGAAAATGGCGTTTCCTTTAATTCAATAAGAGTTTTAAATTTTGATAACTCTTCTATGTTAAATAGCTTGGCTAAAAATTTAATTGCTAAGTATTCATCTACCTCTTTTTCTCTATTTTCTCTAATAAAATTAGCGTAAGAAATTATGCTACCACGCCAACCAAAAAGATCTTCTGATGGATAAAATTTAGGGTTAATTACATCAGCATATTTACGTAAGCTTTTCATATTTACTCCAAAAAGAGGAGCAAAAGATGGAGATACACAATCGATATTAAGTTCTAATGATGGGTCAATATCATTAACTATATCACGAACACATTGTGCAAATTCGTTAATAGAACTAAATCTAAAATTCCACCAATTAACAAAATCTTCATTACTAAATATTTCTGCAATTGTATCAATAGGTCCCAATCCATTATTAGAAATTTGCATAATTCTTTCTCTATTTAAATTCTTAATTTGTGAAAAAGTTTTTAAGGCCGCTCGTTTAAAATCATTAAAGACATATCCATACTTTTCTGCCTTATTGCGGCATCCTTCACAAAAGCAAGTAAACAATAAATCTGCCGTATAAGATGGGAATTGCAAAAGATCTAAAATGATCCCGTCAAGTTCTGAATAATTGTCTAAAATATCTTGTAAGTAACCAGCCATGTACTCTGAGAATCCAGGGGTATTTATACAAACGAAATCTTTCTTATTACCAAAAGCATCCGTTATTATTTGAGTGTTTATTGGAGCAAATTCATTTATTGGAGTTGCAGACATCCATAAATAATATACTTTTAAGCCCCTATCTTTTGCTATCTTCATAACTTGCTTAAAATACTTTTTACCAGAAATTTCGCATCCTGATACATAAGGTGCTCTTACAATTGTATCTTGGTAATATTTTTCAGTTGGATAAAATGGATGATAAAAATCTGCTTTTATTATATTAGACCCTATTTTTTGTCTAAGAGATTCTCTATATATTTCTGAATTAAAAGGCCCATATTGACGTTTACCCTCAGGATTTTCTATTGCTGAAAAAGGACCTATTACTATTCCATTAAAACCTTTTTTTACTAAATTGTCTATCATATAATCGATGCCTTCTAATGTTCCAACCCATTTTTCAAAATATGGCGATACTGGATAACCTATCCACATATATAAATCCATATTCATATTTTATGAAATGATTTAATGATATTTAAGCTTATCCATTATAAGGATAAAAAATAGGATCAACTTTACGTGAATATTCTTAAAGTTAATTAAAATTATTTTTAACTAAAATAGATAACCTTCACATGTAAGTATTAGGTTTACTTATAATTTATTTTTATTTTCTTTAAGTATATGTACTATATCATCATTTGTGAGAACTTTTATGGATTCTCTCCTTGTCTCTTCTAAAATAAACTTAATAGTTTCAAGGTGTGGATCCTTTACTGCTAAAATTGCAGGATGAAATACCAAACTACATATTAAAGAATTTTTGTGAGCATAATGTATCGCAAGATTCATAAGATGAAGCCATTCAGATTTATCTAAATCTAAAAGTCTGAAAGCCCATACATCAGTCAAACCCATCATAGGTATTTCTAAAAGTCCACTAGAATATTGATAAGGTTGAAGATTCTTTATGCTCCACTTCAAAGCCAATTCTAATTCCCTCATTTTTGGTTTATATTTTTTTAGGTTTATAGAATTGGATTTTATTAAGAAACCCCCAGGAATAATTATATCTGAAACTTTTCCTATTGGAAAATTATACTGACTAGAAATATATTTAAAGCCTTTTTCCAATAAAAAGTATTGTAATTTTGGAAAATCTTTAATACCATTTTTAAATCCATAAGGTGCTCTAAAACCTATGACATTAACTCTCAATTTTTTCTGAATAAGAATACTTGTTTTTTCTATTTCATATTGAATGACTTCAAAAACGTTTTTAAAACCTTTAAGTAATTTTTGATTTTTAATATAAAATGTCTGTAATTGCTTAATTTTTTTAGCTTTAATATTTATATGATTATAAGTATGGTTTCCTACAGAATGTCCCTCACGTATAATATTTTTAAATAAGTTAACATTTTTATAATTCTTAAAACTTCTTCCTAAAAGAAAAAATTGAAATCTAACATTTTCTTTCCTTGCTATATTTAAGATATCATTAATATAACGACGAGTTCCATCATCTATTAAACCTTTACAATGATCCCATACACTAGTCCAATATGGAAAATTTGTACACATTTCTATATCAAAAGTCAGACTTAATATCGGTTCTCTAAGCATTTTTTAAAATTTTCAATAGAATTAAATTCTTAGAGATGTTTTATTCTATTAAAATATTTTTCTATATATTTTTGATTATGTTCTGGACCTCCAGGGACATTCATGCTTATCCAAACTGGTGGTTCAACTCCTTTCTCTAAAAGATTCTTTACAACTTGTGCTACAAGTGAATTTACAATATATGTATATGAAATATTTGAAATAGGTGCTACTTTTGCTTTAAAATTCTTTATTTTTAGTACGGCATCTCCAGGAGGTGCATAAGTATCTATAAATACATCAACTACTTCATATAAATTCTTCCTTGTAGGATGCCTTAAAGGAGAATCTAATGGTATTGATTTGCTAAATTCTGATGAGGTTATACCTATAACTTTTGCACCCCTGCGCTTAGATTCTAATGCAGCCTCTATTACAACTGGTTTTACACCAAGGTATTCTATAATAATCATTACATCACCCTCACTTACCTTATAATAATCTAAGACTCCACTTATGTAATTTTGAACTAGTAGCGCTTTTGAAGCTTTAAGTGCATGAGAAAGAGAGAAAGTCTCATCATATATTGGATTTATTGGTACTAGACCTCCTGCCCTAAAAAACATATCATCAACACCCATCCTACCATGTGTTGGCCCAAAAACATGTATTAATTTATCGTCAAGTATCGCTTTGGTCATTATTTCAGCTGCTTTTAAAATATTTTCTTTTTCTCTATTCATTATCTTTTCTATAGTTTCAATACATATTTTAGCATATTCCTCGTATGGTTCCATGAGCGTTTTTCCTATAAAGTTACACATAAACTTTTTCTTAAGATAAGTAAAGTTTTAGAACTGAAATTTTAAGTAGCTTCCCTTTTTTTAATTTTTATTAAAATATAATTCTTACAATGTATATTTGTTTAAGCAATATTTCTAATACACCTTTTTTTATTAAATGAATGTTTTACAATTGTAAAATAAAAAAAGCTAAACGAGTAAAAATATTTTTTACAAGCTGACAAAAAACTTATATATCTTTATGCATAGTATAAAAAATGATGGGAAATGGGTGAAGAAAAAAAAGTTAGTAGACGTGATTATTTAAAATATACAGGTGCTGCAATTGGTGGCTTAGTAGTTGGTGGAGCTTTAGGATATTTATTAAAACCAGCGGAAGTAATTGAAAAAACAGCAACTGTTACTATTCCTGGTGTTGAGAAAACTGTAACAGTGACTGCACCGGGAGTCGAAAAAACAGTAACTAAGACAATATCTTTTACTGAAATAACTACAACACCGATAATAAAACCAGGTAAGATAAGTTTCATGAATATGGGAGGAATAGCTACTGATATATTAAACGAGATTGTTGCCGACTTTAAGAAAAAATTTCCTGGTTCTGATGTGTTATTAGACAATGTCCCTCACGCACAAGGTCATGAAAAATATTTGACATTATTTAAGGGTGGTACTCCCCCAGATGTTGGATACTTTTTAGATATTTGGGTGCCAGAATTTGCAGAAATGGATGCATTAGTAGCTCTAGATGAATTTTTGGGGCCTACTGAATGGAAAAAGGTAGCTGATGAATTTATAGGAAATAGTGAGGATGTATGTTTATGGAAAGGAAAACACTATGCAATACCGATGTATTATAGCACAAGAGCAATGTTATATAGAAAAGATAAACTAGAAGAAGTTGGCTTTAAAATTCCAAATAAAGATGAATGGAGTTATGAGATGCTTTATGAAGCTGTAAAAGCAATACATAAACCTGAAGTTGGCTTTTACGGTTTTGGAATGCCACTTAAAGATCCAAAACATACACTCAGAGTTTTTTGTCAATTAGGTTGGCCTAAGGGTGTAGAACTTTTGGATGAAAAAGGCAAACCAGTTTTTAACACTCAAGAAGCTATAGACACTCTTGAATATTTAGTAAGTTTAAAACCCTACTCACAACCTGGTGCAGAAACATATAACGAGGGAGATGTTTACACTCTTTTATATGGCGGAAAATTGGGTTTTTTTGTAGCAGGAGGGGCATATACTGTACTATATATAGAGAAAAATTATCCTGAACTTAGGCCTAAAATTGACTATGCTTTACCTCCCAAGGGCAAAGCGGGACATAAAATTTTACAAATTGCTGATGTGCTTGTAATGTTTAATGCATGTAAGAATAAAGAGTTAGCTTGGGAATTTATGAAATATTGGATAGACCCAGACTGGAGACTAAAACTAGATCAATTTATAGGTTTTATGCCATTGACATACGGTGAAGCAAGCAAACCTTTCTTTCAAACAGATTTCTGGAAGTTTTGGGTAGAAATTGGAGATAAGTACGGTAAATTCTTCCCGATATGGCCATGGTGGCCAGAGATACAATCAATAATAGCTAGTGGAATAGCAAGTGCTTGGATGGGTGAAAAAAAGCCAGAAGATGCAATTAAATACGCCTATGATGAATCCATTAAAGTTTATGAAAAATGGATAAAGTGAAAAGATCCTTGAAAACCTTTTCCTTGCGTCCTTACTTTTTTTTATTACCAAGTATTTTCTTCCTTTTTTTGTTTATTATTTATCCTATTTTTGAAATAATTTATTCATCCTTTTTTTATATAACACCAAAAGGAGAAGAGCGTTTTGTTGGGCTTCAAAATTATTTGGATCTTTTTTCAGATTCAGTTTTTGTATGGAGTCTTAAGAATACTATTTTATGGGTAATATTACGTGTTACTTTAATGTTGATCCTGGGATTGGGCATAGCATTACTAATAAACTATCCTTTTAGAGGTAACAGCATTATTGAAACTATTTTAATAATACCTTGGGCAATGCCTCTTGCTATTGTTTGTTATGGATGGAAATGGATGTTGAATGGCCCATATGGTCATTTTAATTCACTTCTTAATATATTAGGTCTTATTTCTCAACCTTTTCCAGAATGGTTGGGAAGTCCATTAGGCGCGTTTCTTGGAGTTCTTGGGGTTAGTGTATATACTGGTTTACCATTTACTACTTTAATATATTTATCAGGTCTTAAATCAATTCCAGAATCTTTGTATGAAGCTGCTTTAATAGATGGTGCTTCAATATGGCAACGATTTAGGTATATTACGTTACCTCAACTTAGAGCAGTTGTTATAACGATTATACTTCTTGAAACAATTATTTCTTTTGGCTCATTTACAACAGTATGGATCGTTACTTTAGGGGGACCATTACATTATACAGAACTTATTGTTACATATTTATATAAAGTAGCCTTCGAATTTTTTAATTGGGCAAAAGCCTTTACCATAGCTACGATTGGTTTTATAATACTATTTATATTTTCCTTTATTTATATATCAAAAACATGGAGAGAGTAAAATGACCATATGGAAAATTTTGGAAAAAATTTTAATATACAGTTTTGCATTTATGCTCTCAGTAATTATTATGTTCCCAATTATAAGCATGATTTCTACTTCATTAAAAAGTTGGAGTGAATTATGGATTAGTCCAGCTATATGGATACCAAATACCATCTATTTTGACAATTATATTAAAGTGTGGCAAAAAATAGGAACTGGCTTAGGTTTGACAATATACTTTAGAAATTCCATGATTATAGCGAGTGGTACAGTTCTATTAAGCTTAATGTTATCCATACCAGCAGCTTATACTATTTCTCGTTATAAATTCAAAGGTCGTAAAGAATTCATGTTCTTGATTCTCATTACGCAAATGATTCCACCTATTATTTTAATTATGTCTTTATTTACGATTATGAAAATGTTCGGACTATTAAATACCTACTTAGGTGTAATTTTAATAACCTCAACTTTTAGTATGCCATATAGTGTATGGATACTTTTTACATCATTTAATGCAGTTCCGAGAGTATTAGATGAGGCTGCAATGTTAGATGGATGTTCAGAACTTAAAATTTTAACTAACATCATTATTCCATTAAGTTGGCACGGTATTATAACTGCAATGATATATGCATTTATATATGGATGGTCAGATTTTCTAATATCACTTACATTTTTAAGGAGTTCTGAACTATTACCTGTGACAGTCGGTATCTTCAACTTGCTATATTCTCCAGGTACTGTAGAAATTCCATGGCATGAAGTAATGAGTTCAAGTATACTTTCTGCCATTCCTGTTATGATATTATTTTCAGTAATTAGAAAGTATTTAGTTCGTGGATTTTCAATGGGTGGAATTAAGGGATAAATAAAGATTATAAATTAAAAATTAGAAAGTATAATTGGTTTTCTTTCCTTGATAGATTCTAAGATAGCTACTCCAATCTTAGTAGCAATTAATCCATCATTACCAGAAACAACCGGTTCTCTATTTTCCATAATGCATTTTACAAAACTTTCAACCTCTTTTTTTAATGCTCCGTATGTTTCACCTTGAATGTCCATCCAATGAAATACATCAAAATTTTTTATGTTATCTTGAGAAATAAGAGTACAATCACTTGGAATAGAAGCATGTACTCTTCCTTTATCACCAAAGATTTCTATTCTACTATCAATTCTACTTGGAAAATTATTTGGATTTATCCATCCATTAATCATTACACCAAGAGCCCCATTTTTAAAGTTTATTAATGCAGAAATTAAACCTTCATTATTACTAACTATCTTTCTACCTTCAGCATATACTCTATGTATATCATCTTCCAGAAACCAACGCATTAGGTCTATATCATGTATGCCAGACCACCAAATAGTATTCGTTCTTGAACCTACTCTTTCTCCTATAAATAATGGATTAACTCTCTTAGTGTATAACAATATAGGAGTCCCAATGTTTCCATCACTAATAGTTTGTTTAATAGTAAGGAAGATAGGATTGAATCTCTCAATAAAACCCACCATTAATTTTACTCCATTTTTTTTCGCATATTTTATTATTTCTTCTGCATCTTTTACGTTTGTTGCTAATGGTTTTTCTATTAGCATATGCTTTCCAGCCTCAGCAGCTGCAATTGCAGGTTCTAAATGAAGATGTTCAGGAGTAGCAATAATTACAGCATCTATATCTTCTTTTTTAAGCATATCATTATAATCTTTATACCATTTTGTATTGTATTTCTTAGCTATTTCTTTCCCCCTTTCTTCATTTATGTCTGCAACAGCTAAGAGCTTTATATAATTAATCTCTGAACATACTTTTACATGAAGTTCTCCCATATATCCTATTCCAATAACACCTATTTTTACATAACTCATGTTTTCTCATTTTTTAAATAAAAATAGTTAAATATAAAATTTAATCTTACAATTATTTCTTTATTTTAAATTTATTTTACCGTATAAGAATTTTATGTATTGTTATATAGATGGAATAATTACTTCTTAATAAGGTTAATAGTACTGTTAAATAATTAAAAATAATTATCAATATTTATATTTTCCTCACATTTGTACACGGAAATGTATTGAAAACTTAACTATAGTGTCTATAATTAAAAAAATATTTAATAAAATATTTTATAAAATCTTATCGTATGCCCATCCTATATCAAGCTCATCTAATTTTGCTTTAGTTGGAATTCCAGTATTTTTATCCCATCCCATCATTTCATAATATATTTTAATTGCTTTATAGAATTCTTCTTTATTTATTTTGAATCCTTTACTTGGTCCAAATTTTATTTCTTCAAAAAATCTTTCAGGAAGATTATCATCATTATTTGTAAAACCTTCTCTTATATTAAAACATCTAGCAATATTTATTGCTCTCTCACTTGCTTTCATAAGTTCCCATAAACTTGTTTCCCATCCTGTAACAGCATTAATAATTTCTATTAATTGATTTATTTTTATAAATCCAGCTGGATGAGGGATAAATGGAAATTTACACATTCCTAAGCAATCAAAAAGTCCCCACCATAAATGAGCATACACAAAAAATCTAACTTTTTCAGGGCTTAAACTTAGACTATTTATTGGTTTTAATATTCCTAAGGGCTTAAAATCTTCTGATTCTTTTTCAAAAAGTGGATCATGTGGATGTTGCATATGATCTGCTCCAGATGGAGATAAAGCATATGCTAATCCAACTCCAGTTTTCCCACGTGGTTCTTGTAAAGGTATTTCTTTTCCTTTAACATGTAAAGCAAATTTTTCAGATCCTTTCCTTATTTTCTTAGAAGCTCTCATAACTCCTTCAGCTAATAAATCTCCTATCCCTTCTCTTTTTGCAATCATTTCAATTAATTTAAGCATTGCTTCTTTATTTCCAAATTTTAAATCTAATCCATTTGTATCATTCTTTGTAAGAATTCCATTTTCATAACATTCCATTGCAAAAGCAATCACACATCCTGTGCTTATTGTGTCTAATCCATACGCATTACACATTTGATTTGCTAATGCTATAGCATTAATATCATCTATATAACATAGCGATCCAAAAGCTGCAATTGTTTCATATTCAGGTCCACCATAATCTGGATCTGTTTCATATGGTGGTTTTCCTTTTACAACTCTTTTACATCTTATAGGACATGCATAACACCCTTCAGTTTTAATAAGTATAGTTTCTTTCATAGTTTCTCCTGAAATTTTCTCAGCTTTATCAAAATATCCACCTTGAAAATTCTTTGTTGGAAGCATTCCAACTTTATTATTTGCCATTACTCCAATAGAAGTACCATAAATATTTCTAGCAACAGATCCTGGAAAATTCTTCCAATTTTTAGAAAACCATTTAATCATTTCATGTATCTTCTCTTCATTACTAAATTTTATTTTACCATGTCCACGTACTGCAATTGCTTTTAATTTTTTTGAACCCATTACTGCACCTAATCCACTTCTTCCATTCACATATTTTAATTCATTAATTATGCAAGCATATCTTACAAGATTTTCTCCTGCTAAACCTATTGAAGCAATTCTAATTAATTTATCATTCAATTCTTTGCGTATTTCTTCTTGTACTTCTTTTATTGTTTTTCCCCATAAATGATTTGCATCCCTTATTTCAATTTTTTCATCATTAATCCATAAATAAACAGGCCTTTCAGATTTCCCTTCTATTATTAAAGCATCAAATCCTGCAAATTTTAATTCAGGCCCAAAAAAGCCTCCAGCTTCAGCTTCTCCAAATCCATTTGTTAAAGGAGATTTTGAAATAACACTATATTTTGAAAGACCTGGCAATGGAACACCTGTAAGTATTCCAGTAGCAAAAATCAATTTATTTTCTGGACTGAATGGGTCTATTCTAGGTTTTAATTCTTTTAAAAGAAAGTATGCTCCGAGCCCTCTTCCACCAAGATACATTCTATAAATATAATCATCTATTTCTTCAATTGAAATTTTTTCATTTGTCAAATCAATTCTTGCAATTTTTTTATTATATCCTTTGTCTATATGAAACATTTTTAATCCCACCATAACATTCTTTTAAATTTAAGCAAAATATTTAATTTTTTACATTGGAGAAATAACAGTTGGAGTTGCAATTTCTTCAAGAATTTCAACAGCAATATCTCTACCAGTTCCTACTTTTAACTTATAACCCAATTTTATTAATGATAATTCAAGAGCGGTAAAAAACGGTAATATACATTCAGGCGATGCTGTCATTCCCATATGAGCGACTCTAAATATTTTACCACTTAATTTTTCCAATCCTCCAGAAACTATTACTCCATATTTTCTCATATTACTTCTTAATTCTGAATCTTTTATACCATTTGGAATTTTAACTGCAGTTACAGTATCTGAAGCTATTTCCTCATCCGGAAAAAGCTCTAAACCCATAGCTTTAATACCTTCTCTAATTGCTCTTGCTGCAACTTTATGTCTTTTAAACCTATTTTCGACCCCTTCTTCTAATATTATATTAACTGCTTCATCAAGAGCATAAACAAGATGTACTGGCATAGTTATTGGTTGTCTTCTCCATCCCCATATTGCTTCTCCACCTCTTTCTTTAGGAAGCCACCATTTTTTCCATCTAAGTAGATCATAAGAGAAAGTAACTGGAGGGGTCTTTCTATTTTCCATAGTTTCCCATCCTTTCTTACTTATGGATATTAATGATAAGCCTATAGGTGCAGCTAAACATTTATGAGAAGCAGACATATTTAAATCAATATTCCAATCATCTGTTTTAATATCTACACCTCCTAAAGATGAAACTGTATCGACTAGGTATAATACATCATACTTTTTAACAATTTCACCGATTTTATCTATTGGATACATTGCTCCTGTCGTGGTTTCATTATGTACAATTGTTAATGCCTTAAAATTTTCATTTTTTAATAAATTTTCTAATTTTTCAATATTTATAGGTTTACCCCATTCTACTTGAAATGCTACAGGTTTTCCTCCAACTCTTTTAACCATTTCTGTCATCCATGCACCAAAAACTCCAGCTTCAATACAAAGAACTTTATCATTAGGTTCTATAACACTTGCAATAGAAGCTTCTAAAGCTACTCGTCCAGATCCAGGTACCGCAATAACTTCATTTTTAGTTTGAAAAATTTTCTTTAATTTTTGTAAAAGATTATCTAAAACATCAATGTTAAATTCAGGATCATAATGAGCAATAGATGGTTTCATCATACTACGAATAACACGCCAAGGAATTTCTGTTGGACCTGGAATCATAAGGATTCTTTTACTTTCTGACATAATTCTTCAAAAGTGTATGAGAAATAGTGATTAATAAATATTATTTTACTTATTTATATTAGTATTTTGTTAGCCCTTAAATTATTGCTATAAAAATTTAAATAGTAGAAAATTTTTTAAACGATTATGTTAAACTCTCTTACTCCTATAGAGAAAAAAGTAATTAGTAGTATATCCGAAGATAAAGTTATTAATCTTGCACAAAAAATGATACAAATAGATAGTCAGAACCCCCCTGGTAATGAAAAAGAACTTGCAGAATTTATATATGACATATTAAGTGATCTTGGATTAAAAGTTAAACTTTTAGACTTTTTACCAAATAGGCCAAATCTTGTAGGATTGTATGAATCAAATGTAAGTAAGAAATCTTTACTTTTTGATGGTCATTTAGATACTGTTCCAATTGGTAATCCTACATTATGGAATGTTGAGCCACTAGGAGGAGTAGTTAAGGAGGGAAATCTTTATGGTCGTGGCTCTGTTGATATGAAAAGCTCAATTTCAGCATTTATATGCGCTTTAAAAACTATAATTGATTTAAATATTACTTTAGATGGTAAGGTAATAATAGTGTTAACTTCCGATGAAGAAATTAGTGGTTTAGGTACAAAAAAAGTTTTAGAAAAAGGTTATTATGCAAATGCAGCAATTGTTGGAGAACCAAGCGATTTAGAAGTAAATATTGCTCATAAAGGTGTTGCAAGATGGAAATTAACTGTTTTTGGTAAATCAACTCATGCAAGCACTCCAGAAGAAGGCATAAATGCAATATATAAAATGGCTAAAGTTTTAATAAAATTGGAAGAACTTCATAATACATATATTTCTAGTGAAAAAAGACATAGAATTTTAGGTACACCAACATTAAATGTTGGAATAATAAAAGGAGGAATAAAAGATAATATAGTTCCTGATATATGTGAAATAACAATAGATAGAAGATTAATTCCTGGAGAAAAATTAAATGATGTAGAAGAAGAATTAAAATCAATGCTTTCTAAAATATCTTTTCAAGATCCAAAATTTAAGTATGAGCTTTCTCTCTATCATATTCATAATCCTGCTGAAACATCTCCTAATGAATATTTTGTAAAATTATCAAAAAAAGCTGTTAAAGATATTACTGGAAAAGAAAGTACTATAGAAGGCTTTGTTGCAACTACAGAAATGTCTCATTTAACTGAAGTTGGAATTCCATCAATAATTTTAGGTTGTGGAAATATTAAAATGGCACATACAATAAATGAAAATGTACCCGTCAAACAAATAATTGACTTAACAAAAATATATGCATTAATAATATTAAGATATCTTGGAAAAATATAAAATGTATTTTTGCTATTAATTGCTTGAATGTATTTGAAAAATTATTATTCTAGTTCCATCTAATTTTTATCTTTTATGTTAACTTTCTAACAAATATTCATAGAAAAATATTTATTTTTTTACAAAAAACGATTTATTTCAACAATAACTTTTAAGTTTTTTATAAGCTATTTCTATAAAAAGTCTCGTTATTTTTGTTGAATACAGACATTTTTCTAAATCTTTTTATATTTATGCCGATTGAACATTTCAGTATTAAAAAATCTCATTACTTTCACTTAAAGAGAATATAGATAATGTTAATCAAGTGCAAAATCTTTATATAATTCTTTGACCTCTTTAAATAATGTTAGTTAAGGTGAGTGATGTGAATATTATAGATGAATATTTTAAAAAAGTTGTTGAAATATTGGAAAAAATAAAGAATAATGAGAAAGAAAATATTGAAAAAGCAGCTGAAGTTATTTCTAAAGCAATTATAGAAAATAAAATGATTCATATTTTTGGAACTGGAGGACATTCTAATATTGCAGCTGAAGAAATGTTCTATAGAGCAGGTAGCTTAATTCCAATAAATGCTATACTAGATCCTGGAATTAATTTAACATTTGGAGCTATAAGATCAACATTGGTTGAAAGAACTCCAGGATATGCTCAATCAATATTAAAAAATTATGATTTAAAGAAAGGAGATGTAATGATTGTTGCAAATCAATATGGGATTAATAGTGTTACTATTGATACTGCTTTGTTTGCTAAAGAATTAGGATTAACTGTTATTGCTATTACTTCTCCTGAATTTTCTAAGAAAGTTCCATTAGATCATCCTGCAAGACATCCAAGTAAGAAAAACTTATTTGAAATTG
>Ga0272445_1001758_pt1 | contig 16095 bp, 21 predicted proteins | sample YNPCB0031_FD_194404 | JGI IMG/M metagenome (GOLD analysis project Ga0272445, IMG submission 194404) | Hot spring sediment microbial communities from Yellowstone National Park, WY, United States - YNP-CB-003-1 | ecosystem: Environmental > Aquatic > Thermal springs > Hot (42-90C) > Sediment... | reverse complement strand
CAATGTCAGGATTATATATATTGAGGGCGGTCTTCAAGATGCTAACAAAGGCACTTCTTAACTTCGAGGAGGCTGAAATCCATTTTTTAGGTGACACCCTTGCGTAATTTGAGTTAAATATATTGCTTCCGAAAAGATTACCTATTGCGAGGTCTATAGCACCCATCTTTACTGCAGCCATTGATACAACCACTTCTGGCAGGGATGTCGAGACAGCTATGAATATATTTCCTACGAATGTCTGTCCAAGGCCTGTCTGCTCAGCTATACCCTCACCTATTTTTGGAAGAAATATAGCGGCGGTTATAACAAAAATTGCATTAATCGAATAATTCATTATAGCTGTCTTTGTCGGCATATCTTCGTATCTCAGCTCAATAGCAACCTCTTTTACAAAGGCAGATATCTGCCTCTTTTCATAAAAATAGACCAGTCTCATGGCAATAAAATATGTGACAATAAAGAAGAGGGAATAGGGTCCTATCCAGCCGAAGGGAAGGATATACCTGTTTATAAAGAGGCTTATAGCAACAAGACTCAAAAGGAGTATCCCGAATCCTGCAGAGAGCACATGGCCATGATGAGCCTTTGACGAGATGGGAATAGTCCTGTGCATTGAATCGAGAAAGGCGAGGATGAGCATATTGAAGACACAGCTTCCCAGGACATCCCCTACTGCAATATCTGGAACACCCGCATATGTAACAGAGCTTATGCCTGTAACAAGCTCTGGAAGGGATGTCACAGATGCCATAAGGACAACACCTATCCATGTCCTTCCAAGGCCTGTCTTCTCGGCAATAACATCGCCATACCTTGAAAGCCTCGTACCGGCATACACTATTACAGATGTGCATATGATAAAGGCAAACCAGAGAAACATATTCAATTATTACCTATGATATTTAGCTGTAAGAAACCTTCCTGACTCGAGATATTCAATGGCATTATTGATATCCTTTTTCTTGCCTATCAATAAAAGGACATCTCCTGTCCTGAGGGCGAAATCAGGTGAGGGATTCGCTACTATCTCCTCTCCCCTCTGGACACCGATAATAGTCACACCTGTCTCTGCCCTCAGATGGAGTTCCTTAATTGTGTGTCCATCTATGTGAGAATGCTCCTTTATAAGGTATGTCTCTGTCTCTATATCCTTCAGAAACTCTTGTCTCTCGGCAAGGTGTTTTCCTGGAAGCTCCACTGTCCTCAAGGCACTGTAATGGTCCCTTCTTATATTCTCAATATGTTCAGTTATCACATTCCTTGGCACATGGTAGTGATGCAATACCCTTGAAAATATCTCTATGGATGTCTCGAATTCTTCAGGAATCACCTCATTAGCACCAAGCTTTATAAGGTCATCAACCTCTGCAATATATTTTGTACGGACAATGATATGAATGGATGGAGCCTCCTTTCTTGCAATCTGGACAATCCTGCGGGTAGCTGCAGGATCGGATATGGCTATCACAAGGACCTTTGCCCTGTGGATTCCCATCTTATGGAGTATCTCTGCTGATGTCCCATCTCCATAATATATAGGCTCTCCCTTCTTCTTCATCTTTCTGACTGTGTTGGCATTCATTTCCAGGACAACATAAGGTATCTCTGATTCCCTTAATACCCTTGCAAGATTCCTTCCGTTTATACCAAATCCAACTATTATCACATGGTCTGATTTCTTTGTTGAAACCTCTTCCTTAGTCCTTTTTCTTTTGATTCTCTCAAAGCTTTTAAATGGCAGGGTCGAAATCAGATATTCAGATATACGGGGTGATGCAATGATAATAAAAGGGGTAAGAAGCATTGTAATAACCGATGCTGAAAGGAATGTCTGATAACCATACTCCTCAAGAAGGCCTGCCCTTTTGCCTGCAAGGGCAAGGACAAAGGAGAACTCACCAATCTGGGAAAGGTAAAGACCACTCAGGAGAGATATCCTCAAAGGCTGGCCTGTGATCTGAGATGCCAGTGAGGTTACTCCCGACTTGATAATAATTATAGAAAAAACAGCACCCAGAACAGTGGGCATGTTTTCTCTTAGAAAAGTAATATCCATGAGCATTCCAACAGATATAAAAAAGAGGCCAATAAAGCTCTCCTTAAAGGGCATTATATCTGCTATTGCCTGCGAGGCATATTCTGACTCTGAGATTACAATTCCAGCAAGGAATGCCCCGAGGGCAAGGGAAAGACCGAGTTTTGATGTAAAAAAGGCAGTGCCGATGCATAGGAGTATTATTGTGATTATGAATAATTCCCTGCTCCTTGTCTTTACTATCTCGTGGAGTATAAATGGCACAGCCCATCTTGCAGTAATAAGGACAGCACCAAGGAGGGCAAAGGATTTAAACATTGTAAGGGCTATATCCTTGAGGCTTCCACTGTTTCCAGAAAGTATCGGAATCAGAAGCATAAAGGGCACAACACAGAGGTCCTGAAATAAAAGTATCCCTACAGATGTCCTTCCATGGGGAGAGTTTATCTCTGCCCTGTCCATGAGGATTTTCATCACGATTGCTGTACTGCTTAGGGCTATGAGAAAACCATCAAAAAGGGCTGCATTAACCCTCTGGTTGAGGCAGAAGTAACTCATTATAGCCACTGCAATTACTGTTAATATCACCTGAATTGTACCACTGCCAAGCACATGGGTGCGGAGCATCATGAGATTTCTCAGGGAGAACTCAAGGCCAATGGTGAACATTAGGAGTATCACGCCTATCTCGGCAAAGAGCTCCACTTCATGGACATCCTTTATAAACTGAAATCCGTGAGGACCGAGAATAATTCCAGCAATAAGAAAACCGACAATAGAGGGAATCCTCAGCCTTCCAAGGGCAAATACCACAATGGCAGAAACACCAAAGATTAAGACCAGAGATTTCAAAAATTCCAGTTCCATGTTTTTATGGTAACATAAAATATGCTTTATTATTGCCTTATAGTGAGGCAGATATTGGAGCAGCAGAGCTACAGAACAGTAGAACAGTAGTTTTTTTGAACTCCAGTAGCAATCGTAGATGGTGAGACTGTTAAGAGGGCAAGGGCTACTGGCATAAATCCCCATGAGTATCTAAGCAATAACGACTCTTACAGTTTCTTCAAGAAGATTAACGGACTATTTATCACAGGACCAACAGGAACAAATGTGATGGATATGCAGATAGTGATAATAAGAAGGGGGCATTAGCCCCCTTCTTTAATGCTGTGTACCCATCTTAAAAATCTTCTTTAGGATCTCCTTATGTTTGGCATCTGTTTTTGCAAAGCCTTAACAGCCCTCTATAGCCTTCTTCTTTTTAGTCGCACCTTCTGAAACCTTACCTTTTAGGGATTTCATATAGGCTACGATGTTTGTCATATCAGCAGACTTCACATCTAATGACTTGCCCTTCATCATCATCGTAATGCACATATTCACTGCTTCCTCAAGACTCTTTGCCTTTCCTCCCATGAACTCCTTCTTTGTAGGGTCTATGCCACTTCCGTCCTTATGGCATGAGTTACAGGACTTTCCTGCTGTTCCACCAGCGAACTTTGGATCATTAAAAAGCGCCTTGCCCTTTACCACATCCCCTGCAAAGGCTGATGAAAGGATTAGCCCAATGGCTATAATCGATAATACGCAAATCTTCAACACCTTCATTTTTGCCTCCTTTTACAAGATTGAGTTTTCTCCCTTGAAACAAGGGTGAATTGTGCTTATGAAAAAGTCAGCTAATCATAGAGCTCTCGCAGATGCCTTTCTAAGTCTTCAGGCATCGTGGCATCCCTATATCTTATCACCCCCTTTCTGCTTATGACGATATGAGTAGGCGTCCCCATAACTCCGAATGCCCTGATTATTTTTCCATCCTTATCAAAGATATTCGGAAAATTCATACTACTGGACATAACATATTGCCTGACACCCTCAAGCCTCTCGTTTATCCCTACATTAATACCTATAAACTCAACCTTATTACCAAGCTTCTTATATAGCTCCACTACACGGGGAAGCTCCTTTTTACAATTCGGTCACCATGATGCCCAGAATATGAGATAAAGAGGCCTCCTGCCTTTATGAAGTGATGATCTAAATTCCCTGCTATCAAGGGTTATAGCGGTAAAATCAGGTGCCATGTCCCCTACATCTAAGGCATAGATGGTTAAAGGTATTAGTAAGATCAGAATAATGAAGCCCTTCTTCATATCAACAGTCCTCCAGCCTTCAATAAGAAATATTCGCCATACCCGAAGAGAACTAATGCGAGCCCTTTCTTAACCCATACCATCCACCTGCCAGGTTTTGGTAATGTCTTAATAAACCCTGATGATGTCCCGATAATAATAAGCAATAATGACATGCCTATTGAAAAGGCAAACATCATTGCGCCTCCGAGGATTATGTCTTTTGTGGTCGAGATATATATCAGTAAACCTCCAAGCACAGGGGATGTGCATGGCGCTGCCACAATTCCTGATAACAGTCCAGTAATGAATGCGCCTGCATGTCCTTTTTGTGTAGTTGTTTTGCCACTTGAAAAAAACGGTATATTAATCCACCCCATCATCCATGCCCCGAGCACAAGACAGAGATTGCCAAATATTAGATAGCTCAATGGGCTTGTTGCTATCTCGCCAAAAAATCTTCCTGTAGTTGCTGCAAATAGGCCAAAAAAAGAATAAACAATGGAGAGACCGAGTGCATAGGATAGGGAGAGGGTAAAGGCGGTGAGCTTCCTGTCAATAGATGAAGCGCCGATGATGCCAACCACCACAGGTATCATTGGATATACACAGGGCGTAAGGGATGCAAGGACCCCTCCCAGAAAAGAAAGGGCTAAAGAAAAGACAGAGGGGTCCTTTACTCCTCTGACAATAAAATCGAGCATCAATGGCTATGCCCCATTACAGGTGGCTCACCGACCTTCCTGCTCATCAATCTCTTTGCAAGGAGCTGGTCCTCTTCCCATGCTGCCTTTTGTATATCTGCCATGCTCACGCCCTCTACCTCGATAGAGTCTATCTCTATGACATGGGCTATTGGATAGATCCAGCCTGTAATGGTCGCAGGCACATTCTTTTCAAGGAGCCTGTGGGCCCTAACGATATCATGTCCTTTGGCGTTTTCAAGGATATTCCAGATAACACCGTCTTCTGTCCTGAACCCTATAGCATGATGGGCGTAGAGGTCGCACTGGGCATTGGCACCACTCATCTTCTTCAGATTACAACCCACACATAATAGCGTCCCTTTCAATGTAACCTTGTCGGTCCCTTTTGATTTATCCCATCCACCAGCAACTGTTACTTTCGCCACCAAAAATGTGAAAGATGCAAAGGCAAAGAGCAATATCATCGTTAATGCCAGAATCCTCTTCATCTTGATTACCTCCTTTAAATTATCTTTTTCAGTTCCTCGGCGTCTAAGTCAGACACCAGGGCATAGGTAATACCCTTTTCCTGCCATAAGAGTAGACTAAAACCATTTTTTTCTACTATCTTCATTCTTTTTCCATGGATTATCACCTCCTTTGACCAGAGCCTTTCAGGGTTGAGCCCTGATGTTATAAAAAGGGAAATCGGAGAGCCCTTATGTTCATAAAAAACAAGGCCGAGCCGTTTCCCACGGAGGAAACAGAGCCTGGCTCCTTTGATCTCTGCTTTAAGCTCGGGAAGGACTACACTAAATTCAACCTTTCCTGTAAACCACTTCTGTAGCGTAAGAGGGTCTTGAGAGCTTATCTGTATTCCAGAGTATGGTAAAAAATTGATGTGGTCATTAATAATATCCATGACAAAGGACTCTATGTCACTGTGAAGTTTATAGATATATCCCGCAGTCAGGAGCATTAATACTGCAGCGATAGAGAGAATCTTGTAGACCATCTTTGGAAAGGTCTTCCTCTTAGATACATGCCTTAATAGTTCTTTTCTCAGTTCTGACGGCACTGGTTCTCTTACAATGTTCTGCCTGAGCAATCTCGAAAATGCCCTTTCCTGTTCAAAAAATCTCTTGCATTCGGGACATCCTTTCAGATGCCTTTTTGCCTCTATCACCTCCGGGCTTACTGCCTCAGGATATTCAGCAAGATATGTAACCTTTCTTGCCTCGCTACAATTCATTTTTTCTTCTCCTTTAAATGACCCCTGCTTTTTGCATATTCATAAAGTTTATCTCTCAAAAGCCGCCTGCCCCTGTAAAGCCTTGATGATAAAGTCCCTGAAGAGATATTCAGGATCTCCTGAACCTCTCTATATGAGAGCCCTTCTATATCAACCAGCAAAACCACGATTCTGAATTCCACTGGTAAGGACTCTATTGCCTCTTTTACTTCTTCATCCATGACAGTCGAGAATATCTCCTTTTCAAGGTCAACATACTGGCCGCTTTTATAAAAAATGGGTTCAAGAAAATCAGGCTCTACATCTATCAACTCCGGTGAATTTTGTTCTCTTCTGTATTTATTGATAAATGTATTGGTAAGTATCTTCAGAAGCCATGCCCTTGCCTTCTTCTCTGATTGGAGAGAGCTAAGATTTTCCCATGCCTTCATGCATGTCTCCTGAACGAGGTCTTCTGCATCTTCCCTGTTTCTGGTTAATCTCATAGCGGTAAACCATAAGGAATCGATATGTTTTTCTATTAAATCAATATGTTCCATCATTCGGTATCTTTCACAGCTGCCTTTCATTTTACACGGCCTGAGCATTCTCTATTAATAAAGACAAATTTTGCTCGCAAAATCTTCCCGATAAATAATAAAATAATTCCATGAAAAGACTTATTGTCTTTACTGACCTTGATGGCACTTTGCTGGATGGGGAAACCTATTCCTTTGAGCCTGCCCTGCCTGCGCTTAAATTGCTTAAAGAGAAAGAGATACCCCTGATTATCTGTTCAAGCAAGACAAAAAGGGAGATTGAATATTACAGGAGAAAACTCGATAATCATGACCCCTTTATATCAGAAAATGGTGGTGGGATATTCATACCTGCAGGGTATTTCAAATTTCAAATTTCAAATTTCAAATCTGAGGAAAACGGCAAGTATCGAATAATCAGGCTTGGTGCAAAATATTCTGACCTAAGAAAGGCGATAATCGAGTTGCGGCAGGAAGGTTTTAACATTAAAGAATCTTCTTGCAGCCTTTAGCTTCTTATCTGCTTTTTCCATGTAACCTTTTATCAGTTCTTTAGTCGCTGGCTCCAAGTCTTATTCCCTCCTTCAAAACATTCTCGATAAAGGGAGTAGGGATTGATTTCAGGCGGTTAAATTCTGACTCAGTAAATATTAATCTGCCTGTATCAAGGAGGATGTCCATTACAATGTCGTATAATCGACTTTTAAGACCTCTATCTCTCTGCTTTAGTATGATCAGGATATCATAATCAGAATCAGGTCTCCAGTCATCTCTACACCTTGAACCAAAGAGATAGAGCTCTTTAATCTTGCTAAGGGGAGAGCCATTTTTCTTTGATCGGGAAATAAGCATCAAGAATCTTCGAATGACAGGGTCTTTATAGATCTGTGCATTCTTCATATCTTATTTTAGCACATCGTATAAAAATAGGATGCTTATTCAAGACCTCCTCTTTGCCCTACTTAGAGTCAGGGGAAAGCAGTTTTTAAGTGTCGTTTTGGTCCCAACCGAGGTTTAAATAAGGCTAAACTTTCTTTTTATTGATAAATCTTTTAAACCTTCCAGCAAAAATAAGGGCCAGCACAAAAATCATTCCGAGAATCACAGAGATGAATATAACTATTGCGAGAGAGGCTTCGAATTTCCAGAAAAGAAAAGAGACAGTTACAGGTAAAGTATTCTGGAGAACAAATAATGTTATTAATCCAAGGATAAGTAATAAAAGAATGGCTACCATCATTATAGCCTCCGTATTACAAAAAGATTTATACTTTACATTAAGCCTTCAGTGTTTAGTTTTGCCTAAAAACAGGCATTTCAAGAGGTGACAATAAATCAATAGATTCCAGATAATTCCTTGCCATTTTCAGGGCCTTCTTGAGTGCCCTTCTTCCGTATAAACCTATAACAGCATAGTGAAGATTTAATCTTATGATATGCCTTAAGATATAGTTCCAGGAATAAAACCTCTTCATCGCCTGAAGAGTTTCCATGTGGAGCATTCGAGGGCTTATTCTTGATGGTTTGAAAACTACATGATGGGCATCGTACTTACTCCAGTCAGTATGAAGCAGTCTTCCAGAATCACGGAATTCAAAAAATACAGGTGTTCCAGGAAGTGGGGTGAGCATCATAAACTGCACCGTTTCTAACTTGAGTCTTTTTGCAAAATCTGCAGTGCTTTTTATTGTTTCAATTTCATCAGTATCAGCACCAAGGACGAACATCCCATGGATATGGATTCCAGCTTCATGGACTTTCTTAATGCACTCAATAATGTCTTCCAGACCCTGTTTTTTATTATAGAGTTTGAGGGTCTCTGGATTTATGGATTCAAATCCGATGTAAAGGGTATGACATCCTGATTCAGCCATAAGTCTCAATAATTCCTCATCCCTTGCAACATCAATCCTCACCTGAGCAGACCATCGCGCCTTTATACCTTTCTGAATAATACCTCGAAGGATCTCTTTTGTCCTCTCCCTGTGGGCTGCAAAATTGTCATCAACAAAAAATATGGTGCCCTTGCTGAATCTGACCGCCCTTTTTATATCCTCTACGGTCTTTTCTGTTGACCTGTATCTGTATTTTCTTCCAAACATCTGTATAACAGAGCAGAATTTACAATCAAAAGGACATCCCCTTGATGTGGAGATTGGATAAATGTTTTCTGGCTTAAAACCATGCACTATGGACATATCAGGAAAAGGAAGACTATCAAGGTCCTTAAGGAGTTCAGCAGGTGGGGTATTAAACACTCTGCCAGAAGGGTCAGTGAAGCTCAGGCCTTTTATATTGAGAGGGAAAAGGTCTCCTTTCTTAAGGCTTTCTATTAAGGGCAGGATTGTCATGTCAGCTTCACCTCTCACAACATAATCAGCATGCCTCAGGGCCTCTTCAGGTAAAAATGTCGGATGAGGACCGCCAAGAATAACTGGAATCCCTTTTCTTCTAATTAAATCTGCAAGGGCATATGCCCTTGGTGCTGTTGATGTTATAGTTGAGATTCCCACGAGGTCAGAAGACTCTACAAATGACCAGTCTATAGGAGCTATATCCTCAACAAAGACCTTAACAGTATAGCCCTGATTTTTTAGGATTGTTCCTAAAAGGACAGCGCCGAGCCTCGGGATAGGAAATTTGCTGTATATATGCTCCCCTGGTGAGCGGGCCTCGATAAAGGAAATCTTTTTAATTACTGCCATGCTTCATTATACCACGATTTATTCCTTTTTTAAGGTTGTTTGAAAGGGAATATGGACAGCTAAGGGATGTCGTTAAGGGACATTGGTTATATCTATTTTCTTAACAGGGATGGACGAGTAAACAAAGAGATGGGGATGATAAAATTTTAAGGATATCTGTTAAAATAATTTTATGGATAATATTAATCGTCTTACAATGTTCAAACCACAGAGACCTGTAGGCCTTATAGTTGTAATAACAGGCTACGGTAAAGGCAAAACAACGACTGCAATGGGTATTGCCTTAAGAGCAACAGGGCATAATATGAAGGTATGTATTATTGAGTTTATGAAAGGAGATATGTATTCAGGTGAAATAGATGGTGTAAAGAGGCTATTTCCAAATGTTGAACTTCATTTGATGGGAAAGGGATTTTGCGGGCTTTACGGTAATCCGTACCCATTTGAAGAACACAGGGAAAATGCACAGGCAGCACTTAAACTTGCGAGGGAGAAACTCTTCTCTGGGGAATATGACATCCTTATACTTGACGAGATAAATAATGCCCTTCATCTCGGTCTGCTGGATCTTCCTCAGGTCATTGAATTGATAGAGAGTAAGCCGCCTTTAATACATATAGTTCTTACTGGAAGAAATGCCCATCCAGAGATAATAAAAAGAGCTCATACGGTAACAGAAATGAAGGAGATAAAACATGCCTATAGGCAAGGCATCGAGCCGCAAAGAGGCATTGACTTTTAGACTTATTATAAATTACTTCTCATAATGTAAAGCCCATAAAGGACCTTACCCACCAAGAAATCTGCCCATGCAATAGCTATATCAGGAATGGTCGATTTTAAAATCATCTGCTCGAGGGTAATAGATTTTGCAAACATCTCAGCAATACTGTAGTGGGCAATAAATATAGTGCTGTATATAACAATTACATACCTGTCCAAAATAAAGTTTTAATGGGCATAAGTAGGCTGAAGGATTAGGTTATAGCGTGTAGCGAATAGCGTATAGCGTGTAGGGAGTAAATCTCTATTCTGTTCGCTACCCGCTATACGCTCTACGCTTACTTCAGCCTGAAGCCTTAAGCCTGTTTGAGGCCTTATGCCTATTTTAAAAGCCCCTTCGAATTTGTTTTGGACAGCAGTGTAACAATTATACTATTTAGAGATAGCCATATACTGCTTTCCTTTTTGAAAGAAAAAAAGGTATCAATAATCAGGTTCTCCCTGCTTCTTGATCTCTCTTGTTTCTCCAGTGTCGAGAAGATAGTCTGCCCCTGGCTGAATAGTTCCATCTGCTGAATATCCATATTGAGACCAGTAGCCATCTCCGCCTTTTTCTACAAAGACCAGTCTCGTTATAGTCTTTACATTCTTATAACCATATTTGAATGGAATTATCAATCTCAATGGTGCACCATGTTCATCAGGCAGAGGCCTGCCATTCATCGTATGCACAAACAAAACCCTTGGCTTGAGGAGGTCTTCAAGGGATATGTATTCAAAATAGTCATCAGCAGAATAGAAATACAAATACCTTGCCTCTTTTAATGGCTTAACAAGGTCAAAAAGCACCTGAGGTCTGAAGCCTGTCCAGCTTGCCTTAGAAGACCAGCATTCTACACATTTAAGCCTTGAGACCTGTGTTACCTGTGGAAATCTCATTATATCCCTCAGACTGAGTTTTAATGGTTTTTCGCAGAGACCACCAACATCGAGTCTCCATCGCTCTATATTCACAGGTTCAAAGGGTTTATAGAATCTTATATAAAAGCCTGGCTTGTTTTCGTTTTTGAGTAATCTTTTACCTTCCTTAGCATCTATACATGAAGGAAACAGACCAGATGCCATAAGGCCACCAATAATCTTTATAAATTCCCTTCTTCTCATAACACCTTCTTTGCCATACCAGCTATAGCTATATTAGCAAATTTTCTTATCTTTTTTATCTCCATATTATTCTTCCTGAACTCTTCTGAAATCTCCTCCATATCAAATTCTCCGCCAGGGGGATGCTCAGTAAAAAATCTCACAAGAAAATTCCTTAAAAATGGTCGCAGGGGTTCTTCAAAAAAGAACTCTCCTCCTGGTTTTAAAACCCTTGAGACCTCTTTTATAGCCCTTCTCCAATCCTCCATGTGATGAAGAACACCAAAGGAGAAGACTGCATCAAATATCCCATCAGGCTGATTAATTGCCATTGCATCCCCGAGCTTAAAAACTATCCTGTCTCTTAATTCGGAACTGATGTATCTCTTTGCCTTTTCTATCTGCTCCGGGTCAATATCTATTGCAACAACCTTTTCTGCCCCAAAAATCTTAACAATAACTTCTGCACCAGTTCCTCTACCGCATCCGATCTCAAGACAATAGGGATATTTATCATAAGAAGCCATTTTCTTAAGCAGCGGACCCTCTATCTTCCTCTGTGAAAAAGACCTTAACGGATTATTGATTATAAGCCTTTCTATAATATTCAGTCTCAACTTACACCTTCATCCTTCTTAGCCTCAATGCATTTCCAACCACCGACACCGAGCTAATGGCTTCGGCAGCAAGTAGGGAATATATTGAGTGCAAACTCTACATAGGCCACCTCATTTCTAATTTAAGGGTTCGATCCTGTCCAGATTCTGGTGGTTTATCGCCTGTTACCAGACCTTCTTTAACTCTTCATGGTGCAGACTCGCCCATTCAATGACTAATCCTTATGCCCTTGGAGGTAAGTAGCCTGCAAGAGGCGCCAGTGTTTCAATGTTTATTAGTGCCTCAAATTCTCCATATATAGCATGAAAATGTGGTGGGAGATGGTCGTTGTAATAGATGTATATTGCGATGCCATAGAATTTAGATATTTGAGACATGATTAATAACGCACAGGTTCTTCTGTTTTTAACACCGCTATGGGATCGACTCCAAGTATCTTAGCATAAAGTGTATCAGGACAGAGATCAATCCCTCCTTGCCATGTTACTGTATGGCTTTCAGGGTCTATATAAACAGCATTGAAGAAATTCAGGTCCTGCCATGAAGAGAAGACCCCTTTACCTGCTAATTCTGAAAGGTCTACCACCCCTTCAACCCCATCAGAAAACCTGAGCCATAATCTGTAATTTTCGAGTGGTTTTACTTCAACGATCCTGTGCACTAATTTCTCCTCCTTCGCTTAAATTATAGAACTCCTCTTAGGGATTACAATTGCCTTCATCTAATCTTCTCTTTTGTCCTTATCTTTATTATATACTCAACAGGCGATACAGAGATAAGCCCATCTCCTGAACCAGCATAGAACATATTTGAAGAAATTGTGAATTCGCCTATCCGTACCTCTCCTCTTTCCATGGATCTGCTGAGTTGCTGTATCCACGGACCTCCCAGAAACCGGGCCTGTCTTTTTGAAGAAACTCAATGCCCCTTACCCACTTAGCACTCTTATAGGCATATCTTTTTGGTACAACGAGTCTCAATGGATAGCCATGCTCAGGTGTGAGAGGTTTTCCTTCATATTCATAAGCAAAAATCACATCGTTATCCATGGCAATATCTAATGGAAGATTTGTCGTGTAATTATTCTCAGCGAATATAAGTACATACCTCGCATCAGGAAGGGGATTAGCAAGCTCAGCAATAGTTTTGAATAGCACGCCCTTCCAGTGAAGGTCAAACTTTGTCCAGCCTGTAACGCAGTGAAAATCTGCCCAGAGTTCAACAGATGGAAGTTTCATGAACTCGTCAAAACTTAACCTTAAAGGGTTTCTCACAAGCCCTTTAACAGTGAAGTCCCAAGTTTCGATATTAACCTCTGGGACATCTCCATAATGGAGCACAGGAAAGTCTTCTATTAGCCTCTGACCAGGTGGGAGTTTTTTATGTCTATTAGATATTTGAATCAAAAACAACCCTCATTCTTTAAATATTTCTTCAAATCTTCTTCTGTTAGAATACCTTTTTCTTTGGCCTTTTTGCTCCAGAAACCTTGTATCTGATAAAATTCCTTTTTTAATCTTTCCTGCTTTGTCAGCCTCAGAGCTTCCACAATAACAGCACTTATACTCTTATTCTCTTCTTTTGCAATTCTTTCGATCTCTTTAGCAATTTGAGGTGGTAAAGAAATAGTCTTTTTTACAACATTTGGCATGTTCATCACCTCCTATAAGTGTGACTTAATTATATCATAAATTGAGGTATTCCAATGAAAACATAAACAATAAATACTTAGAAGAAAATTCATATTTCAGCCTTACCCTCACTAAAACTTATATTTTTGCATTACCTTGTCCACATAATTTTCAAGTTCTTCGGGAGGGGGAAGAATCTCTGGCACTTTTTCATTGAGCATCATGGCGAGGAAAATCTTTTTGAACAGATTTAAAACAGCATAATTAATAATATCCTCAAAGCCCCTTTCTAAATTAATGCTTAAGGTTTGAGGAAAATTTACAAAAAATGATTCATTGTACCATACATCTTCCTGTAACTTTTTAATCTCCGGACATAGATTACCCTTTGCTGTTTTTAAAACAGCTCCCATCTCAAGAAACAATGACCTTACCTCATGATTTACAGACTGAAGACCCTTCTCAACAGGATTCTGACCGAGCCTGTGTCTGCCTTTTGTTAACGGAAGAAAGCCTGTTAGGTTTACTCCGGAACAGTATATAAAGTTATTATTTGTCCTGGATAATCTATCCGTACCAATAGGTCTTACAATAAAATAGAGAAATCGATTTTTATATTCAAAGGACATTTTTATCTCTTATGCGATGAAATAAGTTTTCCAAGCATCTTCAAATGGGCCTTTTCTTCAGTGATAATCCCTCTAAATATATCGATTACAGGGGCTGGAACGAGTTTTAAAATCCTCATATAAAGGTCAAGACTGTTGATCTCTATCTGCATAGAGTATTCAAGGACATCCTGAAATTGCATATTACCAGAAAGAACCTTTTCCATAACTGCTGAAATGAGAAGTCCTCCCTCCATACGGTCTATGAATCTCTGCTCAATCTTGATATCTGGCCAAACATCAGAAATCATCTTTTTGTGAATCTCTTCTACTGAGGCGAGGGTTTTAAAAGCCTCTTCTTTAAAAAACTCGTAAACCTTAAGATAGAACTTCCTTGAGCCTTCTTCAAGGCAATAAGCAAGAGTGACAAACTCTTCTGTTCCTTTAAGACCTTCCAGAAGTCTGAGACCTTCTTCAATATCTCCCTTTGCAACAAAACCATCCCATGCCATTATTCCACCATCAATAGTAAAGACCTCTGTATCCTTTTCATCAGCAATCAGTTGAGCTGCTGCAAGACTTCTTCTACCAAGGCGACAATAGGTGACAATGGATCTACCTGACTTCAGTTCTGAAAGTTTATCAGGGAGCTCAGGAAGGGGTATAAGAATTGCACCAGGGATGTGCCCCTTTTCATACTCATCAGGCTGCCGAACATCAATAAGCAGAATATCTGGATCTTGTTCAAGGAGCCTCCGAGCCTCTTCTGGCGATATTCTATTTACCTTTGATGGCATTTTAAGTCCTATTTAAAAATTGAAGTATTGATTTTTTGAATAGATCAAAATCCTTTAAACTCTTTCTCAAAATAGAGATGATAATCTCTGGTTCGATCTCCTCGTAGCGATGAACAATTATATTTCTGAACCTTGCCATTTTTTGAAGCCTTGAACTCAGGGCTTTATGGCGGCCTTAAACCCTTATCAGATACAACATGGTTTGCAATATCTATACATGCTTCAATCATTAAATGAAGGGTTCTCTCGACAATCCTCTGAATCTTCCACTGTCTCCTGTAATCTGAAATACTTATATCCTGATACTCTTTTATCTGTTTCAGATACTCCTCAAGCTCGGTGAGTTTTCTCTGTATTAATAATATATCAACCAACCTTATACCTCTCTTTAAAGTATCTCCTCTCAAGATATTGAAAATCGAGAAATTCCCTGATCTTAAGGGATTCAAACCTGTGTCTTAAAAATGGTTCTTTATCAATGAGCAATCTCTTTGAATAGAGTATCCTGCCTGTAAGGCTTATGGGTGCTTTGTTGAGCATAACGATATCTACTTCATCAGTACCGAGAAAGTCAGTTATCTCTCCATAGAATTTCAAATAGTCAAATCTCGTGGGATCTTTTACATAGATAGCAATATCTACATCGGACAGTGGAGAGGGCTTTTCTTTGGTGAGGCCTCCAAATAGATAGGCAAAGATTACCTCTGGCTTTTTCTCAAGGAATTCCTTAAGACCTTCAACTCGCTGCATAATATCTTCAGGTAATCTCTTAAACCTGATCATGTTTTATTATATCATGTGTCGTTCTGGTGACTAATAACCTATCCCTACTACTTCATTTCCACAGACTCAATCGCCTTAAAAATTTGTTTAACTATTTTTGGATGTAAAATCTTGCCAGTATGGAAGGGGACTACTATTCTTCGCTTGTTCTTCATATAGATTTTATGGCTACCTTTGATTCTAATCAATTTAAACCCTGCTTTCAAGAGGCTTCGTCTGGTGTTAATCTTGGTAATTTAGGCAAACTGAACCTCTACCGCTGTAGTAAGGATTTCTTTACTCAGAGCCTCTTTTATTTCTTCCTCTGAAAGCGTTTCCAGATAGAGCTCAATAGCCTCCTTTATATTAGCCATAACTTCCTCTAAGGAATCTCCCTGAGATTGAGCTCCTTCAAGTTCAGGGCAATAGGCATAATAACCAAATTCATCCTTTTCAATTACTATGCTGACCTTGTAAGA
>Ga0272445_1001753_pt1 | contig 16128 bp, 23 predicted proteins | sample YNPCB0031_FD_194404 | JGI IMG/M metagenome (GOLD analysis project Ga0272445, IMG submission 194404) | Hot spring sediment microbial communities from Yellowstone National Park, WY, United States - YNP-CB-003-1 | ecosystem: Environmental > Aquatic > Thermal springs > Hot (42-90C) > Sediment... | reverse complement strand
CAAGCTAGCTGTTATGTTGTTAATCAAATCGAAATTCGTTCTTATTTTTTCAGTAAAGTTTGTGTCCGAAGTTTCATAAACTATTGAAGTAAATTCTATAGCTTCTATTTCAAAATCTTTTATCGTGAAAATTACTGTTAAACTTGAAGTTGCTCCTTGAGTATCGTTAGCCCAGACTGTAAAATTGTATTGTTTTACTTGATTTAGATTTTGAGTTAAACTTACTTCTGTATTGTTTTGATAAGAAGAGTTATCATAAACTAAACTTCCATCTAAGTAAGCTTTAAGTTGGAATATTGTTGAATTATCATCTGTTGCTTTGAACTTAAATTGAAAATTATTTGAATAAAAGTAAGTTGTGTTTGTTGGCAAGTAAATTGTAATTGCTGGTGGTTGGTTCGCTAATTCTTCTGCTCCTATTGAATAAACAGGGTCTGTGTCGTAGACATTACAAACTCTGTTAAATGCTGAAACAGCACAAACTCTTGAAATATAAAGATTTACAGTTGTCGTATCTTGAGGCCTATTCCATAACTGTAACACAGAATTTCTGTTACTGAAATCGGTTATAATTCTACTATCTGTAAACAATGCGGTTTCATGGATTGTTGCTCCTTGTTGAAAACCTCCTTTGAAGTGAGTAGAATTTATCCAAATAATTGTTGCATTCGTCCAAGGAACTGCTCCACATTCACCGTCACCAACATTCAAAGTTGTTATATCTGAAACAAGGTCTGTTGATGTGAAATCATATTCTTTTGTCAAATATTCCGATTGAGAACAGGAGTTGGAACCACTTTCCCAAACTCTAATTTTTAACCTGCTCCATTTAGGACTTACTGGATTTATATTATCGGTTGTAGGAGTTGTTATATTAGAATCCTGAGCAAAATCATAAAGAGTTCTTCGACCATAAGTGCCTCCAGAAGAACTCACAGAAAATTCTATACTCATACTCATAGGTCTTGTGAAATTACTATACTCCCCTTTGCTTCTTAAAATACAATAATATATTGCATTAGATGGAGCTGTTGCAGTAAACTTCAAAGCTTGCTTTGCTATACCGCCGGCTGAATACCAAACTATTGATTTCGAAACGCCCGAGGCTGTGCACTCTGCATCAACCCACCTATCATATAAATTTGTTCTATTAAAATTGTCATAAAAAACAAAATAACCATAGTTTGGGTCTGTTGCTTGTGGATTGTCATAATAAACTGAATAAATTGTGTCTACACCATAAGTCTTGTTTATTTCAAAAGCAACTAAAGCCCAAGTTGAATTATCAGTATAAGCAGGAAAACCCATATAAGGAATTTCATTGCCTTCCTGGCCACAAGGGGCATTAATTATTCTTATTTCATAATACTTCCCACTTGATAAAGTTAAACCTGTTAAATTAACATACACTGGATTGAAAGTTCTATTGACGGAAATCAAATTATCCATAAAAATTATATTTCTACATTTTGCCCAAGAAGTGTTCCACCAAGCGTAAGAAGGATTTGAAAGAAAGATAAAGCTAAAGAAAAATATGAAAAATGTTAAGTAAATTCCTTTATTCATAGCTACCACTCTTCGAATACATCACAATTATCAAAACAATTCCGAAAACAGTAATTATGTAAGGTAAATATTGAACTATGCTCGCTATCAGGGGATACTGATTTGCTATAGTTACTATTGGTTGAGCATTTAAAAATTCCCATAGAAAGTTGCTGAAAACTGTTGAAAGAACTGTAAATATGGCTAATGCTATTATTGAAATCGGAAGAAAAATTGGATGGGAAGGAATGAGGAAAGCTAAGACTATAGAGCCTATTCCAGAACCTATGATTATGAAAGGTATTGAGCCAAGCAAAACATTATAGCTTGTTGTTCCCTTATCTAAAATTTTTTGCTCTGTTTCGCTCATCGGCATTTGGCTATACTTTTCTTTGAAAGCTGAGTAAAATTTGAAGGATAGAAATCCTCCTATTATCAACCCACAGACTAAAAATAGTATTCCCGCTAAATCAAGGATACTTCCTTTTCCCATATTTTTGTTTTCTGATTAGAAATATTTAACAAGCCCTAATTTTTTTAATTATTCTTTCTTTTTCTTCTTAGCCATAATCCTTCACCTCCTTTTTTTGAGGAATAACCTTGAATTCTCCAGATTTGAATTTAATTATTTGCTCTTTAATCCAAAACACCCCTCTATACCATTACAAGGAATTTTAAACAATCTACAAAAATCATTCCCAAAAGTTACTTTTTGTTTATGTTCGCAACCATCACAATTCATTAAATTCCCCTTATTTCAAAGCCAGTAAAGAATTCTTGCTTTCCCTTCCTCCTCTTTCCAAGCAAAATTCCGAGTAGGCTTGGTTCATATTTTGTCATTTGCTTAAACATCCTCAAATCTTCTAATGTTGCTTTGTTTACACTTCCTTTTGGTAATTCTGGAAATAGAATTGGAAGAGGGGAAGAAGGAATTGATGTTTCTATAGGAGTTGGTTTTGGCTTACTTATTTCTTTTGATGTTAATTTTTCTTCTGTTTTTGGAGGAATTATTTCTTCTGTTTTGAAAGCTTGAGTTATTATTGTATCTTCTTTTGGAGGTTTGGGAATTATAGTTGGGGTTGGCTTGAAAATATCTTCTGGTTTTTCAATTTCTATTGGAGTTGGTTTTGGCTTGAAACTTTTTTCAATCTTTTCCATAACTTTCAATTCTTGCTTAGTTATTTCTCTTGCTTTAGTTACTTGAGTTCTCGGAATTAAAGTAGGAGTAATTAAGGCTGGTGTGATGAAAGAAACTGTTGGCTCAGTAACAACTTCTAAAGCTACTGGAGAAACTACTGGCTCTAAAGGAACAAAACCAGTTTCCTTAGTTTCTGTAAGTAATTTTAGACCACCAGAAGTTACTTCTTTAGTTGTTTCTTCAATAGGTTTAACTCCGAGCATATCTTTAGTTGCTTCTTCCATAGCTCTCATTTGTTGAATCTCAGTTCCAGAAATCTTTTCAGCTAATTTCATATCTTCAGCTAATTTGCTTGCTTTATAGCTTTCAGCCAATTCTTTTAAGATTGGTCTTGGCTTTCCAGAAGGTTTGAAAACTGTTGGTTTGAATTCTTCAGCTCCAGAAGGCTGTTCAAAAGTTACTGGAATTCCAACTCCTTTTCTAACAAAAACTTCCATTCCAGCATATTTCCCTTCTTTAGCAACACCAACTTTTAGATAACCAGTCTTTTCTACTCTCAAAACATCAATTAAGCCTTCTTCTCCAAGCTTTTGAGTTGGCAAGCCAGTAGGCTTTTTAGAAATTAAATATTCATAACCCTTATGCTCTTTTATTATGTAGTCTGGAGTTTCTTCTACAATTTTTCCCTTTTTAATAGCTTCCATCCATTCTTTTGTTGGCTGGGCTTCAACGAATTTTTCTGTTTGAGGAATCTTTATTTGAGCAATTTTACCTTCTGGAATTCCTTCCTCTCTTCCAGCAACTAATTTTAGAGTTTTTTCTTCAGTTCTCCTTCCAACAACTTCAAGCTTAGACTTTGGTAAAGTTTTTTCTAATCCATATTTAAACCCATAACCAAAACCAACCATAGCTAAAACATCACGAGAAACTTCAGCTCCTATTTTTTCAGCAATTTCTTCTTTTGGAACTCCTTTAGCTTCAAGAGTCTTATACATAACAGCCCCTTTTCCAGTTTCTATTCCTCCTAAGGCTATCCCAGTCATAACTTTTGTAGCTGTAGGATGTTCGGCTATAACTTGACCTACTTTAGCTACAGCTGGAACTTTTGAAGCAATAGTAGGAGCGACTTTGCCAATTACAGCTCCAGTTCCAGCCCCAACAAGCATAGAAGTTCCTATTATCCCGGGAGGAGAGCCAACAAGCAAGCCAACAGCGGTTTGAACCACATATTTTTCTTGTGGGGTTTTAACAGCTTCAACCATTTTTTCTTTAACTACATCTTCTGGAGATTTCCCTCCCGGCAAGTATGACCAAAGATATTCTAATCCTTTTTCAGAAAAGAAAGTATGAGCGTGCAAGCCAAGTTTTTCTAAGGGAGAAGCTTTTTCATAAACTTCGCTAACTTGCTGTTTTAATTTTTCTTCTTCTTGCTGTTTTACTATTTCTTCATAAGGGGTAACTTTTACTTCTTTTGGTGGGTTTGTGCTTTCGAATTCTACAGCTATTTTTCCTTCTGGTGTAGTTACAACTCTTCCTCCTCCCACTTGCTGTTTTATTTCTTCTATTTGTTTTTGATGGGCTTGAGTTCCTAATTCAACTCTATAAGTTTTTGGGGCTATTGACATTTGCTGAGTTTGTTGAGGCTGGGGTTGAAAAGGATTAACGGTTTTTCCAGTTTCAAAATATTGTCTTGCTTGCTCAATTTGTTTAGATGGAGCTTGAGTCGGAGCTGGTGAAGGAGTAGGAGGCTTAGAAATCTCTTCTTTCGTTATTCCCACAAAAGGAATGTCTATTCCAGTAGCTTTTTCAAAACCAGCTATTTTTTCATTAATTGCTTTTCCTATTTGGCTCAATCCTTGACCTAACCAATCTAAAAAACCCATATTTTTGTTTTGAAATTAAGAGTATTTAACAAGCTTTAATTTTTTTAAATCAAAATAAATTTGAGGAGAGTTGGATGAAAATAATTGAGAAGTTTAAAGAAATTCTTAAAAAGCCAAAATATTCGATTCATCCAATAGCGATTAAGGAAGGAGAAATTGTAGCAAGATGGAAGAAAGATAAAAAGACTGGAAGAATTAAAATTCAAGTTCCGATAATTGAATTAAATTTACTCAGACAAAAACCAGATTTAATTTTTGCTCAATCAGATATAATTAATACTCTTAGTTTTTATCTTGATGAATGGAAGGAAGTAAAACATTTACTTGATAAAAAAAGTAGAAAATTGGTTGAAGAAAAGATAATTAAAAGGTTAAGATCTTAACAGTTACACTACATTAATAAGGAGGTTTAGTCGCATTTGCTATTGGCTGACCAGTTGAAACTCTTACAGCTTGAGCTAATTTATCAGCTATAACATTCATACTTTGAGAAACTTCTTTAAGACCATCTACTAAGCTTTTTGTCATTTCCGCATATTTTGAAACTCCAACATAGAAAAACATTACCAAAAGAATTCCTACTACAGCAAGAGTGACAAAGTTTCCGTATCTTTCCCAGAATCCCTTGCTTCTATATAAGCGAGAAGCTGTTTCTATTTCGTTGCTTAGCCAATGCTCTTTATCATAAGTTTTATATGCTATTGGATTTGGTAAAGAAACTACTCTTCCATCCTCTAAAATAATGTTAGAATCGAATAAAGTCTTTTCTACATAAACTACTTTTGGATTTCCTTTCTCATCCTTTAAAATGTTTCCTTTTTTATCTGTAAGATAGCTTGGAACAGTAACTTTAATCTTTCCAGCCTCAAAACTCAAAGGATAATAGGTATATCTATCGATTTGAAGCAAGTAAAGGTAACGAGTATTTTCTATATCATAATAAAAGCTGATTGGGGGAGCTGGAATTTTTACCTTTTCTTTTTTCAAAACCAAATAATTGCTTTCAATTATTCCATCTTGAGTTTTTATCCTTCTTCTTTCATACCTTCCTCTATCAAAAGCTGGTCTTAAAACATTTCCATAGCGTTTGAAGATTACAACATGAATTGGAAATTTAGCAAAAAACATAGCTATACACCGTCATATTTTTACTGTTCCAATCTAAACAATTAACTTTTCCGTATCTTGTTTGAATAGTTTCATTTGTTTTTAAACAAAGAGTATCAATCTCATCAACAATTTTTTTTACTCCTAATATACCAAAACCTAAAACTAAGACTGTAACAATCAAACAAATTGCTACTTGAATTAATTTTCCTTCATTCTTTTTAACCCACATCAATAATTTTTTCATATTATCCCCAAGAACTTCTTTCTTGGAGCTTCAACTTTTTGTTCAACTATTCTTTCAGTTTGACCTATTAGTAAAAGGCTTCTTCCCCCCAAGCTTTTTCTTAAATTTGTTTCAAAAGCGTTCATTACTATTCTGATAACAACACTTGCTTTTTCTGGAATTAGCTCATATTTTTCCATGTTCACATAGTAAAGCTGGGCTAATTTAATGTAAAGGTCTCTGCATAATGTTAGAATTCTTTCTTCATCGAGAATTGTTAAGGCTTGAATTTTTGTTATAAAAGCATTAACCAAAGCCATAGTATCTTCTATTCCTTTTGTGTTAAGGAAAGGATTCGCATTTTTTGGCTTTTTTATTAAGTAGTTTCCATTTTTATCTTCTTCAAGCCAGCCTCCATATAAATGAGCTTTGATTTCCCAGTATAAGCGAGAATAATCAAAATACCATCTTGCTATTTGCTCGCTTGGAGGGGTATAAGTTGTTGAAATTTGTTCAATCGGCTCTTCTATTGTTTCTATATCTTCTATTTCTGGCATTTTACAACACCTTAGCTACCACCTTATTATTTGAATCTAATCTTTCGATTGAAATTTTTCCCCAATCTCCAAACTTTTTAACATCTTTATCAAAAATTCTTCTTTCAAAGGTATAGGAGCAAAAACAGTAAAAATACAAACTTTATCTTCAACCCATTTCCAGCTTAAGAAAATATCAAAATCTAAGCCTAATGCCCTTTTAAAAGCATTTAAAAAGGGTTTTATTAGTTTTGAACTTTTCATTCTTTCATTTTCTCGAGCTACTTCTTGTAAGTTCATCTCTATTTTTTCTTTTACATCTTCCCAATTTTCATCCAGTATTGTTATCCTATAAGTTGGCACTATAACCCTCCTACCATTTCAATTGGTTTTTTGCTAAAAATAAACTCTATAATTTTTTTAAACTTGAAATGAGCAAATTCCAGACTTGCTTTTTCCAAATCTTTTTTTCCATATTGCTGGACTAATTCTTGCCATTTTTTGTTACATTCTTCGAAGTAATTGTTATTTTTATCAGCTTTTATCAAAGGTTCAACTAAAGATTCTAATATACCTACAGCAATCTGAAACTTTGTTAAGTCTTCATGGGCTATTTTTTGAATTAGAGTAATTTGATAGTTTATATTGTCGTAAGGAAAATTCCATTCTTTTATTTCTTCTGGAGATATGATTATTTTTTCCTCTTCAGCCATTTTTCATCAACTCCTCATTAACCCTTCTTGTTATAACTTGAGCTAAAGCTGAAGAAACATGAAGAGTTTCCTTTACTTCAGACCAGTATACTTTTTTTCCCTTTGGCGTTTCATGAATTAGGTTTGGATTTGATAAAACTTCCAAAACATAATCTTCTATGCTCCTTTCAACATAAGAGCCTATTTCTACAGCTTGTTCTCTAACTTTCTTCTTATACTTGCTTACTCTTTCCTCATATTGCTCAATTAAAGCTTGACTTGGCAAATTTACCCAGAAACTTTTGAATTTAACAATTTTTTTCAGAGATTGAACATAGAGAGTCAAATAATAGCGATAAAATTTATCAGTAGTTTCGCTCCAACCCAATTTATATAACTTTATTCTTACTCCAGTTTCGTAGCCAGTTAAAACTACTTTTTCGCATTCTATTAAATGAGAAAGCATTATTCTTATGTCGCTATCTATGAATCTTAAAGCTGGTGTAACAATTATTGCCAAACCTCTTAATGCTCTGAAAGTCATCATAGCTGAAGCTATTCCTCTATTAATAAAACTATACCATTTTTTTGAGTTTATCAAAATTCCAGCTTCATCTAAAACAACTACTTGGGAAGGCTTTCCTATTTCTTCAATCAATTCCATAGCTCTCTTAAAATCATTTGGCTCGAACACTACTTTATCTATAGAGAAATTTTTATCAAGTATTTCTCCTAATCTTAGGGCTGTATAGCTTTTTCCCACTCCAAACCTATATTGTAAGTTTCCAGTAATGGCTATTATCAAACCCATTTTTAGAACTCTGAAATGCCAATCAAACCAATCTCTTATTGCTGTTTCTGGGCTTTGACAAGCTACAAACATTTTATCTCTATATATTGCTTTAATGTAGAGATTTTTAAGAGGTTTGAATTATTTTAAGCCTATTTTTCGCTTTTCTTACAAAATGTGAAAAAATTTTACGGGGTATTTATTTTCCTTGAAGCAAAAAAATATCATGCCAGACTATCACATTCCTAAGCAAGAGTTTAAAATTATTAGCTATGAGGAAATTAAGCCTTACACAGAATTAGCCCCAGACTTAGAAAGCAAGGTTATAATAGCTTTGGCTTGGCTTACTGGAGCAAGAATACAAGAGCTTGTTAATTTAGAAGGAAAAGATTTTCTGATAGATAGGGAAAATGATAGGGTTGTTATAACCATAAGAGCTTTAAAGCATGGTAAAATAGGATATCCAACCTTTAGTTTTTCAGACCCTTTTATTTCTAATTTAATAGTTCCTTTTGTTGAGGGAAAACAAGGAAGGCTTTTTTCAAGGGGAAAAAGAAGATATCAACAAATCCTTCAAGAATTAAATATGAAAATTCATGGATTTGATACTTCCAAATGGATAACCTTTCATTATCTTAGACATTCAAGGCTTACTTTTTTAGCCAGAGAACTAAGAGCATTTCCAGAAGAGCTTAAAAGCTGGACTGGTCATAGAAGTCAAGCTTTTGAAGAATATTTCGCTCCGAGAAGGGTTGAAAGATTTAAGGGAAAGATAAGATAGTTAGAAAACTCCTATCACATTAATAACAAGAACAAAAAAAGCAAGCCATAAGATTAATACAATTACCCAATTGTTTAAATCTATAATAAGAAAACATACAGAGACAGCTACAAGAAGACCAGCAATAAATATTTCAAATAATTTTTCTTTCATTTCCATGTTTCATCAACTTCAATTTTAGGAATCGAACCAACGCAATTACAATCTAACCCAAAGCTCCCAGTATCAGCTTGCCAACCTTGTTTTGAGCAATAATTTTTACATAACTCAAAAAATCTTTGTTTCTGTAAGAGATAGAGAGAAGAAACTAAAATGAGCAAAAGGATTAAAAGGGTTATTATTATGTTTTGTAGTGTAACTGTCAAGATCCTCACTTCAATACCCTCCATATGTTTCCTTCTTTTTTTATAAATCCTTGCTCTTCAAGAATGCTAAGGTAAAAGTTTGCTGTAGGGTAAGTTACTAAAAATTCTCTCATAAAATCTGAAAGACTTATATAAGTTTTTCCATCAAGCCAGTTAAAGATTCTTTCAAACCTAAGCTTTCTCGGTCTTCCAGCCCCTATTGGATGAAAACTATCAAGAACGATAAGATAATGTTTTTTACAGAGCCAAATTAAGCCTAAAAATTTTTTATAAGCTTCTTTATCACAACCATTATATTCGCACTTCATTTTCTCGACCTTCTCAATAGCTTAATAAGAAAATCGATGAACCAATTGCAAATTGTAAAAACTCCTATACTTGCGAAAAGGCTAACAAGTTGAATCCAGAATCCAGCCTTAATTGAAAATTTAAGCAATTCGGTTAAGCCGACAGCAAAACAAATAATTAAAAGGCTTGCAATTATCAATTCTCTCCAGTCAATTTTCATTTTCTCAACTCCTTTATCAGCTTAGCCAAATCAGAAAGCTCTTTCCTTAATTCTTTAATAGCTTCAAGTTGCTGGGATTGAACTTCTAAGTGAAGGTTTATTTGTTTGGCTAAGTTGTCAAGAACTGGGTTAAGCTTATCGATATTTTTAGAAAGCTCAAAAACCATTTCTGGCATTAGGAGGAGCTTTTCTTCATAAATCATATCGTTTGTCTCTATATCTACATTCCCAAAGCTTTTATCAATCCAAGCTTTAGCTTGCTCTTGAGAAGGATAAATGGCTTTTGCATTTCTGTTTAACAAAATTTCAACAGTTTTTCTTTTTTCTACTTTCTGGTTAAATTCTGGAGATTCGTTAGCTAAATGCTCTCTTATTATTTCAGCATTAAAAATATCGATTTCAATTTGCTTTTCTTTCTTTAGATAGTAATAAATATAGTAAATTCCCCTTAAAACCCAAGAATAGAAGTCTGTTAAGAAATTTTCTTGCTTTGTGACAAATTGATGGAAGTAAGCTATTATGCTTTTAGAAGTTTTTTCTATCGTTATTCCAATTGGAAACTTAACTACAGAATATTGCTTTACCCAGTTGTTTATTTCAACTTTCTTATCAAACTCAGCTTGAGGATTATCCTTTATTATTGGAAATTTGATAGCCAAATTATGAAGTCTTGTAAATTTTTCTCTCACAGATAGTGAGAATTTTTTGACTTCTCTTAAGAATTCTTCCCCTTTAGGTAATAAAACATAGCTTAGGAAGTTGGTTTTAAGCTCTTTTTTAAGATATCCGAGCCTTTCAGCCTTATGTATATAATATAGACAGAGCTGTTTCGAGATTCTTAATTGTCTTGCTATTTGCGAAGGATACATTCCTTTTTGGATTCTTCTAAGGATTCTATATAGAAGTAAAAAATTCCTAAAGTTTTTTTGACTCGTTTTTTGACTCTCCATTTATAACCAAGCCTCCAAAGGTCTTACTGGCTAAGCTGGTTTTGAAATTGAGCATAACAATTGAGCCTCGATGATTGATGTAAGAATTATCAAAAATGGTTTGGGAATCGAATTGAAGGAAGATGTTTTTAGGAAAGATTTTTAGAAGTTGGAGAAAGGCTTTTTTAAGTAAGTTTTTCCTTCCTTTTTTGAAATTATTCGGAAGCTTTTTATATTCTTCAGCTAATGTCTTCATTAGTGGTCTTGACCTCCTTTAGAGGAATGATATGACCGTTCCCTTTCCAAGCAAGAAAACCATTATCAAAGAGCCATTTCAAAGAGCCTCTAATCTGGAAAAGAGAAAGATTATCAACTTTTTTACAAAATTCATAAATTTGATAAAGAGAGACTGGAGATTTCAAAGTATTAAAAAGATTTACAATTCTTTCATATATTTGGGATGTAGTCTTATCTTGCATATTTCCCGAGAGATAGCCCTAAGGAGAGTTGGATGAAAATGGTATTCGCACAACCTTCTGGAGAATTAGAGCTATCTCTCTTTAGGAAATGCATTGAAGAAAAAATTAAATGCAGGGGGTGGGATTTGGATTTATAATTAAATGCAGTAGAAAAAATTTCTTCCATGTTATTATTTAATTGATTTTTGAGCATAAAATCTTATCTCCTTAAAAGTTGTTCAAAAAGCTCATTCCAACTAATTTGTTTCTTTTCTTCACTTTGCTTGGCTAACTTATAAGCAAGCAATTTCTGATAAATTTGTTTAGAAATTGTTATGGTTGTTTTCTCCATAAAGATAATAATGTAAATAAAGTATTTAAAGTAACAACTTATAGTTTTAGATATTCGAGAGCAACTCATTTAGCCAAGTATTTAACAGAAGCTCAAATGAAGGTTTATTTTGGCTGGAGCATGGATTCTGACATGGTAGCTACTTATGTTCATTTATCTGGAAGAGATTTGGATGAAAAAGTTTTTGAGCTTAATCAGAAAGAATTTTTGTTTATTCCAAGCGAAAGCTTTAAAGAATTTCTTTATGAGCTTTATAAGAGATGGAAAGAAAACAAAGCTCAAATCCCTTTATAAAACTCTTTTTCTTACTTTTTTCCAGTCAAATGTTTTTTTATCCCAGCCACTATAGTATTCTTTAAATACTTTTAATGGTGGCAAGCCAAACATTTCTCTCAGCTTGTTAATTTCCTTCCATTTTTCAATCTTTCTTTCAGAAACCCACCAGCTTGGAATAACAATTTTTGGTTCAACAGTTCCAAGAAAGATTTGCTTTACTTTTCCATCAATCCTTTTGGTTGCATAATAATACTTTTTTCCTTTAATTGTTCTAACAAATACCATATTATGTAGTGTAACAGCTAAGATCTTAAAATGGCTATAATTTTTTTTAAATCGTTCTTGCTCCTTGAAAGTAAATTTCGGCCACTTTTCTCAATTCTTGTTTTTCTCTTGAAGAAATTGTTGGTTTCTTAGCTAAGGCTTTAGCTCTTGCTCCAGCCAAAATTAAGCTTGCTCTTAGCTGTTTTCTTGTGAAACTACTTTTTCCTACCATATTCTTGATTTTTTTGACAGCCTTCTTTGCTTCCTCTGGAGAAACTATTGAAATTATTTTGCTTAATTTTTTGTGCTTTGCTGGAAAGAAAATAGTATTTTTAACTTTTTTAGTTTTACGGGATTTGACCCCAGAACTTTTTTCCTTAACTTTTACTTTATGAACTAACTTTGGAACTTTAAGCTTGGGGGTTTTGAAAAGAAGAGAATTAGCTAAGCCATCAACAGAACTGAAAACATTCATAACTTCAGAATCGAAAACTGATTCTGGTCTCTTTGCTGGTTTTAAAATTGGCAATTCTAAATCAAAAAAATCTTCTAAAACATCTTCAGTTTTTGCTCTTTTCATAATTTTGTTTTATATTAAGGAATATTTAAGAGGCTTTAATTTTTTTTAAATTGGAATTGTATCGATATCAAAAGTTATTCTTTTTGCTCTTCTTCCTCTTTTAATTGGAAAGAGCAAAAGCTTAGAACCAAAAACAAAGTCAAAAGTTTCATCAAAGCCATTAGCCAACAAATCTGTAAAATCTGTAAAAGTAATTTCTTTTTTAAAATAATTCTTTGCTATATTCTCATTAAACCAAATATATTTTTGTTTTAGCTTCTCAGCAAATCTTGGACTAACTCTTATAATTACAGTCTTCATTCTCTCTTCCTCATAATTGAGGAAATAGAATTGTAGATGAAGAAAATCATTATCAGAGCTATTATAACATAAGTGACCCAAGTTAGAACATCCAAGTATCCTAAAACAGCTTGCTTTATTGGTTGGGCTAATGTCGAATTATGAATTTCTTTTCCAGTAAAATTTCCATATTGGTCATATTTATAAACTTCTGTTGTTGAATTGATTGAAAAAACATTCCAAACTAATAAATGAGCTGTCCATAAAGTCATTCCTAAGAAAAGCAAGCGAAAAGCGAAACCACTAACTGTAGAGCTTTCTGGAGATTTTGAATAAAGGTAAGCCCATAAAAAAGTCAAGCCTAACAAAGCTATGATTACTTCTATCATAATTTTATCTTGAAGAGAAGAGTATAAAATCAGCTTTAATTTTTTTAAAAAAAAGAAAAGCAAAGTCGATTGGGTAGCTATTTCTTGTCCTTTAAAGCATTTTTGTATCCATAGGTCTAACTCCTATGGATTACTCTCCCCTTGCTGTTAACATTCCAAGCCCGCCAAATGCTTTAACTATTAGCAATAAGATGATTACTCCAGCTACTGCCAAAGCGATTATCGGCAACCAGCCAGACAAGTCGCTTATAGCCACCAATCCCTTCTCTAAAATACCAACCGCTGTAGTATCTGTAGTTTGATTTTTCATTTCTGAAACAATTCTTGCTCCAATTGATAGAACAACTACTGTTATTACAAAGCCTAACCCAGCTACCCAGAGCGAGGTTAGGCTGTATCCCTTGCTTCTTCTACCAAAGAGTTTTGGAAGTTGCATGTTTCTCACAATCGAGAATTGGATTGAAAAATATGTAAACGATTGTTAACAATTTAAATTTCCCTCTGGCTGAAGTAAAGAATTATTATGCATAAGGCTAAAGCTACAGCCGAGCCTAAAACCCAAAAAACTTCTAACAATCCAAGCAAGTAGAAGAATAGAGCTGAAAGAAAAGTTATGAAAATGCTTGAAGGTAGGGCTTTAATTGTTTCATATTTTTTCAGAGCAAAAAATGAGGTAAAGAATACAGCCAAAACAGTAAGCTGAGCAAAAGGAACTATTGTTTGAACATAAGTAAACAAGCTTACAAAATCGCTTATGTTTGGGATTGGATAAAGCATTTTTCACCACCATTAAACGCGATATTTCATAATGGCCGAAATTATCTCAAATAAGAGAAATATAACAACTAAGCCAATTACTATTCCAACAAACCATTCTGGTAAGAAAAGATATGAAGCTATTGAGTTCAAGAAGCCACTCCAAATTTCTATAAAACTTACCATCATAAGCTTAAAGATTGAATAAACTCCAGACAAAATTGTTATCGGGATATCCAAGAATGTTCCAATTATTTGAGTGCTTCTTAAGGCTTGCTCCAAATTTTTCGATTCTTCTTGAATTTTTTGGACAGAGCTTAGCTTAGACAAATCTTCTATATTGCTTGAATATTTGTTAGCCAAATCCCCCATGAATGTAGATAATCCTATGATTATTCCAGAGAAAAGCAAAAGTGTTATGAGCAAGTTTCTTATTTGCATGTTCACAACCTCATTTTATAAATTAATATTCCTATAGCTAAACCTAATCCTACTAAGCTGAATACTGAAACTGGAATCATTCCTATAGCATAGCCTATTATTACCCCTAAAAATGCAAATATCATAGCAACAACTGGATTCCATATTCCCACAAAAAACAGAGTTGAAACTAAGATAAAACCCATGAGCAAGCCTTGAGAACCCCAGAAAATTATTCCAGTCAAATAATCAAGAATTTTTTGTTCTAAAACTATTGGAGGTTCTGAGAAATAAGCGAAAAGCTGATAGCGATAAAGCTTATTTGTTCTGTTTCCCAAATCACAAGTTAAAGTGCAAGCTGAAGATTCGCAAATGTTATCGCATAAAGTATCGAATTTCAAAGCTCCTTTTTGCTCTACTAATAAGCGAGTTTTTTGCATTAGCTGGCTTGTATCGTCTACTGTGCATTTTAATACATTTGTTTCCTCATTAAGCTGACAAGAATAAGCTACCTTTCCTAAATACTGGAAATATTTTGCTGGCTTTTGCTCACTTACTGATAGAGTTACTGGATAGGGAGGACAGCCTCCAGAAGTGCAAGTAATTATAGTTGGTTCAGTTTCTCTTAAAACAACAAAATTCTTTTCAATTATGAAACGATAGTAAATTTCATTAACTCTTAAGAAAGTGACTCCCTTTCCCTCATAATCTGTTTTAACTTGAGCTACTGTTTTGTATGAGTTAGAGCCAACATAATATCTTTGAACTTTTACTATTGCGTTTTGAACTTTATTTCCATTTTCATCTACAACATAAATGATTATTACATTTCCAAGATTTTCATCAAGCAAGTAAAGGGTTGCTCCAGTTGTTGAATTGCTTATTTTTGTATAAATATAGTAAGTTCTATCTTTGTATCCAGTTTTGTAATATTGAATCATCGAGTCTATTGTGTATTCAGCCCAGCTTGGATAAATGCAAATGCTTTGATTATCCCTATTTTCTAAATAAAACTTCCAAGCATAGTTCCTTTTTATTTCTCCAGTTTTCCAGACATCGAAAGTAGCTTCTATTGTTGCGTTTACTATAGCATTATCGTTTTCCTCATCTTTTACATAGAAGGTTAATGCTTTTGTTGGATAGATTGAGCAATTTGTTAAGATTATTCTATAAACTTTTAATTGTTGAACTGGAGAATTCATTACTCTTGAATTTCCTTGAAAGCTTACTGTTAAATTGGCAAAATAATTTCTTGTTTCATTATCTGAAAAGCTTTCTAAAGTATCGAAAGTATAGTTGAAAATTTTAAAATCTTGGCTTGTAGTGTAACTGTCAAGATCCTTAGAAGCATTATAAGTTGAATTGTAAATAAAAGTGAATTTTGCTGAGAGTGAGGCTCTTCCTACCTTATCTTTAACATAAAGCTTAATTAGAGAATCTTCAAACTCTATGTAATCGTTTTTGTCGCTTAAAATGGAGCCAATCCAATAAGCATAAGTCAAGTTTTGATAGTTTGTTGCTGAATTGACTATAGCATTTGAGCCATTAGTGTAAGTTATGTTGTTTTTGAAATAGAAGCTAAATTGTGAGTTGTTCTGTTGAATTAAAGGTAAGGTTATTTGTTTTGTTAAAATGATATGAGTTGAATTCTTTTCTTGAGAGGCTATTCCTTTATCTTCAGAATTCCAAATCAAGCTAGCTGTTATGTTGCTAATCAAATCGAAATTTGTTCTTATTTTTTCAGTAAAGTTTGTGTCCGAAGTTTCATAAACTATTGAAGTAAATTCTATAGCTTCTATTTCAAAATCTTTTATCGTGAAAATTACTGTTAAACTTGAAGTTGCTCCTTGAGTA
>Ga0272445_1001752_pt1 | contig 16128 bp, 14 predicted proteins | sample YNPCB0031_FD_194404 | JGI IMG/M metagenome (GOLD analysis project Ga0272445, IMG submission 194404) | Hot spring sediment microbial communities from Yellowstone National Park, WY, United States - YNP-CB-003-1 | ecosystem: Environmental > Aquatic > Thermal springs > Hot (42-90C) > Sediment... | reverse complement strand
TGAATAGTCTCTTTCAGTCTTTCTTTATTCATGTTGCACCTCCTGGTGGTATTCATTACCATCAGGGGGTATTTTACTATCTCCCCCTTCTCTTTTCATCTCATACACAAAATTCAAAACACTACCAGGAGTAATCAATATATTCTCTTGAATTTTGCTTTTTAATAGTTATATTTAAGGACAGTCTCGGGAAAAAGGATGGAACACTCATTTATACCAAGGTTTATGTTTCTTACAAAAGGAGTGGGAATTCATAAGGAAAAACTCGCCTCCCTTGAACTTGCTTTAAGAGACGCAGGTATAGCGGGTTTCAACCTGGTAAAAGTAAGCAGCATATTTCCGCCGGGATGCAAACTTCTCTCTAAAGAAAAAGGGCTCAAGTTTCTCAAAAAAGGGCAGATAGTATTCATTGTGATGTCTGAAAATTCATCAAACGAACCACATAGACTCATTTCGGCATCTATTGGACTGGCAATTCCTAAAAGAAAAGACATTCATGGATATCTTGCGGAACACCATGCCTTTGGTCAGACAGCAAAAATAGCAGGAGAATATGCGGAAGACCTTGCAGCCTTCATGCTCGCCTCCACCCTCGGACTCCCTTTTGACCCTGAAAAAAACTATGACGAAAGGAAGGAAGTGTGGAAAATAAGTGGGTATGAAGTCATCACCAGGAACATCACCCAAACTGCAAAATGTGACAAAAGTGGAAAGTGGACAACTGTCGTTGCAGGAGCGGTTTTTATTCCATAAAAAATGAAACATAATTTTCTCGGAATAGAATGCAATTTAGAAGACGCAGAATACCTCATTGTTCCCATTCCTTATGAAGTAACTACTACCTGCTTCGGCGGAACTTATTATGCACCATGGCGAATACTTGAGGCCTCTAAGGAAATTGAGGACTATTTACCAGAACTGGATCTAAATACAGGAGAAATAAAAATCCATACACTTTCTTTTTTTCACCCTCCATCTCTTATTCCTGAAGAAGCAATTGAACATATCTCACAAAAAATAAAAGAAATCGTAAACAAAAAGAAGATACCCATCATAATAGGTGGGGAGCACACCATCACATGGGGGTGTTTAAAAGCCTTTGACGAAGATACCAAAGTGGTATTTGTTGATGCCCATCTTGACTTTTATGACCGCTTTCACGGTGAAAAAATCTGTCATGCCACAGTAGGAAAAAGAATAGCGGAAAGGCACAGAATAGTTCACATTGGAGGGAAAGCATACGAAACTGTAGAAGGGGAAGAGCTTTCAAAGCACGATGTCATTTTTTTGCCCATGAAATCTTTTTTTGAGTCCCAGGACAAATTAATAGACTGGATTTCAAGAGGACCTGTTTACCTTTCCATTGATTTTGACATTTTATCTCCTCAGGAAGGAATATCAGTAGGTAACCCGGTGCCGGAAGGATGGACCATTAATGAACTTCTCCACTTAATAAATTTCCTTATACTCAATTCGCATATTGCAGGAATTGATTTTTGTGAGTATAGACCCTCTTCAAAAACAGGAGACATCCTTGTTTCAAAAATCATTCAGAAAACATTAGCATTTATGGAAATCAGCAACTCCATAAAGATTAGCTCTTCTTGAAGAAGAAGTTTTAGCATGATATAAAATTAGCATGGACAGAAGGAAAGAATTAGAAGAAAAACACAAGTTAGCTGAACTCGGTGGGGGGGAAGAAAGAATAAAAAGACAGCATCAAGCTGGAAAACTTACAGCAAGAGAAAGAATTGCACTTCTTTTAGACGAAGGGAGTTTTGTAGAAACAGATAAGTTTGTCCTCCATCAATGTCACGACTTTGGAATGGAATCACAAAGGATTCTGGGAGATGGTGTGGTAACAGGGTATGGATATATTGATGGAAGACTTGTATTTGTATTTTCACAGGATTTCACCGTTTTTGGAGGGTCTCTAAGCGGAAGTTATGCAAAAAAGGTAGTAAAGATAATGGACCTTGCAGCAAAGGTGGGCGCTCCTGTTATTGGTTTGAATGATTCAGGAGGTGCAAGAATTCAAGAGGGTGTGGAAAGTCTCGCGGGATATGCGGAGATATTTTTGAGGAATACCCTTTATTCTGGAGTAATCCCTCAGATATCTGCCATCATGGGTCCATGTGCCGGGGGTGCAGTTTACTCTCCCGCACTTACCGACTTTATAATTATGGTGGAAAAAACAAGTTATATGCACATAACAGGTCCGGATGTAATAAAAGAAGTTACACATGAAGAGGTGACATCGGAAGAACTCGGTGGAGCGATGGTCCATGCTACAAAAAGCGGGGTAGCACATTTTACAGCCAAAAACGATGAAGAATGCCTGCTTCTTATAAGAAAGCTCTTAAGTTATCTGCCGAGTAATAACATGGAAGACCCTCCCAGAAAAGAAACGAAAGATGACCCAAGAAGGGAAGAAGAAAGGCTAAAAACAATTGTTCCTGAAGACCCAACCCAACCCTATGATATTGTGGAACTCATTAAACTGGTAGTGGATGAAGGAGAATTCTTAGAAGTCCACAAAGATTATGCCCAGAACATAGTGGTTGGATTTGCAAGGATGAACGGATATCCTGTTGGAATCGTCGCAAATCAACCCGCGGTGCTCGCAGGATGCCTGGATGTTGATTCCTCAGTAAAAGCAGCAAGATTTGTGCGATTTTGCGATTGCTTCAACATTCCGATAATTACCTTTGTAGATGTCCCGGGCTTTCTTCCTGGAACACAACAGGAATGGAGCGGAATAATAAAACACGGAGCAAAGCTTCTTTACGCCTATTGTGAAGCTACAGTCCCTAAAATAACAATAATTACAAGAAAAGCTTATGGAGGTGCTTATGATGTTATGAGTTCAAAGCACATAAGGGGAGATATCAATTATGCCTATCCTACCGCAGAAATTGCTGTTATGGGACCCGAAGGAGCGGTGAATATAATCTTCAGAAGACAGTTAGAATCGTCGCCCAATCCCGAGGAACTCAGGAAAAAATTTATAGAAGAGTACCGTATGAAATTTGCCAATCCCTGGAAAGCAGCTGAGCTCGGATACATTGATGAAGTTATATTTCCCGAGCAGACCAGGTGGAAAATTATCACAGCCCTTGAGATGCTAAAAAACAAAAGATTAACAAATCCTCCCAAAAAGCATGGGAACATTCCCCTGTAAAAAATTTAAAAAACTCCTCGTAGCAAATAGAGGGGAAATAGCAGTAAGAATTATGCGAGCTGCTAAAGAAATGGGAATCACGAGTGTGGCAATTTATTCTGATTGTGACAGAAAATCTCTGCATGTGAGATATGCAGATGAGGCTTATGCCCTGGGAGGAAATACGCCCGAAGAAACATATCTGAACATAGAAAAAATTCTAACCATAGCCAAAAAAAGCAAAGCAGAAGCAATTCATCCAGGATATGGATTCCTTGCTGAAAACGAAGAATTTGCAAAAGAATGTGAAAATGCAGGAATTGTGTTTGTGGGACCAACTCCCGATACAATGAGAAGGATGGGAGATAAAGTTGGAGCAAGAAAAACTGCCAAAGAAAATGGAATCCCCATAATTCCTGGCTCGGAAGAACCGATTTCAACTCCTGAAGAAGCGAAAAAATTCGCAAAAAAGATAGGCTTTCCTGTTATGCTTAAAGCAAAAGCAGGTGGGGGAGGGAAAGGAATGAGGTTGGTATGTTCTGAAGAAGAAATGGAAAGTGCATTCAGACTTGCTTCATCGGAAGCAAAAACTGCATTTGGAGACCCATCACTTTATATTGAAAAGGCTATTCAAAAACCCCGTCATGTGGAGGTTCAAATAATAGGAGATTCCTTTGGAAATGTAATCCATCTGTGGGAAAGGGATTGTTCCATTCAAAGAAGGCATCAGAAAATAGTAGAAGAAAGCCCATCTCCGGGCATTGGAGATTCTTTGAGGAAGAAAATAGTGGAATCGGCAGTAAAAATGGCTAAGGCTGTAGGTTACCTGAATGCCGGGACCGTAGAATTTCTCGTTGAAGGAGAAAATTTTTATTTTCTCGAGGTGAATGCAAGGCTTCAGGTGGAACATCCAATTACAGAGAGGGTTACTGGTATAGACCTTGTAAAAAAGCAATTCCTTGTGGCCTGGGGAGAAAGGCTTGACATTGAACAGGAAAACATAAAAAGGCTGGGACATGCTTTTGAATTCAGAATATACGCAGAAGACCCCTTTAACAATTTTGCCCCCTCTCCTGGACTTATAAGAGATATCAAACTTCCAGGTGGTTTCGGAGTAAGGGTAGATTCGGGTGTTTACCCTGGCTACGAGGTTCCGATTTATTATGACCCCATTCTCATGAAAGTAATTATCTGGGACGAAACGCGGGAAAAGGCAATTGTGAAAGCTAAAAGAGCTCTTTCCGAATTACAGATAAGCGGAATTCAAACGAATATACCTTTTCACTTCTGGCTCCTGGAGCAGCCAGCTTTTATAAGTGGAAATTACTGGACAAGATTTATAGATGAAACATTCAAAGGACTGGAAGAAAAAGAAGAAATAGAAAAATTTATCATAGCTGCGATAATAAAATATCTTGAGGAAACGGAAAGAAAAAAAGTTATACCCGAAACCACCTCTCCTCTTTCAAAATGGAAACTCGCCGGGAGGATGGAAGTTGTCAAACGCCTCTGAAAAAAGTCTCCTTGTAAAAATTGGGGAGAAGGAATTCAAGGTAAGCGTGAGAAAGGAAGGCAGAAAATTTGTTATTTTGATAGGCGAGAAAAAAGTTTCTGTAGATTGCGAAAAGCTAAACGAATCCGTTTATAGCATAATCGCAAATGAGATACCATTTGAAGCTGAAGTGGAAAGGAAAAACGAATGCTTCAAGATTTATATAGGAAACCTATCAAAAGATGTTTTCGTTTATGATACAAAGAGGGTTTCTCTATTTTCAAAAATTGAAAAAGTTGAAAGGAAAGGAGAACATACCATAAGAGCACCTATGCCCGGAAAGATTGTAAAGATATTTGTAAAGGAAGGAGAACCTGTTAAAAAATCTCAACCTATCCTTACAATGGAGGCTATGAAGATGGAAAATGAAATAAGAAGTCCGGTGGATGGAAGGTTGAAAAAGCTCTTTGTAAAGTCTGCGCAGGTTGTAGAAAGCAGAGCTGAGCTTGCGGTAGTGGTTGAGGAGTGAACCTTTATCTCAACATCTTGAGTTTTTTGGGGATTTTCTTCCTTATGTTTCTGGCATGGATTTTTTCTAAAAACAGAAAGAATCTGAACTGGAGGGCTATTTTCTGGGGAACCCTCCTTCAAATTTTATTTGCCTTTTTCATATTTTATTTTCCCTGGGGTGCTACCCTTTTTTCATGGATAAATTCTGCTGTTGTCAAGCTCCTCTCTTTTGCCAATGCAGGAACATATTTTGTTTTTGGAGTGCTTTCTATTTCCCCGGGACAGACCGGACCCGCTGGAGAAACCTCAATAGGTTTTATCCTCGCCTTTCAGGCACTTCCCCTCGTGATATTCTTCTCAGCACTTATGTCCCTTTTATACTACTTCGGAATTATGCAGAAGATAATAAAAGTTTTCAGCTATATATTTACAAAACTCATGAGGGTAAGCGGGGCAGAATCCTTATGCACAGCAAGCAACATTTTTGTAGGAATTGAATCTGCCTTCACAATAAGACCATACATTGATAAAATGACCATGTCTGAATTATGCACCATCCTTACTGCAGGAATGTCAACAATCGCTTCAACAGTTATGGCTCTCTATGTTGGAATTCTTAAAGATGTATTTCCAACCATTGCCGGGCACCTCGTCTCTGCTTCCATTCTGAGCGCTCCTGCTGCAATTGTTATGTCAAAACTCCTCTATCCTGAGGACGGAAAACCTCTTACCCTTGGAAAGGTTGTAGAAGCCTATTATGAAAAGCCAAAAAGCTGGGTAGAGGCAGTAATAATAGGTTCAAACGAGGGGGTGAAACTCTGCGTCGGAATTGTTGCACTACTCCTCTCCTCCCTTGCCCTTCTATCAATGCTGAACTGGTTTGTGGGAGTTATTGGAAATCTATTCGGAGCAAATCTCTCCATTGAAAAGATTCTTTCCTATTTCTACTATCCGATTACTTTTATGCTTGGAATTCCTGTAAAAGACATCCCTTCTGTTTCCATTCTTCTTGCTGAAAGAAACATTGTCACAGAGCTTGTATCCTATCAGCATCTCAATAAAATGATCTCCTCCGGCATTCTGACAGACCCTCGCTCAATTGTAATAACTGTTTACTCCCTCTGCGGGTTTGCCCATATTGCATCACTTGCCATATTTGTAGGAGGTATATCTGCACTTGCTCCTGATAGGGCAAGAGAGATTGCAAGCCTCGGATTCAGAAGTTTATTTGCTGCTGTTCTTACCTGCCTTATGACAGGTGCTGTTGCTGGTGCCCTCTTCAGCCCCTTTCAGCAAAGAATACTTTTAAGATAAAAACACTGCCGAAGGGGGGAGTTGAACCCCCACACCCTTGCGGGTACTGGACCCTGAATCCAGCGCGTCTGCCAAATTCCGCCACTTCGGCAACCTCTTTTATTATATAAATCCCCTTTTTTAATTCAATTGCACTTTTCTTCATTTCTGAAGATTTGCAATTATTGATTTTATAAAAATTGTTGCATAGGAACCCGGGGGAAGGCTGAAAGAAATTCTTCTTTCAAACCTGCCAGGATACATCACATCTTCCTCTGTTTTTCCAATAGATATGTCAGAAGGAAATAGGAGTATATTTCTTTTAAAGGTTTTGAACTTTACGAAGTAAATCTCCCTCCGGTTAAAAAAACTATCTTTTATTCCTCTCTCCCTTTTAATCTCTTCATAGATTTCCTTAAATTTTTCGTCATCAAAAAAGGGCTTCCTTCCTGGAACAGGAATTTTTTTGTCAGGATTTACCCATTCAGGGAACCTCTCCCGGTGAAAGGGCAGAAAACCCATTGAATACCTGATTTCAACATAATCTCTTACATTCCTCTTTATAAATCTTGAAAGAATCTCGTTAAAGAGAAATGACTGATAAACATTTACGAGAAATGTCAATTCTTCCCTATCAATTGTTCTTATTGCCTTCAAATAAGAATTTGTCTCTTTAAAAACCCTTAATACCTTTCTTGCATTCCCTTCAACTTTCCTCTCAATCTCTTCAATTTTTATCTCTCTGCTTTTTAAAGTTTTTAGAAGTTCTTTATCAGGTTTTAAGGAAGAAAGGAAATAAAGTTTAAAGGCACTCTTGAAATCTCCTTTCAGAAGATTTTCAGCAAAAAACTCCCCTGAAAGTGAGGACCAGAACCTCTGTGTATCATAATAATTTGGAACGCCTATTTTCTTAATTTTTTCAATCGCAGATGGAATCCCCTCTGCCTCTTCCTTTTTGAGGTCCCTCAATGTAATTTCAAACCTGTTAAAGGATAAATCAGCTGGAGTTATATGCCGTTGAGCCTTCCCCACCTTTTCGCATCTGAATTTTTTCTCAACTATTAGCTGAGGAGTTTCTCCTTTTACCGTAATATACTGTGTAGTCAGAGCATGCCTGTCTTTCTGCCCTGCCCAGCCAAAATCCTTTATGGGAATACCAAGTCTTCTTGAAAGGAAGCGGATCATATCCCTGGTCGTGAGGTCAGTTTTTGTAACTTTTAAAACCGTATATTCCCCGTCTTTTGTGATGGGAAAGTTTTTTATATGCTCATGCACTATGAAGTCTTCTATAAGCCTTCTTATCTTCACGGTTTTTTAATTTTAATTGAAAAAAGTTCTTTATGAAATAAAATCAATGCCATGAAGAGAAGAGATTTTTTGAAAATATCCATTGTTTTGCCCATCTATGGATGCGCAAAAACAGAAAAAGAAGAAATCCCTTCTCATCTCCTTTGTGCTGAAGCGATAGCAGAAGCACTATTCCCCCAGGGCAGACCATTCAATGTGGATGTGAAAAAGACAGATTTTATTAAGAGAATGGAAAAAACACTGAAAATCATGCCTTCAAATGAAGCATCCCTTATGAAGTTCGGATTGACAATTATTGAATACATGCCCCGCTATTTCAGTTTCCATTTCAAAAGGCTCTCTGAACTCAGCATTGAAGATAGAAGAAAATATCTGCTCGGATGGGAAGAGAGTGCAATTTCTCTGAAAAGAATCGCTTTCAAAGGAATAAAACAGATTATATGCCTTGTATATGGTTCACTCCCTGAAGTAAAAAAGGAAATTGCCTTTGCATATCCATGCGGTTCTTACGGGAGGACAATCTGGGAGGAATGAAATGATTTATAAAACTCCTTATGAAGGGAAAAAAATAGAGATAGAAGGAGATGTTTGTATAATAGGGTCCGGAGCAGCAGGTGGTGTTTGCGCTAAAAGGCTCCAGTCTGCCGGATTAAAAGTGATAGTAGTTGAAGAAGGTCCATACATTCAACCCCATGAATTTTCAGATGACCCATTGACAGCGTTTAAAATGCTCTACAGAAATTGTGGTATGCAATTTGCACAGGGGAAACCATTTTTTCCGGTACTTACTGGAAAGTGCATAGGAGGAACTACAACCATAAACTCCGCCATCTGTGTCCGTCCTCCGGAAGGGATGTTGATAAGATGGTCAAGAGAATTCCTCATTCCAACTCTCTCACCCGACTCCATTTATCCACATGTAGAAATGGTGGAAAAGGAAATAAAGGTCACACCTGTAGATATGTCAGTGGCGGGTAATAATAATTTGCTGATAAAAAAGGGGATTGAGAGACTGGGCTGGAGAGGGGGACCTATATTAAGAAATGCTCCCGAATGTCAGGGGTGTGGAGTTTGTATATTTGGATGCCCGATAGGGGCGAAACTGAGCACAGACCTTACCTACATTCCGGAAGCTTCAAGTATGGGAGCCCATATCTTTCCACTTATGAGGGCGGAGGAATTTATCTTTGAAGGAAACACTGTAAAAGGAGCGAGAGGAAAAATCCTGTCAAATGACGGAGAAGAAACTGGAAATTTTGAGGTGAGAACAAAAGTAACTGTTATTGCAGCAGGAACTCTTATTTCTCCCATACTTCTTCTAAAAAACGGAATAAAAAATCCGGTGATAGGAAAAAATCTTACCGTTCACCCTGCAAGTGGCGTTCTTGCCATATTCAAAGAAGAAGTAAAGGTCTGGGAAGGAGTGCCTCAGGGATACTACTGCGATGAATTTATAGGCGATGGAATTCTTATAGAAACATCAGCAGTTGACCCTGCGGTAATCTTTGCTTCCATTTCGGGATTTAGAAAGGAAAACGAAAGGTATTTAAAATCTATAAACAGAATAGCCCTCGCAGGTGCGATGGTCTATGACCCACCTTCTGGTTATGTAAAACCTAAAAAAGGATTGGAGCCCCAGATAATCTATTATTTAAAAGAGGAAACATTTAAGAGATTGTTAAAGGCGATGGAAGCGACGGCAAAAATTATGTTTTCTGCTGGTGCGGAAATGGTAAAACCTCTCTTCACAGCAGCACCATTTTTCAGCGACATTGAAAAATTCAAGGAATTTTTAAGAAATGCTAAAATTGTTGACCTTGAAATGGAAGGCAATCATCCGATGGGGACATTAAGGATGGGAGTATCTCCTGAGATTTCTGCAGTTGACCCATCTGGAAAAGTGTATGGAGTAAAAGGACTGTATGTGGTTGATGCCTCTGTATTTCCATCCGCTCTCGGAGTAAATCCCATGCTAACAATAATGGCTATAGCATCCCGCCTCTCTCAAGAAATTATAAAAGAATTTCAGTGAGATTCGGATTCCATTTCTTCGCACTGGAAGCATGCTTCATTCATCTCATTTTCAATTTGAAAGGTAAAATGGTTTATATTAAATTTTTCTTTAAGAATCTTCCCTGCTGAAATAAGCACGTCTTTTGGATTCGCATCATTTTCTACAAGAATATGAGATGTCACATTCACAAATCCTGTGCTCAATGACCATATATGGAAATCGTGAATTTTCTTTACACCTGGTATACTCCTTAAAGAACTTATAATCTCTTCTGCGTTTATTCCTTTTGGGGCACTTTCTGTGAGGATTTCAACGCATTCTTTAATAAGGACACCTGCTTGAAAGAGAATTAACAGGGCTATGAAAATACTTATTATGGGGTCTATAAAATAAAATTCGGTCAATCCCATCCAGATGCCTCCTCCGAGCACGGTGACACTTGAGAGGGTATCTCCTATCACATGAAGAAAAGCACTCTTTACATTCAAATTTTCCTTCTTTCCCTTATAGAGTATGACACCTACAACGATATTCGCCATAAGTCCAAAAATAGCCACCGGAATCATAATTTCTGTCAAAACCCCTTCTGGCTTTAAAATTCTTTTATAAGCCCTGCTGATTATGAAAAGGCTCATTCCTGCGAGGATTAAGCCGTTGAAAAGGGCTGCAATTATTTCAAACCTGTGATATCCAAAGGTTTTCTGAAGATTTCGCTTTTTTACCGCAATTCTCTCTGCAAAATAGCTCATCCCTATTGCAAAGACATCTACGAGCATGTGCAGGGCATCGCTCATCAATGCATAACTTTTTGATATATATCCACCTATAAGTTCAACAAAAAAGAAGGAGAATGTGATAAAAAAGGCATAAGATAAGATTTTTCTTGACCGGTTTCCCATCATTATATTCTTTCCCACTTCATTTTCTTATTCAAGCCCATGGTGGGTTAAAAACACTTGAAATATAAAAAATTTGGATGTTAAAATTTAAAAAAAGGAGGTGAATATGATAAAAAAGGGAACCCTCGTGGTGAGCCTATTTTTATCAGTATATGGATGTGGAAGGGACCTTGAAAGAGCGGAAGTTACCATCAGATTGATAAGTTCAAGGGTGGTGGGGCCAGGAATCTACTCCTCTCTTGCAATAGATGAGTTCGGTATCCCCCATGTGGCAGTCTACGATGAGGACAGAAGAGGATTATACTATTACACTCCTGTAAATGGAGAATGGGTGGGAGAACCAATTGATGAAACCCCTGATGCGGGAAGGTTCAATGCCATTGCAGTAGGATTAGATGGAAGAATATGGATTGCCTATTATGTCTTCAGAAACTACGAGGGATTTATAAATATAGCATACAAAAATATTGGAGAAAATACATGGCACTACATGAGAGGTCCTGACTCAACATCTACAATTGAAGGAGGCTGGCTCTCAATGGCTCTTGACCTGAACAGGAGACCGCACATTGCCTATGTTGATATGGAGGGACAAAACCTCCTTTACGCCTATTACGATGGCTCTCAATGGCAGGGATTTGCAATAGACCAGGGATATGCTCCGGGCTGCTATCATGTTTGCAGAATAACATCCACAACATCCATAAAGATAAATTCAAATAATGAACCAGTAATAACCTACTACGATGGCGGAAATGGAAATCTTAAATTCGCACAACTTCACAATGTCTTTGACCCAAGTAGAAGATACGCAGAGATTGAAATCGTTCAAACTGCAAGAAGAATTGGTGAACTCCTTCATCTTCAAGGTCCTTCTTACATTGAAATCCCAGATCTACAAAATCCGGGTTCAACAATTAAAAAATGGGTTTACAGGGCGAGGCTTCAATATCAATCGGATGGGCAAAAGGCAAATACACGAATATATGACCAGACCGGAACATCAATCCCTTCTGAAGAGTTTGGATTTGTTGAACAGACACAATTTCAAGAAGTATGGATTGATATGAACTCCGTGGACCCTCATTCTTCTTATTACATAGACTATACAAGGGCTGACCCTACTTTCAACACAGATGAAGGATGGTCAAACGATATTTATGTTAGACCGGGAAAGGTTGATGAATATCATGTATGCTATTACAACTTTGACAATCATTCTCTCTATTACGCATACAAACATGATGGAGACGATGTGTGGCAGTGGGAAGAAGTTGACAGCGGTCTCAACTATGTGGGAGCCTATTGCAGGGTTGGGTATGATGAAAAAGAAGATGCACCTTTTATAGTGTATTTTGATGCTACACTGAACAATCTTAAGATAGCATATAAATATAAAGAAGGATGGAGAAGATTTATCGCAGATGCAACAGGAACAGTTGGGGAATTTATTTCCCTCGCTTTCTCACCTGTATCAGAAGAATGGGGAGTAACCTATTACAGCCGTTTGAGAAGGGTAATCATATACGGGTCATACTTCCCTCTGGAATGAGAAAGATTTTATTCTTCCTTTTATCTGGAATTTTTCTTACAGAAGGATGTGTCAAAAAAAATAAAAGTGAAGAAAGTAAATGCTGTGGCAAGGTTATCTTTACAGTTAGTCCATCGGATGGAAGAACTACAAAAATAACCGATTGTGAGGGAGAAGAACCTGTAGAATTCTGCTTCCGAATTGAAAACCCCAGGTTCTATCCGATAGATAAATCCTGCAAATTAAAATTAGAAGATATAAATGTCAAATACATTGTTGATTACGGAGATGGTTCTACCGCAGTAGTAAATGAAAAGGATGAGTTCTGCCACACATTTAAAAAAGGGAGCTACATAGTAAAAGCTGTCTCATATCCGGAAATAGAAACCTGCGAATATCCTCTTCCTTATACCGGAGCAACACAAATAGGAGTGATAGAATGCCTTTATCCCTACCTTGAAAACCTTGTTAACTCATGCTGTCCAAACAGCACATATTGCGAAATAAATGTGGGAGCCGGATGTGACCTCTCAATATATGCGGAAGACAAACTCTCTCAACCACTCACCTATTGCTGGGATACAGATGGCGATAATAACTTTGAAACCTGCGGAACGCAAACTATTCGTGTGCTCTGCGACAGGGTTGACAAAAAAATAATCTCAAGTATGGTTGAAAATGCCTGTGGCTGTTCAATAAAAGCGGCAGATTTTTACTTTGACTGCATGGCTTATGTTTCGTCTATTATAAGTGGGGGTATCTCCTTTTCCCTGTATTCGTGGGATGTATATCCTCAGAAAATCACCGATTACCTCTTTTTATATGTCTCAAACTATGCAAATGTCCTGAGCGCTCCATACCTTATGATTTATCGTGCTCCTGCAACCCAGCCGTGGAACTTATCTCTCTTTGATGTTCATCATGGTCCAATAAAGGGGGGAGAGCTACAGTTCTCAAATGATTACCTTCACATGAACAGCCCAGCTGCACCTCCTTATGGTGGCGTGTATGTATTTTCTGCAACTTTCCCATCTGTTTTATCTGCAGTCTCTTCACCCCCTAATGGGGGCTGGAAAACGGCATGGGGAGCTACTTTCAGACCATCTATGATATATGTTGAAGGAATAACGGGATTTCTCATTGAAAACAATACAGCGTATTCAGTTGATATAAGCAATCCGCTATCAGTGGTTCAAAAGGATTCACTCTTTAGCATTAATAACTGCTCGGGTCCAGGAAGCTACCTCAAAAAAGTCTTCTCAATCCTTCCCTTTGCCTTTGTATCCGTGGAGGCAATAAATAGCGACCCTGACTGCGGAATAGGAGTTTATGATGTTTCAGATGGATATTTTGGGAGCAGGGCTGACGACCAACCTCCATCTCTAATAGAACCTCCTCTAAGAAAAGAGGGATGTTCCGACAGTTCTCTGTGCTTTGTAAACGGTCTTTCGGGTTCAAAAGAACTGCTAATTGAAAATGAATTTATAGAACCTGTAACATATCCATCACCTTCAACTGCTGTCCTAACCCTCAAGCTTTTCACAAAAGGGGCAACGGATGCACTTCGTATATTCGCAACGGATGGTTCAAGCACTGAAGAGGTTACATCAGCCAATTATTATTTTGATGACAAGAAAAGAATTGTGATTTCAGAAAATTTCTATTCAACCCATCCATATCCTTTATGGCTTTATTCAGTCACCTATCAGGTTCCCTCTTTGTTTTTTGCAGGGATAAGTCAGGGAGACAATGGTTATGTAGAGATGTGGGATGTGGGAAGTTATCCTGGCGTAATCTCAAGGTCAGAAGCAGGAGCTTCATATAAAATCTCCGCAATACAGGGATTCTCAAAGGGAATTGTTTCTACCTGTTCACAACCAAAGCCTGTTGTTTCAATAGATCAGGTGTTTTTTGATGTGTTTGATTTTTCGGATCCGATATTTCCAAGAAAAACATCTTCTCCTGAACTAAAAGCCACATACAAATTCTCATCCTGTTCACGGTTAAGAGGATTTGAGGACGAAGGAGTAAGAACAGGATTTGTGATAACCGGTTCAGAGATTGGGGTGATTGACATATCAGATATTCAAAATCCATCTCTTAAAAAAACCCTTTATTTTTCAGGAAATCTGATGGACATTGACGATTATCTTCAGTTCATAATTTTATCTGTTGAAAGGGCTGGGCTTGTAATTTATGATGTATCCGATGTGGCAAACCCCTATTTTATTTCATCCTATCAGAACGGGAGGATTTTTGATTCTTCTGTTATAGATGGAAGCTTCATATACTCCATCACAAATGAATACAGTAGTGATATGAGGGAAAAGAAAAATGGAATAATTGAGGTTATTGATATATCAAATCTCACCTCTCCTTCCCCTGTAACATACTTTCATCCCTCAAATGGAGATAAAAAACTTACCTGTATTGTTGCTTCCCCGGATGAAAAAAGGCTATATGTTGGAGGGGTAGATTACATAGGAGTTATTGACATATCAAATCCGTCAAGCCTTTCAGAGATTTCTTATCAAAATTTGAGAAGTGGTACAGAAATTGAAACAGCTTTATCGTGCACCTATGAAAACGGAACCCTCGTTGTCCTTACAACCTCTGCCCACTTTCACATATTTAAGACCCAGCCATCCCTTTCTTACATTGGACGCTTCAATCCAGCTTACGTAGGCGCCCTTCCCCGCTCTATCCTTCTCAAAGATGGAAATCTATATATAGGCTCAAGAGGATATCTAACAATCTACGATCTGAGCATCCCTGAAGCCCCTGTCTTCCTATCAAGCACATTCCTCGGTGATATATATGACCAGATAAACGATATGAAAATTATGAATAACTTCATTTTCCTCGCTGTTGATTATATGGCTTATGATGGTGTCTATATAGGTTATGGATTTGTATACGATGTGTCAAATCCAATAGAACCGGTAAAATATGCGAAATTTAATGCAGGAGATGTAAACACAATTGGCGTTCGCTATGCGGGAGGTGGAAATTATCACATATATCTAGGCGCCTCTAATGGCAACATCCTCAATCTTTATAAGGCATATCTTACCTATTGATGAAAAGGGTTTGGTTCATAGTAATTTTTGTTTTATTCAATGAAGGTTTCTCGCAAACAAGAGAGGAGAAAGCATTTTACCAGCCAGTTTTGTTAAATTATTTTACGAGCCTTTCCCTATTAGAAAAGAGGGACATAGAAGACTGGTGGAGATGGTTCTGGGAGAGCGGTGAGGCATTCACAGTAATCACTCCATTGAAATGGTTTTCAGTAAGGTCAAGGTGGTCAATACCTCTAAAAAGACAGCAATTCTTCTATTACGATAAAACAAACAGGGATTTTGAACTCCTTCCATTCGGAGAAACAAGATACAGGTTTGAATGCTCTTTCTTTTACAATACTTATATGAATAAATGGATACTTGAAACCGGGTTTGGATATACACACATTTCCCTCGGAGGGATATTTTCCAGGACTTTGATGGAAGCACCGGGAGCTGGATTTTTGATAAGAAGGGAGATATTGAGTGACCTGTATTTAGAATCAGGACTTTCATTTTATTACAACCTCGGCTCATCTACACTTTACGATGAACAAAAGGAAGTAATATTCAGTTTGATAGTTCCGTTCGGTATGAGATATTATACGAAAAAATTTGATATAATGGGAGGATACACCTTTGAGGCATATTTTTTTGAAGACATTCCAAGATATTACCATTTAATTTCCACAGGCGGATATTTCAACCTGTTTTAAAATTCAGATTGAACTCATACAATTGTACTGTACATAGAGATCATTACCACTTTGTGAGTGTTTGTGAGGGGCTTCGCCCCTCACGCTCCCCATTTTTATTTTTTTATCTTTTTTGGCGAAAGGGATATGTTGATAAATGGGAATTA
>Ga0272445_1001746_pt1 | contig 16182 bp, 12 predicted proteins | sample YNPCB0031_FD_194404 | JGI IMG/M metagenome (GOLD analysis project Ga0272445, IMG submission 194404) | Hot spring sediment microbial communities from Yellowstone National Park, WY, United States - YNP-CB-003-1 | ecosystem: Environmental > Aquatic > Thermal springs > Hot (42-90C) > Sediment... | reverse complement strand
CAAAGCCCGCCCGAGGCTCCAACACCTCTAGTTCAGAATTTTTTCTTTTCAGAATCGTTTAGGCGCCGCAAATATTCTTTAAGGGCATTTTCTAGGATTTTTGAGAAATTTAAGCCTTTGCTACGGGCTTCCACAACCAAATCCGGGGGGCAAATTAACAAGAACCGGCTTCTTCAACCTACCCATAACCGCCCACCTATCAAAATGTATATACACTTCAATACGGAAGAGGTTTTAGGATTTCTCACCGCTGCCTTCACAGAAAAAAATAGAGGGGGGTATCAATTTTAGCGGATAAAAGAAGCGTAAAATTCTATATGCAGCCTACACCGCCTGGGCGAAAGAAAAGGCGAAACTAACATACAGGAAAGAATCTTATATAATGCCCTCCGCTCACTCGGATACGTATCGCCTTAGAAAAATCTTTGAATTTTACTATGTCAAACGTATCAATTCTGAACCCTCTCCTCCCCTTCTGGGGTTTTGGGCTCATTATTTTGGATCTAGTAAATCCGGTTTCTGAACCCAGTTTCCTGACCTAGGTCATGATGGGTTTAAACCGGATGGGACAGGTTTAGGATGGCTGATAAGAAGCGTATCATGAAGATCTCTTTAACCCTTATCTTGATAAGCATCTTTTCCCGTTCAGTTTACGAATTTCGTAACGAACTATCTGCTAGATCCATAGTGGCTGAAGGTACCTAGGTCCATTAGGTTCTAGGCTGGATCTGGTGGATTAGGTTTAAGATTTCATATGCTCCTTTTAATGTTCTTTCCCGTAAATCGCTTATTAAGGGGGGTTTTCAAAGCTTAGGGTAGCCAAGTAGGCCCCAGCACTCTGCACAATATTTAGAAACGTAAAAATTGACCCGGCAGAGACTACGAAATGCAACGTGGAGAAGGTTGCAGCCTGGATTGCGTGCGCCTCTAAAAACCCACCAAAAATTTCACCATCTAAAAAGAGGGAAAGAATTATGAATTTTTATGGATTCTTAAGCGTCCAAAAAATGATGTTCAATATTGTTTTTAAATGAATTTTCAAGCTAAAAACGAATCGTTTTTCTTAAAAGCTGCCCGTTAAAACAAATCGTCTTCTATTCAGAATTATAGTGAACGGTGCGTGTAAGCCCACCTATATTCGAAGCGATTGCGCTCCAATCCTTATCGAATGAAAACCGCAGACATGTAAATTTCCCCGTTTTTCTCCTAGCGCGCATGCTTAGGATTCTTTTATTCCTCGATGCAATTTTTGCTATCTTTAAATATCATCTTCTTTCTTGTTTGGTATTGCTGGTACCTCTGCATTTGAGCCATTGGTTAATTATTTCTTTGTCGGCGTTAAGTTCTGAAAGGAATTCTATGAATCTCTCTTTTATCTTTCTAGCCGCATCTTTCTCTTCAGTAAGCAGGTTTCTTTCCTGCTTGGGATCCGATTTAAGATTATAGAGTTCTGTGGCTATTTTTCCGAAGGGTTTAAGGGTTCTGGGTTCTCCGTCAACTATGAATGTAACCTCCCTTTTTTCAGGTTCGCTTTCACCTGTCTCCGGCGCCAGTATAAGCGACCATTTACCCATTGTTACGGTTGCCCTTAAACCCGCCCTTATCCCCCTTATCAGCGATGGGGTGGAAACCGCTAGATCCCTTATCTCCGAAGTTTCCCTCATAACAAGCGGCAGCAGCGATTTACCCTGAACGTCAATTTGTGCGGAGCCTTTCATGCCTGCGATTTCAAGAATCGTAGCCGTTATATCCGGCGTCTGGACTAAAGCATCTATTTTCGTTCCCCCCTCTAGATTCATTTCATCGGCGAACCTTATGAGCAGCGGTATGTGGGCTACCTCCTCATATAGGGGAGCAAAACCTTGACTTCCACCCATAATTATTGATTTGCCCACCAGCCCATGTTCACCCAGATAGAAACCATGGTCGCTTGTAAATATGATTGTGGTGTTATCTAATAACCCTAGATCCTCTATTTTCTCAAGTAGGAAACCTATCCAACGGTCCACTAGGGTTGCCTCAGCCGCATAAATAGCTCTAACATGAAGCAATTCCTCCTGAGTGAGGTAGCCGCATGGTCCATAGGCTGGATAAATAACTTCTTCACTCTCATAGCCTGGATCGTACATATCTATGTACCATCTAGGCGGATCCCAAGGCTCATGAGGATCGAAGAAGTCCACATATAGAAAGAATCTTCTTTCACAGTTTTCTTCAAGCCAACGTGAGGCTTCCAAGGCTGTTTTTGATGGTATCCAATCCTCCTCGCATCTTCTACCATAATTGTTTCTAATATGCTGAATTGTTGTCTCAACATTTCTCAGTTTCCATTCGCTGCATGGAATCTTAACATTCGCCGGGCTTGTTCTATATCGATCGTTCTCCTGCCCCCTAATCCACACCCAGCCGTCGAAGCCCCGGTCAAAGTTGTATCCATCTTTAAGTATATGCGGCGTATCCGCCACCATCATGCAGACGTAACCAGCCTTCCTAAGAACCATTGGAAGTGTGATCCAATCCCTGGGAAGCGGGGACCAATCGTAGCAGGTGAAGGTGAAATTGCCGGTTAAAAGATCAGCCCTATTAGGCACAGTTGGGAAAGAGGCATGATACGCCCTAGTAAACTCTATGGAATCCCCGCATAGCCTATCCAAATTTTTTAATTTTGCTCTCACATTATTCTTAACCTCGAAGCGCTCATGAAGCAGATCAAATCTAAAGGTATCGGAAATAATAAGAACAATATTACTATTCATAAACTTCACCATCAGAAGATTATGGAGCGTTTCGCTTTCAAATAAGATTTTTGCAGTTAGCCGCCCTCCGTTTTCTCTATGAACGTTCCCAGATCTTCTTTATATGAAACTGCTTAAACGTCATTAAGATAATGCTTTAAAAGTCCTTTTTAGAATATTGTTTTGGTGCTATCGTTTGTTCGTGAGGCTGATCTACAGCAAGGGGACGATTATTCTGGAGGGCGATGTACCGACCCCATATGGGCAGTGGGATCCACGGGTGAGGGCCTATAGGGCGCCGGCCTACTGCTATAGGGATATAGTTGCTTATCTCCAGAGGAGCGGAATAACTTTCGAGGATGATGTTCTGGATCCGCAGCCCGCCCCATCCATAAATGGTAGCGTTGAATTGTACCCCTACCAGAAGGAGGCCTTTAAGAGGTGGATGGAGAACGGTGGGAGAGGCGTAATATGTATAGCCACGGCGGGCGGGAAGACGTTCATCGGGCTTAAGGCAATAGAGACCCTTAGGAAGTCAGCCATAATTCTTGTGCCGACCCTTGCGCTTGTAGACCAGTGGGTTGAACGTTTAAGGGAGAAACTCAGCGTAGAGGCCGGCGTCGTAGGCGGAGGCAAACATGATGTTAAATGGGTTACCGTCTCCACATATGATTCAGCCTACATCCACGCTGAGGAACTTGGGAATAAATTTGAACTTCTGATAGCCGACGAGACTCACCACCTATTTGCACCCGGCTACAGCCAGGCAGCCGAGATGTTCGCCGCGCCATACAGGATGGGGTTAACAAGCACGCTGTATAGGGCTGATATGCGTCACATGGATGCCCCGAGGCTTATAGGCGGGGTTGTCTACGAGGCGGGACATGAGGATCTTGCAGGCAGATATGTGGCGCCCTACGAGCATAGAAGAGTCTACGTGGAGCTTACGCCTGAGGAAAGAGCGGAATACGATAGGCTCTGGGGCATATACACAAGATACTTGGAGAAGCATGGCTTACAGATGAGGATCGAGGAGGACTTCTGGAAGCTGATAATAAGGTCAGCCTTCGATCCTGAGGCTAGAGAGGCTATTCTTGCTAGGAACCGCGCGCTTAAGATAGCGCTTAACTCGGAGGCTAAAATGCGTTTCCTAGCCGAGAAGCTCAGCGAATCCAGCGAGAAGACGCTCATATTCACGCTTCATAACAGCCTCGTCTACGCGATAAGTAGGCGCTTCCTCATTCCAGCGATAACGCATAAGACCCCTGAGGACGAGCGGAGGCTTATACTTTCGAAGTTTAGAAGCGGGGAGTACCGCGCCATAGTTACAAGTCAAGTTTTAGATGAGGGGCTGGATGTGCCGGATGCCAGCAGGGGCATAATCCTAAGCGGCACCGGGAGCCCCCGCCAGCTAATACAGAGGCTTGGGCGAATCCTAAGGAAAACTGAAGGTAAAGTCGCCATTCTGTGGGAGGTTGTTACCAAGGAAACGAAGGATGTTGACTTCAGCAGGAGGCGGCGGATGACCCGCACAGGGGGTTAAATGATGCTTCCAATAGAGCTCCTCACCGTCCAACGCTGGAAGGATCAGGTTAGGCCAAAATATTCAAATCTCAACTCAAGGGACATTGCTGTGGCTGAAGCCGTTATCCATACATACTCAATCAGCATCGGACTTAAGCGCGGCGAGATAAGGGAGAGAATCTCAGATCTTGAAAACGCTTTCGGCGACTATAAGCTTGCAAGAGGCCTCGCAGCGCTCGTTGAGCGCACATGCACCTTCAACTCGAGGTTTTATGTTGACCCAGTGAAAGCTAGGCATTTATTGTTCACCGAGGCTGCGAGGAGGGGATTCCCAACCTCACCTGAAGAGAGGCTGAGCATTATTGAATCAGCCGCCTCAATCTTAGGCGTCAGCGCCGAGCAGGTTGAATCTTCCATATATGCGGATCTGGACGCTGAAGCCGTGCTCGAGTCCTGCCCAGAAATAGGCGTGAAAGACCTGCTTAGGCAGTATAACCTCAGCCTTACACAGACGCTTCTCTTCCAGTCGATTGAGATGGAGTTCACGGCGGGCGGGAACTGGAAGCGCATCTTCAGAGCCGTGAAATTCCACGGGCTCATGTACAGGGTTATGAGGTGGGGAGGCAGCATAGTGGTGAAGATTGATGGCCCAACATCGCTTTTCAAGTTGACCAGACGGTATGGTACAGCCCTAGCTAAGGTCGTGCCTGAAATAATGCAGGGAAAACCCTGGAGGATTCATGCTAAAATCTTAAGGGAGAACAGGCTTCTCAACTTCACGCTTAGGAGTGAGAGGCATGGGTGGCTCTTCCCTAAGGTTCAAGCTTCAGAGGAATACGACAGCACTGTTGAAGCGGAGTTTGCTGAACAGTTTAGGAGCCTTGGAGCGGACTGGAGCATTAAGCGGGAGTCCGAACCTCTTGAGGCTGGATCCGCAATTATTATCCCCGACTTCACTTTCAGGTTCGGTCGCCTAACAGTCTACATGGAGGTTGTCGGATTCTGGACGAGGGAGTACTTGAAGCGCAAGCTTGAGAAGCTCGCCGAGGTTAAAGCTCCCCTCATAGTTGCTGTGGATGAGGAGCTAGCATGCGACAGATTCGCGAGGTTGCAGTCCTCAAACCCAAACATAAGCCTAATATACTTTAAAGGGAGGGTTCCAGTTAGGGAAGTGATGCGCCTCCTTCAAACATTGGCTGAAGCCGAACTTAAAATCCAAGCCTCAGAGGTCAAGCCCCTAGTGAAGAAGCCTATTGCCACGCTGAAGGAGCTCGCTGAGGAACACGGCGTGGCTGAGAAAGCCATAAAACGGGCCGCGGGAAAAGTTGAGACGCATGTCCTCATAGGCGAGATGCTGATCGAGAAAAGGCTGCTTGAGGATTTGAAGCGCACACTTGAGGAGGCTGTGACCGCTGAGACACCGCTCCTAAAAGCCCTTGAAGCACTGAAGCCATATAACATCCCAGATCCATTAGCGGTCATCACGAGCTTCGGATATAAAGTGAGATGGCGAGGTTTATCTACAGAAAACGCTACAGTCTACAAGCCCACTCATACAAATCAATAGAAATATTCTCTTAACAGCAATTAATGGAAAGGTTATAGTGTTGAAGATTAATTTTCGCGTAACAATCGTTTCTTTCTTCCTCAGCCAATATGCCAAATATTTCGGTTCATGTTCATTCCCTAAGATTTCTATACCTTTAATTTTTCCTTCTCGGTTCTTTGCTCCGCCTTATTTGAAACCTCTCGCTAAATTCTCATCCACTTAGCTCATCATCAACTTTATGCAGAAAAATGTAACTTTTCATTTGCTAGTTCTGCGGTACTTCCATCTTTTTCTTCAGTGCGGCTTCAGCTAAAATTTTTCCAATCCTTTTAAGGGCGCTTAGATCCTTTCCTTGCTCGCTTGGGCGTCCCCTATCCCTGAGGCCCCATGCTACGCCATCGCATACTTTTTGGAATTTAAAGGCTGAAAAAATTCCTTCAATACTGAGAAGCGCTGAGTTACTTGAGCTTCCGCCGCAGGTGAAGCATGCAGCTGGTTTACCCGCAATGACATCTCTGATGCTCCATGCTCTATCGAAAAAATCTTTCATTAAACCCGCCATGTAACCAAAATAGTTTGGAGAACCGAAGGCTACGGCATCGCATGAAATAAGGTCATAAACGGTTGCAAAATCAACGCGCTTAAGTTCGGCCGATGCTCCTTCTACGCTTTCCACACCCTCAGCAACAGCTCTGGCTAGAGCTTCAACGTTTCCCGTTCTAGAATAGTACAGAATTAAAACCTTAACCATATTGACCACCTTGAATTCCTTCTTATAATACTTCAATGATATAAGAGTTTGTTTAATATATTAAAATGTATTAAAGAGATTTCTATAAGGTTTGTTATAAGCTGTTAACTGCAATGCGGCGTCGCTTTGGCAGGCCGGCTAATCTTGAATGTGCTGGATAAGTTTTTGTTCTAGGGCTTTTTTAGACATGGCGCCTACGATTCTGCCGACGAGAGTTCCCTCCCTGAAGATTAGGAATGTTGGTATGCTCATTATTTGGTATTTAGCGGGTATTTTCCGATTTTCGTCAACATTTAATTTTCCAAACAAAATTTTTCCAGCATATTCTTTAGCGAGCTCATCTATAATTGGAGCCATCATTCTGCATGGAGCGCACCATTGCGCCCAGCAATCGATAACTACAAGTCGGCTGCTTTTAATCACATCATTAAAATTTAGATCCGTTACTTCTATCGGCGTATTTATTTTCCGATCTGGAGCGGAAGATTTCTCCCGCATGAGCTCCTCAATTTTCCTCCGCCTGATTCTCTCAATCTCCTCATCCTCTTCGCTCATTTAGGCTGACCTCCCCTCCTTCCCTAAATTTATGAATATTCCAGTAAATAAATGGTTCAGCTATGGATAAAGCTTATAAACATTTTTATTTCTGGTAATTAAGGCTTAATTCGGGAAGCGTCTAAAATGGCGAAGAAATTTGAAATATTATGTAAGGAGGAGATTGCGCCGCAGATAAAGCGCATGATTGTCAGCGCCCCCCTGATAGCGAAAAAGGCGAGGGCAGGGCAATTTGTTATCCTTAGGGTTGATGAGCGCGGTGAGAGGATCCCGCTCACACTTGTCGATTGGAGCCCGGAAAAAGGAGCAATCACGTTGATATTTCAGGAGGTCGGCCTCTCAACAATGAAGCTTGGAAAATTAAATGTGGGAGACCATATCGAGGACATCGTTGGGCCGCTCGGCAACCCCACTGAAATAGCGAATTATGGGCATGTTGCAGTTATAGGCGGAGGAGTGGGCACAGCGTTAATTTATCCCTGGGTGCGATCCCTAAAAGAAGCCGGCAACTATATTATCACAATCATCGGGGCGAGAAGCTCAAATCTCCTCCTGCTTGAGAAGGAACTAGGCGCATTAAGCAATGAAATATACATATCCACCGATGATGGAACGAAGGGAATTAAAGGATTCACATCGGACATCTTAAAACATCTCCTAGAGCAGGGTAGAAGATTTGACCTCATTATGGCAGCCGGGCCGGCTCCAATGATGAGAGCCGTAGCTGAGACAACACGTCCATACGGCATAAAAACCATTATAAGTTTAAATCCAATAATGGTTGATGGAACTGGAATGTGCGGCAGTTGCAGAGTTACTGTCGGCGGAAAAACAAGGTTTGCATGCGTTGACGGACCGGACTTCGACGCCCACCAGGTTGACTTCAATGAATTAATGAACCGCTTAAGGGCTTACCAAAATGAGGAAAAGATAGCCTTACAGAAACTCTCTGGGAAAACCTAGAGAAACCATTTAAATCAGCCTTAAAAGAAACAAACTTTTATAGCAGTTATTCCTCTAGAAGAAAAATAGAATAGTAAATTTGGGGGAAACTCTTTTGGCGGAAATAAGGGTGGCAATAGCGGGCGTTGGAAATGGAGCTTCAGCGTTAGTTCAAGGGGTACATTACTATAAGAACGCAAGGGAAAACGATATTGTTCCCGGGCTTATGCATGTTAAATTCGGTAACTATCATGTTAAAGATATAAAATTCGTTGCAGCCTTTGAGGTTAATAAATTGAAGATTGGGAAAGATTTAAGTGAAGCCATATTCACTGAGCCGAATTGCTGTCCAAAATTCGTTGACTCCATGCCTAAATTGGATGTTGAAGTCCTGCCAGCGCCTATACTAGACGGCGTTGGACCGCACATGAAAGATGCTTTCAGAGTATACCGAGAAGAGGAAACTCAGCCGGTGGACGTCGTTGAAACCCTCAGGAAATCTAAAGCGGATATTCTTGTGAATTATATGCCTGTTGGAAGTTTTGAGGCTACCCGATTCTATGCCCGGGCGGCTTTGGAGGCTGGATGTGCATTTGTCAACTGCATACCTGAGTTTATCGCAAGCGACAGGGAGTGGGCTTCAAAATTCGAGAAGGCGGGGCTTCCAGTTGCAGGCGACGACGTGAAAAGCCAGCTAGGCGCAACAATACTCCATAGAACGATTGCCAGATTATTCGTCGACAGAGGCGTTATACTCGATGAAACATATCAGCTGAACATTGGCGGAGACACTGATTTCCAGAATATGACTTTAGAGCAGAGACTTAAATCTAAGCGTATCAGCAAAACAGAGGCTGTAACAAGCATTGTTCCATATGATGTTCCTACTAGGATAGGCCCCTCCGACTTTGTGCCATTTCTAGGCAACAAGAAGATATGTTATATTTATGCTAAGGGGAGAAATTTCGGAAATCAGCCGGTGACTGTTTGGGTTAAGCTCGAGGTTGAGGATGCCCCTAACAGCGCAGGCGTAGTTATTGACGTTATAAGGGCAACTAAAATCGCCCTGGATAGGGGTATAGCGGGACCGTTAATCAGCATTTCAGCATACGCCTTTAAACATCCACCCAAGCAGGTTGAGGATCCGGTGGCGAAGAGGTGGGTTGAAGAATTTATAGAGGGGAAGAGAGAGCGATAATATTTTGAAACTGAAGATTAACGGATCGCTTGCAGCCAAACTTTATAGGCTTCAAATATTCTTCTCAATTCTTTAACTGGCTCCTTATGCATGTCAACCCTCAAATTTATTATTGGGCGGGATTCATGTATAGGCTTAATTTCAGCCACTATTAGCGCTGCGGAGCATGCTCCCCTCCTATCTCCCCCCGCATTCTGCCCCGCCTCCAACGCCTTCATCAACCTTTCAGCAAGCCATTCACCCTCAGATAGAGTAAAGGCTTCAGCCATAGCTTCTAAAACTTCGCTGGATAATAGGGCGTTACCAGCAACGACACATTCTTTCCGGATTAAATGACCCTTCCAATCTAGGTTTTTCCTTCCAGTAAAAGCGGCTTTCCGACCATATATATCGATAATGGATATTTGCCTCATCTCTCGATTAGGATCATTTTCAAGTAGCCTCGCCAGCGCATCTTGCGGTGAGAAGCCCATTTGTAAAAGCCTAAGCCCATTGACGCCATGGAAGAAGCTTGTGTAGCCTTGAACTGCTAATGCGCCCACACCCGGCTCAACGTGTGGAACAGCGCTTCCAACTGATAGGGAGGCTGAAGAAACGCATACGCCTAAAGCGGATGTTTCAGCGCATCTCGCAACAATCGAGAAGGTGCTATTCGAAAAATATTGCAACGTCAATTTCATCACCGTCATTAAGGCCTAAAGATTCCCGCAAGCATACTGGAGCAATTATCTCCAGAATGCTCTCGGGATAATCAGGAATGGACGGTTTAACTATGGCTCCCATAACCCTGAAGCCTATGAAAGCCCTATAGAGGAAACCTGAAGAATACCCATCTTCCGGGATGATCTTAAAACCCCTATTTTCATTAAGAATGCTTGATAAAATCTTAGAATACTCTTCCTTAAGCATCACATTTAATGTTCCAGGGTATGGTTCAAAATTAAATATTTCCATAACTTGTCTTTTAAACCATGGGAGATTCACAAATTTCCTTCCATCACCGGTTCCGGCTGTAACTTTCCCCCTTACAATTACTAAGATGCTATTCATTTTTATGTCCACTACTTGTAATCTTTTAATAAAGTATATATGTAATGCGCGAGTAAGAAGAACAAAAATGGGAAGACAGAGAGCAATTGCTGAAGAAGATATTAAATCGAAATTGATTAGAAAAATTGACGACCTTTCATCTAAAAAGTCAGCTAAGTATGTCGTTTATGCATCATCCTTAATCTTCTTTTTTGCGTTTATCCTTATTCCGCCGATTGCTGGAATACTTGAGAACCTGAATAAATTAGGGGCAATATATTATGATCCCTCTTTGATAGCCAACGCTAATTTAGCCATCGTAAACTCTTTCATCATGGCTTTTACTGTTGCAGGATTAGACCTTATAGCAGCATTACCGCTTGCATGGTTTATAGTTAGAAGCAAAATGAGGCTTGTGAACTTCATAGATGCGTTGGTGAATGTGCCGTTCCTCCTACCGACAACAGCTTTAGGTTACTCGTTTCTATTATTCTGGAGTAGCCGGGATGGGATCCCCAGAATTTTTGGGGCGGAATCCCTTGTTTCACCAGGCTTCGTCCTCGTATTGCTTCTCCACTTTGCCTTTTCATATCCAGTAATCGTTAGAGTAATGGTCGGTGAACTATTAACCTATAGAGAGGTTTATGAGGTTGCCGCTAGAACCCTCGGCGCTCAACCCTTCACAGCAGTTAGAACAATAACTTTACCTCTGCTTAAACCGGGCATAATAGCCTCCTTCCTTCTATCTTTTGCCAGATCCCTCTCTGAAACCGGGGCCACAGTGATTGTTGCGGGAAACTTTGAGAACGGATCTGTTTTCATATTTAAAAACATGGGTAAAGTTGGAGAGGGAGCCCTAGTTTATGTGAGCTCAGTGTTAATACTTACTTCAACAATAATATTCTTTTTGATAAAGCTGCTGGCTCCCAAGCTTAAATTTCCAATCAAACGGGCGTCCCCACCTATTGAAAGGAAGCTCAGCAGCTATGGAGCGGTTAAATTTCGAGATGGCGCAGCAATCCTGGTTTTTCTAGTTCTTGTCATCGCGCCCTCACTCTTTGTCGCCCTGCCAGTATTAAACGCTTTTCTAGATGGAACTGTAAACGAGATGGTTGCAGGTTCAGAGTTATGGAGCACATTTTGGCGAAGCATGCTAATCTCTTACGCTGTCGGCTCCACATCAACATTAATAAATATTGTTTTCGGGCTGCCAGCGGCTATACTGATTGCTAGGAAAAAGCTTGGTAGAGCAACATCGATTATCAAGTCCTTAGTCAGCATACCAATCATAGTTCCATCAATCGCCCTGGGAGTCTCGCTGAAACTCTTCTGGGGAAGATACGGCTTCATCCCGGAATTGTGGGTTATAGTGCTCTCACATACAACTATAACTTACACTTATTTCGTTGAGTCCATGTCTGCGGCTATAGAGGGCATCCCTGTGGAAATAGAAGATGTTGCAAGCACCCTTGGCGCTAAGCCTTTCACGATATTCAGAAGGATAACGCTACCATTAACTAAATACGCTGTCTTCTCAGGGGCAATTTTAACTTTTACCCGGGCTTTAGGTGAAACCGGCGCTGCAAAAGCTGTTGTAAGAACTAAGGATCTCCAAACCCTTCCGGTGCTGCTTGTCGATTGGATTGTAAATAAGTATGCAACCTCTTCGCAGAGCGCTCTGGGGGTAGGCCTCTACATACTGTCCGCTTTCATTATGCTTTTGGCCTTAAGGTTTATCATAAGGGGGAGAAAAAGGTAATATGCCATCGATAAGGTTAGTCAATGTTACAAAAAGATTCGGCAATATTACAGCGATTAAAAATCTAAATTTAACGATTAACGATCGTGAGTATGTATGCGTTTTAGGACCAAGCGGAAGCGGCAAAACCACCTTACTCAAGCTTATCGCAGGGATCATTAAGCCAGATGAGGGAAAAATTTACATAGATAATAAGCTTGTGAATAATGTTCCTCCCCAGGAGAGAAATGTCGCCTATGTACCTCAATACTACGCGCTTTTTCCGCATCTAACCGTGATTGATAATGTTGCTTTTGGACCATTATCTAGGGGATTATGTAAAGAAGAAGCCTACAGGGTGTCCATGCAGATGCTGGAGATGACTAGGCTTGCATGGAGATCGGAATCCCTACCCTACGAGTTGAGCGGAGGAATGCAGCAGCGTTTAGCATTAGCCAGAGGTTTAGCTTGCGGAGCGAAAATTCTGCTTCTAGATGAACCTTTAGGCGCCTTAGATGCTAGATTAAGAGTTGAGTTAAGATTTAAGCTTAAGGAGATCGCTGAAGAAAACGATTTAACAGTCATTCATGTCACACATGACCAGGAGGAAGCCATCATAGTTGCGGACAGACTCATCGTCCTAAGAAGGGGCGAGATACAGCAGGAAGGACCGCCATCACAAGTATATAATGAGCCGAAAAACATTTTCGTAGCACACTTTGTTGGGGGAGCCAATTTCTTTGAGGGATTCATAGCTGAAACCGATCCGTATGGCTCATGGGTTCAATTAAGAAACGGCTTCATTTTACGCGTTAACGAAACTAAATGGAAAGTTGGCGAGAGAATTGTTTTGATGATAAGAGAGGAGAGAACCGAAATAATTAAGGGCACTAAAATAAGGGAAGAGATAAATCTCCTGCCTGGAACAATCAGGGAGGTAAGCTTTTTAGGAGATTTCATATCTTATGAAATTTTACTTGATAATGGTGACAGCGTTAACTCGAAGATGCCGACTCTTCTTGGAATAGGAAGATTTAGGGTTGATGAGAGAGTTTATGTTCGCTTGAGAACTGAACATTTAAGGGTGTATCCCTATCCTCCGCAGGGGCTTTATCAAGAATTAGAGGTGATATGATATCCCCTCAGTCCGCCTAGTTAACGTTGCAAAAAGATACGGTGGGATTACGGCTATAAGGAATATTAATCTTAAAGTGGAGGACAGGGAGTACTTATGCATCATTGGCCCAAGCGGCTGTGGAAAAACAACCTTAATAAAATGCATAGCTGGCATAATAAAACCAGATGAGGGAGAAATCTATATAGATGATAGATTAGTTAACGATGTTCCAATTCAGGATCGGGGGATAGGATACGTTTTTCAAGAAATAGCCTTATTTCCCCACATGAACATCTACGATAATGTGCGTTATGGACCATTCGTTAAAGGTTTAGACATTTCTAGCGCTGAAAACTTAATTAACGAAATTCTTAACATGATGAAGCTTTGGGATAGGGTTAAAGATTATCCCAGCACCCTCAGCGGCGGTGCGCAGCAAAAAGCAGCCGTCGCAAGGTCGCTCATATCCGGTTCACATCTGCTGATACTTGATGAACCGTTAGGTTCATTAGACGCTAAGGTCAGAAAGGTTTTGAGATACGAATTAAGAAGACTAGTTAAAGATTTAGGTTTAACAGCGATCCATGTCACCCACGATCAAGAGGAGGCAATGTCGATCGCCGATAGAATAGTCGTTATGAGAACAGGCGAAATAGTGGAGGTCGGCACCCCTCTTGAACTATATTTACGCCCAAAAAATCTTTTTACAGCGAACTTCGTGGGTGAAATCAATTTTCTTATAGGCGATTTACTGGGAGAGAAAGATGAGGGCGTAAGAATCGATGTTAATGGGGAGATTCTTCATGTTCCATGTAAGCCGAATTTTGAAGGCGGAAGGGTTGTCGTAGCTATCAGACCCGAATTTATAATTATGAGGAAAACCAGCGGGTTGAAGAATGTTTGGAGAGGCGTAATTGAGAGAATGACTTTTTTAGGCAGCTCTATTCGATTTGAAATCCGCGCTGAAAACAACGTTACGATAATTGCGAAGAGCCCCTTCTCCTCTGAAGCATTAGATTGGAAAATCGGGGACCGTGTGAATCTAATATTGCCCCGTGATTTTCTGCTCCTATATCCCTATCCAAAGGAGGGTCTGGAGAAAGCCATATCCATAGAATAATTCCCGTCTCCATACCCTCACTTCCGCTTTCTAAAGTATGCTAATCCGTCTTTCTCGCATACATACTCGAAGCTTGCCTCCAGCAGCGCAACTATTTCATCCCTGCTTCCTCCTTTAAAACTATCTTTGAAGTAGTAGTTTTGTTCCCTCTATGCTAATTAACGTTATTATTGATAGGGTTGCAGCCAGCATGAAGGAGTATGGTTCTAGTTCAACTACTCCGAGCGCTTGTCGGGTTACTGGAAAACCTAGTAGAACCATGAGGAGAAAGATTTCCCATGCGATTGCCAGTAGCAGAAACTTGTGGGGTCGGGCCACAATAATAGTATGCTTAAGTGATCTACATGTTACCGCCAAAATAAGCTCAAAGAATACGAATGTTATAAAGATCCTTGTTCGGGCTAAATTAGCACCATCATGCAGAGATGTTAGGAAGATCCAGAAGAAGAAAGGCACGCCAACTATTAATGTACGTAAAATGAGGGATTTAACATCCCACGTAAATATTGTTTCCCTAGGGTCTCTAGGCGGTCTCTCCATAATGTCCGGATCAGGCGGACTTACGCCCAATGCGATTGCGGGTAAACCGTCTGTGGCTAAATTAACGTAGAGGATTTGAACGGGGAGTAGTGGAGGTGGGTACCCGGCTAGAACAGCTAATGCTAAAACTGTTATCTCAACAAGGTTGGCTTGTAGAAGATAGGCGAGGTACTTCTTTATGTTATCGTATATCCATCTCCCCAATTCTATAGCGTTCACGATAGTGGCGAAGTTGTCGTCTACCAGAACCATGTCGGCGGTCTCCTTAGTTACCTCGGTCCCAGTTATCCCCATAGCTATGCCAATATCAGCCTCCTTTAGAGCCGGGGCGTCATTGACACCATCGCCGGTCATCGCAACTATTTGTCCCCTCCTTTTCCATGCGCGGACGATCTTAAGCTTATGTTCCGGCGAAACCCTTGCATAAACAGTTACTTTTTCAACAATCTTCTCAAGCTCGTCTTCAGTCATTTTATCCAGGTCTTCGCCTGTGAGAACTATATCGCCCTCACTGTAGATTCCGATCTCCTTGGCTATTGCTACCGCCGTGAGCTTATGGTCTCCAGTTATCATGATCGGCTTTATGCCAACTCGCCTACACACCTCAACAGCCTTAATGGCTTCTTCTCGAGGCGGATCTATCATTCCCATTAAGCAGAGAAAAACCATATTGCTCTCAATCTCATCATCGCCAAGCTCCGCGTGGTCAGCTATCCTCTTATAGGCTAATCCTAAAACTCTGAGAGCGCCCCCAGCCATCTCATCATTAACCTTCAGAATCTCCTCTCTATCTCTTCTAGTGAGTCTTTTAACTCCATTTATGGCGTAAATGTGAGTGCACTTCTCAAGAACTCTCTCTGGGGCACCCTTCATACACACTATTCTATCGCCTTCAGGCGTCAGATGAACTGTCGTCATAAGCTTTCTCTCAGAGCTAAACGGGACTTCGCCGACGCGCGGATAAAGCTTTCTTACCTCATCCTGCTGGATACTATATTTTGCGGCGGCTACAACCAAGGCGCCTTCAGTCGGATCCCCCTTAACCCTCCAGCTTCCGCCTTCATGTATAAGCTCGGCGTCATTGCATAATAGAGCCGAGAGCATTAGAAGCCTGAAGCCTTCACTCTTAAGGATATCCGCATCGCCCATAATGTGGAACTCGCCCTTAGGCTCATAGCCCACCCCGGAGACCTCAATTAGATGCCCTAAAGAGTAGATTCTCCGAACAGTCATCTCGCCCTTAGTTAGCGTTCCAGTCTTATCGGAGCATATTACTGTCACTGAGCCAAGAGTTTCTACGGCCGGCATCCTCCTTACAAGGGCATTCCTCTTAGCCATCCTATACATTCCAATGGCGAGGCTACCGGTGACAACCGCTGGCAGA
>Ga0272445_1001745_pt1 | contig 16182 bp, 17 predicted proteins | sample YNPCB0031_FD_194404 | JGI IMG/M metagenome (GOLD analysis project Ga0272445, IMG submission 194404) | Hot spring sediment microbial communities from Yellowstone National Park, WY, United States - YNP-CB-003-1 | ecosystem: Environmental > Aquatic > Thermal springs > Hot (42-90C) > Sediment... | reverse complement strand
TGAGCTTAACACCTGATACTATTGTGAAAACAAGGTTAATCGTAGCCGAAAAGGAAAAGGAGCTTGAAAAACAAAGGTCTAAGAAAAAGTAATTCAAAGGGCGGAGGGCTTTCCCCTAAAGCCCTCCTTCTTATCTTCATCTTCCTTCTTTTTAACACTCTATTTGTCCCTATAACGCATGCCAAACCTATGATGCTACCCGTAGAGCTAACCTATTCCTCTGCTGAAGAGTATAAATACTTGACAAATGGACTTATCAACATGATCGAAAGCAGGCTTGCAGTCCCAAACACCATAGTCCCAAGGGTTGGAGAAAGCATCCCTGAGGCTCAGATGAAAGCAAAGATAAACATTGCATTATACCCAGAAAAGGCAAGCTACCAGATAAACATATTCAAAGAGAGTAAACTGATTTTTTCAGCATCAGATGCTCTCTCCCCTCAAGAATTTATGTCAAAATTCAGCGCAGACCTTGATAGAGCAAGAAACGCTTTAATCGGAGAAAGGCAAGAAATACCGATGTTAGGGCAGCCAACTACTAAAGCCCAAGAGATTAAGCAAATAGAAAAAAAGGGCTTAAAAGATAAAATAACCTCTGGACTTAGCAAGCTTAATCCTGTCCCCTATATTGCAGAGCTATTTTTAAAAGACAAAGATAGACTGTTTGTTAAGATAGACATCCCATCCCCACCTCCACCACCAACTCAATCATTTCCTTTATCCCAATCTCAACCTTACCCACAAATTCAACCAAAGATTTCACCACCAACTAAACAGCCTTATTTTACTCCTCCACCCCAGCCTTCTCTACCTACTCCTCCAACATCCAACTCACCTTGGCAGTGGTTTTGAGTTAAAGTTTAAAATTTTCTTGGCATTAAGCATAAATTGGAGTAAAATTTTCATCAACCATTCCTTTTATCTAACTAACTAGGAGGCAGGTATGAAGGTCCTTGTTTCGGATTCTCTTTCAGAGGAAGGCTTAGAGATACTCCGTTCAGCAGGGCTTAATGTGGTTTATAAACCAGGCTTATCCCCAGAAGAACTAAAAAAAGAAATCGAGGATGCCGATGCTTTGATTATTCGCAGCGGAACAAAGGTAACGAAAGAGATAATCGACCATGCCAAAAGACTTAAGGTCATTGGTAGAGCAGGAACCGGGCTTGATAACGTTGATGTCGCAAAAGCTACCGAAAAGGGTATCGTAGTAATGAACGTCCCAGGGGGTAATACTCTTTCTGCCGCAGAGCATACCTTTGCCCTTATACTCTCTTTAGCAAGACGCATTCCCCAGGCCAACGCTGCAGTTAAATCTGGGGTCTGGGATAGAAAAAAGTTTATGGGAGTTGAACTAAACGGTAAGGTCTTAGGGGTCATCGGTCTTGGGAGGATTGGTAGCATTGTTGCCGAAAGAGCCCTTTGCTTTAAGATGAAAGTCCTTGGATACGACCCCTTCGTATCGCCCGAGGTTGCTAAAGAGAGAGGGATCGAACTTGTAAGCCTTGATGAGCTTCTTTCTAAATCAGACTTTGTAACCATTCATACCCCCTTGACCAAAGAAACTTACCATCTATTAAACAAAGAAAGGATTAGCAAGATGAAAAAGGGGGCGTATCTTATCAACTGCGCAAGGGGCGGCATCGTCGATGAAAATGCCCTGTATGAAGCCCTGGTCTCAGGACATCTTGCCGGAGCAGCCCTTGATGTCTTTGAAAAAGAGCCTGTGCCTCCAGATTATCCTCTCTTAAAGCTTGACTATGTGGTGGTTACTCCTCACTTGGGTGCTTCAACGGTTGAAGCTCAAAAGGTGGTTGCGGTTGAAATCGCAAAGCAGGTCGTTGATTATCTTTTGCACGGCATTGTTAGAAATGCGGTAAACGTTCCAGCCATCACTGGGGAAGCTTTAGCAGTGTTAAAGCCTGTTCTTAACCTTGCAGAAAGGCTCGGGCTTTTTGCCGCTCAATTGATAGAAGGAGCAATCACTGAGGTTGAGATAACCTATCTTGGTGAGGTAGCAAAGCTTGATGTAAAGCCAGCAACTGTAGCCCTAGTCAAAGGGCTCCTCAGCCCCTACCTTAAAGAAGATGTAAACTATGTAAACTCCCTAATCCGGGCAAAGGAGAGAAATATCAAGGTTTCGGAGATTAAAACAGAATCAGCGGAGGATTTCACTTCCCTTATTAGAGTAAAAGTTCTGTCCTCAAAAGATTCTGTTTTGGTTGAAGGGACAATCTTTGGGAAAAACGAACCAAGGATCGTGAAGATCAACGGCTTTCGCCTTGATGCGCTGCCGGAAGGTCATATGCTCTTCATTTTTAACGAAGACCGTCCTGGAGTCATTGGAAAGATCGGAACCATCCTTGGCAAGCACAACCTTAACATCGCAAGAATGTATGTTGGGCAAGACCCCATGAAAAAAAGGAACATAATCCTTCTTTCCTTAGACCAGCCTCCAACCCAGGAAGCCCTTGAAGAATTACAAAAGGAACCTACTGTTTATTTAGTAAAAGCCTTAGAGCTATAAAAAATCCTATGAAGGTCAAGGCCCGCGGTCTTACCCTTGATGAGCTAAGTAATCATATTATAGCCCTTGGGGAGAAACCCTACCGAGCAAGGCAAGTTTATCATTGGATAACAGCCAAGGCTGCCCAATCATTTACCGAGATGACAGACCTCCCTAAAGGACTTCGTGTCAAACTTTCGGAGGTGTTTAGCCTTGAACTCCCAGAGGTAATAGAAATACAAACCGCGCAAGATGGGACAACTAAATTTGCCCTGCTGTTAAAAGACGGAGAGGTCATAGAAATGGTTCTGATACCAGAGAGGGACCACTTTACCCTTTGTGTTTCCTCTCAGGTTGGATGCTCTATGGGATGTAAATTCTGCCTAACCGCTCGTTCTGGTTTTAAAAGGAATTTAGAAGCTTGGGAAATTATTTCTCAGGTGGTGCTTGCTAAAAGATGGTTGAAGGATGGGGAAGAGAATTTGCCCTTGCGAAACATTGTTTTCATGGGAATGGGTGAACCCTTAACAAACTACACAAACCTTGTAAAAAGCTTAAAAATCCTTGCCGACCATGAAGGTTTTAATTTCAGCAGAAAAAGGCTTACCGTGTCCACAGCTGGCATCGTTCCCAAAATTTGGGCTCTTGCCAAGGATTTCCCTACCGCTTTAGCAGTTTCTCTCCACTCAGCAGACCAATCTCTCAGAGATTATCTTATGCCCGGTGTTAAACAATATCCCCTTTCCGATTTAAGGGAGTCCATAAAAGCCTTTCCCCGCATAAAAAACGGAAGGACAACTATTGAGTACATTTTGCTTAAAGACATAAACGACGGAGAAGAACACGCTGAGAAGCTTTATCGCTTCCTAAAGGGCTTGAAAGTAAAGGTAAACCTTATCCCCTTTAATCCTCATCCTGAGCTACCTTTTAAACGCCCAGAACCAGAAAGGGTGGAAGCCTTTCAACGGTATCTGTTGAATAGGGGTATACTAACTACCGTTAGGAAAAGCAAAGGTCTCGAAATATCAGCCGCCTGCGGGCAGCTAAGACGAAGAATATTATCTCCAAACTCCTTCCAACCGGTATCCGCAGAAGGGGCAAGCTCCATCTGCGTCTAACTTGTTTTCAACGATAAAGAAGCCTTCTCTTTTGATAACCAAGCCTTGGCACTTTGGGCAGTAAGTATGTTCAGTTTCGTTGCCCGGAACATTGCCAATGTAGATGTAATACAAACCTTCCTCTTTGCCTATGTAGTAGGCTTTTTGTAAAGTTTCAAGCGGAGTTATAGGTTTATCAAGCATGCGAAAGCGAGGGAAAAAGCGAGATAGATGCCAAGGAGTCTCAGCCCCAAGCTCATTCTTAATAAACCTTGCCATTTCTCGAAGCTCAGATGGGTCATCGTTTTCTCCAGGAATGATCAAAGTTGTAATCTCAACCCAAATTCCGCAATGCTTCAGATATTTTAAAGTTTCTAAAACTGGTAAAAGCTTCGCCTTGCATATTTTTTGGTAGAAACTTTCTCTAAAGGATTTTAGGTCTACATTTATGCCATGAAGATAGGACTTGATTAAGTCAACCGCTTCCTTAGTCATATAACCGTTTGAAACGAACACATTCTTTAATCCCTGGGAAGCGGCAAGCTTTGCGGTATCAAGGGCAAACTCGAAGAATATGGTTGGCTCAGTGTAGGTGTAGGAGATGCTTTTACATCCTGTTATTTTTGCTTCCTGAACAATATCCTCAGGGCTTCTCCTTTTTCCTGGAATTTCTCCCTCAAAAAGCCGAGGATACTGAGAGATCTCATAATTTTGGCAAAAGCTACACTGAAAATTGCATCCTACAGTGGCAATGGAGTAGGAAAGGCTCCCAGGCAAAAAATGATAAAGGGGTTTTTTCTCTATAGGGTCTACGTTTTCTGCTATGATTTTCCCATAGACCAAGCTAAAAAGATGTCCGCCTTGATTTTCTCTAACCCCGCAGATACCCCTTTTACCTGGAGGAATAACGCAATGATGATTGCAGAGATTGCACTTCACCTTGTTATCATCTAGCCTTTCAAAAAGTAGTGCTGGAAACATAAAAATATTATTAGTCTTAATTGATGAAAAGTCAAGCACGATGGATTTTTCCCTTTTTTCATAACCGAAACCAGAGCTTTTTCAACGCTGAAAAAAGAAACAATAAAAATTAATAAGAACAAGAACTACGGTTTACCTAATGGAACAAATTCTCTCTTGACTTTTTGAACAGGCTAGTTATAAAACAAATCTATGAAACTTAGATTTTTATTTATGGTTAAATTTATTATAAGTTTTATTCTACTTTGTATTAGCATAGGATATGCTGAAACTTTATATGGTGATGTTATCAAGGTAACTTGTGGTGGGGGGACTATAGATATTTTAGAAAGCATAAAAGAGGAATTTGAAAACGAACGAATAAAAAGTTAGAAATTGTCCCTGTAGGTCCTATTTTAGGAACATGGGAACTATACAACAAGCGTGTAAATGCAGGATTCTTTTCCTTACCTTTTGATGTCCTTCTTCAACTTTTAGAAGAAGAGGGAATGATTATTGATAATCCGGATGTTTTTAACTACATTGTATTAGGACAAGCCTCAACAAAAGTAATTGTCAATCAAGATAATATGATATCCCGTCTCTCAAAAGAAGATTTAAAAAGAATCTTTTTTGGCATTGAAAAAAACTGGGAATCATTCGGGTGGGAAGATGTTCCAATTGAAGTTGTAGTAGCAAAACAAATGAAAGGAATTCACACAATTTTTTCACAAAAAATTTTAGATGGTTTCCCTATAAATCCTAAAAACAGAATTGATGTAGAATATCCCGACGATATTTTAGAAAAGGTAGAAAAAAGAAAAGGTGCTATAGGTTTAGCCATAGCTGACCCTAAGGAGTATAAAGTAAAAGTTGTGCGAACTCCAGAAATAAAACGCGAAATTATTTTTTTAACTGTTGGGCAAATAGGCAGTGATCTTAAAATTTTATTGGATTTACTTTCAAAAGCTAAATAGAATTTTTAAAGGTTAGAGATCTCTTTATGAAATTTTTCAATTACACTTTTTAACCAACTATGAAGTAATTTTTTATTTATATCTAAGTAATTATCGACATTTTTTTTCCAAATCCTTTTTAGCCTTTGAACTCGCTCTCTTACTTGTTTGATAACATAAGCTGAACCAGCTAAGGTTGAGAGTCCTGGAACCAATTTCGTTAGAATGTTATCTGAAACAATAACCGCAGTAGCAGCTCCTCCTATAGCAACAAGCAATCCAGGAGCAACCTCTTTTAACCTTTCTAATAGCTCTTCGTCTTCTTTTAACATAAATTTTGTGGGATTAAAAGCATTGTTTTTATTTAAAGCCCAAGCTTTTATTCTTTCTCTTATATTTGCTTGAACTACGTTCTGTTTTACTGAAATATCTTTATCCCTAATAACCTCTGAAAGAGCTGACATTAGATAATTTAATAATGTATCTAAAAGAACCTCAGCATTTTTTTTCAAAAGTTTTGGTGTGTAGCTTTTTATAAATTCTCTAAGAAAATATAGATTCAAATCCTTGTCAATGAAAAAATTTACTTCGCTTTTAACCACAGCCAATTGATAATCTAAATCTTGTAATATTTTTCTTTCAATTTCTTCTAATGTTTCTTTAGACAACATTTAAATTCTCCAAGAACCTATTTAATCTTTCTTTTTCTCGCTGAATCATAGTAAGCTTTTTCTCCGTTTGCAAAATTTCTAACTCAAGAGCCTCTGCTGTTTTAATTTCGAGCCTTAATCTTTCAATATGAGATTCTTTTTCTTTTAGCATCTGTTTTACTTGCCCTTTATAATAATCCAAAGCTTTAAAAATTTCATACCTTATCTTGTCAAGAACATTTGAAATTTGGGTAATAGCTCTCCCTTTCAATTCTTGCAAAAGCTTCTTTTCTAATGTCGAGGCTGATTCTTTTTTAAATTTAAAAAGTTCTTTTAATTTTAGCCATCTCCATGGAAGTAGAAAAGACCATGCCCTACCCAAAGCATCCTTTTCTTCTTTCTCTTTTAATTTTTTCTTTGTTGATTCTTCCAAAATCGTAAAATCTATCTTTGGAATGGTTAATTTGTATTCTTTATTTAAACTTTCTCCAAGGACCTTTAACTTTTCTTGGAAAAAACCTGAAATTGTGGAAAGCGATCTTCCGATGATTTCGTCTAACTCATCCTCTGCATCCCTGTAATGTTTTCGCAATTCCTCAAGATTTCTTGAATTTACGATCAATTCTTGATATTTACTTTTAAACTCCTGTAAAGCCCTTTCAAAAGGAGAATTTAATCCTTTAAAATTAATTTCAGCTTCTTCCAAAATAAAGTATGCTTCTGTTTGGAGCCTTTTATAACCATCTATTCTTTGCTTAACTTCCTCTTCAAACTTTTCTAAGTCTTTTTGCCTTACAAGAAGTAAACTCAAGTGTTCATTTAACCTTCTTTCTAATTCTTCATAACCTGTATGTATAGTCTGGGCTATATTTCTAAGTTCTAAAATAGGAGCCTCAATCAAAAAATTTTCTAAAGCGGGCAATAATTCTTTAAACCCTGAGAATTCCAAAAAGGCTTTTTCTGGAGGTATTCCAAGCTCATCAGCAAGGTCAAGGACAAAAGCTACCCATTTTCTTTTAGCTTTATCTTTTTTTATATCCTCAAGCTTCTTCCCCCTCATCAAATCTTCATGGATCAACTTAAGAATGCTATCAACTGCAAATATTCTATTAGGCGGAATTAAATTGGCATATATCCTCCTTGCTTCATTTAAAAGTCGATCTTTTTCTTCAAAATATACAACAGCATGAGTTAGCACCTGAAATACCATATTCTTGTTTTTCTTAGGAATTATTGTGGATACAAAATTTTTAAAAGACTCTGATTCAACCGGTTTTATTGGATGTATAAATCGGATAAAATTTTGAGCCTGTCCATTTCAACCCCCGAAATCTGACACGTTTTCATTGCTATCACCTCCCTGAAGATACAGGGAGGATACCCTCTCAATGTGACATTTCAAATTAGGAATTAAATGTGACATTTCAAAATAGTAACGACACAACCACTCTATATTTATTGTCAACCAAGATTTTTCAGGTAAAATTGGGGAGATTTAAAATTTAACAGAAAGGAGGGGGCTTATGGGGGATACGGGATTATTGTTTAAAATTAAGAGCTTCGTTGAAAAACATCCTTTAACAGCGCTATTTTCTTTATTTATCCTTATTTTATTAATCATCTACCTCAACATCGAAGTCATCCATTTTACCAGTCAACCTCAGTTTTGTGCAAAATGCCATCCCAAGGAAGCACCGGGTATTTTAGGAGAAGTTTTTACTTGGAAGGAAAACATCCATGCAAAGCATAATGTAGCTTGCCTTGATTGTCATGCTAAACCAGGGATTATTAACTATTTCCTCACAAAATCCAAGGGGCTAAAGGATACCTTCAACTTTGCCTTCCGGGGGCAGGAACACATGATTAAGGTGCTTCACAAAAGCTTTACCGACCCGGTGTATGCTTCCAAGGTTGTCTCATCAGAAAGCTGCCTCTTTTGCCACACCGATTATTACAACGAAAAATTCCGTAAAGAAAGGCTTATCAAGCTCCCACTTGTTCATTTTCGAACCTTAGAAGAGGTTAAAAATCCAGAATGGAGAAAAGCTAAAGGGATGATAGATATCTTAACTGAGGAAGTAAGAAGAACACCCGACATAGACCCAAAACATGCCTCGCATATTAAAGCTGGGGTATCTTGTGTCTTTTGTCATAGGAGAGTAGCTCATGGAGGGCAATTAATAAATCTTGCTTCTACCAACATCTGCGAACAAGAAAGGGTATGCTCAAGCTGTCATATCAAAAATAAGGATGTTATCAACATGAAGGATATTGTTATCCAGAAAGCAGGGAACCCAGCAAGATTTTCTCATAACACCCATGTGCAGACCTTCGAGTGCGATACCTGTCATTTCTCACTTTTTAAGATGAAGGCTGGAACAACCTCAATAACCTTTAAAGACCATAATAGTGATAAATATTGCTTCTCTTGCCATGGAGAAAATAAGGCCGCACCCTTTAGCTGTGAACTCTGTCATTCTCTTTAGTTAAAATTTGAACTGAGCAAAAAGCCCAGGGGTAACCCTGGGCTTTGTTTTTATTTATGAATTATTTCTTTTCTACCGCCTGAGCTTTCTTCTTCAGCCTTTCTAAACCTTTAACCCCTACATGGCAAGTTGCACACTTAGTATTTGACGCAAAGGCTGTCTGTCCATTGTGACAGGCTCCACAGTATTTACCTTTATACAAAGAATCCATGTTGAAATCAGGATTTCTCTGACTCTTAAATGCTTCCATCTCAAAGATAGCCGTATGGCAGGATTCACATGGTAGTCCAAGCTCTTTAACATGAAGCTTATGACTAAACAGCACCCCCTTCACGGGCTTGGTGTATACTATTTCTGGTCCTCCTGCTTCTTCACTTTCTTGATATTTAACACCCTCTTCAGTTATCTCGCTTAATACAAGGCCTGAGAGCCCCAAAATTAAAGTTGAGGCTAAAATTATTATTCTTTTCATTACCCCCCTCCTTAGCCTATAGTGTAAAATACATTTGGTTTAGCACCAGTTTCCGGTTTAAGAACCCAGACTGCTTTGCCCATTTGATGGACAATCTTATATACTTCACTGTTTGGGTCTGATAAATCACCAAAGATCCGCACTCCTGCTGGACAAGCCTCAGCGCAGGCGGTAATCTTCATCCCTTTAGATAACCTCGATTCCCAGCAAAAATCACACTTATCAATCGCCCGTTTTTCTTCATTAAAATATCTGGCATCATACGGGCAAGCCACCATACAGGTCTTACAACCAATGCATTTATAGCTTGCCATCTTTACGATCCCAGTTTGTTTGTCCTTGTAGGTTGCCTTAGTTGGGCAGGCTCTGACACAAGGAGGATTATTGCAATGATTACACAGAATGGGCATAAATTGTCTTTGTTGATCAACCGCTTTGGTGTCCACTCTTTCTAAAATCTTAGTCCGCCAACCATATTCAGGGACATTATTTGTTTGCCTACAGGCCTCAACACAACGTTCACAATCAATACATCTATCTACTCTAAAAACCATCGAATAGTGGGGTTTGTATGGATATTCTTTATGAAGTTCCTCTGAAGTAGCCAAGCCTTCAGCAACCACTGATACTACGTTGAGCAAACTTCCCCCTGCTGCCACTCCAGTAATGATCAACCCTATCTTTAAAAACTCTCTTTTTGTCTCATCGGGCACGCATCCTTCTTCTTCCGTTTTTAAATTCTTAAAAAATTCTTTCCAGTTCATCCCCTCCCCTCCCTTAGTGAATTTCAGTATGATGTCCTTTAAAAACCTTTTCTCCGATTAAAAACGAGAATATACAAAATGCGCAAGCTCCGATTATAAGCATAATTTCATGAAGCGTAGGTTTATAAGTCAAAATAACCGGAAAATCCGTTACTTTATACTCGAAGAAATGAGAAACTATTTGACCAATAACCACCAAATCAACCCTCATAAAGAAAATGCCGATGAACGCAAGCAAAGATGCAACAAACATCTGATTTAAGTTTCTAAACCTTGAAACTAAAAGTAGGAAAAAGGGTGCTACCAGACCAAGAAATACTTCAAAGAACCAGAAGTTTATAGCATACTTACCAAATAACCACTCTCTTATGGCTAATACTTTCCCTTCAGCACCTGCAAACCCGGTTATGACCTTCCAAGTAACGAAGAACATCAATACTGCCAACAGAAGTGCCCAAAGTTTACCAACAGCTTGTAAGGCTAATTCCATAGGTTTGTCAAATCTTTCATTTCTTATACGATAGCCAAGGTAGGTAAAGAATATAATAGCTGTGCAACCAGAGGCAGCTGCTGAGGCAATAAAATAAATAGGCATATAAGGTCCATACCAAAACTCTCTCCCATGAAGCATTCCGAAAACAGCGCCAAGATTGCTGTGGGCTGCAACACCTGAAATTAATCCTAAAAGCCCTGCTACCATGGCATATCTATACTTGGCTATTAGCAACAATAAAAACTCTATAGTCATGAACACTAAATAAGCTCCATACAAGGTCCCCATCCACCAAATGTTTGAGGTTGGGTTAGGGGATAAGGCATTCCATATAGCCATTCTAAATGGATTTTCAACATCAAAAAAGATTACCATGAACCCTGCTAACAAAGTAACTACTGATAAATAGACTGATCGTTTAGCTATTGGGATTAAAGATTTAACTCCAAAGACATGCCCAATGGAAGAAATTATACACAAACCAGTAGAGGTAACAACAAAGAAAACATATCCTGAAATTAATATACCCCAGGGAATCTCTCTATAAATTCCATACACATGACTATAGCCAACATACATAGCATTAACACCAAACATGGCTGCTATTAAAACAATCAAACCAGAAAGAAGCAATAAAATATAAAAGCCTTTAGAACCGGATAAGAATTCTGTAAGAAACCGCAACCAATTTTGAGTAAACTCTTCTTTGCTAATAATGCCCTCAGCTACTGGATTATTCTTTTTCTCCATCCTCCCCCTCCTCTTATTATTTCGCTCTCAGAATTCGAATTTCTTTTTTTACTTCCTTATAAGGTAGACTATCCAAGATCATTATTTCTCCGTATTTTTCCTGAAATTTAATCAGTTCTTCTAAGCTGTTTATCTCTATCACCCACTGTTTTTCCTTTTGTTTCTTTTCACATACTATCATTCCGTTCTCTTCTCTATGATTTACCCCCCCCTCAAACCATTCCTTAAACCAAACCTTCTTTTTTGCCTCTTCAATACTCGGGACCATTCGATAGTCAAGCGGAGTAAGCTCCATCTCCACCGCTTCTTCACAGGGCTTTTCTCTACTCCATAACGGAACCCGTGTTCGGCTTACAATAAATAGCATTCTACACCTCCTTTAGATGGATTTTGACTTTTCTTGGGGTTTGGATAAGAGATAACCAATTATCCAGCCTATGGTGGCACATCCTAACACAAAAACCAACCCGGACATTATCACTTGAATTATCATAAAAAGGGCTACGAGGATCCGAGGACCTGTCGTTGGTTCTATAGGATGGCCCCAGAGAAATTCAGCTAACTTCAAACCAAGCAACCCACCAGTGTATGCCCCGGGTAAGAAACCAAACACTGCAAAAAATATTAAACCGATCAACCCTCCAATATATAAACCTTTTTTAGCCTTTTTCATACACTATCACCTCCTTAAGAAAGACAGGGTCGCATCTAGGGGCTTATGGGGGTTTTATTTCCCTTCAGCGACCCTGTCCCCTGTGGGTTTTAAGCCTTGCTTTCTTCTGCTTTTAGCTCAAATCTTGTGCCTACAATCCAGCCAGCGATAGCTCCACCTAATACAAAAACCAAACCAGTAGAGATTACCGCTCCTATCATGCTAAAGGCTACGAAGATACGAGGCAAAATACCAACAGCTGGTGCCCCCACGATCAATTCAGCAAGCTTAATCCCTACATACCCTCCCATCATAGCGCTTGGGAAGAAACCTAAAAGTGCAAAAAGGACCAACCCAACTGCTGTCCCAATGTAAAGCCCTTTCTTTGATCCTTTGTCTTTGAATAACATAATCCCACCTCCTTTTAGTTTTTTGTGATTAAAAGCTTAGTTATCTTTTTGAATACTAAACCAACAAGCACGCTTAGGAGGGCTGTGTACCCTACTAAGTTTATCACTATCATCATCCTTTCTATGGTCATCATCTTTTCCTCCTCTCCTTTCCTTTCTATAATAATATATGCAACTATCATGCCCAAAAATACAATAAGAAACACTTAAGTTGGAACGGTTGCTTTTGCAGGATTGCAAAAAAGAACAAGGTTTAGAGGACTAAATTTTTGCAGAAATGCAAAAAGAATCAATCATCTAAGGATTCAAAAAATTTGGAAATTATTATACCTGCTACACCACCCATTAGACCGCCCAAAAACCCTAACAGCATAAAGATTAGACTAACAACCGCTATAACTAAGATGGAATTTTTAGGGATTTCTCTTTTTAAAAGTAGGCTTAAATCATGAGCTACAGCATCAAGCCAAGTACCCCCTAAACTATCCCTGAAAGCTAAATCAAGAAAAAAACAGACAATTATTGAAAAGATAAAACCTGCAATAAAACCGTATTTAAAGGGACCGCCTTTCAAATATTTTCCCTTTAATGATTGATTCCAAATTTCTTAAGTTTTCGGTAAAGAGTTGCCAAGTCGATATCTAAAATCTTTGCAGCCCTTTCTTTATCGTAGTTACAGAACTTCAAGGTGTTTAAAATTATAGTTTTTTCATACTCTTCAATCGCCTCTTTCAGGGATTTACCAAAGCCAATTTCAGGGGAGGGAGATGATTTTATAATCTTTTCCGGTAAATCATGAGGTAAGATATATTCATCTCTAGCTAAGATCACTGCGCGTTCGATGACATTCCTTAATTCTCTAACATTACCTGGCCAATCGTAGTTAAGAAGATAGGACAAGGCTTCATTGGTTATGCCCTTAATTTTTTTATTATGCTGTTTTGAGGCTTGTTCAAGGAAATAATAAACCAACACCGGGATATCTTCTTTCCTTTCACGAAGAGGAGGGATTTTTATTTCAATAACGCTTAATCTATAATACAAATCTTCTCTGAATTTTCCTTCTTCTATTAGCTCCTCAAGGTTTTTATTAGTAGCGGATATTAATCTAATATCAACCTTTTTCTTCTGCACATCACCTAAAGGAATAAATTCATAGGTCTCTAAAAACTTCAATAATTTAGCCTGTAAGCCAAGAGGGAGATCCCCGATTTCATCCAAAAAAAGAGTTCCTCCGTTTGCCAATTCTATTAAACCTTTTTTGTCAGCAACTGCCCCTGTAAATGCACCCTTTTTATAACCAAATAATTCTGCTTCAAGTAGAGTCTCCGGTATAGCCGCACAATTAATGGAAATAAATGGACCGTCTCTTCTTGGACTATTTTTATGGATAAGTTCGGCAACAAGACTTTTTCCAGTACCACTTTCTCCCAAGATTAAAACATTACTTTTCGTAGGGGCTACTTGTTCGATCAAGGATAAAATCTGTTGAACTTGAGGAGAGTTTCCTAAAAAATGTAGTGCCTCAAACTTTTGGCTGATCTGTTGTTTTAAAACCTCAACATCTCTCTTTAGCTTTATGTGTTCAGCAACTCTGGCAATTCTCATCTTTACATCTTCATTCAAGAAGGGCTTAACAATGTAATCAGCCGCGCCCTTTTTCATAGCTAAAACAGCAGAATCTACAGAAGCATAAGCGGTCATGATTAAAACTTCCGTCTCTGGTCTTATTTCTTTTATCCTTTCTAATAACTCCATACCATCCATTTCTGGCATTCTTAAATCAGTAAGAACGATATCGTATGATTTTTTTCTAAATAGCTGGAGCGCTTGCTTGCCATCCAAAGCGGTATCAACTTGGTATCCCTCTTTTGTAAGAATTAATTTTAAAATATTTAAAATATCTTCTTCGTCATCAACTATTAATATTGAAAGCCTTTGAGACTCTTTTTCCATAGTTTAAGCTTCCTTATGAACTGGTAATTTTATGGTAAAGGTTGAGCCTTTCCCGACTTCACTTTCTACCAAAATGTCTCCGCCGAAATTTTTAATAATACTATAAGACACGGACAATCCAAATCCAGTCCCCTTTTCTTTGGTGGTAAAAAAGGGGTCAAAAATAAAAGGTAAAACATCCTGCGGAATACCTACCCCAGTATCTGTAAAAGAAATCAAAACCCAATCATCTTCAACTTTGCATCTAACTATTAGCTCTCCACCATTAGGCATCGCATCGATTGCGTTTAGAATTATATTAATAAAAACCTGATTTAATTGATTTGGATCTACCAATACTCGAGGTATTTCCTGGCATTCAACCTTTACATTTATACCCTTCATCCTCTTATCAAATTTTACTAATTCTAAACTCGATTGTAAAACTTCTAAAATGTCTGTAGGTACTAATTCACCCTTGGAGGGTTTAGAGAAATTTGAAATGTTCCTAATAATATAAGAAATCCTTTGTATATGCTTTAATATTACATCAAGTGCTTGAGTTGAAAACTCATCCGTAACATGGTCCTTTAAAACTTGAACATAAGAGGATATGGATGTGAGAGGGTTTCCTATTTCGTGGGCTAATCCGGCAGCTAATCGAGCTAAAGCAGATAACTTTTCAGATTGAGCGATTTTTTCCTCCATTTGTTTAAGAGCAGTTATATCTTGTATGAGGGCAATATATCTTGTCTCTCCTTCCTCAGCTCTAAATGGGGTAACTTGACATTGTATGTAGTGCAACTTTCCATTTAAAACAAATTTTGCAACAAATTGGGTTGGCACATCCTTAACAATGCAATCACCAATTTGACAAAAGAGATCACATAAATTATTTGATTTACGCTCTTGTATTAAATCTTCCATCTTTTTATTCATCCATAAAATATCACCTTTATCATTTATTATACAAATGCCAGAATCGATTGTTTGCATAATTATATCTAATTTTTCCTTTTCAATTTGTAACTGTCTTGTTCTTTCCTCAACCAATCTTTCCAATTTACTTGCATAACTTTCTATCTCTTCTCTAAGCTTAATTTCTTCGGTGATATCATCACATACAATAACAGCACCTTGAACTTCATTATTGATTACAAACGGATTAACTACGATATGATGATACCTTAGCTCTCCATCAACATATAAAGGATATCCCATTATAGACCCATGTTGTCCTTTAAAAGCTTTGTTTATGATTTCACCAAGGGTCTTTCGATATTCCTCAAATCTCTGAGGGCAAATTTCAAAAAAATTCTTACCTATTATTTCATTTTTTGGCTTTCTTAATAATTTTGCGTATGAAGTATTGCATAACAAAATATTATAGTTTTTATCTAACACTACAAGTTTAGCAATTATACTTTCTATTATATTATCTAAGTAAGAATAATATCGTAATTTTTCTTCAGTCCTTACATTTTTTATGTTCATATAATAATAAATGGCGAAAAACAATAACATTACTAAAAAAATAGATATTATAATAAATGAGTGAAGTTTTACGCTTTTTTCCATTGCAGAAAAAATATCTGAAACTGGAATGCTAAAACATAAATACCAATGAACATCTCTAAATTTAAAAACAGAATAACTTATCAATTTCTGCTCTTTCTCAGGGGAGATATATATTTGATAACCAGTAGTAGCTTTTTGACTTAGAATATATCGTTCAGCATTAAAAGATTTATGGCATTGAAAACACTGCCTTTCATCAGTGTATATATTACGTCCTATCATAGATGGTTGAGTGGGATGGTATAATAAGGTCCCATCACCTAAAATAATCCAACCGTGACCTTTTTGCCCGATTTTTAATTGTCCAACCGTTTGATCAAAAAGCTTGGAAAGACTTAAAGAAAATTTAACAATTTGACCTTTAGGTAATATTGGACAAATTTTTTCAAGCCTAAGTCCATTTACATTAACATGAATTAAACAAGTATCTGCTGTCTTATTTGCTATTTTTAAAGATAAGGCATTTCCTGATAAAA
>Ga0272445_1001738_pt1 | contig 16233 bp, 16 predicted proteins | sample YNPCB0031_FD_194404 | JGI IMG/M metagenome (GOLD analysis project Ga0272445, IMG submission 194404) | Hot spring sediment microbial communities from Yellowstone National Park, WY, United States - YNP-CB-003-1 | ecosystem: Environmental > Aquatic > Thermal springs > Hot (42-90C) > Sediment... | reverse complement strand
GTTCATGAAGGCGGTGGCAAGCCTCATAGACGTTGCAGGCGGGATTCCTGCGACAGCCCCGTCGGAGTTCGATCTCCAAGGCGAGCTCGGTGAGGCCTTGAAGAAGTACACGAAGGGAAGCGAAAGGTTCTCCGCCGAGGACAGGATGAAGATCGTAAAGTTCATAGAGTTTTGGACTATGAGCTCTCACTTGGTCGGGGCGTTTCACGGCGGTGGCTCGCCGAGCGCAGCACTCGTCTTCCTGCAGTTTCTAGCGAACGTCGTAAAGAGGGAGAGAGCGGTCTGTGAGCTTCTCGACATAAAGTGCTGAGAAGTGCCCTCTAGTGACTCGCAATCCTTAACAACTTTCTTCAGAATTCCTTCGCTTGATCTTTATTCCAGCACACTTCTCAAAGAGCGGCATGTGCTCCACTATGTCCTCGTCGTCGTACCACCCTCCCGGGTTCTGGATGACCACCACGTCTCCACCTCCGTTCCTGCACGTTATGACGAATATTATCATCGAGGGGTTGGTCATGCTCGTGGCGACTATGACGTCGTTGCGCGGCCTCAAGACGTAGAACAACCTCTCCCTCAGCCTCTTCTCTAGCTCGTCGAAGTTCTTGACGGTGCCCCAAGTCCAATTGAATACCAAGGCGCTCTTTATGGGCTCCTCGTTGCCTGTCTCGGCCCAAGGCATCGCTCCTCTGATAAGCTAGCTGCACCGAGCGTGAAAAGCTTTCTAGGCGCCGTCGCGCCGTTCACGGGCTTCAGACAATGCTAAAACGCTAAAAGGGCTTGCCAAGCGGCTCCGAGGCCTGCGCCGTCGTGCTCGTCCTCCTTATCCTCTCCATGACCTGGTCGTAGAGATGTTGGAGGAGGGCCCTCCTGTCGTCCATCAACACCACGTCGCTCAGGCCCTGCAACACCAAGCCGTGCGCGAAGGGCGAGGGCAGGTCGTAGCTCGGCATCACGTAGAACCTGCGGAGGCCCATCTCCACCTCCTTCAGCACCTGCTCGGCCGTCTTAACGTCCATCAAGTCCTCGAGGACCTCCCTGTAGGTCTCCTCGAGCACCGGGAAGCCCTCTATGTCTTCGACGACGTCCATCAGCAGCTGGGCGTTGAACGTCTGCCTACTCACCTTGACCTCTCTTCCCTTGTAGTTCCTCAGTATCATGAAGGCCCTCGTGGCGCAGTGCCTGAACCTCCTCCTGACCATCTCTGTGTGCTTGACGGCGTTTCGGAGTAGCTTCCTAAGGTTCCCCGAGTTCACGGCCTCGAGCAATGTGCTTACGTCGCGGAGCAACCTCCTAGGCAATGTCAGCATGAAGCCCGAGTCCCCGACGGTCACGGCGACGTTGACCCCTAACATCCTCATGAGGGCGTAGGCGTAGGCCCTAGAGAGGGCGTCGTTGACCCTCCTGCCGAAGACGCAGTGGAATATTATGTTCTGCTTCCCGTCGGGGTCCAAGTAGTCCTCGACGAGTATGACCCTGTTGTTGGGCCTGACCTCGACGCCTAGCATCTTCAAGAAGGAGAGCATGGAGGCGAAGTACATGTATATCGAGCTCGCGGCCTTCTTGTCGCACCTGTAGTTCTCCACCAAGTACTTTATCACCTTGGTCTTTGGTTCTCTCTCTACAAGCTCGAACATCTCTTCCCTAAACTTCCCTATCGCCTCCCCGAGGTCGAAGCTTAGGGGTAGCATCTCCGAGAACCAGGAAGGCACGGTCGGCTTGACGCCCTCCCTTGGCGTGACGTAGGCCCTCAGGCCTATGGCGTACCTGAACTCGTAGGGCTTGCCCCCGAGTATGAAGACGTCCCCCGGGCTTAGCCTCTCGAGGAACTCCTCCTCTATCGAGCCCACCCACCTGCCGTCGAGCGTGAAGACCTTGACCGCCACCTCGTCGGGTATCGTGCCCACGTTCGTGGAATATATAAGCCTAAGGAGAGGGCCCCTCCTCCCGAAGACGCCCTCCTCCTCGTCGTACCATATCTTGCCGTAGACCTTGTAGACCTCTAGGGTCGAGTACCAGCCGCTCAAGTACTTCAGGACGGCCTCGAAGCTCTCGTAGGGAAGGTTTCTGTAGCAGTAGCTCCTCTTGACGAGTCTGTAGGCCTCCTTGACGGACCACTTCTTCTCGAGGGCCATCCCGACGATGTGCTGGGCCAGAACGTCGAGGCAGTTCTCAGGTATGTAGACCTTGTCGAGCCTGCCCTTGTAGGCCTCGGCGACCATGACCGCGTCCTCTACCAAGTCGTCCATCTCCATGCCTATCAGCATACCCTTCGAGACCTTGTCGAGCGCGTGGCCGGAGCGGCCGACCCTCTGCAGGCAACGCGATATCGACTTGGGGGAGCCTATCTGGACCACGAGGTCTATGTAGCCTATGTCTATGCCGAGCTCCAGCGACGTGCTGCAGACCACGGCCTTCATCTTGCCCTCCTTCAGCCTGTCCTCGACGCTCCTCCTTATCTCCCTGGACAGGCTGCTGTGGTGGGCCGCGAGCTCGTCGCCATCAACAACCTTGAGCTTCGAGAGGTGGTAGACGACCCTCTCGGTCCCGCTACGGGTGTTGGTAAAGACGAGGGTCGTGGTGTGGGACCTTATGAGCTTCTTGAGGAGCTTGTACATCCTGTCGGTGGTTATCGAGGCCGGAGTGTGGACGAGGTCCTCCACCGGGCAGACGACCTTGAGGTCTACGTCCTTGACGAACCTCGTGTCGACTATCACGCAGTCTCTCGGAGTACCGTCGTCGTTGTAGCCCACCAAGAACTCCGCGACCGTCTCGAGAGGGTGTATCGTCGCCGAAAGGCCTATCCTCACGAAGGGCCTGCCGACGAGCTCTTGGAGCCTCTCCAGGCTGAGGGTGAGGTGGACGCCCCTCTTCGAGCTGCAGAGCTCGTGTATCTCGTCGACTATGACCCACTTGACGGCCTTGAGCTTCTGCCTGAACTTGGGGGCGCACAGTATTATGGCCAAGCTCTCAGGCGTCGTTATCAGAATGTGAGGGGGCCTCCTGAGCATCGAGGCCCTTTCGGACTGTGTCGTGTCCCCCGTCCTCACGGCGACTCTTATCTCGCCCACCTCTATTCCCTTGGACCTCGCAAGCTCCTGTATCTCTTCTAAGGGCTTCTTCAGGTTCTTGTATATGTCGTAGTTCAGGGATCTCAAGGGGGAGACGTAGACGCAGTAGACGCTGTCCTCGAGCTCCCCGCTCCTAGCCATCTTGAACAGCTCGCTTATGATACTTATGAAGGCCGCCAACGTCTTGCCGCTCCCCGTCGGCGAAGCTATGAGGACGTTCCTCCCCTCGTATATGTGGACTATGGCGTAGCGCTGGGGCGGCGTTATGTCCGGGAAGCGCGAGAACCACTCGGCTACTATGGGGTCGAGTAGCTTGAGCACCTCCTCCTTGGTGTAGCTCTTAGTCGCCTTGACTATCAATTGTTGAGCACCGAGCCCGCAATAGGTTAGCTGTAGGACTCTCTTATCCTTGCCGTAGGTCGCCGAAGGCAAGGCCTCAATGGTGCATCAAGTGGCGAGGGCTTGGACCTACATTTCCATTGGAGCCAGCCTGTGTCTCGGGGATCAGCGCCTAGCCTTCTAGTCATCGCGCAAGGCTCCCAACGGGCCTCGTCATCATTCGACAGGCATCGACTTGAGGTACCCCGCTGCTCGACCTCTAACAGCCGTTGATAATTTTGAGGAGGGTCGAGTTAAGAGCTTCGCAACCTACTTCTTCATGAGCCCTACTATCGCGCCGACTACGAAGCCCACGCTCACGGGCCCAATTGTCATGAGCCCTAAGGCGATTGCGAAGTCCTTGACCAGGGCGACCGCGGCGCCTAGGCTTTGAAGGACGGCTGAGGGCGTTGCCCCCAAGCTCCAGACGGACAGGAAGGTGCCCAAAACAAGTATCGCTATGAAGGCAAGCACGTACTTCAGGGCCTTGACCGACACGTACCCCAGGCCTAGGCCCAAGAAGAACTGTACCAACACCACCGCCAACGTCTGCGGCTGCGAGAAGAGCACCACTAAGTCGGACACGTGCATCGCCGACAATACATCGGGCGACGAGACCTTATAAGCCTTGCCGCGGCTTTGGCCAAGCGCCTCTAGAAACGCAAAGGTGGGGGTCATATCCCTCTGCGAGGCCTCGACCGCTTAAGTCAAGTACTTGGGGGTCCTGAGCGTCGCGACGTCGCTAAGTTGAGGAGGCCTCGCGGAAACCTTTTTATGCGAAGCTAGGCCTTCCTCTCCATTCCCTCACTAAGGTCGACGATCATGGCTCAGGAGTACGCCTTAGAGGTCATCAAGGAGACCGTGAAGTGCCTCTGCGCGACCGTAGACAACGGCATGAACGGCAAGTGCTCGAGGTGCGACAAAAAGGAGCTCTGCGACCTGCTCTACGACTTGGTGGCGTGCGGCTATCGAGTCTGTAGCGACCTGATGCACGGGGCCGTCATGCACACGATACTCGAGGTCGAGAGGACGGAGAGGGACTTGAAGGAGGGCTCGTCGACCTGATCACTTCTTCAAGGCATTCTCGACGCCGTAAGCCATGACCTTGGCCGCGGACTCCACGTCTCTCAGATCCACGACTTCGACGGTCGTGTGCATGTACTTGAGCGGTATCGATATCAACATGGACCTCAGGCCAGTCCTCGCGAGCTGCAGGACGTCCAAGTCGGTCCTCGTCTTTCCGGCTTCGGGGCCGAGCTGATACGGCACCCCCCTCCTCTTGGCCTCGTCCTCGAACGCCGCCGAGAGCGACGAGGGGATGGGTGGGCCCCTCGATATCACGGACCCCTGCCCGAGCTTTATGGGGCAGTCTTTATCCTCCAGCCCGGGGTAGCCCCCAGCGTGGGTGACGTCAATCGCGACCGCAAGCCTAACGCCCTCTTGGTGCAACTTGTACCCCGCCACCGTAGCGCCCCGGGCCCCCACCTCCTCCTGCACGGTGAAGACCGCGTAGTGCTCGACCCCTAGCTCGGCCAAGATCTTAGAGGCCAGCACTACTGCCACGCAACCAGCCCTGTCGTCGAAGCCCCTCGACGCCACGATGGTCGAGCCGCTTCTAGGTATCGGCGTGAAGTCCTTGTAAAGGTGCGCTAGATCCCCTATCCTGACCAGCTTCTCGACGTCGCCCCTGCTGTTTAGGCCCAGGTCGACGAAGAGGTCCTGGATCTTCGGCGCCTTGTCCCTCTCCTCAGGCCTGAGGTAGTGGATCGGCTTTGAGCCTATGACGCCGACGACGGCCCTGTCCCTCCAGTCCAGCCCCTCGAGCTCCTTACCGCTCCCGTAGATCACGACCCTCTCTCCCAGCAGTACCCTGTCGTCCCACCCTCCGACGGGCTCCAAGTATATCAAGCCGCCCTCGGTTATGCTCTTCACGGCGAAGCCTATCTCGTCCATGTGGGCTATGAGCGCCACCCTAGGCCTCTCGCCCACCTTGACGTACAGGTTCCCCAGCTCGTCGACCTCCGGCGATGCGTTGGAGGCAACGTCCTTGAAGGCTCTCTCTATCTCGCCCCTCACGGGGTCCTCCCAGCCCGAAACGCCTGGAGCTAGGGTTATGGCGCGCAACAAGCCGGAGACGTTCACATCCATCACCGAGGCCTCAAGCGAAACTCCGCTGTGCACTACAACTGCTCGGGAGACAAACTTAGCGTTTCGCAGAGCCCCACGTCGACTCGCTGAGCTAGGCCTAGACGAAGCCCGGCTCCAGCCTCTCGACCTCTTGGTACTCCTCCCCCAGCCTCACGCAACCGAGCTTGAGGGCCCTGACCCCCTCCACGCTCCTCAGGGGCGTCGCCACGGTGGCCCTCCTACCCTTGAAGTCCAAGCCCTTGAGCACGCCGACGTCCAAGAACTCCCCCCTCCCACCCATCAGCCCGACGACCAGGCCACGCTCAAAGCCCCTCACGACGACCCTGACGGTCCTGTCCTTAAAGGCCTCCCTGACGCTCGCGTAGAAGTCCTTCGAGCTGGGCCTGTCCTTGAGCACTATCACGACGGAGTCCTGCGAGAGCTCGCAGTACTCGACCCCGCTGCCAGCCATGGCCTCCACGACGCTGACCACCTCCTGAGGGGCGGCGCGCCCGCTGCCCATGAAAGAGCCCACCACGGCCACTTCGTCCAGACTCAGCGTATGGCTCGCCACCCCTCTCTTGCTGAAGTAATTGTAGAACGCCCTCTCACGGAGGGCTCTTCGATCGCTTCGGTCCCGTTGCCTGACCCACGCGGAGGCCGGTAGCTCGACGACCTCGTAGCCGAGGGCCTTGAGCTGCCTCGTCAGGTGCTCGAGCTCCCTGCCCCTTTGAAGGGTGACGACGACGTCGGGGCTCAGGGCCTCGATCGCGTAGAGCTGGTAGGCCCTCGCGGGCCCGCCGTACACCATACCCGGAGTGTCAATGAGGACCACGTCGCTCAGGCCCTTGGCCTGGTTGACGAGCTTCGTCGTCCCGACCACCATCGGTAGTAGGTGCCCCGCCGGAGAGGTCGAGCCGACGAAGTACGCCGAGAAGACTGGTACCTCTTCCAAGAACGCCACCTGTCTCTCCAAGACCCCCAGTCCTATCGTCGTCGGAGGCCCTATGTTCGACTGACCGACGTCGCAGTCCACCACCGACACCTTCACGCCTCTCTCGAACAGCTTGTTCGCAACGTAGGTGACGAAGAATGTCTTGCCTGAGTCGACACAAGCTAGCGTGAAGATGACGCGAGGGCCCCTGCCAACAGAGTCCAGGATCTCGACCCACTCCCTCGGTATCGTGGAGGAGTCGAGCTTAGTAAGGGTCCCACCCCCGCGCAACTCCACCTTGGCCCTGCCGGGAGCCTCCATCAAGGTGGCCTTAGCGGATGGTATCACGACCTCCTCCCTTGCGCTAAGCCTCTTCCCGGTCACCTGGGCCTCGCCCTCTATCAGCTTGATCCTGAGCGGGCCCTCGAGAATGCAGTATCCATTGACCTCCTCGATTCTCTCGAGGGACATGGCTGAAAGCCTCTTGAAGCTCTCGCCCAGGCCCTTACCCAAACCTCGTGCAACCCTTTTAATCAGCTTTCCGTGGCCCGAGTTGCAGATCTACGAGCCTCACGACTTCGTTCAAGGGCCTCCTCGGGGGCATCTCAGGCCTCTCGGCTGGGTAGCCGACCTCGACTATCGCTTGAGGTTCGCAGTCTTCTGGCAAGCCAAGGACCTCCCTGACCTCCTCTTGGCAGAAGAGGGGAGCGCACCTCCAACAGCCAGCGAGGCCGAGCGCGTGGAGAGCTAGGAGGAAGTTCTCTATGGCGGATGCGACGCTCTGGACCCCCATGATCCACTCAGCCCTCGACCTGCGCTCGTCCGGGTACCTCTCTAAGTCGCCTCTGGCGAGGCAGAACAATACCAAGAGCGGGGCCCTCATGAACCTCTCCCTCGACGCCGAGACTATGAGCTTTGCCTCGCTCTTGGGCACCCCGTCCTTCACTAGGTCGTCCATGAACTTGCTTGACATGACGTCTACGAGCCTCTTGCGCACCTCTCCCTTCCCTATGACCACGAACCTCCAGGGCTGGGAGTTGTGAGCCGACGGAGCCCATGTGGCCGCCTCCAAGGCCTTCATGACGAGCTCGAGGGGGACGTCGCGCTCCTCGAAGACTCGCACGGTCCTCCTGCCCCTCAAGAGCTCGAGCATCGAGATCAAAGGCCGCACCACGAGTTTGATGGGCTGTTCGGCTTATTGGTGTTTCGCAGCCAACGCTGCTCATCGCTTTGTGGCAATTGCCATTATGTGAGGAGCGGTCGAGAGCGAGCCCTCAGCTATCTCCTCCACAACCACGGTCAGTAGCGGCAACCATTGTGGAGCGTTAGAGAAGCCGAAGACCTTTAATACATCGAAGCCGGCGCTCGCCAGCTCTTGCCTAAGGCTCACTAGGTCGAAACCGGTTGCCTCACGTGCCTCTATTATTGGCCCAGAGGGCATCGATAGCCTGTCGGTTAAGAGAGCTAGCTTGAGCTGGTCGGCTACGAATCGGCACGAGCAACCAGCGGCGTTCGGAGTCTCGACTAAGAATACTCCTCCCCCCTCAGGACCCTGAAGACCTCTCGAATCATGAAGCGCGGGTTGCGCAGGTGTTCTATCAGGCTCTCTATCGAGGTCGCGCTTGAAGACTGCTAGGCCCTTTTCCCTAGCCTTCGCGAGAGAGCCCTCGTCGACGTCAACGCCGTAGACCTCTTGGGCTCCGATGGCTTCTGCGATCTTGGTCGTGACGTCGCTGTTCCCGCATCCGAGGTCCAAGTACTTTGGATATCTGGGCAGCAGTTACTTGACGTAGTCCACAACGGTCCTCGGGACCCAAGGGTCCAGTGGTTTAGAGATCATCGATTGGACGTTTAGCCCTCCACCCTTTTAACCCTTATCAGTTGCTCGTCGCCTCTCAAGCCATACGTCAGGACCACCAGGTCCCCCAACCTGATCTCATTGATCCTTTTGAGCAACTTGAAGGTCTCCTCGAGGCCCTCGTCGTAGCTCGACGCCTCGACCAAGCAGGCCTTGAGCCCCCAGAGTATGTTGAGCTGCCTCAGGACCTTGGGGCTTGAGGTCCCCACGTAGACGTCTATCGCTGGCCTCAGCAACGATATCAACCTGGCAGTGTTGCCGTGCACGCTGTATATCACCAGCTTCGCGTTCAGGTCCTCGGCAAGCGACGTGACCCCGACGGCGAACCTGGCCCACAAGCTCTTGGGCTCTCTCCTCTTGGCCACGCTGACGTTCTCCTCAGCAGTCCTTATTATCCTCTTCAGCCACGAGACGGCCTCAACGGGGTACTTGCCAATTGCTGTTTCACCTGTGAGCATGAGCGCGTCGACCCCTTCGGCGACGGCTGCGTTGACGTCCACGACCTCTGCCCTCGTCGGGACCGGGCTTTCTATCATGGACTCCAACAGTTGGGTCGCTATTATCACAGGTCTCTCCATCTCCACGGCTCTGTTGACTATGTGGCGTTGTAGGTGGGGTATCTTCTCCAAGCCCATCACCATCCCCAAGTCCCCCCTGGCCACGAGGACGGCGTCGGAGACCTCTATTATGCTGTCCAAGTTCTCGAGAGCGGACTTGGTCTCTATCTTGGCTATCACCTTCACGTCCTCACGCCCCAAGTCCCTGATCACGTCGCGGAGGACCTCTAGGTCAGATGGATGTCTCACGTAGCTCAGCCCTATGTAGTCGAAGTCCTTGTCGAGGGCGAACTTGAGGTCTGCCAAGTCCTTCTCCGTCACGGCCGGCAACGCGAAGTCCTTGTTCATGACGACGAGGGCCTTCCTAGACTTTATGACTGCGTCGGTGAGGGCCGTCAACTCCACATAGCTCGATGCTACGTCTACCACCTTCAACCTCACGCGCCCGTCGTCCATTAAGACGACGTCTCCCACCTCGAGGCTCTCGTAGACCTCTTGGACGGGTAGTGGAACCTCTAACTCGTCAGCTGAGCCCTTGGTGCTCGGGACCAGCCTGACCTTGTCACCCCTCCTGAGCTGGACTGGCTTGTCGAGTTCCCCGAGCCTTATCGAGGCTCCACTCAGGTCGCCTATCAACGTCAGGGGCCTTCTCAAGACCTCCTCGGCCTTCTTCACGTTGTCGACCATGGAGCTCCACAGCTCTCGATCCCCGTGGGCGAAGTTTATCCTGAAGCCTGACGCCCCAGCCTCGGCGAGCCCCAAGATCACGTCGAAGGTGCTCGACGAAGGGCCCAGAGACGCTATTATCTTCGTCCTCGGCTCTCTAACCACTATGACCGACCGAACTATAAGTGTGGAGAGGACATAAAGCTCTATCTTCTTTAAACGTATCTCTTAAGCCACATCGTAATGCTGTGGAGTGGTTCACGAAAAAGCCGATTAATGACCTCGGTGGGTCGTCAGTCAGCGCTTTTTGTAAGCGTCATAGGATTTGATTGCGATCAAGGGTCTAACGATCTCGCTACTTGATCTTCAGCACTGGCGCGCCTCGAACCCTCGCGGCTTTGAGGTCTCGAAGGGCCTCATTCACCCCCTCTAGTCTGTAGACTTGTACGTGCATCTCGATGTTGTGCTTACCGCAGAACTCCAAGAACTCCTTCACGTCATTCCTCGCGACGTTAGCGACGCTTTTGACTTCCCTCTCCTCCCAGAGGTGCCTCGCGTAGTCCAAGACTATCGGCGTCTGCTTCCTGATGGCGTTGACCACCAGCCTGCCGCCCCTTTCGAGAAGCTCCAAGGCCCTGCTTACAGTCTCGCCTACCGGCGTGAAGTCTATGGCCACGTTCAGCTTGCGCGGCGGACTCTCTGAAGGGTGGCCCGCCCAGTCGGCCCCGAGCCTCATCGCGAGCTCTCTATGCTCTGGACTCCTGCTGAAGACGTAGATCTCGGCCGAGGGCCTCAGCCTCTTAATGACCTGTATCACTATGTGCGCGGAGGACCCGAAGCCGAAGAGGCCGACCCTGGTGCCGTCGTAGACGCCCGCTAGTTTGTAGGCCCTCCAGCCTATGGATCCAGCACACATCAGCGGCGCGAGCCTCTCGGCCTCTACACCAGCTGGCAGCTTGTACGCGTAGCCCGAATTGGCAACTACGTACTCTGCGTAGCCGCCGTCCACGTCGCAGCCCGTGGCCTTGAAGCTTGAGCAGAGGTTCTCGAGGCCCCTAGCGCACTGCTCGCAACGACCACAGGTCCAAGCGATCCAAGCGACCCCGACGCGATCCCCCGAGGCTAGCTCTAGTGCCTCGTCTCCTACCTCGACCACCCTCCCTACCACTTGGTGCCCAGGTATTAATGGGAGCTTGCACCTAACCCTGCCCTCGACGATGTCGATGTCGGTGTAGCAGACGCCGCAGGCCTCAACGGCTATGAGCACTTGGCCCTTGTCTGGCCTAGGCGCGGGTACCTCTGTGACCTCGATCGGGTCCTCTTTGAGAGGTAGCTCTGGGCACCTCCTAGGAAGGCCCTCCACGAGAATCTCGGCAAGTTCTTTGACGATCCCCGCTTTCAAGCCAAACCCCCTAAAGAGAGACAGCGCACGTGCTCTTATTATAACCTGCATCGCCGATCCGGCGAGATCAGTACTGCTGGCTAATGACGTCGCCTCTAGATGGGCTCGAAAGCCTTCTTAGCGACTAGGCGCGATCTTCATGAGCGCACTTGAGGCTCGCGAGAAGCGAGCTCTCGGTTTAGCTCCTCCACGAATTTTTGGAATAGAGCCTTCGGCATCCTCGCCCCAGCCGCCGTTGGGTGCCCTCCTCCGTGAATTCCCAACCTCTTGCTCAACCTCCTCAGAATGGCGTTGAGGTCGCAGTAACCGCTCCTGAGGCTCATGACGAGCAAGTCCCTTCGCTCCTCAACGCCCATACCCACCTCGGTCCCGCCGTATATCCTAGCGTAGTTGGCCGCTCTGCCGACGCTGCCGGGAGGGTTCAGGACGTACGCGATCCGGCCCATGACTTGGAGGCTCCTTTTCACCCACAGCCTCAGTTCCTCGTCGAGCTCGGCCTGCTTGATGCCCCTCGTCACGAGCTCCTGCATTTTGCTCGGGGGCGCGTTCTTGGCCAGGTGCTCCACTAAGGCCCTCTTGAACTCGTAGTCCCTCCTCGAGCCCTCGAGCCCTTGAGAGACCAGGCCAGCCTCCAAGAAGACGGCCCTCCTGTCCCACCTCTGCAATACCTCCCTGACCCAAGGGGTCTCGTCGAGGTAGTCGCTGATGGCGCCGTAGAGAGCGACCCTGCTGAGCTCCTCGTCGAGGCCTCTCTCGCGGAAGTACTTGCAGGCCAGCTCAGAGGCCGAGCAACGCGCGTCGTGGACCCACGCCACCTTATCGGGGACCTCGAAGCCCTCAGGCAGCGGGTGGTGGTCGACGTAGACGACAGATCCCTTGCTGGCCAGCTCCTCAAGGACGCCGACGAGCTCGGAGGCGTGCAGCTCGTTGATGGCTATGTCGAGGACCACGATGTGGTCGCCAGGAGAGGCGAACTCCCTGATGTCCTGCAGCAAGCCAACGGGATGGGTAAAGTAAACCGCGACTTCGCATCGTCCTCTGAAGAAGGCCAGCGCTAGAGCCGCTGAGCACACGCCGTCGCCATCTCCGTGAGCGAGGACGACGCACTTTTCCAAGGCGAGCGCCCACAGACTTCGCGGCGTTCTGGGATTTAACGTTGCTCCCTGCATTGAAGAGAGCGTCAGATTAGAGCGATAGGTAGGAGCAGAGCATGTAGGCGCCTATTGTTATTAGGAGCAAGCCGCTGGCCCTCTGCAACCAAGGAGTTGTCTTTACGAGTTTGCTGAGGACGAAACCCTTGGCCTTGGCGACAAAGGCCGTTATCGCCGCCATCGGAAGGGCCATGCCGAGGGCGTAGACGAGGAACACTACTGCTCCGTAGAAGGGTCCTAGGGCTCCACCGGTCATAGTGGCGTAGATGATCATGGAGAGGAATATCGGGGCTGAGCAGCCGGAGGCGGCTAAGCCGTAGGCTACGCCGTAGAGGAAGGCGCCTGCGAGGTCTCTTCGCTTAGGGGCCCTTGCAAGCACGAACAACGGTGGTAGCTTGAGCCCAGCGACCATGCCTATGCCCATGGATATCACGATGAGACTTGCCACAAAACCTAGGAACGACGCGTGCTGGAACGTTATTAGACGGAGAACGGAGGCCGCTAGGCCTATGGCCGAGAACACCGCGAGGATACCTGAAGTGCAGGCAAAGCCAGCGGACAAGTACCTCCTCGGAGACGTCCCAGACCCCAGGTAGTAAAGCACGTAGCCAGGGAGCAGGGGGAAGCTACATGGCGAGAAGAGCGTCAGGACCCCTGCTGAGAAAGCGAGTGCTAGCCCCGGGAGGTCGATGGACAAAGGGGTCACCAAGCTCAACTTAGGAGCTCGTCGATCTCTCTAGCCAGGGTCGAGGAGTCCGTCAGCCCAACGTGCAAGAACCTGATGTGGCCTTCTTGGTCTATCACGACTATCGTCGGGATGGCCCTAACTCCATAGGCAACAGCCACTTTCTGCTCGGCCGTGTCCTTGGCCCAGATCCACGTGGCATACGGGTAATTCTGTCGATAGCTCCTCAGGACGTCCTCCGGCTCGCTTAAGTCGACGTCTATCGAGATTATGATCACCCCATCCCTGTACTTCTCCCAAATGGTCCTCAAATGCGGTATCTGTTGCTTACACGGCCCGCACCAAGTGGCCATGAAGTCCAAGACGACCACCTTGCCCTTGAAGTCACTTAGGCGAAACGTAATCCCGTCCAAGTCTGTCAGGGCGAAGTCGGGAGCCAAGGTCCCGGAGACAGGTCCGCCTGCAGGTAAGCTACCTACCTGCTGGATTCGCTGGGAGAAGAGGTACCAGCCGCTAGCGAGGACGGCAATTGCGACCCCTCCTAAGACCATCAACAGAACTAAGACCCGTTGATTGGTCCTCAGCACAGAGCGTTCCTTTCTGTTGTACGCTATAAGCCTTCCGCGCTTTTTCTTCTTTGCATAGAGGGAGTTAGAGAATGCCTCAACAGTGCAGGCACGACTCATCAAGTCGAATGGCCTTCGAAGTTGATCGAATATAAGTTAGAGCTACTCTCAATTTCTTGAGACGTCGTGAGGCACTTTGGTATAGAGCTCATGGAGACAGGCCCTGAGCTCAGAATGAGGAGTCCCGCAATACAAGATTTTCTAGTACCTAGTGCAGGATTTAGAGAGTCCTCTTATAACTCAAGAGGCTCAAGGCTCGCAGGACGTTGGTGAAAGCGAGATGGGCTCCATGAACCACGTGGAGCTCCTGCAAAGGCGTAGCAGGGCTTTTTACGACTATGCATCTACGGCTCTCGAGAGAGGCGATTACGATGTGGTAGTGTTCATGTGCGAGCAAGCCGCTCAGCTCCGCTTGAAGGCGCTTCTCCTTAGAATGCTGGGGTTCATGCCTAGAAGTCATAGGGTCAGGGAACTGCTCGGAATGCTATCCAAGTCCTTAGAGGACATCAGCAAGGCCGAGCTTTCACGCGAAGTAGCAAGATTTACAGAGGACAATAAAGACGATCTTAGGCTTCTCGAGGAGGCCTGCACGAGGTCTAGATACTTGGCCACTACTTATGAAAAAGAGGACGCCTTAAGATCTCTAAGGGTGGTCGAGAAGTTGTTTAGACTTGTCGAGGACGTGGAGGACGATGTCTTTTCCCAGCGATGACTTAGCAATGAAAATTCAGACCTGGAGACTCAAGGAGCTTTTGAAGTGGCGCGACTACCTCGCGCTGCTCGTTGAGGCAGCCAAAGAGGTCTTTGGAGGGAAAGCGGAGGTCTACGTCTTCGGCTCGGCGGTCGAGGGCAAGCTAACCGTTGACAGCGACGTCGACGCCGCCATAGTTCTTAACGAAATCCCTAAGAGCGGCCTTGAGAGGGCTAGGCTCCTCAACAAGCTTTGGAGGCTCATGGAGTCGAGGGGCGTGCCTTGGTGGTACCCCTTCGAGCTGCACCTCGTGACCAAGGAGGAGCTTTCGCTGTTGCGAGGCTCGAAACTCGTCAAGATCCTTTAGCAAGCCCTTGGCAGAGGGCTGAATTTGCCTCAGCCATAGAGGTAGTGGGAGGGCTTGTGTTGCAAGATTTGCCTGGCCAACGCTGAGCGTAGCCCGTCAAGGCGCTTTCAAAGGCTATGCATGCAAGTAACCACGAGCCCTTCAACCACAGGCTTTAAGAACGACGCCACGAACCTATTCTTCGGAGGGAGTTCTCGTGGAAGGCTTGGCTAGCTATCGAGAGCTTGGCAGGGCCTTGACTGATGTGCTCAGGCTTCAGTACTTCCCCCTGGCCATAAGGCTCGTTAGAGACGAAGGGGAGTTCCCCGAAGGCACTAGGCGCCCCAGCCACTTGAAGATGAGAGTGACCATGTGTCAGGGATTCGCCATGTCTAGGAGGATAGGGTGGACCGTCGGCTTAACGGTCGACGACATGAAGTGCATCCCGAACCTCGTGGCCTACGGCTTCGTGGAGCTCGAGGACCCCGGCGCGTTGTTGGAGTGCTTTATGTCCATGGGCTACTACGAGACTGAGGAGGTAGCTCGAAAGGCCCTGGCGTCGATGCTGATGCTGGAGCCCGGCAAGTACAAAGGAGTTGCCATCTCCCCGCTTGCGTGGACCAAGGTTGAGCCAGACCTTGTGATGGTCTACTGCAACTCCGCCCAAGCGATGAGGCTCATCCAAGCCACGGTTTACAAAACTGGCGAGCGCGTGGCCACCCCGCTCTCGGGCCTCGGCGCAAGTTGCATGGAGGGGGTCTTGAGGACCTTCTTGACGAGGAAGCCCGGCTTGGTTGTACCGGGCGCGGGGGACAGGTTCTTCGGAACGACGCAGGACGACGAACTGATCTTCACGATGCCGAGGGAGATGATCTCGGACATCGTCGACGCCCTCAGGAAGGCGGGGTACGAGAAGGGCGTGAGGTACCCCGTGCTAGTTAGCATAACAGAGCCTGTGGCCGTGCCGGACGCGTGGATGGTACTGAACGAGAAGCTGAAAAGGAAGGTACTCTGATGAGCCAAGCTGGTTAGGGTTCGAGAGCCCTCCGCCTTTTTTAACAAGCCCCTCCTACATACTTGCGGACGCGAGGCCCAACGTCGAGCTGCTAAGCGATTTTTTGGCAATTTTGACAACAATAGTAGCAGCAATAATAGCAATAACAGCAATGCAGCGAAGGACGTCTTAATCATTTGAAGTTGTGTGGAACTGTCCAAGGAGGGCTCGATCCCCGACCTCTAAACGCAAAGCCAACGCTTGACCCTTCTTTCCTTCCTTTCTACTTCGATGGGCGGAGCTCTTGACGTTGATTTTGAAGCCCGTGCAAATGAATTTTTAAGCCAAGCCCTAAAAGAATTAGATCGTGGTCAAGTGGAAGGACGTGTGGATCGGAGAAATTCATGCCTGGGAACACGAGAGGGGAGATAGCTGCGTCGTGATGGGCCATGGGTTCGGAGCCGTCAAGGACATGCTCATACCATATGCCGAGAAGTTCGGGGAGCACTTCTCCCTCGTCCTCTTCGACTACAGACACTTCGGGAGAAGCAAGGGAGAGCCCAGACAACTTATAAGCGTAAAGAAGCAACTTGAAGACTGGAGGAGTGTCGTTGAGTACGCGGGAAGAAAGTACAAGAAGGTCGCTATCTGGGGTAGCTCCTTCAGCGGCGGGCACGTGTTGGAAATAGCCTCGGAGCGCGACGTCGACGCTGTCGTGTCGCAAGTCCCGTTCGTGGACGGCGTCGAAGT
>Ga0272445_1001737_pt1 | contig 16234 bp, 12 predicted proteins | sample YNPCB0031_FD_194404 | JGI IMG/M metagenome (GOLD analysis project Ga0272445, IMG submission 194404) | Hot spring sediment microbial communities from Yellowstone National Park, WY, United States - YNP-CB-003-1 | ecosystem: Environmental > Aquatic > Thermal springs > Hot (42-90C) > Sediment... | reverse complement strand
CGCAGTGGGAAAGCCGGCAGTTCTCGTGAGTCTTTGGGGGCCAAGTCCTGAACAGACGCCGCCTCACCAGCCCACTCCAGCAAAATACACGCCTCCGGTACTTCTCTATCTTTTGGCGGCTTCTCGATACGTCGTGCGGGGAGACAGAGCTGGGGCAACAGCGCCGGGTTTTGCGGCGGCCTGGTGGCTCTCGCCGCTATTCTCCTGCTCGGCCTTCTAGTAGCGGCGTCTCGGGATGCGAAATCAGAGCAATGTACAAGACGTCAGCAACCCCCTCGTCTGGACTTGCCGAGACGCCTAGGGCGGAGGTTGCGGCAAAGACGGCTTCTTCCTCCGTCTCAGCCACCTCTTAATTACAGAAACAACTTTGCGGCGGTCCTCCTCTCTTGCGGCGTCGAGAGGGGTCTTCCCGCATCTCTTATGGATGGGTCTGCTCCGTGTTGCAGGAGGAGCTTAAGAATATCGGCGCGGCCCCAGAACACCGTTATATGCAATGGAGTCTCGCCTTATTTGTTTCGGGCGTTTGGATATGCTCCACGCTTAAGAAGTGTTTCACGACTTCGACGCGGCCCTCAAACGCCAAGTGTAGCGGCGTCCGGCCGTATTTATTCCTGGCGTTTAGATCTGCCCCATCTCTAGCAACTCCACGCGCTCCGCATCGCCCTCGTAGGCGGCGTCGTGGGGCTTTGTCGAGTCCACGTGTCGCTTGGGGCACCGTTTTTTAGCTCTTCTGCCGTCGACGGAGGGGGCGCGGAGGAGCAACAGGCTGTCTCTCCGGTGTTGGCGTACTGCGGTGAAGTTTTTATATCAGCGCCGCGCTGGCCATTGTGATTTAGTTGATAAGCGATTTGCATAAAACTCTCGAAAGTGCTGAGGAGGCGGAGTCTATGAGGTGGCTCCGTTCTGGATGAGTTGGAGCCGGAGGTTTTGGTGTCGGCGGGGGATTGGGGCGAGGCCATGACGGTGGATGACTTCTCTCAGGTAGCGTCTCGGGTGAGGCTTGTCGCGGTGTATGGGAACCACGAGAACTTCCCCGCCGTGAGGAGTTTCGTCTTGAGAGGCGGCGAGGTGGTGGAGGCCGGCGGCTTCAGGGTCGCCGGCGTAAACGGCCTGGTCTGCGGCGGCGCAGAGTACTGCACGCCGCCGGGGAGGTTCAGGAGGGTCGTATCTAAGATCGGCTCCGTGGATCTCTTCGTGCCGCATCAGCCCCCCTCTGCCCCCTACCCGGAACTGGAAGGCGACGAGGCGGCTGAGCTCATGACGTGGGCTCTTGAGAAGATAAGGCCTAGGCTCCACCTCGGCGGCCACATGACTGGCGGATGCTTCGCCTACCACGACTTCGGCTGGGGGAAGCACCTACGCGTAGACACCTCCGCCCGCCACAGATGCTACGCCGTGCTGGAGGTCGAGACGGTGACGGTGTGCCAACGCGGCGAGGAGGTGTTCTTATTTAACCTGTAGGCGGAGGCTCTATGTTGTGCGTTTGTGATGTTCAAAATGTGTTGTAGCATCTCGGTCTGTGCGTTTCTTGTTGTTTTGTCTGTCGTGTCGTGACGGCGTCGTGGGCTTGTGGGGCGAGGCTTTTCGTGTTGGCTTCGGCGAGGCGGCGGTTTGTGTCTAGCTGTTGTTGGCTGTCGGGTGTTCGCAGTTGCAGTTAAGACGCTGTATCACCTGGTTGAGCCTGTGCCGCGTGGAGACGATTTTTGTGCTAACCTCCCCGGGAATTTCCCCCTTTATGAGGAGTGCCGTAAGTTCTACCACATCCTCTAATGGTTTTACTTCTTTTACCAGCTCGGGGTTGGTGGTTATTACTCCATCTAGGTGTCCTTTGAGGATGTTGAATTCGTGCTTGAGGTCTTCTACGTCTTTTTCCGTGAGTTTTAGAGGGCCTTTCTCGACGCGGTGGTATAGTTGTTGTATGATGTGCCACGCCTCACATACTGCCTGGCAGGTGGCCTCGGGGGCTGGTGTTACGTAGCGGATTATTAGGGGGGTCTGCCTTCCGGCGGCGTCTCTGACTCCGCTTATCCAGAGGTAGAGGTGCTGTCCTGGCGTGAGGAGGATTCCTTTCAGTACGTTTCTCTCTGTCTCGGCGCGTCCGTAGTATACCGGGTAGGTTGCATCTGGCGCTGTCTGCACGGCGATCTGGTTGCCCAGTACGGTTATTTCTACGTGTTCGCGGTGGGTGCAGTCGGTGTCGCCGGGCTCGCACCCTCGGCGGCACTTCACGTTTTTGAATATATATATTCCGTCGTTCCTTTTTATCTTTAGGCTGTCTTCCATGGCGTTAGGCATTTCGGGGTCTTTTCCGCCCGGGTCGTAACGGCCCACGACGAGACGTGTGATCTCGTTGGGGTTTATCTCTACGCAGTATTCTTCACCTGCTATTTCGAAGCATAACAACACGTTATGGAGTTATGTGTCGTTTTTATCTTTGTATTGGTGAAAATTTTTAAGTAGTGTGTAATGTGAAATATGAGTCTAACTAGTGAATGCGAGGCTGTTTTGAAGAGGGTTGAGGCAGTATATGGGGCGGTTGGCGCGCTTCAGCAGGAGCTGGGGTTGCTGAGGAGCTTGGTGGAAGGCGAGGCGAAGAAGTCGGCGGCGCTTTCGGCGCGTCTCAGCTCTGTAGAGACGCAGGTTTCTTCGGCGAGAAGCGAGCTGGGCGGCAGGGTGGATGCAGTCTTGCAACAGATTTCTGCGTTGGGCAAGGGGCTTGGATCTGCCGTGATGGACGTGAAGGGCGTCGTGGAGGGCGTCAGGAGCGATGTGCGCGGTTTGTCTGAATCTCTCTCGGCGTTGAGAGGCAGCGTCGGCGAGCTGGGCAAGGGCGTGCGGGGGTTGTACGATAGGCTGGACTCCGTGGAACGGGAGCTCGCGTCTGTTGAGGAGAGGCTTCTGCGGGGGCTCGACGCGTTTTCGCAACAATTCTCTAAACAGCTGGAAGGCTCCGCGGCCGAGGTCAGGCGTGGGCTGAAAGAGGTGAGAGACGGCGTGTTGCAGGTCTCATCTGCGCTGGAGACAGGCGTCGGCCAGATCAACCGCTCCCTTGGGGAGCTACGGCATAGAGTTGACGACGGTGTGGTGCGCGTAGAGGACGTGCAGAAGCGGCTTGAGGCCGTGGCTGTGTTGCTCGGCGAGCTGAGGAATCTCTTGGAGAAGAGTTTTGAGGGTTTGCGTCAGAGACTTGAGGCGCTCGGCGAGGGCGTTAGGGAGCTCCAAGACGCCCTAGATAAGTGGGGGGAGTCTCTGGAGAAGTTTGTAGACGTACGGAGCAGGTCTATACTCGATGAGGTGGAGAAACGCACCGGCGTCTTGCTCGGTAGGGTGGATTCCGTCGCTGGCTCTGTGGAGAAGAGCCGGGAGGAGCTGGCGAGAGAGATCGACGGCGTCCGCATGGAGCTTGCGAGGAGGTTTGAGGCGCTGGGGGGCGAGGTGTATGCGCTGTATGTGAAGCTGGGCGATTTAATCACATCTTTGGAGGAGGCTAGGCTGGAGCTTCTAAACGCCGTGGATGCAGTTGCGCACCAGGTTGATACGTACAGGGAGGAGGCTGTGGAGAGGGCTATCGCTGGCTATGTCTGAGCTCGGCGTGTCGGAGGTTCTCGCGCGGGCGGAGAAGGAGCTGGAGAACCTCCGCAAGAAAATCTCCGAGGGGAAGGACCTCAAGCGCGACGAGGCCGCTCTCGCCTTGGTCTCCGCGCTGGTTCCGTATATAGGTAAGGGGTTTGCTGAGGTGAGCTCCGGCGTCGAGACGTTGCGGGGCGACGTGAAGGAGCTGTCCTCCTCTGTTGACAAGCTCCTGGCCGAGTACTCCAGAAAGGGCGAGGAGCAACTTCAGGCGATGAAAAGACTGGCCGACGAGTTTTCTAGGGAGGGGCAGAGAGCCATCGCCTCTCTTGAGGAGAGACTTCGGCAACTGAAAAAATACGAGGAGGAGCTTTACAACACGGCAAGGCGGATACAGGACCTCGAGACGCGGGAGGGACAGGTGAAAAAGTTGCTGGAGGAGTCCGCGTCGTTGCGGAGGTTGCTTGAATCTTCCGAGGAGGAGCTGAAGAAAAGGCTGGGCAACTTCTCTCAGTACCTCTCGGCGGTTGAGTCGCATCTGGAAGGCTCCAGAGCTACTCTCGACGGATTTTCTGCTAAGGCTCTGGACGTGTTGGGCGAGGTCGTGAAAAGAGTCGATGAGCTGAGGAGCGTGCTCAACCTGTTAGAGACCGAGAGGAGGAGGCTTGAGGATTTCAGCCGCCAGCTGGCTCAGCGGGAGGCCGAAGTTGCGAGGCGCGAGAAGGAGGTGGAAATTCTGTCGGCTGAGGTGGGGAAGATGCAAAGCCGCATCGAGGAGCTGAGGAGGGAGATCGCCAAGCTCGAGGATCAGAGGAAAGCGCTGGGGGAGCAGTTGAGCAGTCTTGAGAAGAACATCGCGGACCGTCTGCCGTGGGTCAACCAGCGGGAGAGCTACCTCGCCGAAAAGGAAAAACAGCTAGATGCCCGCGCGGCGGAGCTCGAGAGGAGGCGCGCCGAGCTTGAGAGCCGCGAGAAGGAGTTGAAGAGGCGGGAGGAGGAGCTGGAAAAGAAAGACTTGGAGCTGTCGCGGCGCGAGGCTGAGGTTGCAAAACGCGAGAGGGAGGGGGAGGAGGTGGAGCAGAGACTTAAGCAACGTGAAGAGGAGCTGGGCAGAAGGGAGGCGGCGCTGGAGGAGCGAGAGAAGAAAGTCGCAGGTGACGAGGAGAGAATCAAGAAACTCATGGAAGAGCTAAACGCAAGGTTCAGATATCTGCAGGCGCGGGAGGAGGAGCTTAAGAAATGGGAGGGCGAGCTGAGGGTCCAAGAGGCGGCGCTGGAGGAGAGGGAGGCCAAGCTACAAAACTGGAGGGAGGAGCTGGAGAGAGAGAGTGTCTCTCTCAGGGAGAGAGAAAAGAGGTTGGAGGAGTGGGAGAGACTTCTGGCGGCTAGGGAGGCCAAGATTAGGGGGGATGAGGAGGCGCTGGCGCGGAAAAGATCCGAGATCGAGCAAGAGGGGCAGAATCTGGAAAAGGAGCGGGAAGAGCTGAGGAAGATGAGGGCCGGTCTAGATAGAATGGGGCGGGAGGTGGCTGAGCTCCGCGCCAGGGTTCTGGAGAGAGAGAAGGAGCTGAGGGAAAAGGAGGAGGAGCTCAGGAGGCGGGAGGAGAGGCTCCGGGTCAGAGAGGCGGCGCTTGACGAGCTTGAGAAGGCGCTGAAAACTGCGCAGGGTGAACGGGAGAGGCTGGCGCAGGAGCTGAGGGAGTGCAGGAAAAAGATGGGGGAGTCCGCTAAGGCGTAAGCTCGCCCAGGAGGTCCTCGGCCTTTTTTAGGAATGTGTGCATGTAGGGCGGGTTCTCGGAGCGGGCGGCGGCGATTAGCTCCTGCAACTGCTTGGGGGCCTTGTCCTCAGTTGCGTTCAGACCTGCGGTGAGGTCTACGAGTATCCGCCCCAGCGCGTATACGTCCGCCCTGTCGTCCTCAGCTCTGTGGGCATACATGGCGGTCGAGGGCGCTGGGGACTGCGTGCGTCTTTCCCGGGCCGTCGGCGCCTTCGCCGTCTGGAAGTCAGTAACAGCCACGACGCCGTCGCGGTCTATTAGCAGATTTTCGGGCTTCAAGTCGCCGTGTTTCGAGAACACGCCCCTTTCGTAGCACGCCAGCAGAGCCCGCCCTACCTGCGCCGCCACCAGTAGCGCCTCACTTGCGGCAAGCCTCCCGACGGCTCTGCCAACGTTGCCCTTGGGGTAGTACCGAAGCGCGATGAAGGGAACTGTCGCTCCCCAAACCGTTGCCTCGCCGGCTTCGAGGAAATCCACAAGGTGTCTTATGCCCGTCTCAGCCTTCACTCTCTTCACCTTCTGCAAAATCTCAACCTCCTTCTGCACATATCTCTTCGCCTCCTCCGAGTCGGCTTGTTGCACCTCGATGGTTTTCACGGCGCTGGGCCCTCTTTCAACTTTAAGAAGCACCTTGGGGATTTTCAAAACAGCCTCCTCGCCTCTTTTAAGTGCTAAAAAGGCGTGGTAAAAGCCGCCCTCGCCTAAATATGCGCTTGGCCTCCAGCCGCCGATGGAGATGTTGGTTGTGTGGCGGATGGCCATTACCTCCTCTTTGTCGAGTCTCTCCAGCGTCGGTATGGGGACGTTTACATACTTAGGCGTCCCGGCCGGCCTAAGGACCGCCGTCCTCTCGACAGTGCCTCCCCGCTCCACGCCGAGGGATCTATAGGTTATTCTCACCATGATCCTCTGCCCCTCCACGATGACAGGAACTCTCCAGCTCTCTGAAGAGTGCGGCCTTAGCCTGGCTCTTTTGAGCGGTCTCAGCGGCGTAGCCCCCTCCAGCCCGACCTCCACGGCGAGGGGAAGGGGGGATCTGTTTTTAATAAATATCTCCAACACGCCGTCGCGGCCCTCGCCCCACACGCCGAGCGAAACGTCGGGCGCCGGGATCTCCAGCGTCTCAATCTTCTTTTTCAGCTCCTCAAGAGACTTCGAGGGAGGCACAATTTCTACGGCGGCTCCGTGCCTTTCCCTTATGGACTCGGCCTCTTTAACCACGCCGTCGATATATCTAGCGATCTCATCCCAGCTCTTTCCTTTCCTCATCATCTCCTGCACCGCCTCCTCGTACCGCCTATGGTCCACCAGAACCTCATCGAGAGCTTGCCGCATCCTCCAGACCTTTGAGGCTAACAGATAAGGATTCCCTCCCCATTTGTGCAACTCCGCCAGCTTCCTATACTCCTCGAGAACATCGCCGAGCCCGCTCATCGTAAATACTAGTGCGCAAGCGCCTTCAGCAACTTCTCGACCTCTCTGCTGTCGAGGTCCCGCAGTATTAGGTGCACAATCCCGTCCGCCGGAGTCTGCGTCAGCACAGCCACGGCGAGCGCATCCAGGGGGTTGTATCCCCCCTCTTTCTTTTTGCACTTCTCTTGGCATTTATCTTGTGGCGATTCTGTGGTCTTTTTACCTTCTTCTACAGGCGTCGGAGATCTCTTCTGTACTAGGAGGTCGACGAACTCTTGAGGAGCTCCGCTTCTCTTGAGTTCCTGTATGTAGGGGCTGTCCTCGGTGAGCTTTATGTTTTCTATTTTTTCGTGGGCTTCATGTAGATGTAGTAGATAGGGCTCTAGGCTTTCCTCCCTATCTCCGGCTTTTATCCAAAGCGGGGGTGGCCGTATGCCGTGGCTCGCGTGGAGTGCGTCAGCCGCGGTTTTATAATCATCGTACATGTTATCGCCGACTTCAAAGAGGAGGAAGCCGAGGAGCTCGGCCTCCTCTCTGCCGGGCCCCACGTCGAGCACTATCCTGTCGTATGTAATTTTTACTCCGCTTTCTGAGCGGCCCACATCTCTGACCTTTCTTAGTATTTTGAACGCTCTGTGGGCTGCTTGGCCGATGTCGTTTATTAACACGTCTCGGATGTAGCCGAGTTTTAGCGTGGCTCTATCTTCAGTGGCGTCGAGGGCGTCTGCCAGCATAATCACGGCCCCCCAGAAGCGGAAGTCTACCCCGTAGCCCTCGAACACGGCCGGCGGGAGATCCAGCCTTGCGGCTTCCCAGTGTAGAAGTGCGACAAGCCCCACGTGTTTTGCGTATTCCGTCGCCCGGCCCCTTTCCCTAAATAAGTCGCGTAACTCCTCTGCAAGCTCTTTCTTCACGAGCTCGTAGCTGATCCACGGATGTATTCTCCTCACGAACTCCGCGAAGGCTGGATCGCTCTCCTTCACGTCTTTCGGTATCTCCACCCTCCCCCACTCTAGAAGGTTTTTATTGTTGCCGTAGCTGGTGAAGAAGTTTGGAAATTTGCCCAGCTTGCTTGCCAAGCCCCTCCCAGCGGAGGTCTCCTCAGCCTTGAGGTAGTCTTTCAGCGCCGACGTGTGGAGCCCCAATGCGTCCAGCTCCTTAGGGCCGACGGCCATGCCCAAGTCGTGAGTATAGGCGGAGCAGTCCCAAAACGCCTCATAAAACGCGTATTTACGTAAATTTCTGGGGCCTAGAGTTAAATAGAGCTCTCTCCCTATGTGCCGCACGTTTTCTAGATGCGGCACGTCGTGAAGAGCGTAATATGGGAAAACGGTGCGGGCGATTCCACTCCTCTTCTCCATGTAATCTCTACACACGCTGGAGACTTCACTCCAGTCAACCATAGGGATTACCACTACCTTTTATATATCTTTTTACGCAACAATCATATTGGTTCCTTATGGAGGTAGAGGATGTGGGACTTTAAAGATATAAACATCGACATAGACAGAGCGCATCGGCGACCTTCACTGTGCTAGGTTGGTGGCTGGGCTTGTGTTGGAGGTATTTATAAGGCTGTATATAGGCGTAGTTGGTATTTGTTTACGGGCTTTAATGAGACAGTGGTTGCAGTTGGTTTCAATGTTTAAAGTTTATAAGTTGTTTAAGAAGAGAGATTGTGAGCTGTGGCGCAGATGCGGTGAGGGTGATTAGGGAGGCTTGCGAGGAGGCGGATAGTCTCGATTCTCTTGTTGATGCTGTGGAGGTTCACGGTGTCGCTTTTCTCGAGAGGTGTGAAAAAGAGTTGAGAGAGGCTGAGAGATGTCTTCGTGATGTTGCGGTAGGTCTGAAGGATGCGATGCGCAGTGAGCTTAGAAGGAGGTGGGATGTCTTAAAGGCGGCGAGGGAGCTGGCCGAATCGCCGAGGGCGGAGGTGGAGGTTGCGGCAGTTGGAGACGCCGTGGTGGTCATCATCAGGAACAGGGCCGTAGTCGAGGCGGAGGTGGAGGTGAGAGCGAGGGGGGCTGGCATCGATGAGAGAGAGACTCTGCGCGTGGCGCCTAACAGATCCGAGGAGGTTAAGTTCAGGGCAAAGAAAGACGGGGAGGTGGAGGTAGAGTGGAGCGTCTCCTGGCCCGGCGTGAGGCAACGGGCCGAGGGCTCTAAAAAGGTGGAGGGGGTGGTTAAGCAGCCAGATCAGCCCTCTCAGCAACCTGCGGCTCCGCCCCGCCAGGCGGAGCGACGCGTCGAGGCCCCGCCGCAACCACGGCAGGCGGCTGAGGCGGTGGGCGAACCTCCTCCTCAGCTCCGGCCTGCCCCTCAGCCCGTCCCCCAGCCTCCTCAGCAACCGCCGGGTCAGGTGGACTGGGGGGAGGTGCTGTCTGTAGCGTCTAAACACGCCTTGGCCTCCCTCGTGGGGGTGCTGGTGGGCATGGCTGTGCCCGAGACCAGGTCCTACCCCAAGCGGGTGTTTGTGGAGGGCCTACCCCACGTCGAGGGGAGGGACGTCACGTACATCCTGGAGGATCCGTCTGCGGTTGTGGTCGACGACAGGGGAGATTACGTGTTGGTGAGGAGGGCTAGGGTTGTGGAGCTCGTCTCCCAGACCACGAGGAAGCTGGCGAAGGTCCTCATAGACGACTTCAGGTCTAGGGCTAGGGAGGGGCTCGCCCGGTGGAGGGAGGGAGGTAGGGTGAGGGAGAGAGACGCAGGCGAGGAGGCTCTTGAGAAGATAGCCGAGGCGGCGAAGAAGAGGACTGAGGAGGTGGCCGAGGCGCTTCCCCGCCTATTCCTCCTGGAGGCTTCCTACGGCGGGGGCCTCTTCAGGCGGCCCCAGCTGAGGGTTTACGTGGGCGCGTTCTGCCGGCTTGACAGGCTGTTTTTCCATGGGGTCGACCACGAGCCAGCCCGGCTTGGGGAGGCCCTTGCGGCCCTTGGGCTGGAGGGTGTTGAGGATGCGGTGGTGGTGTTGGGGTCGCCCACGGGCTGGGATGAGGAGTCTAAGAGGAGGGCGCTCGGCGGGGGGCGGCTTGTGCTGATCGACCTCAAGGCGGGTGTTGCGTACTGCCCGCCGGAGCTGGCGGATCTGGCGGCGGCGTTGGGGTTCGGCGCCGTGCCCCTCGTGCCCTACGGCGAGGAGGTGGCTAAGCTTGACGAGCTTCTGCTGGAGGGGAAGATAAGCCAGGAGGTGTACCTGCAGCAGATAAAAGCCGTTTTAAAACCTCCGCAACAGCGCTCCTAGCCTCCTCCTCCGCTCTCTCCGCATCTCTCTCGGCCTCCGCCAAGAGGGACATGTAGCGTCTTACGACTTGGTGGTAGACGTCTACCGAGATGCGTCCCTCCTCCAGCGCCTTGTTTGCCAGCGCGAGGAGTCTGTACGCCCGCTCTCTCGTCCTCCAGAGCCTCACGGCCTCTCTCACCGCGGGGAGGCTGGAAAGCTCGGCGTATAGGGCCTGGGCGAGCGGCTGGGGGACCCCGGCCTCCACCAGCGTCTTTATAAACACATCGCTTGGGTCGGCCCCCTCAAGACTTGAGGCGGGGAGAAACGCGAGCTTCGGCGGGATCTCCACCGCCCTAGCCCCCACCTTCCTGCCCAGGAGGAGGCCCAGCGCGAAGGCCCCGAGGTAAGACACGTATTCTACGAGTAGCTAAATTTAAAACTTTCCGCCCCTTGGGCTGTCGGTTTCGTGGATATCTTGTTAAATGAGCGTATGGTACTAGACCTGGCCCCTAGCAGATGCATCTTTACCGCTATGTGCCCACGTGGGGGGATACTGTAGTTACTGGTGCAACTGCGGGGGCTGGGGGTTTGGCATAGGGTTCAAACTTCGGTAAGACTCGACATTGCCACATGTCTGGTTGGCGGCGGGAGCAAGGCACCGACGAGGTTGATTTTACTTGCAACTGCAATCGAGCTTCTCTCCTATTATTTTGAGGCGGCTGTGTATGTAGTGTATTTCTCTGTATGTGAGCGTTGTGATGCCTATGTGCTTTATGGTCTCTATGATGTTTTCGACCTCGCGCCGGATGTGGTCAAGCTCCTTGGCCTCCTCACGGCTGAGCTCAAACTTCACGCTTTCCAGCTCGCCGAGAAACTGACTAAGCAACGTTATGAAGTCCTCCCTCATCTTTTCATTTATCACCAGTCTGCCCTCTGCGTGAGAGGCAAGCTGGGCCGCCTCCATCCACGCGTTGCAGAAAACCCGGCAGACGGAAGGAGAAAGCTTTCTAAGTCTCCTTTGCGACGCGCGGGGACGAACGCCTTTATCTCTTCTCGTGACTGCTATCGCGACTATTGCCAATATGGCCACCACGATTACGGCCAGCACCTCTTTGCTTATAGCCATCAACATACGCCTTCGTATAATCCAACGGCTTATAACTCTTACCTCTAGGACCAATATCGCTAGAAGAACGACGACCACGACGATATATCCTAGCAATGGCTACGAATGCCTCTACAAGTAGGATCAACAGAGCTGTGTAGCACTCTGAGCGTGTCAGCTAGGGATACAGCAAGATGCCAGAAATCGCGACGATAAAAATCACAGCCAGTAAGATAAAGAGAACTACGTATGGTGACTCTTCCTTAATCACATTCACCAAAAGCACCGCGATTAGTATGATGAATATCCAGAAGAAGATCTCCGAGGCGTTTGTGGTCTTTGGTTTTCCTTCTCGGCGGCTGTGACCGTCTTGGTCTCTTGGGAGGTCTGCATCGCCGCGCGGGACTGGGCCGTAGACGCCGGGGCGTTTGTGTCTGCGGGGGTTGGGGCTGTGGCAACCTCTTTCTGGGTTGGTAGGCCTGAAATGGCGTAGATTGCCCATCGCCCTCCCTTTGCCGCGGTAGAGCCTGACACGAGGAGTCTCTGGCCGATTACGAGCGGTTTTCCTCCCCAGCCCCACCGTGTAGATGTACCCCCCGGCGTAGGCGAGCTTGCCGACGACCTGGGAACTCCAGCTCCTTCAGCTTTACGGCTGTGCTTTATGACGAACCCCTAGCTCGTCCCCAGGTAGGCGTTGCCCATCTTGTCAAAAACTACGGCACTGAGGTCACCCTTTTCTCTTACTCTAGTTGTAGTTACCGGGTTTAAATCTCGGTCAAGTACGGCCGCAATGCCCTCGTCTTCGCTCGAGCCCAATACCCAGAGCTATCTGGCGGCTGGATTCACCATGGCGGTCTGTGCGGAGTCGCATCTGGGAATCTGGTAAATCCTCAGGATTAGGAGGTCTACGTTACTCTTCTTGACCTCGCAGTCGACGTCGACGGCGTAGACGTGCCCATAGCTGTATACCACAGCGCGGTACTGAGCCGTGCCGACTCTCTCTAGCGGCTCTAGGCTCGGGCTGAAAGACCATATCCCGCCATCCTCGGCGTCGGCGGCCAGCAACTTGTCCCCAACGACGACGCAGTCTACAAAGCTCACCTTCTCACTCGCAAAGCGCTTAATGAGCGCGCCGCTGTTTAAATCCATCGCCTCTATCCCCCGTCGCCGACGATATACAGGTTGTTGCCATGTTACACAAGCTGTAAGCATAGCCCTTAACACAGCTTTCAACCCTCCACTCAATAACCGGAGAAGAAAGTGCAATAACAAAAACAACCGCCAGAAGGGAAATGACGACCCTTAGTTCTTTAGCAATCGTAACAGCCAAATTTTTCCTTTCTCACCAGTGGCTTGCTAAACGCATCGATCTCTCTGAAAAAGATGGGGGATATGCGCGCTTCTGGGCGGGGATTTCATGAGTTATGTTACCGTCTCCGCCGGATCACTATAACTATTGCTCCGACAACTGCTATCATGAATACCCAGAAAAAGGCATCACCCGATATCTTAACTAACCAAGTGAATTCGCCCTCGGGAGGCGCTGTATTCGTTGAAGCCTTTACTGTAGTTTCTGGTCTGCGTTCTCCGGTGGCGACTGCGCCGTGTATTACTATTGGTATGTTTTTCCTCTCGCCTTCTTGTAGCGTGACTTGTGCCACGCCTTCCCAGCTGGGGCCTGTGATCTTGATAGTGTAAGTGCCGGCTAGGACCTCTAGGTTTTTAGGCGGGGATGAGAAGGCCAGCGTTAGGGGGCCGGCAAGGTCCACCGCTGTGACTAGATCGTCGATTTGCCGCCCCGCGTCGTCGAATACCGCTATGGTTAGTCTTGCTGTGGGCACGCGTACTTGGATCACGGCTACTTGACCCGTACTTACCTCGACTGAGCGTGAAAACTCCTTGCCAAACGCCCACGTCCTAACAGTATAGCGGCCCGACAGCACCTCGAGGGGCCCGACCGCGCCTTGCCCGGCGGCTACCCCATCGATCTGCACGCTCCACTCGCTCCTCACGTTGCCGAAGCCGTCTACTGCCTGCGCCATTATTTTGGCAGTGGGTATTTTGACGCGTATCACCATCTGCGGACCTTTCGCAACGAAGGTCGTCGTGTTGGTGAAGCCTAGGCCGGTCACCCTAGCCACGTACTGCTGACCCTCCACAAGCTCGGCGTCGACCTGGCCCATGCCAGAAGCCACGTTTTCGATAACCACCGGCCAGTCGTTGCGGACTGTGCCGAAGCCGTCCACAGCCTGGAGAGTCACCTTGACTGTGGTGTATTGAGACGGTACTAAGAATTCGGATCCCCAGTACTGGTCTGTCAGGACTGGTTGGCTGGTGTAATATGCGTATACCATGACATAGCTGTAGTACTTTCCGGGCTCGCTTGGCGTAAATGGCGGGAGCGTTACCTCCTTTTTGCCGCCTGGGGCTACTGTGGTTTCTATTGAGCGGTCGTAGTCGTAGGGTTCTTTATTATCTCTGTCGAGTACAACGCGTATCTTTACCCTGATGTCAAACCTCTCGTAGTTTCTTACCTGAACCACCGGCGTGATTGACTGGCCTGGGCTGAGCTGATTATTTTCTGGTAGTCCCCTTAGTGTAAATATATTAACTATGGGTGCATGCCGCTGATATATTATCGTGTTTACTTTTTCGGCTTCTATTTTTATGGACATGCCTCCCCAGAACTCCGTAGTGACGTCAGGTAGGCGCGGGTTTTTCGGCTTCTGGTACGCTTCTATTTTATATTCCCCAGGCTGTAGGACTCCACATGACACAGTAACGTTGGGCTCTCCGTTGATATAGACAATAGGACATTCCTTTATGAAATTCCAGTTCTGGTCATAGACCACAATAGTTAACTCTCCGTCTTTAGGCAGGTTGTAGCCAGGTACGTTGGTTACCACAACCTCGAGAGAGCCAGATTGCGACATTGTCGCGTAGAATATTCTGACATCACCCTGTGCATAGGCAGGTATCGAGAGAAATACTAGGAGGAGCAACAGGCAGTACACATGCTTCTGCTCTACTGTTGACATGAACTTAATCGCAAGGTTATTTTTATGTTTAATCTACCTCTATGTTGCGAAGTGGTGGAGTGTTAGGAACACGTAGCTGAGGTAATGCGGTTGCGGTCTTTGATATTGAAATAGCTGAAGATGCGGAGGTTTTCCGACAGGTGGACTCCGTCGCGGTTGTTGCTTTTTCCAGCGGGTTGAAGGGGCTTCTACTTTATAAATATGCCATTGAGACCACATATTTCGTGTCGATGAGCAGACCGCGGAGAAGATAGCCAAAACGTTGCTCTTTGTAAAAGATGCCGGTGCTGACAGCGGCCAGGGGCTCCGCGTAGGGTTCTCCTGTCCCGCCTATAGACCCTCACCCATATGAAACACCTAACGTATAGACGATGACTTGCCTCGTCAACGCCGTCCTCACGACGGAGAGAGGTCCCTCCCCAGCGCCCGCCACCTTGAGGAAAGCCACCTTAGCCATTAAAATCCCAATGAGGGCCGCAACGGACCTGCTTCGGCATCTTGTCCGGGACGCATATGTGAACTGAGTCGGCCTTCAGAACGAGAAACGCCGATCCACACACCTCAACTAGGTCTCCAAGCCGCCGACGCGCCGAAGCGCCCACGTACGGGCCAGGCGCCCAGCTCCACGCGCTGAAGCCGCCCCTCAATCAATAAAAGAACGTCAAGAGACAGATGCCGCGGGTCGTATGCGGCACCAAAAATATAAAAATCAACACAAGACACACCGTGGACTGGACGAACCTCCACAGCGCCGCTTTCAACGGCGATGTGGAACGCGTGAGAGAATTGCTGGAAAAAGGCGAAAACCCAAACATCAAAAATAAAGACGGCTGGACGCCGCTACATGTAGCGGCGTTTTGGGATCGTGTTGATGTCGTGGCACTTCTCTTGGAACGCGGCGCCGACCCAAACGCCAAAGATAAAAACGGCGAGACGCCGTTGCACAAAGCGGCGTTTTGGGGCCGTGTTGATGTTGTGAGGCTTCTCTTGGAGCATGGGGCGGATCCGACCGTAGAGAACAAGAATGGAGTTACTCCTCTTAGCTTAGCCAGAGGGCTGGGTCGTCACGAGGTTGTTTCAGTTATTGAGGAGTGGCTGAGGCGGGGATGGGGGTTGTCTCGGCAACGGGAGGCGGCTGAGGCCCAGCCCCCGGGTAGGTCTCAGAAGGCCGCCCCAGCTTCCACGGCTCTGTCTCCTCCAGTGCAACCTCCGCCGCCTTACGGGGTGCCTGCAACCCCGCCTCATGCCGACGTGGTGTTTGTGGAGCGGCTTGCGGGGGAGGCTGTGCGGTATGTTCCGGTTTCTTTCTCTGGCTCTTTTTTCGACGTGTCGGAGCTTGGGTTGTCTGGTTGCGTGTTTTTTAGATGCGGCGCCTACTTCTGCATATACCGTTGCATGTGGCAAGACGCGGCAGTGGCTGTGAAGATGCCTATACAGTATAGGGTGGATTTTGAGAGAGGTGCCCCGCCTCGTCTCACCGTGGCGCCTCCCGCAGTCTTGAAGGAGTTGGAGATTGTGAAGGCGTTGAGTCATAGAAATGTCCTTGGTCTCGCCGCCGCCTGGCCGGGGTATGGTGTTTTGGCGTATGAATGGGGTGATGGGGGGTCTTTGAGAGATCAGAAGCTTTCTGGTGGGGATGTGTTGAAGGCGCTTGTCCAGGTGGCTTGGGGTCTTCGCTACCTCCACAGCCGTGGGGTGGTACACGGCGATCTTAAGCCGGAGAACGTAATCGTGGTGGGTGGCGTATGCAAGATCGCAGATTTGGCGTCGGTGAGGCGCCTCCTCTCGCGGATCTCCGGCAGTAGGGCTGGTAGTTGCACGCCGGGCTTCTGCGCGCCGGAGCAGGTGGATCTGCGGCTGGGGGCTGAGGCTAGGGGTAGGGGGTTTGAGGATCGGGTAGATGTGTATCAGTTGGCTAACCTTGTCCTCGACTTGATAGGCGCCGAGACTATAGACGGCTCAGAATGGAGCCGGGAGAAGGTGGAGAAGGCGGCGAGAGAAGCCGAAGCGATAGGCCTCTCAGACTTCGTTAGGCAGGCGCTGGAGCTTGAGCCCTGGCAGAGACCAAACGCCGAGGAAGCCGCCAGGAGGATAGCGGCGGAGTGGAAAA
>Ga0272445_1001735_pt1 | contig 16252 bp, 13 predicted proteins | sample YNPCB0031_FD_194404 | JGI IMG/M metagenome (GOLD analysis project Ga0272445, IMG submission 194404) | Hot spring sediment microbial communities from Yellowstone National Park, WY, United States - YNP-CB-003-1 | ecosystem: Environmental > Aquatic > Thermal springs > Hot (42-90C) > Sediment... | reverse complement strand
TGTGAGGGCGCGCCCGCCCGCAGGGCGGGCGCGCCCATCCCCTCTTCGCATTAAGAAAGCCTTGGCCTCAAAATGGCATTATCCCAGCCGCCCCGATTAGGAAGGGGGGACTCACCCGGTAATAGGCTTCCCACCCGGATAAAGCTTATAGATGTCCTCAATGATGTGAGGGGGCAGAAGCCCTTCCAAGCGCCCCCGAAACCGAATCACTTCCCGCACCAATGTAGAAGAGACAAACGAAGTCTGCGGACTACTCAGCAGGTAAAGAGTCTCTATGGCAGGGTCTAACTGCTTGTTGAGGAGGTCAATATTGCGCTCGTACTCATAGTCCGGTGCGGAACGCAGCCCCCGTAAAATAAACTTCGCCCCCACCTCCCTCGCAAAAAGCACGGTGAGGTTAGTGTAACATGCTACCCGGACTCGGGGCTCATTCTCAAAAGCCTTCTCTATCCAGCGTTGGCGCACCTCGGGACTGAACATCGCCTGCTTAGAGGTATTTATGCCAATACCAACGATAATCTCATCAAAGAGCGCAAGCCCCCGCTGAATAATCTCAATATGCCCCAGCGTAATCGGATCAAAACTCCCCGGAAATAAAGCTCGCCGCATAGGCCCCAAAATTAGGCGCTCCTTCTTCTTAGGAGTGAAGGTAGAGGAGGGGGATAATGAAGGCACACGGCCCCACAAAAGATCTCCCGGACAAGCTCGCCCCTTCTACCTGCTGAGCCATCCCCATCCAGCCACCCCCTTGAGAGTCTCTACTCGCTTCTAATCGCTGGGGTAGGAAGAGTTTCTATGCAAGGGAGTTCCTTAGCGGAGTTGGGCCCGGTTTTGGGCGAGGAAGGCCGCATACTCATGTAAGCGCTTCTGGGTGTAAGCAATTCGGAAGTTGGACTGGGTAATAGGAAAGATGTCCTGGTAGGGCTTAAGCTGAAGGTTTTGAAACCAGGGCTGGGCCGCTAAGGTAGAAATATAGGCATCGGCAGCCCGATAATCCCCAAACTGCGCAATGTAAGCCAGGTAATAAGCCTGTTCGTACAGAAATACCACAACGCTCAGTCGGTTATCGGCAAAGGCATTTTGGTTCGTGCGGGCGATATGCTGTTTGAGGTCTTCGTTGGAAATGCGGTCCTTAGGGACGAGGATGAGGACGAGGATGGGCTCATTCGCGCGATGTTCAAGGGAGAAGGGGGTTCCTCCGGGGGAAGTGGGAGAGGGAGTGGATGGGGAGGGGGTGGGGGGATTAGGTGCTGGGGCAGATTCGGCGATGAGCTGGGTCTGGCCTTTTTCCAGGCGGGATAGGAGCTTTTGAGCTATGGGGGTGCAAGGAGCCTGCGGAAAGTTTTGAATAAGCTGGCGCAGGTGGAGTTTAGCCTCCTCGTAGTTTTGGAGATGCAGAAGGGCCGCTGCCCAGAGGTACCGAATAGCGGGTTCCGAAGGCGTTTTCTGCCAGCGAGCTTCGGTGGCTTTGGCAAAGCCTACCACGGATTCGTACTCCTCATGCAGGTAGGCTTCCAAGAGCGCGGCGTGAATGTCCTCTACCGTGCTTTTTTCATCAAAGCGATAGCCTCCTTTGAGGCGCTGCGCATACTCGGAGTCTGGATAGCGGGAAAGGAGCTCCTGCTTATACTTTTCGCTTTCAGGCGTGTTATGGGAGAGGACATATAACCCATACAAGGCGGGGGCACGGGCCTCGCTGCGATGGGGCAGACGCTGATAAAGCCAAACGTAAATCTTTTTAGCTGAGTCTGGCCGCTGAAAAGCTTCTTGATACAGTTGTGCCAGGAGTAGGGCCGCCACGATGAGGGAGTCTTCTATGGCGCGTTTTTGGGCGGGGGTTTGGGGAATTTGAGAGCGCAGACGTCGTTTGAGCTCGGCTACCTTTTGGGGGGTAAGGGCGGCAGGGTCGTCTGGCCAGATGACTTTAGTGGTATCGGCCTCGGTGTCTTTCTTATGGCTTTCTCCTGCTGCTGTGGAGCTCGTAGCGAGGGGGCTTTTTTGGCGGCGACGCCAGTGGTCCTCATCCGGCCGATCCCCCCATAAACGTTTGAACTCCTGCTTCCCCTGCGAAACCAGCATCGGATTATCAAAATAGAACCCCCCCCCACCCGAACTCCCCAAAGTCTGCTGCAGGAAAGGATTCGGAGACGTAGCGGAAGAGCCTTGCGCTTGGGCTTGCTGACGTGCCTTCTCAGCGGCCCGACGGCTCACCTCGCTCTGAATATAAGCTTCCAAAGACCGATCCAGCTCCTCAGGTGAAAGATTACTCAGCGTAAGCAAGCTATCGTACAGCTTCACTTCGTGCCGCAGACGACCGTATTCCTGAAAGCGACTCTGCAGGGCTTTTAGCTCTGCCGCTCGGGGATGATTCTCAGGTATCAGGCTCGCCGCCGAATCATAGTGCTTTTGCGCCGAAGCCAAGTCCTGGTAATGCATGAAGTAGATATTGCCCGCCTCGTAATGCGCTAAAGCCCGAGCCGGCGAACTGCCCCCACTGCCCGCCCTTTTGAAGTAAGCAAGCGCCGCCTCGTAGTTTTGGCTTTCTAAAGCAATGTGCCCAAGGCGGTAGTAAATCTGGTCTCTGTAATCTTCGTAACGGGTCTGCTGGGCCATACGTTCCAATCGCCTTAGGAGGCGCGGGTCTCTCGCCCCCGCCAAAAGGCTCTTCTGAAGCTGGGCTTGAAAAGTAAGCTGATTGGTGGGATTGAGTCGCACGACCTTCTGAAAAGCCTGAAGAGCGGCCTCCGGCTTCTTCTGCTCTAAGTACAACTGACCCAAGAGATAATACGCCCGAGCCCGCCGCAATCGCGTACCTAACTTCGGCGCACTCCGCTCTAAAAACTTTACCGCTAAGGCAGGTTCCCCCTTCTCAATAAGCGCTTGCGCTAATAAGGCCTCCGCCTCAGCCCGTAACCTTCTCGGCACCTCCCGCGAAGACATCCCTAAAATCTCCGTAAGCCGAGTCTCCGCCCGATAGGGATTATGGTCCTGCAGAGCCGTATAGGCCTCCCACCAGTATACCTTCGGACGCAAAGGCGTCCCCGGAAAAGCACTCAATACATAAGAAAAGTTCTGCTCAGCATTGGGGAGATTGCTCCGAAGAACCCAACATTGGCCTATTAAAGTCCGACAGTCATCCACATAACGGCCATTCTTGTGACGAAAAATAATCACCTCGCATTTTTTGGTGGCTTCTTCCAGGCGGGTGTAGTGTTCGCGAGCAATAGCGGGGTCTATAAGGGGAAAGACCCGCACATAGCCTTCGGAGGGGTCTGGAGTTTTGAGTTCTATTTCAGCTTGGGCCGTGCGAAAGCGCTTATCCGCATGATAGTAGCCATTGAAGTAAGAAACAAAGGTGTGGTAGTTTCGCGCAAGGAAGTTTTGGCGCTCGGCTCCACAACCTATGAGGAAGAGAACCAGCAGCAGGCCCCCGTATCGCATCCGAATTCAGAAAGCAATGCCTTCAAAGGTAGGAAAAAACCTGTAAGTGGCGAGTGGTTTGCTCAGAGGTGGAAACTATGGAGACGCTGTTTCGTGGATGGTTTTTCGGCCGCAGGGAGGGAGCATTTACCGCTGGGATGGCTCCTTATCCCCCGCTGGGAGGTGCAAAGGCGGGCATCGGAATAAGAGTTTCTGGATGCGAGTCGGTGGTATTTTGTGGGGGCGGCGGCCAGCCCGCAGGGCTGGCCGCCGCCCCAAAACCTCTCTCCATTCAGAAGGTTTTGGATTGCAAATGGTATAAGTCAAGCGCCTGCCCTCCCCATGAGAAACCTCTACGCAACGCAAAGGGATTTTTGTTTTAGTGGTGGTGCAGAAAGTCGCTATTTGGCTTCTGAATGACCTGCGTCTCCATGATCATGCGGCTTCGCAGGCGGCTCTGCAGAGCGGAGCAGAAGCCGTAGCTTTTGTATATGTGTGGGGGCCGCCTCATATTTCGTGGGGCACTTTGAGCTATCCACCTGCTTATGCTGCCGAGCGGCGCCTACATCCCTTGCGGGAGCGCTTCCTGGTGGAAAGTCTCTTAGACTTGGCAGAACGAGTTCGGCCCGCACCTCTCTACCTTTTAGAGGGAGAGCCGCAAGAAGTGATTCCCCGTTGGGCCATCCAAGAAGGCATCTCTGCTCTCTACACCCACACAGAATGGGCCCCCGAAGAAAAACGCATCCAAAAAGCCGTCCAACAAGCCCTGCAATCTCAAGGCATCTCTTTTCATGCCTTGGAGGGCAATAGTCTATACGAGGAGGCGCAGCTGCCCTTCCCTGTGGAGAACCTCCCTTTTCTTTTTACGCGGTTTCGGCAGCTGGTGGAGCGCCATGCGACCGTGAAAAACCCATTACCTCCCCCTACGGCATTGCCTCCTTGGCCAGGCCCTCTGCCTCATACCGTAGAGCTTCTTCGGGAGCGTTTGGAGAAGCTCCCCACCCCGCCCCAAGGCACCTTCACCTGGAAAGGCGGTGAAACCGCTGCACTCCACCGCTTAGATGCCTACCTTGCAGGCCCCGTCTTCACTTACAAGCAGACCCGTAATAGCTTCATGGGGGATACCTTCAGCAGTCGCCTCTCGCCCTACTTAGCCTTAGGGAACCTCTCTCCCAGAGAGGTCTATGCCCGCCTGCGCAAAGCCGAAAAAGACCACGGCGCTAACGACTCTACTTACTGGCTCTTCTTTGAGCTTTTATGGCGGGAATATTTCCGCTGGCTCCTAAAAAAGGAACAAGGGCGATTCTTTGCCCCTGGCGGACTGCGAAATATGGCTATTCCTTGGCAGCAAGCCCCTGACCTCTTCCAAGCTTGGATAGAAGGACGCACAGGCTACCCCATCGTAGATGCGGCTATGCGCGAACTGCGGGCCACCGCCTGGACCTCCAACCGCGCCCGCCAAATCGTCGCCAGCTTCCTCACGAAAAACCTCCTCATGGACTGGCGTTGGGGCGCCACCCACTTTGAACTCAGCCTCATTGACTACGATACCGCTAGCAACTGGGGCAACTGGCTCTACCAAGCAGGCGTAGGAACCGACGGACGCGGCTTTCGCTGGTTTGACCCCGTGCGTCAAGCCCGCCTCTACGACCCCCAAGCCACCTTCATCAAAACCTGGATACCCGAACTGCGCAGCCTCTCCCCCCCTGAAGCTTACTTCCCCACCCCCCACACCCGCCAAAAAGTAGGTTATCCCCCTCCCATCGTAGAATGGCAACCCAGCCTCCAACGCGCCAAAGACACCTGGTATCGTGCCCTACGCGGCGAACCCAAAGGCAATCAGCTCCTGCGCCTCTGGACAGATGAAGAATAACCTCCTCATAGGGAGCCCTCCCACCTCCCTCCATGCCTCCTATAAAACTGCCGAAACCATTACCAAAAACTACGCTAAGACCTTCTATTTCGCTTCCCAGCTTTTGCCAAAGTCCCGAAGGAAGCACGCTTATGCTATTTATGCCTTCTGTAGGACCGCCGATAGCCTCGTAGATGATGCCGAAAAAGAATACTCCCCCGAAGAGATCCAACGGCATCTGGAGGAGCTGCGCCGTTTTATACATGAGCCGCAGGGTTTCGCGCTGAAGTATCCTTGGGGGGCGGCCTTCCAACAGACTATGCAGAACCTCCACATGCCCTCTTACCTCTTTGAGGAGCTTCTCAACGGTGTAGAAATGGATTTGCACCAAAAACGTTACGCCAGCTTTGAGGAACTGTACTTATACTGCTATCGGGTAGCGGGGGTGGTGGGTCAGATGATGTGTTATGTGTATGGACTAACGGATGCTGAGAGCTTGCATTATGCAGAGAAGCTGGGCGTAGCAATGCAGCTTACGAATATTCTACGGGATGTGCGGGAGGACTGGGAGCGCGAACGCCTATACATTCCCCAAGAAGACCTCTTGCGTTTTGGCGTCAAGGAAAGCGAAATAGCCGCTGGACAGGATACCTCGGCTTACCGAGCCCTTATGAGGTATGAAATTGAGCGGGCCCGAGCTTATTATCGGGAGGCGGCGCCTGGCATTAGACGTATTCCTTCTCTGCCTTTACGGCTTACCACGATCGCCATGGCCCGCCTCTACGAAGGCATCTTGGATAAGCTAGAAGCAAACCCCGCCTACAATCTCTCCCAGCGCGCCGCTCTATCGCAGAGAGAGAAGTACCTTTTAGCCGGACAGACTTTTCTGGGTCTTACTCCCATAGGTACGAAGCCTCTACCCCCTGCTTATCGCTTGGCCGTGGGGGCTCTTTTGCTTTTGACGCCCTTTGCTCTGGCTGATGCCGTAGCGGGTGCCTTTAGCTGGATGGCAGGGCTAAGCGACAGCCTCTACCTCCTCTTATGGGGGGGTGTGGGAGCTTATGCGATAGCTGCTCACCTCCCCAAAGCCCTAAAAGCTTGGGGCATCAGCGTACTCCTCGGCTATGTGATAGAGCTAATAGGCACCCAGACGGGTTATCCCTTCGGCCCCTATCAATACACGGCGGTTTTACAACCCCAGCTGATGGGGGTTCCTCTGGCCATTGCCATGGCCTGGGGAAGCTTGGTGGGCTTGTGGGCTCTCATAGGCCCCACTCAGCACCACTGGCGGGCGCTCTGGACAGCCGCAGGAGCCATCGCTACCGATCTCCTTCTGGAACCCTATGCCACTACCCTGCGGCACTACTGGCACTGGCAAACCCCCGAAATCCCCCTCACCAACTACCTCTCGTGGGGTGTTTTCGCCGCAGGGCTAAGCCTCTTATACCCCTTACGCCATCCCGACTCCCGACCTTACCCCGATGTGATTAGCCGCTTAGGACGCGGGCTACTCTTGTTATTAGCGATGCTGCTTCTAACGGCTAACTTAGCCCATGGCTCCCAAGTGGGGATCAGTCTAATTGCTGCAGGAGCCCTCCTACTCATGCTTCTATGGCCTCGTATCTAATAGCCCTTCTTCTGGCCTTAGCAGGGCCACTCCTGCTCAGCTTTCACTGGCATGTACGCAGAGCTATTTGGGCCTGCCCTAAGCGGCTCCTTCTGAGTTTGCTCCTCATGAGTGTGCCCTTTTGGGTGTGGGATATAGCGGTTACAGCCCGAGGACATTGGAGCTTCTCCGAAGCTCACACCCTCCCGCTTCGCCTCGGCCTCCTTCCTTTGGAAGAGTGGCTCTTCTTTCCCGTGGTGGGATTTATCGCTATCTTCCTCTGGGAAGTCGTGGGCTATCATCAACGGCGACATGCCTGAATACACCCTCCTTACAGCTCTCGCCCTGCTTATCACCATCCTTCTGGACTGGCAGATTCTACGCACAAGGCTCGTAAAAACTCGGCGCTTTTGGCTGACCGTGCTGGCCATTCTCCCCGGGAAGCTCCTCCTCAATGGCTATCTCACAGCCGTGCCTATCGTGAGCTACCACAAGCCCTACTACTTGGGGATTCGGGTAGGGTCTATTCCGGTGGAGGACTTTTTTTACATGCTTTCTATCGTGCTATTCGTGCTGAGCCTGTGGGAAAAGCTCAAAAGTTTATGCCTCGGAAGATCGTCGTGATTGGAGGCGGCATAGCGGGCCTTAGCGCGGCGCTTTCGGCAGCTCGCCGAGGTTTTGCCGTTACCCTTTTAGAAAAGAATGCCTTCTTAGGGGGCAAACTCCATGAGCGGCGTATAGGCCCCTACCGGTTTGATGCCGGCCCCTCCCTCATTACCTTCACGCATTTCTTTGAGGCGGCCTTAGGAGCCGGAAAACTCACCTTTCTCAAGGTAGAACCCCACACGCACTATTTCTTTGCGGATGGGCTTTCCCTTACTCTCTTCCATGAGGCGGAGCGTCAAGCCGAGGAGCTTCGGACGAAGTTGGGGGCTCAAGCCGTCCAGAATTGGTCTCGTTACCTTGCTTATGCTAAGCGGCTCTACGAGCGGGCGGCTCCCGTCTTCTTAGAGCTACCCATTCACCATCTGCGCACCCTTGTCAAAAGCCCCCTTTTTTGGAAACACCTCCCTTATCTCCCCTTGATTGATGGATACCGCTCTATGCATGCCGCAGCGGAAAAAATCTTAGCTTATCCACCCTTAGTGCAGATAGCTGACCGGTATGCCACCTTCGTAGGCGGAAATCCCTATCGCCTACCCGCTACCTTTCATCTCATTAGCTGGGTAGAGAACGGCCTGGGCAATCACCATGTGAAGGGGGGATTGTATCAGATTGTACGAGCTTTTGAGCAGGCGCTTGGGGCCGCTGGCGTAACTATCTACACCGAAACCCCTGCCCTGCGCATCCAGGTGCGAAAAGCCCCCCCTCACCTCGTGGAAACCCCCCAAGGCCCCTTAGAAGCTGATGCCCTTATCATCGCCACCGACCACACCTATGCCCAACAAAACCTCTTAGGCCGAAAACTCCAGCGCCTTCCCAAACAAAGCTTATCAGGTTTAGTGTTTTTATGGGGGGTGCGAGGCAGTTCGCCATTTGGACATCACAACATCCTATTTAGCAGCAACTACGCTGAGGAGTTTCAGGCCATTCAGGAGGGCCGATTAGACTATGACCCCACGGTTTATGTGTGCATTTCGGCCCGAACTGACCCGGCTGATGCTCCGCAGGGATGCGAAAATTGGTTCGTACTCCTCAATGTCCCTCCCTTAGGCGATCGCTGGAAAGCAGAAGATACGGCAAGTTTTCGCGAGCGGGCAATTCAGCGAATCCGGAAAGTGTGGCCGGAATTTGGTCCTGAGCGGATAGAGGTGGAGGAAGTGATTACGCCAGCCCACTGGGCAGCTCTCCACAATAGCACAGGGGGGAGTCTTTATGGCATGGCTCCGGAGGGGATTTGGGCGGCCTTTCGCCGACCAGCTAACCGAGACCCCCTCATAAGAGGCATCTACTACGCTGGTGGCACCGTTCATCCGGGAGGCGGCCTACCCCTCTCCCTGCGTTCCGGCGAAATAGCCGTACGCCTGGCTGAACAAGATTTTCCCACATAGCCTATATGAGCAAGAAAGTAGTCATTATCGGTGCTGGTTTTGGGGGTTTAGCCTTGGGTATTCGCCTAAGGGCGATAGGCTTTGAGGTTACCATTTTAGAAAAGCAGGCTCATCCGGGTGGGCAAGCCCAACCTTTGTATCAGGGGGGATATCGTTTTGACATGGGGCCTTCGCTCCTTACAGCGCCCGAGCTAATAGAAGAACTCTTTGCGCTGGCAGGGCGCGACCGGCGTGCCTACCTCACCTGGGAAAGGTTAGACCCCTTCTATCGGGTCTACTTCTGGGATGGGAGCTACTTGGATTACACCGATGACCCCGAGAGAATGAAGGCCCAATTAGCTCGGTTTGACGAGCGCGATGCCCGAGCGTACGATACGTTCATGGCGCGCTCTAAGGCCTTTTATCAGGCCGTCATAGAGGAGGGGTTGGGACGGCGCCCTTTCACCCTCAGAGAGCTCGTTCAGTTTCTCCCAAAAGCACTCCGATTAGAAGCTCTCCGCTCCTCCTACAGCTTAGCTGCTAAGTTTTTTCGGGATGAGCGCAGTCGGTTTATTTTTTCGTTTCATCCGCTTTTTATTGGGGGTGATCCATTTCGGGCCCCGGCTGTTTATCAGATGATTCCTTACTTGGAAAAGGCTGGGGGGGTATGGTATGTGCGAGGGGGCATGCATGGGCTGGCCCAAGGCCTTGCTCGCCTTTTTACGGACATCGGAGGAAAGCTCCTTCTCAAAACCGAAGCCCAACGTATTCTCACCCACTCGGGAAAAGTAATAGGCGTCCGAACTTCCCAGGGAGACCTACCCGCTGACCTCGTCGTGTCCAACGCTGACTTCTTTCACACGTACTTTCGGCTCATCGGCCAAGAAGCGCTCCCTTCCCTAGCCCGCTGGCGGCTGCGCCAATATCAGTATGGCATGAGTGCATTCCTCATCTATGCCGGGCTAAACCGCACCTATCCAGATACTTTACCTCATCATACGATTGTTCTGGGGCCGCGCTATCGGGGGCTGGTAGAGGATATTTTCCGGCAAAAAGTTTTACCCTCCGACTTTTCGCTTTACTTACATGCGCCTACGCGTACGGAGGAGAGCTGGGCCCCTCCAAACAGCGAAAGCTTGTACATTCTTTCCCCCGTTGCTAACCTCCAAAGCGGTATCTCCTGGCAAGAGACAGCCCCTGCCTATCAAGAAAAGATTCTCACCTCTCTGCAGGAGCGCCTTCTGCCGGGCCTTCAAAGTACCATTCAGACGCTTTCCCTTTATACGCCAGAGGACTTTTTGCGCGATCGGCATTGTACTTGGGGTTCGCCTTGGGGCATTGAGCCGCGGCTTATTCAGACCGCTAACCTCCGCCCCCCTAATAAGAGCTACTGGATAAAGGGTTTGTACCTGGTAGGCACTAACACCCATCCCGGCGCAGGCGTACCCGGCGTGATTCTTTCGGCTGCTGCTACGGCCGAGGCCATCCTAAATGACCTGGGACTACCCCTACCCAAACCCGCTCCCATGCTCACCTATGAGTAAGGTACTTCTCTTTTGGAGCTCGGGCAAAGACAGCGCTATGGCCTATCAAAAACTCACCGCCGAAGGTTATGTCATAGCGGCTCTGGTAACGACCACCCGCCCTGATGGAACCATTCCCTATCATGAAGTGCCGCTTCGCGCCGTCGTGGACCAAGCCCGAGCAATTGGCCTACCCCTGTGGCGACTGCCACTCCCTCACCCCTGCCCCAATACCATCTACGAAAACCTCGTGGGCGAACTCCTCCGCCAGGCCCGCCAACAGGGCTTTACCTATGTGGCTTTCGGAGACTTATTCTTGACAGATATCCGCACTTACCGCACCCAGCTCGTGGAAAAGTACAATCTAACTCCCCTTTTCCCAGTCTGGCTCGAAACCCCACAAGCCTCCCTCGCCTATGCGCAAAGCGTTATCCAAGGGGGCCTCAAAGCCATCATCACCAACGTGGATAAAACCAAACTACCCCCCCAACTCATAGGTCAGCCCTATGATGAGGCCTTTTTAGAGCGTTTGCCCCCTGGCATAGACCCTGCAGGGGAATATGGTGAGTTTCACACCTTCGTGCAAAAAGCGCCTTTTTTTAGATTTTCGGTTAACCTATCGCCCCTCCCGGTGCCCGCCTAATGAAGGCCCCCCTTCTTGTACCCACTGAAAAAGGCTTATACGTGCCGCTGGGGGATTTTTATATTGACCCTGTGAAGCCTGTCTCGCGGGCTGTTATTACCCATGCCCATAGTGACCATGCTCGCCGAGGAAGCCAGGCGTATTTGTGCAGTGAGCCTACGGGGCCTCTTTTGAGAAGCCGCTTAGGTAGAGTCTCTATCCAGACTTTACCCTGGGGTGAAAAAATCACCATTGGCGAAGTGCAAGTAAGCTTACATCCCGCAGGCCATATCTTAGGCTCCGCCCAAATCCGAATAGAACATCGGGGCTATGTCTTTGTCGTAACGGGAGATTACAAATCGGCCCCCGATCCGACCGCTGAGCCGTGGGAAGCCATCTCCGCCCATGCAGTCCTTTCGGAATGTACCTTCGGCCTACCCCTCTATCGCTGGCCTAACCCCAATAAGGTCATTACCGAAATAACTACCTGGTGGGCCGCCTGCCAAGCCCATAAACGTATCGCTATTCTCCTCGCCTACTCCCTCGGCAAAGCGCAACGTCTTTTGGCCAGCTTACCCGATATAGGCCCTCGCTATGTCCATCCCAGCATAGCCAAGATGACAGAGGCTTACGAAGCCCAAGGAATCCGCCTCGGTCCTTGGAAGCCCCTCCTGCCAAATGGAGCCGTAGAGCCCGGCGCCCTCCTCCTTTTACCCCCCCAAATAGACCCCCAACGACTGAGCGCCTTCGCCCCCTACGAAATAGGCGAAGCCTCCGGTTGGCTCCTTTTGCGCAAACACCGCCGCCAACCCCACCTTCATCAAGCTTTCGTCCTTTCCGACCATGCCGACTTTGACCAGCTCGTAGAATGCCTAAAAGCCACAGGCGCCGAAACCTTCTACTTTACTCACGGCTACCGAGAGGCCATGCAGAGTTACTTTGCCGCCAAAGGCTATGAGAGTTACATTTGGCCGGATGGACGCCCCTCCACCTCTACCCTCTTCCCGCCCGAAAGTAGTCTTGAGCCGTACCGACCGCCTGGGGGACCTCCTCTTGACCATCCCCGCAGCCAACCTCCTCTCCCAAGCCCGACCTGACTTAGAAATCGTCTTTCTCGTGCGACGTTATGCGGCACCCCTCCTGGCCCATCACGACCCGCCTTACCCAGCCTGGGTCTTAGAAGAAGCTCCCCCCCTTGAGAAAGCCCAAGCCATAGTGCATGTCTATCCCCGCCTTCCTTTAGCGTGGCGAGCTTTTCGGGCAGGCATCCCGCATCGGATTGGAACCAGCCGCCGATGGTATCACTGGCCCCTGTGTAACATTCGTCCTTCCGTAGCCCGTAAACACAGCTTCCAGCACGAGAGCTTACTCAACCTTTATCTCCTAAAATCTCTCTTACCCCCTTCCGACTGGCAGCGCATCCAGGGGATGCAGCTGGAAGACCTTCTCCCTTACCGCGCCCGCCTTAGACCCTCTACCCCCCTGCCCACACCCCTACAAGAAACCCTCTCGCGCCACCCCCTCCGCATAGGCATTCATGTAGGAGGCTCAGGTGGCAGCCCCTTCTGGCCCACCTCCAGCTGGATAAGCCTCATAGAAATCCTTCGCCGCCGCTATCCCGAAGCGCTATTCGTCTTTACAGGGAATGAGGCAGAAAAACCCCTCATAGAACCCATTGCTGAGCACCTACCCCCCACCCAAGCCCTGCGCACCGAAGGACTCCTCTCTCTACCTCAGCTTATTACTCTTATTAGTCAGCTGAATGTATTTCTCAGTGGGTCTACGGGGCCGCTCCACATAGCTGCGGCGCTGGATGTGCCAACTCTTTCGGTCTTTCCTGCTACGGCCGCCATGGGGCCCTGGCGGTGGAAGCCCCTCTCTCCCTATGCTCAGGTCTTCGCTCAGAAGGAAGTCTGTCGTCGGTGCACTTATCCTCGCACCTGTTTATGCTTGGCGCGAATAGAGCCCCTGCGCCTCGCCGACGCGCTCCCCGCGGCTCTCCAACTCAAACGCACCCAACTGAGCCAGCAACCATAACCTCGTACCAACCTCCTCCTCCCCCCTCTCATAACGACGCCAAAGCGCCTCCACCTTCCCCCTCGGAATGCCCCAGCGACTCTCCAATAGCTGCGCCTCAGTCATCGCACGCATCCATTCTCGCAGAGGCCCCTCTCGCATCCACACCCTCAGCGGCAGAGCAAAACCCCATTTAGGCCGCTCCACCAGACGCTCAGGTAAGAACTTCCGCAATATGGCCCGCAAAATCGGCTTATACTGCGGCACAGCTCCCCGAGCAGGATATTTATACTCCGCAGGTAAGCGCCAAGCCAATTCCACCAGGTCTCGGTCCAAAAGCGGCACCCGCACCTCCAAACTATGCCGCATAGAAGCCCGATCCACCTTCATTAGAAGGTCTTCGGGTAAGTAGTAGAGAAACTCCCACGCCGCCTGAGCCAAAAACGAACTCTCAGGAAGATAGTCCCGCTCAAAAAGCCATCGCACCTCCTCCGCTCCACAAAAGCCCAACCCCTCCACCTCTTCCCAACTAAAAGCATCCTGCTCCTGCGAAAAGAGATGACTTTGAAAAGTAGGCTCAGATTTACCTAAAAGGCGCAAGAGCCGCCGCGCCTTCCGAGAGGGGATATAAGGAGCCAGCCTTTCTACCCACGCCGGCAAAAGCCGAGAAAAGACCCGGAGCTTTCGCGCTATCTCATACCGCCGATACCCCCCAAAGAGTTCATCCCCCCCATCCCCCGCCAGAACGACCTTCACCTGCGAAGCGGCCAAACGCGACACCAAATAAGTCGGCACCGCCGAATAGTCCCCAAAAGGCTCATCATACCACCGGGGCATTTCCATAAGTAGGGGTAGCGCTTCATCTAAGGAGAGCACAGCCTTCTGAAGGGGAATATCCAGCGCCTGGCTTACGCCTTTCGCATAGGGAAGCTCATTGTACTTGGCTTCGGCAAACCCGATAGCAAAGGCCTGTATCTCCTGGCTTGTTTCTCTGGCAAAAGCCGCTACTAGCGACGAGTCCGTCCCGCCACTGAGGAATAGCCCTACGGGCACATCGCTCACTAAGTGCGACCGAACGGCTAAACGGAGTTTCTCTTCTACCGCCTCCACAGCTGCTTCCCAAGAAAGGGGCAAAGGCTCTTCCCTCCACAGCCGCTCCCTTGAGTAGTAAAGCCGCTTCACCAAACCCCAGGGAGTTACCGTCCACACTTCCCCGGGCCGCACTTTATAGACGCCCTTGTACAGCGTGAGGGGTGCAGGAATAAACCCTAAGTGCAGGTACAGCGCAATGGCCAAGGGCTCCACTACAAGGCCAGGTAGCCATGCCCGAAGCACCTTAAGCTCCGAAGCAAAGTAGAGTCCCTCCCGCCGCTGAGCTACATACAAGGGCTTGATTCCAAAGGGGTCTCGCACCAGGAGGCACTTCTCCTCGGCCTCATCGTACAGCGCAAAAGCAAACATGCCCCGCAGGCGCCTTAGCATCTCCTCCCTGTGCTCACGATAAGCCCACAGGATCACTTCTGTGTCGCTGCGGGTTCGGAGGGGGTATCGGCCTTCGGCGGCTAAGGTTTGAAAGTTATATATCTCTCCGTTGTACGCTAAGTGGAGGTGTTCCAAGTGAAAGGGCTGGTGGGCCGCTGCGCTCAGGTCCAGGATGCTTAGGCGGGTATGCGCTAAGCCCACTCGTCCATTGGGAGAAACCCACACGCCCTGCGCATCGGGTCCCCGATGCCCCAGAAGCCGGCAACCTAAACCCAAGTCTGGCTTCTCCCCCCCTACCTCCCACAAATAATACCCCGCTACCCCGCACATAAACGCCCTTTCAGGCCCTATCCAAACTATTTGTCCGCCTCCCCAAGGACAGGGTCCACAGAGCCAATCAGCAGTACGGCATCCGACACCATGGCTCCTTCCAGCAGCTTTTCCAAAACTTGAATATTGGCGAAGGAGGGAGACTTGATTTTGACGCGCCACGGGATGCCCGTCCCATCTGAGTAAATGTAGAAGCCCAGTTCGCCCTTAGGCGCCTCAATAGCATGGTACACTTCTACCCCTGCTGGCGCCCGAGGCCCCGTGTCCGTCATCATAAAGTCATGAATCATCCCCTCCATAGAGAAATAGACCTCATCCTTGGAGGGATAGGCGTACTTGGCGTTGTCCAGGCGGATGGGCCCCTTAGGGAGTTTGGCCAAAAGCTGCTCAATGATGCGGGCACTTTGCTCCATTTCGGCCATGCGCACATGGTACCGCGCCAAAATATCCCCCTCCGTCCGAATAGGCACCTCAAAATCTACCTCGTTATACACCAGGTAAGGCTCGTACAGCCGCACATCATAAGGCACGCCCGAAGCCCGCAGGTTCGGCCCTGTAAAACCATACGCTATAGCATCCTCTTTGGAAATCACTCCTATACCCTCCACCCGACGCAAGAAAATCGGACTTTTATCCAGCAGGCGCCGCCAATCCCGAAGTTCCTTGTAAAAGTTAGAGACAAATGCCTTGATCATGCTCACGGTTTCCTCCGTAATATCGTACTGAACGCCTCCGATCCGACAGTGGCTCACGGTAAAGCGCACCCCCGCCAGCTTGTCAAAGATGCTGTAAATCTTTTCCCGCTCCCGAAAAGTCCAGAGGAACATAGAGACGGCGCCGGCGTCCATGACCATTGTTCCCAGCCACAGAAGGTGTGAGGAGATACGGGCCAGTTCGCAGGCGATCGTTCGGATGTATTGGGCTCGGGGCGGCGCCTCTATCTGCAAGAGCTTCTCCACAGCTAAACACCAGGCAACATTATTGGAGTAGGGCGAAAGGTAATCCATGCGGTCGGTATAAGGCATAAACTCTTGGGGGGTCTTGTATTCGGCGATTTTTTCTATGCCGCGGTGGAGATAGCCGATGTCAATTACAGCTTTGACGATCCTTTCGCCGTCTAAGAGGAGCACCGCGCGAAGCACGCCATGGGTGGCGGGATGTTGAGGGCCCATGTTGAGCACGACTCGGGTGGAGAGGGGGTCGCTCTCATCAATCTCCACCATCGTGTGCTTGTCCTCTAAGCGCTTGTAAAGGGCTTTCTGATGCTTGGGCCAAAACTCGGGGCGGACCTGCTCCGCCAGACTTACCTTCTCCATAGTGCGAAGCTAAACAAAATCGGTGGGTATTTATTTTGGGCTGGCGGCGGCGCCT
>Ga0272445_1001732_pt1 | contig 16266 bp, 10 predicted proteins | sample YNPCB0031_FD_194404 | JGI IMG/M metagenome (GOLD analysis project Ga0272445, IMG submission 194404) | Hot spring sediment microbial communities from Yellowstone National Park, WY, United States - YNP-CB-003-1 | ecosystem: Environmental > Aquatic > Thermal springs > Hot (42-90C) > Sediment... | reverse complement strand
TGAGGGCGGTCTTCAAGATGCTAACAAAGGCACTTCTTAACTTCGAGGAGGCTGAAATCCATTTTTTAGGTGACACCCTTGCGTAATTTGAGTTAAATTTTTTCATTACCTCTTCCCTTCTTTGCTGTGTAAAGTCTCCATGTAGGGCACCTGCATTATATCCCATCTGTGAGAGTTTAGTAGCAACCTCATCTACTTCTCTCTTTGTGTGACAGAATACTATTGCTAATTGGGGATCCTCTACATCAAGAAGCCTTGAAAGAGCCTTTAGCTTTTCTTCTTCTCTTACCTCATAAAATATCTGTCTTATCTTAGGGACAACAAGTTCTTTTGTATTAACTTTTATCTTCTCAGGATTCTTCATGTGTCTTTTTGCTATATTCATAATAGTTAGGGGCATTGTTGCTGAAAAAAGGAGGGTCTGTCTTTCTGAAGGCGTAGTCTTAAGGATTGTCTCTATGTCTTCTATAAATCCCATGTTGAGCATTTCATCTGCCTCGTCCAAGACCACAATTTTTACATCTGAGAGTTTAAGGGTCTTCCTCTGAATATGATCTATTACCCTTCCAGGGGTGCCCACTATGACCTCTACACCCCGTTTCAATGCCTTTATCTGTCTTTCTATGGAGCTACCTCCATAAAGAGGAAGGGCGCTTATCTTTTTGACTGCGCCAATCCTGTTTATCTCCTCAGCAACCTGAACTGCGAGCTCTCTTGTTGGTTCGAGGATGAGCGCAAAGGGGGTTTTCCCTTTCTCGCACTTCTCGACAATGGGCATGCCAAAGGCTGCAGTCTTTCCTGTTCCTGTCTGTGCCTGGCCTATAATATCTGCGCCTTTTAATATCAAAGGTATAGCAGAAATCTGGATGGGTGTTGGCTCTTCAAACCCCATCTCATAGATTGCCTTTAATGTCTCTTTGCTCAGATTAAAATCTTCGAACTTCATTCATTTAAACCTCACTTTTTATTTCAAATAAAAACCCTCAGGGGTTTCTACAAATCCCCTGAGGGATTCAATTGAAACTTTTTAAGTATAAACCTTATACTTATGTTCTGTCAAATTCGAATTGTTTAAGGTATAATTTTAGTTATGGATGTTCATTCTATATTCCTTTACCTTGCAGTAATACTTTTCCTTGCAAGGGTCTTTGGTGATACCTTTGGAAGATTTGGTCTTCCTTCTGTGCTCGGAGAGATCTTTGTTGGTGTCTTTCTTGGGCAGAGTGTCCTGGGACTCATACCCGTTAATGACATAATCAGGATACTTGCAGAGATTGGTGTCATACTCCTCCTCTTTCAGGTTGGACTTGAGGCTGATATCCATCAATTGAGAAAGGTCGGTGTATCTGCCTTTGTTGTAGCCTTTATTGGAGCCTTTACCCCAATGTTTCTGGGGACTCTTCTGGCTTTTTATGTCTTTAAACTTTCATTCCTGACCTCCCTTTTCATAGGAGGTACCCTTACTGCCACAAGCATAGGTATCACTGTGAGGGTTCTCGAGGACCTTGGGAGATTAAAAGAGAGATTTGCCCAGATAGTACTGGGCGCAGCAGTCCTTGATGATATATTTGGCGTAGTGGTCCTTGCTGGACTATTTGAATTTTCAAAGGAGAGCACTATCCATGTGAATGCCCTTTTCATTCTTATCCTTTATATCGGAACATTCTTCTTCCTGTCTCCTGTGCTTGCCCTTTTACTTGCAAGACTGATAAAATTTCTCTCACGAAGTCTCAATACCCTTGACTTTATTCCTCCTACTGTTCTCGCCATGGTTTTTCTATTTGCCTATCTTGCCCATGTCTTTGGTTCACCAGAGATACTTGGTGCCTTTACTGTAGGTCTTGCCCTTTCACGGAGGTTTGCCCTGCCTTTTGGTCTCTTTTTAAAGACTGATGAACATATGGCAGAATTAATCGAAAAAACCCTGAGACCCCTTGTCTGGGTCATGACGCCTATATTCTTTGTATTTGTAGGTCTTCAGTTAAATCTGAGGGCAATCGATTTTTCTCAGGGAGCCTTCTGGATATTCTCATCCCTGCTTTTTATTGTAGCTGTCCTTGGTAAGGTGGTTTCAGGTTTTTTTGTCAAAGGTTCTGTTCACGAGAGGTTGCTTATAGGTTTTTCAATGCTACCAAGGGGTGAGGTGGGTCTTATATTTGCTGAATTTGGAAGGATGAGCAGGATCTATGATGACCTCCTTTATGCAGTGATAATCTTCGTAGTTGCCATGACAACCCTTATGTCTCCCCTTATGCTGAAGTTTCTGCATCACAGCTGGGGGCGAAGGTAAAGATGAAATGTTATAATTTTTAATGGAATGATAAGAAAAAAGATATTAAAACATATCGGACTCTTGTTCCTTGTCGTAACATTTATATTCCTTTTTTTATTTATTCCTGAAAATCCTTATCTTTCCAATTACTTAAAAAGGCTTATACTACCTGAACTTCAGGAGGCAACGGGTTATACTCCCGTTGCTGAGAAGATTTATCTCCATATATTCCCTCTTTATGCAGGCATAAAGGATTTGAGGTTTATTGACGAAGATGGAGAGACCTTCGCAAGAATTAAGTTAATCAAAGTCTATCCTGAGCTTTCTTTTTTTATTTCTGGAAGGCCATCTATCAGCAGGATTTCCGTAAAAGCCCCATCCTTAATAATGAATCCTCAGAGAATAGGGCATATAAAGGAGAATCTTGAGGATTATTTGTCAAAAAAAGAAAAAGGTCAGACTATCATTAAAAGGATAGACCTATCAGAAGGGACTTTTCATCTCAAGGGGATTGGATGCAAGGGTAGCGAAGGCGAGATGGATGACCTTTTTTCATGCCCTCAAGGTATTGATATCTCCCTTCAGGGTATCTTCTTAAATTACAGACTCAGGGAGGCCATGGAATTTAAAGGGAGCATAAAAGAGATTAAGCTTTCTAACCTTTCTGGAGAGATAGGCCTTACTACATCTTTTTCAATCCATCCTGAGAAGATCTTTCTTGAAGAATTAAGTATCGCAGGTTCAAGAGGATTTAAGGATACAGGTATAAAATTGTCAGGTAATATCTCCACAAAAACCCCTTCTTTTTTAAATGCCATAGTGAAGATCTCGATGGAAGATATGGTAAAGCTTTTTTCTTTGAGGTCAGCTCCGTGGGACAATGGAAGGTTGGGTGCAAAAGGTAAGATAAAGATTCCTGGCATTAATTCTATTACTGATATGAGAAACTTTTTTGAAGAAACAGAGGTTAACCTGAAGGGAGAGGGAGATTTCTATCTCGAGAATCTAATGGAGTTATTGAAGGTCTCTGAGAGGCTCTCAGGAAGGCTGAAGACAGGATTTTCATTAGAGGGCAGGCTAATGGAGCCAGCCCTTAAAGGAACAGGTCATTTATTCAATGGAGACCTCTTTGGCATTGAGATAAAGGAACTTCATACAGAGGTCCAGTATAAGGAGCATAGACTTATCTTTAGTAATGGAAAGGCAGGGCTCTACAATGGCAAGGCAGAGGCAGAGGCAGAGATTCCATTACCTGTCCATACCTTCAGACTTTATATAAAGGCTCAAGATATTGATATTAAGCCCGTCCTGGGATTGCTTCACCTTGACCTCCCTCTTCCTGATGGAAAGATAGAAGGAGAGCTCAGCCATTCTGGCAGGGTCTTTTCTCCTGCTGGATGGTTTGTTTATAAGGCTAAAGGAAGGCTACAGGCCCTAAGTGACAGGAAATTAGAAAGAAATCCTGAAGCCTATCATCTGGAGGTCAGGGGTGATTATATGTTTGATGGTGAGAATGAGGTTATTGTATTTCATAGTCTTTCTGGTGGAGTAAGTAACAGTCCCGCTGAGCCTTATATAATATCTATAGTTGCTAAGGGTAGCTATTCTTTGAATGATAAATATATTAACGGAAAATATTTGCTTCACCTCCGACCTGGTGGCGAGAATAACAGCCCTCTGGCTTTGCCGTTTGAATATTTAAAATTCGAAAAGGGAGAGCTCACAGGCGATATAAAGGGCATCCTATCAAATCTCCTTATTACTGCAAATCTTCAGCTCAAAGACCTTTCCATTAATGGATATACATTTAATAGCGTGAAAGGCAAGGTCTCTTATTCGCCTTTTCTATTTCACATAGAATCTATCAATGGTATTTCTCAACAGGACAATGGAGAATTCATGCTTTCGGGTGATATAAAGTTCCAGAGCTCAGAGAGGTTATTTGACATTTCATCTCCTGTTTTTAACCTCAAGACAGTTTTTAAAGACATAAAACCTCTCAGGTTTTTTTCAAAGAACTCTTTAAAGCCTTCGCCAATATCTAATGGCGTAAGTAATAGTAGGGATTTGACACTTGATGGAGAGGTCTTTTTTACTGGTAATCGTCATACACAGGATATTGTCCTGAGGCTTGGGAAGGAGGGTACCAAGATTGAAGGTGAAATTAATCTTACTGATTGGAAGAATTACTCTTACAATATATACAGTCAGTTCAGTCTTCAGGAGGTCTTAAAGAACTGGCAGGGCACTACCACCTCGAGTTTTCTTAGCTCCCTTAAGGGCCTCTTTTTATTCAGGACAAAGGGTGCAGGAAGGAGTGAGGAGCTCAGTGGTTTTGCCGAGTTATCTACAGATATGCTCAGCATTAATGGAAGACCTGCTGGCTCAGTTAAGGTCAGCTCTGTGATTCAACAGAGGTCTTTTAAAAACGGCATGGAAATAACAAGTGCAGGTTCTTTCTTTGATGGCCTGGTCATACTTAAAGGAAGACTCCAGCTGTTCCTTTTTGGTGGCGAAAGGAACAGTTTTGGTGGCGAAAGTAACACTTCGCAACTGACAAAAGAAAGTAATGAACCGTATTATTCCTTTGAGATAGAGTTTAAGGATGATGATTACGGGAAACTCCTTCAGGCATTAATAAAGGAACCACCTGAAGACCTTGCCCTTGGTCTAAGAGGAAAATTTCTCATAAATGGGCAGGGGAATGTTATTTCTGGAGAGGCTTTTTTTGATAAGTTCTTGATCTCCGGTTATGGACATCAGCTGAAAAATAACGGGCCTGTTCAGATAGATATTGCAAGGAATGTATTAACTGTTAAAAATTTCAACATGATTAATGAGGCTGGTACGCTTACATGTTCAGGAAAGGTCCTGATAGGCAAGTGGTATGACCTTGAGTTGAAAGGCCGTTCCTATCTCTGGCCCTTTAAGAGATTCTCCAGATCTATAAAGACTATTAAAGGAAAGGTTGATTTTGAGCTCGCTATAAATGGAAAATGGGACTCCCCTGGGGTATCCGGGTTTTTGACCTTAAAAGAAGGGACCATAGGTGTTGAGGATATACCCTATCATGTAACAGAGGTTGAGTCAGTGATAAGATTTAAAGAAAACAGGATAGATGTGGAGTCCCTTACAGGGAAGGTTGCTGGAGGGAATGTCATGGCAAAAGGCATTGCCTATCTCAGGGGATATAGATTGGGCAGATTCAATATGGAGGTAAATCTACAAAACATAAATGCCACTATTACAGAAGGTTTTAGTGCAAACCTGAGTGCTAATCTTTATCTAAAGGGCGACAGATATCTTAATCTGATTTCAGGAGAGGCAAGACTTAAAAGGGCCTTCTACAGGAGATTTATTGAATGGAGGTCCTGGATGCTGAGATTTAAAAAAGAACCCCCTCAGCCAGAGCTGAATATTCCTTCATATCTCAATGCAAGGCTCAACATCAGGATAACAGGGCCTCTGCCAGAGCCGTCCTCTTTGATTCTTGTAGACAACAACATTGCTAATGCAGAGCTAAAGATTGACCTCCTCTTAAAGGGCACCCTTCAAAAGCCCATTATAATTGGAAGGGTTGAGACCATAAAAGGTGTGGTATATTTCAGAAACAATGAACTTAAACTTATTAAGGCAAGTGCTGATTTTACAGATACTGAAAGGATAGACCCTTATCTCAGGATAAGGGCAGAGACCCTCTCAAGGGGTTACAGGATAAATCTTCTGATAGAAGGGACATTAAGGAGGTTTAATCTCTCCCTCTCTTCAGAACCTCCTCTTGATGAGGTTGATATAATCTCACTCCTTGCCATTGGTGAGACAGGTACTGCCCTCAAGGGTTATGGAGGTGGAATCGGTGCAGCTGAGGCAACCTCCTTTATTACAGGAGAACTGCAGGAGACCCTTGAGCAGAGGGCAAGGCATTACACAGGTATTGACAGGGTTCAGATAAGCCCTTATGTCTCAAAAACAGGTGAGGTTGGTCCAAGGATAACTGTTGGGAAGAAACTCGGCGAAAGGGTCTCGATTCTTTATTCCAGTGCTGTTGGCTCAAAGGAATCAGATGTTATAAAGGTTGAATATGAATTGAGCAGGTCTGTATTCCTTGTGGGTGAGAAGGATGAAAGAGGAAGTATTGGAGGTGATATAAGATTCCGATTCCAGTTCAGATAGCTGGCCTTTTTTTATCCCTTTTTCTTGTCTTAGCAGATTCTATTTCTTTTGCTTCTTCTGCGTCTGATGGCGTCCGTAAGGTGGAGATTGAAGGCCTCTATTCAATGGACAGGGATTACTTTCTTGAGCTCCTCGGTGCAGATGGCAGGGCTCCAGAACCAGACCAGCTCAAAAAGGGAATAAAAAGGTTATTCCTCACAGGTCTCTTTAATGACATTAGTATTTATGAAGAGAATGGAGTCTTGAGGGTTAAGGTTAAGGAAAGGGAGATCATTGAGAGGATAAAGGTAAGAGGGAATTTCTATCTCAAGGAAGAGGAGATAATCAATGCCTTTTTATTAAAGGAGTCAGAACCAATGAGGTACGACCTCCTTGAGGAGGCAAGAAAAGAACTTCTTGATATCCTTTCAAAAAAAGGATTCCCTGAGGCAGACCTTGAATTCAAAATAAAAAAAAGGAGGTCATCTGATGGCGTAAGTAATAGTAGGGTCACGATAATTATAGACTTAAAGGAGGGAAGGCCTGTACTTATAAAAAAGATAGAAGGACCTCCGGAACTAATTCCATTCATTAGATTATCCGTTGACGAACCCTTTGACCTCTTTCTCCTTGAAAGAGATATATCCTTTATCAGGAATTCCCTGAAAGAGGATGGTTATATCAATCCTGATGTAAGGGCTTCCTTTCAGGAAGGGATACTAAAATTTAATGTGACACCAGGCATAAAACTGGAAATCGAGTTTAAGGGTAACACTGCCCTTTCTGATAAAGAACTTTTGAGATTGATGCCCTTTGAGGAATCAGGAACCTTTTCAGATGAGCTTGTTGAAGAGGCAAGGTCAAGGATTATCTATGCCTACAGAAAGATTGGATTTCCTTTTGCAGAAACAAAAGTTGAGTGGTCTTATGATGGCGCAAGTAATAGTTCTGATGGCGTAAGTAATAGTAGGGTGAGGCTCATTTTTTATATAGTTGAGGGTTCAAGATACAGGATTAGAGGAATCCATTTTTCTGGCAATTCAATACCTCTCGAGAAACTCCTCGAGATAGGAGGTATTAAAGAGGGCGATTATTATGTCCCGGAAGAACTTACCACAGCTATTGAGCGAATCAAAGGACTTTATCAATCCCTTGGATATAAAAATCTCTCTGTAGAAGGGCCTGTCTTAGATTTTAATCAGGAACAAAAAACAGTATCAGTGGCAATAGAGATCAAAGAAGGAGTCAGGTTTACAATAGACAGAATAAAGATTAGTGGGAACAGCTCTTTTGAAGATGGGGAATTAATTAATGTGGCAGGTCTTAAAGAGGGGATGCCCTTTAATGAGAGGGATGTAAATGATGCAAGATTGAGGTTACTGGAATTTTATTCTTCTAAAGGATACAGGGATGTGGAATGCGAACCACTTATAGAGATCCAGAATAGTTCTGTCACAGTTCATTTTAATATTGTGGAGGGGGGCAGATACCGCTTTGGCCGTACCATTATTAAAGGAAATCTCGGGACATCCCATAGAGTGATAAAAAGGGAGCTTTCCTATAAAGATGGTGAGCCCTTCAGGCAGACAGATTTACTGGAGACTTCAAGGAGGCTCTATCGACTCGGTCTTTTCAGTGAGATAGAGATAGAACCAGTAAAGGTGGATTCAACTCAGGATGTTATTATTAAGGTAAAAGAGGCACCTGCTGGTGCCCTTGAATTTGGCATTGGTTATGGAGAATACGAGAGATACAGGGGATTCATCGATTTAAGTTACAGAAACCTCTTTGGGATGAATCGGCAGGTCTCTGTAAGGACAGAATTCAGCTCTCTCGAGAAGAGGCTTATTTTTAATTATTATGACCCAAGGCTCTTTGACTCTGAAACTTCTTTGAGAATCACCCCATTTTATGAAGAACGGAAAGAAAAAAATATAGATACAGGAGAGATACTCTACCAGCTAAGGAGATATTCTGAAAGGACAGGTATAGAGATACCCTTGAGGAGATATCTAAAACTTGAATTAGCTCATGAGTTTTCTTTAGTAAAGACCTATAATCTAAAGCCAGAGGTGATCCTTCCCAGAGAAGATACAGGTACCCTTGCCATAAGCAGTTTTATCCCTGGACTTATATATGATTCAAGAGACAATCCCTTTGATCCAAGAAAGGGTTTCCTTGCAGGGGGGAGGTTTAAGATAGCATCAAATCTCCTCGGTTCAGAGATTGAATTTCTTAAAATCACAGGAGATGCCAGTACTTATCTCAGCCTTTCGAAGAGGTTTGTCATTGCAATTGGTCTTAAGGGAGGCATTGCCTGGCCCTATGGAAAGAGCTCAGAGATACCTGTTGTAGAAAGGTTCTTTCTGGGAGGAAGGTCTTCAGTGAGGGGTTTTTCTCAGGACAGCCTCGGTCCTAAGGTAGATGACACACCGGTTGGTGGTGATTCCTTCATCCAGACCAATGTGGAATTAAGAATCTATCCCCTCAGAAACTTTTCCTTTGTAACCTTCCTTGATGGTGGAAATGTGTGGCTTAAAGATCAGGGTATATCTCTGGGTGATCTGAGATATTCAGCAGGTATTGGTATCAGATATAATACTCCAGCAGGTCCTGTAAGGCTTGATTATGGTCAGAAGATTGATAGACTTCCTGGGGAATCAAGAGGTGAAGTACATTTCAGCATCGGTCATGCCTTTTAAGATGCTGTTTTACTGCGCTACTCTGCTACTGCTCTATTTTCAGCCCCAGTCCTTACTATTACTTACACCATCAGAAGCCTATGCATCAGAGAGGCTCATTGAGGCAACTGTTGCTGTTGTTGAGGATGAGGTGATTACCCTTACGGAATTTAATGAAAAATATGAGTTTATGAAGAAGAGATTCCCTGGGATTAAAAAAGAAGAGGTTCTTGATGCCATGATAAACAGGCTGATTCTTCTTAGAGAGGCAAGGTTCTCAAGATTATCTGAGACAAGGACCCTCATCCCTGTATCTGATGAGGATAGGATAATTGATGAATACATTGACATAAAGATAAGGTCTTCTGTGAGAATCACAGAGGATGAGGTAAGGCAGTATTATGAACAACATAAAGATGATTTTAAAGGTGCTGTCTTTCAGGATGTTGCTGAAAGTATAGAGGAGCTCCTGATTGAGAAAAAGACAAATGAATTCCTTCAACAGCACTTAGAGGAACTCAGAAAGAGGGCATATATTGTTATAAATGGAGATAGGCTATAGGCTGAGGGCTTAAGGATTAGTTTATAGCGTGTAGCGAATAGCGTATAGCGTGTAGGGAGTAAATCTCTATTCTGTTCGCTACCCGCTATACGCTCTACGCTTACTTCAGCCTATGGCCTTAAGCCTTCAGCCTATTTTATATAGGCCTCTGTTACATATCGACGCATCATCCTGTGGCTGTTAAAATAATAGGCTATCTTACCAATAGAATTTTCCATAATCTTTATCCAGATTGGTCTGTTTTCATAATACATGGGGATAATGACATTTTCGAGCTTATTGTAAAGGTCTTCAGCATCCCTTCTGTCTGCATCGGCCTCGGGATGGTTTGACAATGGCATCGGTCCTATGGACCAGCCTGTGTATCCTTCTATATGACCTTCTATCCACCATCCATCAAGAACAGAAAAGTTAATCACACCATTGTGGGCTGCCTTCATCCCGCTTGTGCCAGAAGCCTCAAGGGGCCTAAGTGGTGTATTGAGCCAAACATCAACACCTGATACAATCTTCAGGGCAATATCCATATTGTAATTCTCGAGAAAGACAATCTTTATATGGTCTTTAAGCAATTCCTTTATCTCAAAGATCCTCTCAATGAGCTTCTTGCCTGGCTCATCCTTTGGATGAGCCTTTCCTGCCATTACTATCTGAAGTCTTCCTGAGCCTATCCGTTTGAGCCTTTCAATATCATAGAAGAGGAGGTAGGGCCTCTTGTATGCTGTTGCCCTTCTTGCAAATCCTATGGTGAGGATCTCAGGACTGAATTCCTCTCCAGTCGTATCTTTTATGTAGTCCAGTAATATCTTTTTTGCCTCCATGTGGGCCTGCCATAATTCATCACCAGGGATTCTGCCAGCCCTTACAAGGAGTTCTGGTTCATTTGCCCAGCCTGGAAGATATTTATCAAGGAGGCGTTTAATTGGTTCCGATGTCCATGTATAGGAATGGACTCCATTTGTAATGGCATGTATTTCATAGCCAGGGAAGAGCTGTTTTGAGACCTCTCCATGCTTCTTTGCAACTCCATTTATGTATCTGCTCAGATTGAAACCGAGCCGTGTCATATTGAGGAGGTCCTCTCCACCAAATCTTTGAAGGATATGGAGTGGTACCACTGGTTCAAGGATTCTTCTAACCATATCATAGGGAAATTTATCATGACCTGCCTCTACCGGTGTATGGGTTGTAAATATGCAGAGGGATTTTACCTTCTCGTCATTCCATACAAGCCTCTCATCCCATACCTCTTCTATATCCTTTTTGAATTTTCTGAGGAGTTCTAGAGTGAGGAGTGAGGAATGGCCTTCATTCATATGGTATTTTTTTATCTCAAAACCCATCTCATCAAGAACTCTTACCCCGCCTATCCCGAGGACAGCCTCCTGTTTAAGTCTATAGGCAAGGTCACCACCATAAAGGTAATGGGTTATTTCTCTGTCCTCTGGATTATTCTCTTCAAGATCAGTATCAAGAAAGAATACGGGAACCTTACCACCTGTAATGCTCTCCACCACATACACCCATGGCCTTATCCTTACCTCCCTTCCTTCAATCCATACAGAGGCCCTGTAAGGCAATTCTGTAAGGATTTCTGAAGGCTCCCATCCACAGGGCTCTTCAAACTGTCTTCCTTTTTCATCGAGCCTCTGTTTGAAATAACCTTTTCTGCTTATAAGCGTTACAGCAACAAGGGGAAGGCTGAGGTCAGCAGCAGATTTTATAGTGTCTCCGGCAAGAATCCCGAGCCCCCCGCTGTAGGTAGGAATATCATTCCTCAAGCCTATCTCCATGGAGAAATAGGCAATCTTTGGCTCTTTAGTGAAATCTTCCAGTCTGAAGGCCATATAGTTATGATACAATAAAACTAATGGGAAGTGGGAAAAAGGGAATTGTAAAAGTCGGCTGTAGCGGTTTTCATTATGAACACTGGAAAGGACCTTTTTACCCGGGAGATCTTGATGAAAGGTCCTTTCTTGATTATTATTCAAAAAGATTTTCAACAGTTGAGTTGAATGTTACATTTTACAGACTGCCAGAGCGTGAGGCCTTTGTAAAGTGGTACTGTGATACTCCAGAGGATTTTATATTCAGCCTTAAGGGAAGCAGGTTTATTACCCATGTAAAAAAGCTCAGGTCTTTTGAAGAACCCCTTGAGGTGTTTTTTTCGAGGGTCTTACTTTTGAGAGAAAAACTCGGGCCTATCCTCTGGCAGCTTCCTCCAAATCTTTCCTATAACAGAGAGAGATTTAAGGCCTTTCTGGAGGGATTGAGAAAATACAGGGTGAGAAATGTCTTTGAATTCAGACATGATTCCTGGATCAAAAAAGAGGTATTTCAGATACTCGAGAAGGAAAATTATGCAATCTGCATGGCTGACTGGCCGGATTTTTTGAAAGAATTACCTCCTACAGCAGATTTTGTTTATATAAGAAGACATGGTCATGGCACTTATGCAGATTGTTATTCTCATGATGAACTTAAGGCTGATGCAAGGCTGATAAATGGTTTTCTTAAACAAAAAAAAGATGTTTATATCTATTTCAATAACGATGCTAATGGTTACGCTCCAAAAAATGCCCTTGAGCTCATGGGGCTTTTAAAGATAAAGAGGCCACCTGTAAAGAAGACGATCTGTAAACCAGAGCGGTGATGTTTCTTGAAGAATCAGGAGATAGCAAAGATATTTAATGAGATAGCTGATCTTCTTGAACTGAAAGGAGAGAATCCCTTCAGGATTCGGGCTTACAGAAGGGCAGCAATGCAGATTGAAGGCCTTCCAAAGGATGTCTCTCAGGTCACAGAAGAAGAATTGATAAAACTCCCTGGTATCGGTAAAGACCTTGCTGGAAAGATAAAGGAATATCTGAATAAGGGTAAGATTGAGCTTCATGAAGAATTAAGAAAGGAGTTCCCGGAGACCTTTCTCACACTCCTTCAGGTTCCTGGCCTTGGCCCTAAGACAGCAAAACTTGTTTATGAGAAATTAAAGATAAAGGACATTAATCAACTTGAAGAGGCTGCAAGGACAGGAAGATTAAGAACATTACCAGGCATAAGGGAAAAGACAGAGGAGAATATCCTTAAGGGTATAGAGTTTTTAAAAAGAGGGACAGAGAGGAGACCCATTGGAAGGGTTTTACCTCTTGCCCTTGATATTGTAGAGCATATTAAGAAAAAGGCACCTGTAAATGAGATAGCCATAGCAGGAAGTTTGAGGAGGTGGAAGGATACTATAAAGGATATTGACATACTTGTGACATCTTCAAGGCCTGAGGAGGTGATGAAGGCCTTTGTAGAACTTCCCCATGTAAAAGATGTCCTTGCAAAAGGGCAGACAAAATCCTCTGTAATAATTACAGAGGGTATCCAGGTTGACCTGAGGGTAGTTGAGGAGGATTCCTTTGGAGCAGCCCTTCAATATTTTACAGGCAGTAAGGCCCATAATATAAAATTGAGGGAGATGGCATCAAAGATGGGTTTGAAGATAAATGAGTATGGTGTATTCCGGGAGTCAGACAACAAGAGACTCGGTGGAAGGACAGAGGAGGAGGTCTATAAGATCCTTGGCCTTCCATGGATTCCGCCAGAATTAAGAGAGGACACAGGTGAGATAGAGGCAGCCCTTGAAGGAAGGTTACCCGATATTATATCCATAGGGGATATTAAAGGAGACCTCCATGTTCACACAAAGTGGTCCGATGGAAGCCATGACCTTGAGACCCTTATTGAATCAGCAAAGAAAAGGAATTATGAATATATAGCAATTACAGACCACTCAAAGGGCCTCGGTGTAGCCAGGGGACTTGATGAGGAGAGGCTCCTTGAACAGATAAGATTAATTGATCAGATCAACAACAAACTCGATAGATTCAGGCTTCTGAAAGGTGTTGAGATAGATATAAGGAGTGATGGAAGACTCGACCTTTCAGACGACATTCTTAAGAGGCTTGATATTGTTGTTGCCTCAATCCATTCAGGATTCAAACAGTCAAAGGAACAGCTCACAAAGAGGGTCCTCTCTGCCATAAGGAATCCCCATGTGAGCGTTATTGCCCATCCAACAGGAAGGCTTATTGGTGAAAGGGATGCCTATGAACTTGACATAGAGGCGATATTCAGAGAGGCAAAGAAATATGGTGTTGCCTTTGAGATAAATGCCTATCCCCTTAGGCTCGACCTTAATGAGCATCATGCAAAGCTTGCAAAGGAGTACGGGATACCAATAGTAATCAGCACCGATACCCATTTAACCCAGCACTTTGATTACATGACCTATGGTGTGTCCATTGCAAGGAGGGCATGGCTTGAAAAGGCTGATGTCTTAAATTGCCTTCCTTACAATGAGCTTATAAAGAGGCTCAGGAAATGAGAAGAGCTCAACTTTTAGATCTGGTAAAGTCAAAACCCTATTTATTCTGGGATATAAAAGATGTAGGCCTTTTATCCGAGGAGAGTATAGTTGAGGCGATCCTCAATAGAGGTGACTTTGATGACTTTTTAAAATTAATCGAGTTGATGGGCATAGAGAAGGTAGCAGAGATTTTTTACAAACAGATAACCAGAAGAAGAAAGAATTACAGCCAGAAAACAGAAAACTTTTTTAGACTCTTTTTTGAAAGACACTTAACCCCTGCCCCGCCAGATGACAAAACCTATAATCTATAAAGAGATTTTGAGGGAGGGACAGCTTAAATTGCTCAGTCTTATCAGTGAGTTTAAAGGTGATTTCTATCTGGCTGGGGGAACAGCCATCGCCTTGCAGATCGGTCACAGATATTCAATAGATTTCGATTTATTCAGCCACAAGGCCTTTGATAACCTGAAGATTATCAGGACTATTAAGAAGAGAGGTCATACTGTCAATGCTACCCTTGAGGCCTCACCAGAGGAATTGAGTTTGATTGTAGATGGTGTAAAAATTACATTTCTTGAATACCCTTTTGATATAAAACATGAGATAAGTTTTGATGATATTATCACTATGCCAGATCTCCTTACCCTCTCTGCTATGAAGGCCTATTCTATTGGCAGGAGAAGTAAGTGGAGGGACTATGTTGACCTTTACTTTATTTTGAGAGATTTTTTTACCATTAAGGATATTTCAGCTAAGGCAAGGGAGATATTTGGTGGTAATTTTAATGAAAGGCTTTTCAGGGAGCAACTCTGCTATTTTGAAGATATAGACCTTAGCGAAACGATTCATTTTGTTAAGACTCCTGTTAATGATATAATTATAAAGGATTTTTTACGAAGGGTTGCTGTAGAAATATAAATTACTGGAGGAAGACCATGAAGATAACAAGGTCGCAGAGTCTTTATAAGAAGGCACTGGAACTCATGCCAGGTGGTGTGAATAGCCCTGTAAGGGCCTTCAGGGCAGTTGGAGGAAATCCCCTTTTCATTGCAAGGGCAAAGGGTTCAAGGATCTATGATGTTGATGGAAATGAATTTATTGATTATGTCCTTTCCTGGGGGCCCATGATTCTTGGCCACAGCCATCCCGAGGTAGTGAAGGCCCTTAAAAAGGCGATTGAGAATGGTACAAGCTATGGTGCGCCAACACCCCTTGAGATAGAGCTTGCCATGCTAATTAAAAAGGCCTATCCCTCCATAGAGAAGGTGAGGATGGTTAATTCAGGCACTGAGGCAACTATGTCAGCCATCAGGCTTGCAAGGGCCTTTACAAAGAGGAATAAGGTTATAAAATTTGAGGGCTGTTATCATGGCCATGCGGATGGCCTCCTTGTCAGGGCAGGCTCAGGAGCCACAACCTTTGGTATCCCTGATAGCCCTGGTGTTCCAGAGGATTATGCAAGAAATACTATTACACTACCTTTTAATAATCTCGAGGCAGTTCGGGATGTTGTTGAGAGGGATTGGCGTGACATAGCCTGTGTGATTCTTGAGCCTGTTGTTGGAAACATCGGCTGTGTCCTTCCAAAAAAAGGTTTTCTTGAGGGATTAAGGGAGATTACCGAGAAGTTCGGCATTGTCCTCATATTTGATGAGGTCATGACAGGCTTCAGGGTATCTTATGGTGGAGCTCAGTCTTATTATGGCATAAGGCCAGACCTTACATGCCTTGGAAAGGTCATTGGTGGAGGTCTTCCTGTTGGTGCCTATGGAGGAAAGAGAGAGATAATGTCAATGGTTGCACCAGAAGGCCCTGTATATCAGGCTGGAACCCTTTCAGGGAATCCCCTTGCCATGACAGCTGGTATTGTTACATTAAAGATTCTTTCTAATAAATCAGTTTATAAAGCCCTTGAAAAAAGGGCATCCCAACTTGAAGACGGCTTGAAGGATGCAGTAAAGAAGGCTGGGATAGGTGCAAGATTTTATAGGGCAGGAACGATGTTCTGCACATATTTTACAGATAGAGAGGTCTATGATTATAAAACAGCAAAGGCCTCAGATACAGAAAGATTTGCGAGATTCTTCAGAGGTATGCTCGAAAGGGGGATATATCTTGCACCATCCCAGTTTGAGGCAGGATTTTTATCAATAGCCCATTCTGAAAAGGATATAGAAAAGACAGTAAGGTCAGCCTTTGAAGTAATGAAGAGGCTTTAGACCGAAGGAGAATAAAATAATAC
>Ga0272445_1001731_pt1 | contig 16266 bp, 19 predicted proteins | sample YNPCB0031_FD_194404 | JGI IMG/M metagenome (GOLD analysis project Ga0272445, IMG submission 194404) | Hot spring sediment microbial communities from Yellowstone National Park, WY, United States - YNP-CB-003-1 | ecosystem: Environmental > Aquatic > Thermal springs > Hot (42-90C) > Sediment... | reverse complement strand
CTTTCCTTTACCTTAAGACGCTGCTTGAAGGTCGTGAGGTCATCTTGGAGAGCGATGTTCAAGCGACGGACAAGTATGGGCGCAGGCTTTACCATGTCTGGCTTCCTCAGGTTTTGGTCGGAGAGTTAATGTTGCTTTCGGGCTTAGGTCAAATCATGACCGTCCCGCCCAATGTCCGCCATTCCGATTACTATCAGCGGGTTCAAACCGCTGCAAGGTCTGTCGGGCTCGGAATTTGGGCAGTTCCTTTCCCGACTGGTAGGGAAACTCAGGAAAGGGCAACGCAAGGGAAAGCGACACAGGAAGGCTCTGACATCGTTTACATCACCCGAACAGGGACTAAGTTCCATCGGGCGGGCTGCCGCTACTTGCGATATAGCGCCATCCCAATCAAGCGGTCTGAGGCTATCGCACAGGGCTATTCGCCTTGTTCAGTTTGCAGACCTTAGGGAGGTGATTGGTATGGTTCGCAGTGCCATTGTTGTAGGAATGGTTATTCTACTTGTGACCGTTTCGCTTACGGGCTGTGGGAAATCAACCACTACAATGACAGCGCAAAAGCAGCAACCAACTTCTACCTTACAGCAACCGACCTTTAAAGCGCAACCCGCAATGCAACAACAACCGAGACAGCCAATACAACAACCAACCCAAGTCAACCCAACTCAGCAATGGCAGCAATATCCCACAACGCAACAACCGACTCAGATGGACATCGTTTACATCACCCAATTCGGAAAGCGCTATCACCGTGCTGGATGTAGGTATCTTCAACAAAGTAACATTCCTATTTCCCGTTCTGATGCCATCGTGAGAGGCTACGCTCCTTGCGAGGTCTGTCGCCCGTGATGGGTTGCCGTAAAAGTTTGCTAAAAAGGAGGGGATTACAATGTTGGAGCATGGTCATCTTTCGGGCGAAAACATTCAAGGGCTTGAGGAAATTAAGCAACAACTCCAATCACTTAGGCGGGAAAATCACTTCCTCAAAGTCGGGCTTGCTGCCTGTTTCGTCTCCTTATTCTTAATAGCCCTGTCCTTTGCACACTTTCAATCCAAAACATTCCCTACGCATACCCGAGTTGGAACTATTAGTGCCAAAAAGGTCATAACCGAGGCAGTTGAGTTTCTTAAAGATGGGAAAACTATTATGTCTATTGCTCCATCTCGAGAAGGGGAGGGGTTGATTATTTGGGATAAGGATAGGTCGCCTATGGTTTGGTTTGATAGGGACGAGAATGGCGGCATAGTAGGTATTTACAACAAAATGGGAAAGTTGTTGCATCAATGGAGTGTATTCCAATGGGTGGCTTAGTAAGGGTCTATGATAAAGATGGGGAAGTAGTCGCTGTAATGGACAGTGGTAAATATGGTGGTAAGGTAGGGGTCTTCGCCAAAGGCGGGAAATTTGCGGTTGCCGAAATGAGTAGTTATGAAGATGGTGGTATGGTAGGTGTTGGCGACAAAGATGGGAAATATTGGACTGCCTCCCTGTGTAATGGCAAAGATGGTGGCGTGGTAGGTGTCTATGATCCAAAAGATGGAAAATTTTACGCTCAGATGTTTAATAATAAATATGGTGGCATAGTAGCGGTTTTTGCCAAGGAGGGGAAATTTGCGGTTGCCGAAATGAGTAGTTATGAAAACGGTGGGAGGGTAAGGATTGGCGAAGGAAAAGATGGGAAAATTATTGCATGGATGGGAAGCACGAAAACTGGTGGTGCAATAGCAACTTTTAACACCCAAGGAAAGTTCACTTGGGGCGCTCCATCCGTTACATCAACACCTACAGTAACCATAAAACCTACAGTAACCATAAATGTTCCATCATCACCTTCCTTGAGAGGCATTCATTCTCCACCCACCACATTACTGCCTATCATACCAATGCCTCATTCTTCGTCAGGAGGTATTTATCCATCCACAGGCTCAGGACATTGGATTGAGAGGGTGAGTGATAATGGAAGAATTGTCGTTCTTGAGGACGATTCTGTATGGGAAATATCTGAATTAGATAGATTAGATGTCAGCCTTTGGCTTCCTAACGATGAAATCACAGTTGCAGATAACCCATCAAACCCATTCTATCCCTATAAACTAATCAACACTGACCAAGGAGAGACTGCTGAGGCGAAACTTTTGAGTAGGTAATTCACCTCGATGATAGGTTCGCCGTTCGGTCGTCGTTGCCTGCCGTGTTTCTTAGCGAGGGCTTACTATTGCCTTTGAAGTCGCAAATCACTTCAGCGTCCGCCGTGCAAATTTAGCGAAAGAGGTGATTGCGATGACTAAGCAGTTGTGGCAGTTCAACGAAAGCCCGCAAAGGCTTAACGACATTGCAAGGGAAGTCGTATCGCTAAGGCGTGAGAACCGCTTCCTCAAGGTCGGGCTGGTTTTCTGCCTTGTCCTTTCAGCGCTGCCTTACCTTACTGGCTTCCAACCTGAAACCATCAGAGCGAAGAGACTTATAGTTGAGCAAGTAGACTTCGCTAAGGGTGAATTGGTCACGCTATCTATCGCGACAGATGAGAAAAGCCATGATTTAGTCATAAAGGATGCAACCAACAAACCCGTTTATCGCTTTTTGGGTCCACTCTTAGGTCGTGGCTTTATGATTTACGGTGCAGAGGGGAAGCCGACAGTCCTTCTATCCTCAGGGCTTTATGGCGGTGGTTTCACTCTGCAAAGTGATGATGGCAAGCCTATAGTAGTAATAGGGGTTGACAAAAATGGAGGAATAGTAGGAATCGGCGACAAAGACGGAAAAACTGGTATTCTTATGGATGTTGGAGATTGGGGCGGACGAGTAAGAATCGCCAACAAAGACGGGAAGACCGTTGCTTCAATGGATACTGACAAAACCGGGGGAAAAATGAGTATTTGGAACAGCGAAGGGGAAGGTTTTGCATGCATGTTATCTACCCCACTGGGTTGTGCTGTAAGTGTCGGTAACAAATATGGTAACCCTGTCGTAACGATGGCTGATGTGTTAGAGGGAGGGGCTGTGGGGATCAATGACAATAAAATGAACACTCTCGTATTAATGCATGCTAACCCACTATGGGGCGAGATTGAGATAAAAACTCCCGCAGGGCGAACGGTTTGGCGTGCTCCTTAACCGTTGGTGACCTGAATGTGGGAAACAATCTTGATTGGCGTTTGTGGGGCGCACTTTCCCGCTACCGTAGGGGCGACAAAAAGCAGCACTATTCTGGCTTTCCGTCGCCATCATCGCTATCATCGCTCTCATAGCCATCAACACTTTGACCGTCCGCTGGCTCGGTCATCCGCCACAAAACTCATCCACAACAATAGCACTGTCAGAGTGAAAGGACTTAGCAGCGTTCGTTAAAGCGCCGACCTGCAGCGCCGAAAGACACTTGCTAAGCCTTACCGTCGGCTTGGTCACTTCCCGTTTCCCGTAGCGCGTGAAGCCAGAATGGTAAAGCCTAAAATGCCGTTTTTGCGTTGCGACAACGCGCAAGTTAGCGTCAGCAGGCGCACATAGGCACAGGCGCACGGGCGTAGGCACGCAGGCGCACGCACGCGGGCACGGGCGCGCTTTCAACGGGGATACCCGAGCGCGCAGGCGGGTCAGGCTGCCCGCCGACCTTAAAGTCAACCTTAAAGACTACAACCCCCAAACCGACGCTATGTGCGCTATGCTTTGGGACGCTTATAAAGTTCAGGTGCTTAAGGAACTTGTTGGCGAGGATGAGGGCGACTACATTAAGTAAAGCCGTGAGGAGTTATTAGAGGCTTTGCGGGAACGGGAGCACAAGTATGGTTATAAAGCGCCCCTTAATGCGAACTTAACAAAACCGTCCCGAGCCTGATGTCCACATTATCCCCTTAAGACAATTCGAGCGTTGCCCGGCATTCCATATCCATAAAAGCCTGATGTCCACATTATCCCCTTAAGACGCACATCACTCTCTCCACCTCTGCAAGTCTGGGATGGCCTGATGTCCACATTATCCCCTTAAGACCGGGACGAACTTCAATCTATATCTTGACCGAGGGATCGCCTGATGTCCACATTATCCCCTTAAGACTTTGAACGCGTTACTGACGCTTCAAAGGCGCGCAAGCCTGATGTCCACATTATCCCCTTAAGACTTTTGAACTGATGATCAAAGCGTTTGGGACGAGTCAGCCTGATGTCCACATTATCCCCTTAAGACGTGTTAACGCTTCGTTTAGCGTCACTGTCTTTGTGTGCCTGATGTCCACATTATCCCCTTAAGACCCAGTTATTTCGGGTAAAATTTTAACCCATTTGCCCGAATTCCGCAACTTCGTTGCAGCAAACCTCCAGTCACCCCTTTCCCCTAAGGGGTTTGGCGCAAGCAATTCTTGAAATTCCTGCCAAAATCGGCAAAATTCAAAGGTCCCGTTCTTTGATGCCTATCACGGCAGAATAAAGGGGGAGGTTGACGGCAAATGAAAAAAGTGGTCATAACCATCACTACTGGAGTAGAGTTTCTACAACCTCAAGATGAGCAAATCGTGAGGAAGGCAGCGGAATGGTATACAAAGGCACGAGAAGCCCTTTTTGCCCATGCCCTCCAACAACAACAAGGTAAAGTTGAGAAGGCAGCCTCTACTTTGCGCACCCTTAATTTCCCTATGGCACCCCATTCAAGGCTTCCTGATTTGTTGACGAGGGATGTTGGAGGAATCTTGAAAGCGCTAAAAGAAAAGCGGGAAGGATATTTGGGGGAGTTCAAGAGATGGTGGGAAGAAGTCTGTAGGGTGGCTAATGAAAAAGGCTCTCAAGCGGTCGCTGCTTTGAAAACGCATGTTGATAAGTTGTTAAATTTAGTCCATCAACTTCCTTGGAACTCCCCAGTATGGGATGGAGAGGCGCAAGAAGCCTTTAAGAACCTGAAAGAGGCGTGGGCTGTCGTAAGGCAGAAAGACCACGAGCAGTTAAAGATTAAGTGGCGTGCTGAAGTGTCTCCTTTGCGCAGACCACCCCGCACACCCAAGTTTCAACGGCTTGTTTTCAATGCCGATGGAAGGGTTAGTGGGGGGAGCAAGTCAGAGGCTTTGCAAATTGAGGAGAGGGAGGATGGGGATTTGTATCTGAGATTGCAGTTGCGTGACCCTGAGGGAGTTGTAGGAGGGGGCGCTTATCAAGAGGTGTGGCTCAGGCTTGTGGTGGAGGATGAGGAAAGGAAGCAGATGCTAAGAGACTTTGCCCCAAAATACCTGCAACTTCGGCAGGATGGGAAGCGATGGATTGCCCACATAGTCATTGAGAGGGAGATTAAGTTTGGGAAACCTGACTATCTTTATGGCGTGGACATAGGGGCAAGGAAGTATCTTCTTGCTGCTGTTGCTGTGCCTCTTAAGCCCGACCTCCCCAAACTTCCCAACATAGCGATTCCTTCAGGCAAGTTCTGGCAGGCAGTGGAAAGGGTTGAGGCGGAATGGAGAAAATGGCAGCGGTTGAGGACAGGGAAGAAGGACAAGGAAGGGAGGGTGGTTCTCAAGAAGAGGACGGCTTGGAGGGTGTTGAAGCGGAAGAGGCGCATGAGGAGAGAAGTAGCCAAGAACATGATTGCCGAAGCGGTCAACACCTTCATCAATTTCATTAAGGGGGATAATGTGGATATCAGGCTCTGGCTTGCTATTGAGCAAATCAAAAACTTGAATCTATCCCCTGCCTTTCAGGACAGAAAATCACGCTGGAGACAGAGGCGTTGGGCATACAGGCTTTTGCTGGAGATGTTGAGATACAAGGCGGAATGGGAAGGGATAAGGGTGATTGAGGTTAACCCCGCCCACACATCGCAAATTTGTCCTCGCTGTGGAAAGAAGGACGGGAAGGCACGGCAGGGAAACCGATTTTGTTGCACAAAGTGTAAATTTCAGCACAATGCGGACTTTGTGGCGGCGTATAACATTGCCGTAAGGGCATTGAAGAAGTTAGGGATGAGGGAAGAGATAGGTTGGAAGGTATTGACAGGCAAGCCGAAGGTGTTATAATGACGATGGCTCATGGGGAGCAGGCTCCCCATGGGCAGCGTGCCCGCCGAAAGGTGGGTGGAGGGCAGAGCCTGTCTGCCTGTAAGCAGCACCTTCCCACATGGGGAGGTTGTCTGCAAGTTCACATTATCCCCTGACCCCAGCGGTGAAGAGCCGCTGGGGTTTCAATTGTCTTAGCACCCTGATGTCCACATTAACCCCTTAAGACAGAAAACTTGCCCAAGCGAGGATTAGCACGAACTATTGCCTTGTAACGCTCCCCTTAGCAGTTGCACATTGCAAAGCAAGTTTCTTGGCATTAAGAGACTCTTTCAGTCCCACAATGGTTTGATTGCTACATTGCCTGCCAAGATAAAGCCCTTCCTTTCCATTATCACTTGTAAAGGACCAGTGTCATAATTCCTCAGGGGTGAGGGAGATGAAGGTCATTATTGGGCGTGTAATGGAAGACACTTACACGGTCAAAAGTCAAGAACCCTTGCCACCAGGACAGGAAGTCTTCATTGTAACTAAGATGGACGCTGAGGATGTCTATTACCTTGCAAAAACTTTGGCGTGGAGAGGTGAGGCTGAAAAGGCTTTCCAAATCTTGAAGGAATTTGAGGAGGTCATTTTAAAAAAATTTCGCGTTCCCTACTCGGAGGCCATCATCTCGCCTTTATTAAGGCTGGGGCGAGTAGAAGAGGCTTTGGAGATAGCAAAGAGAATTGAAGAAGACCGGGATAGAGATTTCGCCTTTATCTGCATCGCCTTCTATGTCTTCAACATGCAAAGTGACCTAGAAAAGGCGACGGAGATTATAAACAAGGTGCAAGACAAAGAAAGGCGAGCTTGGGGTGAGATTTTGCTGTATTTGGGTTGGGCAAAGAGGGAAGGTTACATTTAATCCCTATCGCCTCAAAAATTCCCTTACCGCCTCGGTGATGAGGTCCTGAAAGGTCCTACCCTCATCTATTGCCATGTGCTTTAAGGCTTTAACCAAATCTACAGGCATCCTTACCGTCACCTTCGTCGTCACCTCACCGCCTTCTTGCTGTCTTTCCATTTTAACGGCTTGCCTTCCTAATGTTTTAACGGCTTTCCTTTCCTTCGGCTCCAACTTCCCTAAGACCTTCGCACCCTTTTCTACCATCTCCTTCAATGTGTCCTCTCTCTTCCTCACTTCTTCTTCACCCTCCTTTCAATGGCTTCAGCGATTTCCTCAATTTGCTGCGCCCACTTACTTTCAGGAGCGAGAATGTGCAGTGGCTTCCTCTCCAATGCCGTCTCTTTGACCCTAACGGACTTGGAAAGGATACCCAAAAGCCTATCCTCTCCGAGAAGTTCCTTAAGTGAAGCGATTACCCTTTGGGTCATCCTCGTGTGCTCTTCTGCTAAGTTCACAACGACTCCCAAAATTTCTGCTGACCTCTCCCGCTTCCTTGATAACTCAACCAAACCCTCAACCAACTGAACTATCCCTGCAACTGCAAAGGGAGATGGGTCAACGGGAACGACAATGTAGTCGCAGGAGAGAATGGCTGCCCTCGTTAAGGGTCTCCAACCTGTAGGGGTGTCCAAAAGGACAAGGTCGAAAGGTAATGAGCGGATTACTTGGGATGGCAAAAGAAGGTCTGGGTTCGTCCCCCTCATGTCCCAACTTGAGAGTTTGCTGTCAGCACCCAGAAGCCAAAGGTTCTCTGAGACAGGATAGGGTTGAGGGGACTTTCGGGAAAATAGGCAGCGGGTTTGTGCGTCCTCGGGGAGACTTTCGGGAGGCAAAAAAGCAAAGGTTAAGTTGCCCTGAGGGTCAAAATCGATTGCTAAAACCCTCTTACCCTTATCAGCCCAAAGAGAAGCCAAGTTGTAAGTTAAAGTTGTTTTCCCAACCCCGCCCTTTAAACTGGCAAAAGCGATGACGACCATGCTAAATCACTTCCGCTTTCCGAGTTTCCTGTTGCCTTACGAATGGATTGCCATTCGTAAGACTTGCCTTACGAAAGAATTGCTGGCTCACATCTATTTAGACATCGTTTTGCTACCCTTCGTTGCCTCTGGAACGATTGGCTCAATCTCTATTTTCGTCTTAGCCCTGACCTTGACTTTGAGGATAGTTTTGCAGTGAGGGCATCGGATTGCGACAATACCTTCGTCATTCAACTGCAGCGCCAAGGGTTTAACCTTCCACCTTATCGTTGCTCCTATCTTGCCCCAGAACTTCTTTGATAATCGTCTCCGATATTTCGTGTCGTTGATTGCGTGCCATAGGGTTGTTTTGTCGTAGCCAGTCATTTCAGCCATCCTCTTTAGAGAGATTCCAGCCCTTTCTATCCAGTCCTTCCAGCGCACCTTCCTACCCCCTTTCCTGCGGACGGCGTGGGCTCAAAAAGGGGTTATGCAACCCTCGTTGCATTTTGGCTCAGAGCCCCCCTCTCAGTAAGACCCCATTAAGACCCACTCCCAATCCAACAGACCCCTCTCAGAGCCTTTTAGGCGGGCTAAGGGGACCGCCGCACTCCTCCCGCCATCCGATTTCAACCCTTAAAGCCAACCCATAAGGATTACACTACTGATGATGCCGAACATTGGGCTGCCCAAACCTTTGCGACCATCGCTCACGAAGTCTTGCACCACGAGGTTCGTGCCCACGATAAGGAATTTGCGGGCGAGTTGACCGCCTTAATGGGTGCCTTGGACGCTATGGGCTGGAAGACCAACTCACAAGCGTGGTTGGCTAAATACTACGAGAAAGTGTTGAGCATGGTAGAAACGCTGTCACGGTTGCTGGAAGGGCAAGGAGACCAATTCCGCGTTGAGGGGTTGCAAGAGGCAGATTTGCACATTAAGGTTTGGGGCGATTACGATTAAGGGTTCAACACATTAAGGGTTTTGCTATTAAGGACTGCAGGAAAACGATTAAGGTTGTGAGCACATTAAGGTTTGGCAGTCTAAACGCATTAAGGGTTTGGGGCTTAGCATTAAGGTTGTGAGCGAAAACATTAAGGATGTGTGGGCTTGACATTAAGTTTGGCGTTACACATTAAGGGTTTGGGGCGCATTCGCATCAAGGATTGTGGGCTTAACATTAAGGGTTGCGTGCCTAATCGCATTAAGGATTGTGCGCCAAAACATTAAGGTTGTAGCGTTTACAATTAAGGGTTGTGCCCCCAAAAACACACTAAGGATTTGCGCCGATAACATTAAGGATGGTGATAGGCTATGGAGTGGCTTTTGTTGGTCTTGGTCGGCTGGCTTTTCGGTCGTGCGTTGCTGAAACTAAGTAAGCCTGAGCGCACGGCTGTCAGGAAAACCTACCACGCCTTTAGGGCGCTGACGGCTAAGCGTCGGTCTTCAAAACTCTACCACTTCTTTCGCCTACTTGATTGAGCCCTAACACATTAAGGATTGGCGACCTAACACATTAAGGTTATGGGCGCAATTGCATTAAGGATTGTAGGTCTAACATTAAGGATGGCGCGCCGAAACACATTAAGGTTGTGGGCGCTTACAATTAAGGTTTTGGGTAATCACATTAAGGGTTAGCGTTACGCATTAAGGTTGGTGGCGCAAAACACTAAGGTTTGGCGGGCTACACATTAAGGATTATAGGGCTAACAATTAAGGTTGGGAGCACTAAAGCATTAAGGATTGGGGGTCTAAATGCATTAAGGTTGGTAGCCGAAACACATTAAGGATGGTGGGCTTATGAATTAAGGGTGTAGCGATTGCAATTAAGGTTGTGGGCTTAGAATTAAGGATGGTGCGCTCAAACGCATTAAGGTTGTGCCTTTCTCTCTACTATAGCCCCCATTTTAGACAAAACGATTAAGGATTGTGCGCCCAAACACATTAAGGTTTTGAGCGAATTTCCCGACGAAGGTCGTTTAACCTATTCAGCCAACCTTTGAGAAACTTTCGCTGCGTCGGGTTAGTCCGCACGATGGCATAGTATCTTTCTTCCCGCCTATCACAAAGCCTTAATGTTAATTTGTGTGGGTATAAGGTCTTAGTTGCAATTAAGGTTTGTCGCTCGAGTTTCCCGTCAACGGTAACCCACTTATCGATAGGCAGTAGGTCGTTGATGGCTCGTTGAAGCAACTTAAAGGGTTGCACATTAAGGATTGAACACAGGAAGGGGCGTAACATGAAGGGTTGAGCGTAAACGGTGACACAGTAAGGGTTGGAACATCGCAGTAATCGCATTAAGGGTGGTGACATCTTAAGGGTGACACATTAAGAACAATTGGCGACAACAGCGACAACGCTTATATATAGGCTGTTATATAGCTGTCGCTTGTCGCTAATCAGAGACTTCCTCATCCCTCTATGCCTTGAGACGGGCACAACCCTTAATGTGCATTTTTAAACCCTTCCTTAATGTGTCTTCCAAAATAGGGGTGTTGAAGCAATGCATTTTGAACTTAAGGATGAGGAACGGAAACGATTAAGGAAGGAGAAGCGGGAAGCGGGTGGGCTGCCTTCGTCCATGCCTCAGCGAGCCCAATCCTTAATTGAAAACTGGTGTCGTGAGTATGAAGCCTACTTTAAGCGCAAGTATTATCCCAGCCGACAGGACTTAGCCGAAGCCGAACACTACAGTCGCTTTATCGGTTCGTGGGACGAGATAGCGGAAAAAGTAAGGTGGTTCTTAAGGAACTACCTACTCACTCCGATTGGCAGGCACAAAGCATCCTTAAAGCATCCTTAAGGAAAACCCTCTTTGCCCCAACCTTAAGTGATTTCCTTGAATCCTTAAATGACTTGCCCTTTGTCAGGGAAGGCAAGACGCCTGATGGATGGTGGGTGGACGAAGACGGAGATGTTCGGCGTCATCGGACTTAAGGGAGTGTGAGCCTAATGGTCAAAGAGCGATTAAGGTTGCTTTTGGAAAAGCAAGGCGTGGTGCTGCCAACACGACCCGATGAACTTAAGGATGTCATCAAGGAGAACCCGCACCTTAAGGATGAGATTTTACTTTGGGCAACCTTACAGTTTGGGCTGCCCTTTGCCGACACCGAAACCCTCAACCTTAATCCGATTTTAGAAATGAGGTGCAAACAAGGTATGCGGAGCGGCTACAAAACGGGTTCTTGGCACGCTAATCCCTTAATACAACACGCTAACAATCCCTTAATACAAAGTGCAAAAAAGGGGTGATAGTAGGTTGATGGGCGAGAAAGTCGTCTTGCTTGTTTTGAAGGACGATATAGCGAAGTGGGTGGATGACTTAAGGAAACGGACCCGAATGTCGGATGAGAAGGTCATTGAAGGGGCACTATACCTTTTAAGGTTGGCGACTTCAACGGAGTTAGGGAGGTATTATGTCACCCAAGCCTTAAAAGCCAGTGGTTTCTTTGATGCAACGGACAAGAATAAAATTAAGGGTTGTGGTGGGCACTGAAAGGGGTGGGCTGAGGCAGGGTCTTAAGGGGATAATGTGGGCAACAGGTTAATGGCGTGCGGATATAGTTGTGCTGACAATGTTTTAGGTCTTTGCCCGTGAAGCGGAGTATGGTAACGAACAGGGCGTTTATGCCTGCACCGAACCACCTAAGGTCTGGGGACAATTCGTGGAGTTTGCCGACCCCGTTAGCTACTTCCACCCACCTGCTCCCCAATTACATTTAGGCTTCTCTAACCACTTCTTTAAGGTCGACTGGAACTACTACCTGCCCGACAGCGCTGCGAAGGTCTATGCCAACCTTGTCGGGGCAGCCCTTAAAGCGGGTATCCCTGTCTCTTACACCGATAACCCCTTATTGTCCGCTTCCCTGCCTGCTGACCCTAAAGTGAACTTTAAGGACTACAATCTCCAGACCGACGCGATGTGCGCCTTACTTTGGGACGCTTATAAGAGCCAAGTAATTAAGGAACTTGTCGGGGAGACGGACGACAATTACCTTAAGGAAAGTCGGGAAAGGATTCGCTACAGGCAGGGCAAAGGGACTCGGAAAGGGTTGGAAGATTGGGAACGCTGAAGGAAGCAAGCCATTCCTTGGTGTTGATAGTGGCAGGTTGGTCGGAAGGTTCGGAAGGTTGGTCAGAAGGTTCGGTAGCGATTGAAGGCGGTTCGGTCGCAAGACGACGGGCTAAGCGACGCACTTTAGCGTCGCAAATGCCAAAGCGTCGGGCAAGCGCTCGGACTGGCAGGGGGTAGCCTGCAGAAAGGAAGGCACGAATGGCGTCTTCAAGGGTGACGCAAAGCGTGCCATACATTTGTGCTAATTCAGGGGTATCTTCGTCTTCTCTTCTCTTTTCACTTATGTATGGCACGGTTTGCGTCACTTGCTTTAGCAACCGCCAAGCCGTTCGGAGCGGGACGCCAATGGCTTTAGCAAGCCAACTTCCTTGCGGGTCTGAGCCAATGACCTTGCGATAGAGCGCAACGGCTTCCATTGCTTTCGCCAATCGTTCTGCGGCTGCTTTCTGTCTCAGGGCATTGGCGACCGCAACACCTCGTTGGCGTCGGCGTTGCCAATCCTGCAAGAGTTCGGTCGGCAAGACCTTTTCAGGCGGGATAACGGCGGGGTTCAAGGCTTCGGGGAGCGGTTCAGCATCCAAGACGACCATGTAGCAGGGCTCGGAGCGCCTACCTTGCCTTAAGCGACCTGCCGCTTGAAGGTAGGCTATCTCTGCCTCCCGTCTGACAGCCTTTGCGGGGTCGGGGTCGGCAAATTCCTTAAGCACGACCCAGTATTCGCTAGACATCCTCGCTTTCCGAAGCACCCTTCGCTTCTCTCCCGCTCTAAGCCTTTCGGCAGCGATGCTCCCTATGTTCCTGTGAGGCAGTCCTACGACGACCAAGACTTGGACGCCTGCCTCATAGAAGGCGTTGGTGGCTCGGTCGTCCCGACCGAACCAACCCACGACAGCCTCTTTGCCGAACATTTGCTGTGCAATGGGGGCTGCGCTTTTGTGGGTCAGAACGCCTACTTTAGCCTTGGCGGGCAGCCAACCTTTCCTCTTAAGAGCTTCCACGACTTGCTTGGCTGTCCAAAGCCAACGGCGTTGGGCGTCGGGTCGGGCTCGGTGGGGAAGGGCGCCGAGGGGAACTTGCAGGACGGTCGGAAACTTTTCAGGTTCGTCGCTTTTGACGACGGCAACCTTAATGTCAAGCAACCGCTCAACTTCGGTTGGGTCGGCAGTCGCATCCAGAACCAGCACGGCGCTTGCTTTCCGAACGGCATCCCGAACTTTGCTGTCCAAAACCTTAACCTTCAGCGTCCCTGCCTCAACCCAAACCTGACCGACCAAGTGACCTCGGAAAATATCCGCTATCGCTTGCGCCCAACCAAGCCAAGTCACGCGTTCATCCGTTTGCTTAAAGACCCACTCCCGAACCCTACGAATGTCGGCATAAAGCGTCAAAAGTTTGTTGCTGAAAGCGTCCCAACGGTCGGGCTGGCCAGCGTTGAACAGTTGTGCAACCTCGTCATGGCTTAGGCTTCTGTTTTGATTGATTGTTTTCTGGAGCGCTTTGAAGGCTTCCAGAATAGGTTCGGGCGCTCCCAATCGGTCAAGCAGTGTGACAAAACCTGCTAATTGGTCGGGGGCTACGGTGAAATCACGCCACAAAGGCAGTCGGGAAAACTCGTCTAAGACCAAAAAATCACCTTTCTTCGGGCTGTAGGACTGCCACGATATTCGCCAGTATCGGCGACCGCTGGACTGCTTTTGGGCGTAATAGGCGCATTGCTTGCGGACTGGGCAGTGAGCGCAAATTCGCTTGCCGACCTGCGTTAAGCCTTCGGCTTCCACAACTTGCAGGCGCTCCCAGAAGGAACAAAAGCTATCCCGACCCACAAAAAGGCGGAAGCGCTCTAAGGAGTTAACAGGGGCTCGTTTGACCTCAGGGCTGATGTAGACGACTCGCTTGGCTTGGATGCCCGCTTGCCTCATCTCTTTGAGTTTGAGTTGCGCTGCATCGAAAGTTTTGCCTGAACCCGCAGGCGAACTATCCACAACAACCGCTGCTTTCCCGTTAGTCGGTTGGTTAGCAAGGGCTTGCAGCCACGCTTCCTTTCGCTTTGCGACCTCGTAGACCTTTGCAACAACGCTTTGCGACGGCGCAACGCTTTCGGGCAACTCAAGGGTTTCGGCAGTCTCCCTATCAAGCAGCAAGCGCGGACGCACTTTGACTTTAAGCAACTCGTTGCGAACACGGGCTTGCAAAGTCGCAAGCCAAGTCTCTGGGACGACGATAGTTGGTTTTTCACCTGCAAGCAAGGCGTCGTCAACGCCTTTAAACTTGGGCGACCAGATTGCGAAACTGACCGAAAAGCCTTCCCGCTGCAAGTGCTTTGCGACCTCAAAAAATACTTTCGCAACTGCAACCTTCGTTCGGGCGTCGCTGTCGGGGGCTAAAATGATTGGCGCACTGAAAAGATTTGCGTCCCTGTGCCAGCGCCTAGCTGCTTCGGCAATGATAGGAACTGCCTGCCTTAATGCTCCCGTTCCTAACGCACCGACAGCGACGACGCCCAACTTGTAAGCAATGACTTCCGCCTTCAAAATCCCCTCTGTGACCCAAATTCCGCTCCATCGCTGTCCATCGGTTCGGTCGTCGGTTGGTAGGGCGATATGGGCAGGAGGTATTTTCCCAGCGATACGGACCGTCAAATACTTGGACTCTCCCTCAACTCGTCTCAACTGGAAGCCCAAAATAAAAGGTTTTTCGGTCTCGGTGGTGTAAGTTACGACAGGCAACCAAAAGAACTTTTCAATTTGGCTGGCGAAATTTTTGCCGAGGTTCTCCCTTAACCATTCGAAGGTCTCCTCGGAAATTCGCCCACTGAAACGAACTTCAGCGATGCTCCCAAAGCGTATGCCTCGATTTGCGAGCCAGATAGCGAGGTCTCTGCCATAGCCGCGAAATTCCTGGAGGGCAGCAGCGGCTTGTTCAATCGGTAATGCATTAACAATCTCATGTCCAATGAGGTTTGGAGTCGAAATGTCCGACAACGAAGTTATTGCGCTGGCAGCATTCATACTTTGGTAATACCCCTCAAAGTCTTTTGCGCCTTCCAAAAGCCCACAATGCCCTCGGTCATCCCCACAGCTAGGGCAAACAATCAACTGGACAAACTTTTTCCATCGGCTTTTTGCATCAAGCGGAGCGGGAATGTAGTCAACCAAAGTGCCATGGGAGCCGCACTTCACGCAGTAGTAGCATGGCTTTTTGTGGGGTTTTGGGCTTCCAGCATGGTTTTCGTTGCCAAGTTGTGCTAAAGTAACTTCTAGGATCATAATTTATCACCTCTGGTCTGGATTGTCTTTGGTTCTGGTGCCGAGTGGGGCACTTGCGTGCCCCACTTTTTCAATTTTATTAACCTTACTGCTGCTTGCGCAGTTGAAGCCTTCATTTTATACGGGCACTGATTTACCTTAAGGTTTTTGTGGATAGGCTGTAGATTAAGGTTTGGCTGCGTGGCGGGATTATCTAATGCACAATTGCCATTAAGGTTTTGGGAAGCAAATACGACTGTGAAAATCCACCTGCAGGAAAACAAAGTAGGAGCGATACCTGCAGGAAATTGCTGCGGGTTTATAAAGTGTGCCCTAACTTGGCTTGTCCGCTTTGATGTTTTCGTTTCTGGAACGATGAAGGCACGACAAGTGACGCAAGGCGATTTTATCACTGGCGAATCTCACTATCTACTACTTGTGTCCGCAAGTGGAATTTTAGCACGAACTGCCGTTTCGTCAATATCCCTTTTGCCCCCATTAAGGTTAGCGCCTCTTTGGGGCTTCCTTCTCCGAGGGCTTGGACCGCAGCTTCTGCGTTCACTTAGGGATTTCGGACTTGCAGGCGAAGGAAATGGCGACTACTGTCCTTCTTTTAAGTCCCCTATTCATGATGTGGACGCTTCTATTATCCGTTCCGCTCCCGCAAAGGCTTCCTTCTCCTCGTGCGTTAACCGCTCCCTCTCTTTACCCACGATTGCATCTTATTACCCCAATGATAACCTCTAACCGCTCCATGAATTCATTAAAGCACTCATCACAAGGTTTCGTCCACTCGTCCACGCTGTCTTATAACCTCCCAGCACCGCAGGAAGACCTTCTACCAAAGTAGTGCATTAATCCATTCCTTAAGCCTTTCTTTGCGCTGGTGGTAGTCAGGAAGAACTTTTGAAAGACAGACCCAAAATGCTCTCCCATGCCCTGAGTGCTTGAGGTGAACCAATTCATGCACAACGATGTAGTCAATCAACTCCTCAGGCAACTGAACCAATCTCCAATTGAACCTCAAAATCCCCCTATCAGACTTGCAAAGCCCCCATTTTCTCTTCCAGT
>Ga0272445_1001730_pt1 | contig 16269 bp, 14 predicted proteins | sample YNPCB0031_FD_194404 | JGI IMG/M metagenome (GOLD analysis project Ga0272445, IMG submission 194404) | Hot spring sediment microbial communities from Yellowstone National Park, WY, United States - YNP-CB-003-1 | ecosystem: Environmental > Aquatic > Thermal springs > Hot (42-90C) > Sediment... | reverse complement strand
CTGCGGGCTGGCCGCCGCCTCAGCATGGGGCCGCCGCCCGCCGAAGGCGGGCGGCGGCCCCACAAAATACCACCGACTCGCATTCAGAAACTCTTTGCATAGAATTGGTATTACATCCCCCCACTCCCTACACCCTCTCCCTCCTTCTCAAGGGGGGAGAGGGTCGGGGTAAGGGGGGATCGTACATCCATGTGCCGTGCCTCTTCGGCGCCCTCCTCGTGACCTTATACCAAATTTTCAGCAAAGGGTTTTTGAATGGGAAGGGGGACATTGGGTGCGGCGCCAGCCCCCGCAGGGGGCTGGCGCCGCCTGAAAAGAAAGCTTATCTCGGGAAATAGTATAAGTGTGACCTTCGGCGTTTTCACAATGGCGTCTGTGAGTGGCATATAATCTAATACCAATTCCGGGCAAAGGGTTTTTGAATGTAGGAGGGTAGAGTTATGTGTGGCTGCCGCTCCCCCCTCGGGCGGGCATGCCCACCTCCTCCTCACATTAAGAAGGCCTTTGACTTAAAGTGGTATAATCTACCAAGCTACAAGCTGGGAAAGAGTCTTCACCTCATGCGGGAAGTAACCTTTGCAGGGCATAGCTTAGCTATTCTCATCTAAATCACATCGCAGGTAGGCCGTGCCCGAAAGGTAATAGTCAAGTTAGAGATTGGTGCCACAGCGGGCATTTCAACAAACCTTTGGGGGTGCATGAATGGAGGATTTCCCTTTTTCAGCGTAGGCGGGGCTACTGCAAAAGGCTTATCCGCCGAATTCTTTGGCCAGTTTTTCGGCCTGTTCTATGAGTTTTTGGCGTTCGTCGTCGGGAAGGGAGGGGTTTTTAAGTTCTTCCAGGGCTTGTTCTAATATACCTTTGACGGACTTGCGGAGGTCGGGGTTTTGGAGAGCTTTTTGGATCAAATCGGCAAGATTACTCATAACAGAGCGAAGGTAAGAAATTCCTACGCATCGTAGGCTAAGGCTTGAGCTTCTGGGAGGGTTCGTTTGACCAAACCGGTAAGTACATTACCTGGCCCTAATTCGTAGAAGGAGCGGATGTTGTTGGCCCACATATTTTGGAGGGTTTGGGTCCAGCGGACGGGGGCGGTGAGCTGCTGGGTGAGGAGCTCTTGGAGGAGGGCGGGGTCGGTGGTGGGTTGAGCTGTAACATTGGGGTAGATGGGGTATTTCGGGGTTCGGAAGGGGGTGTTAGCGATGGCGGCGGCGAGTTTTTCGCGGGCGGAAGCCATGAGGGGAGAGTGAAAGGCGCCATTGACTTCTAATTTTTTGGCCAAGCGGGCGCCGGCGGCCTTAGCTTTTTGGATGAGGGCTTCTACGGCGGCTATATCGCCGGAGACGACGAGCTGGCCTGGGGAGTTGTAGTTGGCGGGCACGACGATGCCTTCCGAGACTTCTTGGCAGAGGGCTTCTACGGTTTCATTGGGCAGGCCGATGATGGCGGCCATGGCGCTGGGTTTTTCATCACAGGCGGCTTGCATGGCCTCGGCGCGCACCTGAACCAGCCGTAGCCCCTCGGCAAAGTTAAAAACCCCCGCCACAGCCAAGGCAGTAAATTCCCCCAAAGAGTGCCCAGCCACAGCCGCAGGTTCTATTTTCCGCTCCATGGCTACGGCATATCCATGTATATACAGGGCGGGCTGAGTGACTGAGGTACGTTTGAGCATCTCGGCCGGCCCCTCAAACATATATTGCCGTAGCGGTAGGCCCAGGATGGCTTCGGCCTCCTCAAAGAGCTGCCGGGCAGAGGCACTCTTTTCGTAAAGGGCTCGCCCCATGCCTACCGTCTGAGACCCCTGCCCCGGAAAAAGAAGGGCTATGCTCATGCTGGCATTACAGAGCGAACCACCGCTTCAAACGCAGCGGGCTGCGTTACCGCTAAATCCGCCAGCATTTTACGATTGAGCCTAATGCCCGATGCTTTCAAGCGCCGCATCAGCTCACTATAAGAAAGCCCTAAGGCCCGAGCTGCCGCATTGATGCGCACAATCCACAAACGACGAAATTCCCGCTTCTTCCTGCGGCGATGAATGTAAGCATAGACTAAACCTTTCTTCAGCTGGTTGTGCGCAAAGCGAAAGACATTTTTCTTTTTGCCCCAATAGCCTTTGGCTTGGCGAATGACCCGGCGACGACGGGCCCGAGACGCAGGTCTATTTCTGGCACGCATAAGCCTATTTCATGTAAGTGAGGAGCAGCTTAATCCGAGGCATATCAGCGCTCTTGACCGGGCGGTCTTTACGTAGGGCGCGCTTACGGCGCAAACTCTTGGAACTGAAATTATGGCGTCGCCCTGTGGCTTTGTGGAGGACTTTGCCCGTAGCGGTAATCTTAAACCGCTTTTGACTGCCGGAATGACCTTTCATGGGGGGCAAAGGTACTAAAATCGGAGCACGGCATTCATAGACCGCACCGCCTCGGCAGACTTATGGAGGAGGGCCTTCTCTTCGTCGTTGAGGGCCAACTGAATGATTTCTTCTACGCCATTGCGCCCCAACTTGGCGGGCACGCCAATGTAGATATCGTGCAGGTCATATTGTCCATTGAGGTACACGCTGCAAGGGAGGATGCGCTTCTGGTCCAAAAGAATAGAAGCAACCATTTGGGCTATGGCTGTACCCGGGGCATACCAGGCCGAAGTACCTAAGAGTTTGGTGATTTCCCCGCCGCCAAACTTAGTGCGCTCAATGATGGCATCTAATCTATCCTTCGGGATGAGATGCTCAACGGGTATCCCCCCCACCATGGAGTATCGGGGCAAGGGTACCATGGTATCTCCATGGCCGCCTAAGAGCATCGCTTCAATGTCCTGTACGGAGCAGCCCAGCTCCTGCGCAATAAAGTACCGATACCGAGCCGTATCCAGCACGCCTGCCATGCCAATCACCCGCTGCGAAGGGAGCTTGGAAAGCTTATATGCGTGATACGCCATGGTATCCAGCGGATTGGTAACAATGATGAAAATCGCATTTGGGGCATAAAAAACCGCTGGTTCCATGACGGCTTTGATGATTTCGGCATTGACATGGACCAGGTCGTCCCGGCTCATGCCCGGGCTTCGGGGCCGCCCTGAAGTAACTACTACAATATCCGAATCAGCAATTGCCTTGTAGTCGTTAGTGACGCCCCGGACTTTGGTGTCAAAGCCCAGGAGAGGGGAGGTTTGCGCGATATCCAGGGCTTTTCCTTCGGCCAGTCCCTCCTTAATGTCTAAGAGGACCACCTCATGGCAGAGGTTGGACCGGGCAATCACATCGGCAGCCGTGCCTCCAACATTTCCAGCTCCGATGATACTGACTTTGGTCATGGGGCAAAGGTAACGTTTTCAGAAGTAGCCCAGAGCGAAAATCACCGACTTAGACTCTCGGGGCTTTGCTTGGAGGCCTGTATAGAGGTCTGGCTGACGAAAGGGGGCTGCTTTTTACTCCATCCACAGAAGGCGGTGGATGGAGGCTTGGTTTTGGTTTAGAATACGTAGTAGGTAGAGGCCTGGGGTAGGGGGGCGTTCTATGAAGGTGGGTTGGCTGAGCTGGGTTTCCCAGAGGATTTGGCCGTTGGCGTTTAGGAGGGTGAGGGTGAGGGGGGTGGTGGTGTGGAGGTAAAAGCCGTTTGGGGTGGGGGTGAGGGCGTAGGTAGAGGCGGACGATGAGGGTTTGGAAGGCGGTAGGAGGGCGGTACTATAGTCCAAGCGAGCCAGGATAACACCGCCCCGACGGATGCCGACCGCGATCCATGAGCTGTCGGAGAAAGCCCAGGTGGAAGGGCTGGTGAAAGTACCTAATGGGATAACGTTAGCGAGGTCTCCCAGGAGGGGCCACGGGGCTGTAGGCGCTGTCCAGTCGGGCTGGTAAACGCGCAAAAAGCCCGTGAGGTTGCCCACCAAAAGAAGCGGTGCACTACCCGCCACGGGTAAGAGAGCTGGGCGAGCAAAGCCTAAGAGGGTGCTTAAGGTGTCCCGAACTTCTATCTGACCGAGGAAGTCCGTCACGAGTTGAAAGTTACCGTTTTGGTTGGTGAAGAGGGAGAGGCGGCCGTTTCGGGTGCCGACGATGAGGTCGAGGTCGCCGTCGTTGTCTATATCGTAGAGGAGGGGGGCGGCTTCGCTGCTGGTGGTGAGGAAGGATTGGCTCAGAAGCTGGAAGGAGAGGGCGTTTGGAGTGGTGGCTTCCCAGCGCCAGATGGTGCCGCTGCTATTTCCCATCAGGAGGTCTATGCGGCCGTTTTGGTCTATATCGCCGGCAGTGAAGATGGGGGCGAGGAGGCCGTTGTATTGAGGCAGGTTCAGCCAGTTGGAGTCGGCCAGGGTGAAGCCTTGGGCATTTCCGAGGAAGAGCCAAGCCTGGGGTGTGGGACCCGAGGGCTGATAGGTTTGACGACAGGAAAGGATCAGGTCGGGATAGCCATCCCCATTCAGGTCGGCGAAGGTGGGGTGGGCGCCGGTGCCGATGTCTAACATGGTATTGTGGAGCCAGCCGATGATGGGTGGCGCCCAGGCGGGGGAGTCCGCGCGGCCGACATTAGGGTAGAGCCAGACGCTATGGCGGTCGGTGCCAGCCAGGCCGTCATTATTGGTGACGAGGAGGTCAGGTTTGCCATCGCCTGTCCCATCTTCGTAGAAGGCGGCCGGGAAATCCGGCATAATAGCGGGGGCCGAAGGCGGATAAGGGGATTGGGCGGTAGCAGGGTCTATGTGCGCAATGGTGCGGGTACCTATGTTATAGCCGGCGATGAGGAAGGGGGGGCCAAAGTCTCCTACTATGAGGTCTATAAGGGTATCGCCATTGAGCTGGATGGGGAGGAGGCTTCCTCCGCTGTGCTGTGGGCGTTGAGGCCGCTGCCCCGGCCCACAATAGTAGGTAGAGAAGGAAAACTGGTTGCTCGTGTAGTCGTAGTTTTCGTATACATGGCCCCAGCAGCCGGAGGCAAGTTCTAAGATAAGGGTGTCGGGACGGCCGTAGAGTTCCATAGCTAAGTTGCGGTGCCATTCTATGAGGGTGCCTAACACTTCATAAACCAGGAGGTCGGTATCGCCATCGCCATCTATGTCCGTGATGCCTGGCAGGTCAATGTAGCCGCTATATAGGTGGGTAGTGTAGCCGTAGTAGGTGCTTTTGAGGGTGTCGTAAGCCAGCTGATAAAGGGGTGGGGAGGCGGAGGGGCTAATATTGCGCCAGACGCGAATGTTGGAGCCCGTGGGGGTAGCCGTGAAAAGGTCTTTATCGCCGTCACCATCGTAGTCACGTAGGAGCATCCAATGGTGCGGCCGAAGGAAGGGAGGGAAATAGAGGCTAAGCTCTGGGCGATACCGCCAGTGCAGCCCCTGTTTCTCAAAGACTAAAAGGCGATTATCCATGCGGTCAAAGACGACGAGCTCATCTTGGTTGTCGCCATTGAGGTCTATGGTAGAGAATTGCGGGGCATGGAGGCCGCCGCTCCAAGGATTGGAGAGCGTATCCCCCGGTTTCCATACAACCTGGGGAGAAATGAGGGTAAGCTGGGCGTAGAAAAAGTGTGAGAAAAGGAAGGGGAGCCCCAGTCTCATATGGCAAAGATAGCTTACATTTGTCAGGTATGCGATGCTGGATACTACTTATTGGGCTTAGTTTATTGGGAGGGGGGTTATATGCCCAGCAGAAGAAAAAGGGTGGCGACCCGCAAAAAGCCCTCAAAAAGGAGTGGAAAAAGAAAGCCAAGCAGTATGTAAAAAATCCGCTGGCCCTCAAGGCTCGGGAAGAGAGTTTTCAACGTCAAATCCAGAATAAAGACCAGGAGATAGAGGAGCTTACTAAGCGCAATCGGGAGCTGCAGGAGCGGATAGCGGAGTTAGAAAATCAGCTTCGGGCGAGGCAGTATAGCATAGATTCTCTTCAAAGCGAGATGGTTCGGCTGAAGGCGGCCTATGAAGCAGAGAAGAAGCAAGCGCGGTTGGATGTGATGCCGGGTTTAGTTTTTAAGGTGCAGATTGGGGCGTTTAGGCTATTTGACATGCGGAAGTATGCGCAGGATAATCCATTTTTTGAGGCGGAGGCGCTGGGGGATATTAATCGCTATACGGTGGGACGGTTTCGGGATTTGGCGCTGGCAGAAGCTTTTCAGAAGGATATCAAGCGTTTAGGTATTAAGGATGCCTGGATTGTGCCTTTTAAGGATGGGGTTCGGATCACGATGCGGGAGGCGAAGGAGCTTTTGAAGGCGCAGGGGGGGTTACCTGGGGCTAAGTGAGGAGGCAGAGGGTGTGGGGGATGTGGCTGGTGTGGATGCAGGTTCAGATATTTGCGGTGGGGGATGCGGGGGCTCTGACGGAGCGGCAGGTTCGGTTGTACGAGGTGCACTGGCAGGAGCGGGCTACGTCCCAGGATATTCTAATCTGGCTGGGCGATAACCTTTATCCGGCGGGCTATACCGGCAGCCAACGCAGTCGGCGGCGCTGGGAGCGGATCGTTCGGCTCTCCCGCAGCTTTCCCGGGCGCGTCTACATTATCCCCGGCAATCATGATTGGAAGGCCGGTTTGAATGGACTGCTGCAGAGTGAGCGGGATTTGCCGTATTGGCCCTCGCCGGGTAGCATGGGCCCTGCTTGGATGCAGGCAGGGCCTTACCTTCTTATCTTTTTGGACTCGGAGTTATACATTCGGGCGGGCGGCCGGGGATTTGCCTGGGCGCGGTTGGACTCTTTGCTGGCCAATGTAGCCGATACCCTCTTGCCCGTGGTGATTCTCCATCATCCGCCGCTGACAGCGGGTTTGCATGGAGGGCACTTTCCGCTGGGCGCCCACCTGTTTCCCTTGCGAACCCTCAGTCGGTACCTGTATGTACCCCTCCCGGGCCTGGGCACTGTCTTTATCTGGCTCAGAAAAGCAGTCCGTCATCCGACTGATCAGGCTTATCCTGCTTATCGGGCCTTAGCCGATAGCTTACGTCATCGCGCTATTCGCAGTCACCGCCCTCTCGTGTTTCTCTCAGGGCATGATCATAATCTGCAGGTGCATCGGCACGGGCAAGGAACCTTTATTGTGAGTGGGAGTGGGTGTAAGACCGAGCCCGTGGCCCGGCGGCGGGCCCTCTGGGCCAAAGCACAAGTAGGATACTGGATCGGACAAAAAGACCAGTGGGAAGCCTACGCCTTATCCCCACAGCCCAAACCTCTATACCGTCATACCCTTTCCCCATAAAGGGGTGTGAGGGCATCGGGCGCTGGGGATGGCTGGCTGGGAAGTCAGGGAGGTAGGTATGGCTTAGGGCCTGAAGCCCCATGGGGCTATTGGACTTTTCGTTGTAACTTTGGGAGACATGAGTAACTGCTTCCAAACCTGGAGGTTCCAGTGTACTCACCTTTTAGAGAGGGGGCATCTTAGAGGGGACAGCCTAAGAGATTTGGAGGTTTGGAATTTTGCCGTAACTTTGTCTAAAAGGAGGCAGCTATGAATACCGTAAGAAACCTATTCGTCCTGACAGGGCTTGCTACGGCGCTTTGGGCTCAGCCAAACTTATTCTTCAATCAGGGAGCACTGGTGCATGTCCAGGCAAATGCCCTCGTCTACGTCCAGGGCGGCTATGTAAACAACGACAATGGGCCTAACCAGGGTGTTACGAACAACTACGGCACCATCCAGCTCGTCAATAACGCCGGCGGCTGGCGCGGCAATCTCACCAATGGTACGGGGGCCGAGTTCAACACCTACCCAGGCTCGTGGGTGTATTTACAAGGGGACTTTACCAATGATGGTTATTACCGAGCGGGAACCGGGGCCTACGGCGGTACCATTGAGTTCAACGGCACCGATATCCAGACCTACCAGAATACAGCCAATGTTCAGGAGTGGACCTTAGAAAATGTGCGCATCAACAATACGGGGCCCCTAAACCTTCGGCATGTGCGTATTCCGAGTACGACTACGCAAGACATGCATATCCGAAATAGCCTGCACTTTGAAAGCGGCCGTATCCACACCGAAGGAAATACCGAAGTGCGGATGATAAACACCTCTCCGACGGCTATCACCCGCCAGCTCGGTGCACCTGCGATACCAATTCCACTTCTCTTTGCTACCCTGGTCAACCCGCAAAACATAGACCAATACATTTATGGTACCCTTCGCTGGAATGTGGCGGCTAATCAGACCTATCCCTTCATCGTAGGGGGCGATCCAGGGGTAGATGCTACTCCCGATCGGGGCATCCAGCGAATAGATGTGCAGATTGCGGCAGGGGGGGGTGGGCATTATGTGCGGGTGCGGTTTGACCCCACGGTGCAGGCACCCTTTACAAACCCTACTTACTGCCGGCCAGGTGACCCGACCCCAAGCTATACCTACACCCCTCTCAACAATGGGCGGTGGGAGGTTATGCCTTTTAACGGTATAAGCTCAGCAACTCCCAGTACGCATACCGACTTAGCAGGAGTCACTATGCACAATCGCGTCGTGACAAATGCAACATCCGACGGCTCGTGTCCACCGGCGGGGGATCCAGGTGATCCCTATTGGGGTAACTACCCCACCGACAAATGCTATGTAGGATATAATCAAAGTGCAACGGGTCAGCTCACTCCACCTAATAACTGCGAAGGCAGTAACACTGGCTTCCAGGTGACTCGTACGGGCTTCGGCCAGTACAATCTAAATGGCACTTACTACTATGCTACGGTCTGGACGGCAAACCATCCTCTCCCCTCGGATGAACTCCGTCTGAGTGCTGCGCCGGCGGGGCAGGCCATCCGCCTCACCTGGAATATCACCCAGCCCGAAGCCGAATACATCTTAGGCTATGAGCTCTACCGCAAGACTGAAAATGGCACTTTCACTCGTATCGCCCAGATAGATAAGCAAGGTCGCATGCAGTACACGCACGACGATGCCTATGTCGCACCCAATACCCCCTACTTCTATCAGGTCGGGCAGCATGATATCTTTGGCAATGTGCGCTACTCCAATATTGTGGAGGCCATGCTCCCTTCCAGAGGGGATGCTTTCTCGGCTCAGCTCCAGCCTAATCCCATCACTTCGGAAGGAAGCCTAATAGTCAATATCCCCTCCGAAGGTATGGTGGCTTTCACCCTCTATGATGCCGCAGGCAAACTGGTAGCCCAGCACAGCTGGACGCTCGCCGCTGGTACCCACCAGCTTGACCTCACTCCTATCCTCGCCCAAGTTGCCGCCGGCAACTACAATGCCCATGTAACCTTTGGCAGCGAAGTGAAAACGCTCCGCCTCATCAAGCTGGACCACACCCGCTAAACCCGACTCTCCTTACCTTTCGGGGCGGCAGGGGCTTTTCCCCTGCCGCCCCTCGCTTTTAGCTTGGCTCCACCTCCATCAGCGTAGAATGCCCACCTCCTGCCCTTACCAGTCAAACAGAAACCAGCCTATAAGGGGCCATCCCCTGAGGCCTTGCATCCCCACATGCCCTAACTTTTCGCATCTTTGCATGGATGGCACAGGCAGTAGACATCTACAATGGCATGATTTTGCGATTGGAGGGGGAGTTGTATGAGGTGATTGAGTTTCAGCACGTCAAGCCCGGAAAAGGCAACCCCTATGTATACACAAAGCTGAAAAATGTTATCACGGATCGGGTCTTTGAGCGGAATTTTCCTTCTAATATGCGTATAGAGCCTGTGCGGGTGGAGCGTCGGCCGTGCCAGTACCTCTATCGGGAGGGGGATGTGTATTACTTCATGGAGACGGAGACCTATGAGCAGTTTCCTGTTCCGGCGGGGCAGATTCGGGGGGTGGAGTTCCTCACCGAAAATCAGGTTTGTGAGGCCCTGTGGGATGCGGATTCAGAGACGCTTTTATTTGTGGAGCTGCCGCAGTTTGTGGTGCTGGAGGTGATAGAGGCGGAAAAGGCCATCAAAGGCGATAGCGTAACGAACATCATGAAGAATGCGGTGGTAGCGTCTGGGGCGCGCATCAAGGTGCCGCTCTTTGTGGAAGCAGGGGAAAAAGTCAAGATTGACACTCGTAAGAGGGAATATGTAGAGCGTGTCAAAGGCTAAGGATTATGCAGATGAAGGATATACTGGATTTACTCCGTTTTCTTGGCAAGAGTGACTTTACAGAAGTTACGATTGAAGGTCCGGAGTGGAAGCTGACGGTGCGACGGGGTGGTGGAGCGCCTGTGGTCGTTTCGGCGCCGACGATGGCGCCGGCAGCTCCCGTGCCTATGCCCGTAAACGTACCTGTAGGTGTAGGGACTCCTACAGCGGCTCCTTCGCCAGAGCCCACCCCCGCACCTCCCCAAGAGCCTCCTAAGAAAAACACGGTCTACATCCGCTCGCCCATGGTGGGCACCTTTTATCGGGCTCCTGCACCAGATAAGCCCCCCTATGTACAAGTGGGAGACATCATCCAGAAAGGCCAAGTCGTGTGTATCATTGAGGCTATGAAGCTCTTCAACGAAATTCAATCGGAGGTGAGCGGAAAGATCGTGCGTATTCTGGTAGAAAACGCACAGCCTGTGGAGTACGACCAGCCCCTCTTTGAGGTAGAACCTATAGATTAGAGCAATGTTCAAGAAGATTCTGATTGCGAACCGCGGCGAAATTGCGCTGCGGATTATTCGCACCTGCAAGGAGATGGGGATATCCACGGTGGCGGTGTATTCTACGGCGGATCGGGAGAGTCTGCATGTGCGGTTTGCGGATGAGGCGGTGTGTATTGGCCCTCCCCCCAGCAAGGACAGCTACCTCAATATTCCCGCTCTGATGTCAGCGGTGGAGGTTACTGCCGCAGAAGCTGTACATCCAGGGTATGGGTTTCTATCGGAGAATGAGAAGTTTGCGCGCATTTGCGCGGATTATGGAGTTAAGTTTATTGGTCCTTCACCGGAGGCGATAGCGGCCATGGGGGATAAAGCCACGGCTAAGGCCACTGCCCGAAAAGCCGGGGTTCCGGTGGTGCCGGGCTCTGAGGGGGTACTTGCCAGCCTCTCCGAAGCCCAGAAAGTGGCAAAGGAGATAGGCTATCCCGTCCTCCTCAAGGCCACCGCCGGCGGCGGCGGAAAAGGCATGCGCATCGTATGGAAACCCGAAGACTTAGAAGATGCCTGGAATATCGCCCGCGCTGAAGCCCAAGCCGCCTTCGGTAACGACGGCCTCTACATGGAAAAGTACATCCAAAATCCCCGCCATATTGAAGTGCAGATCGTGGGGGACCAGTACGGCAATGTCTCCCACCTTTCAGAGCGGGATTGTACTATACAACGGCGCCACCAAAAGCTCATTGAGGAGGCTCCCAGCCCCATCATCACCCCCGAACTGCGCGAAAAACTCGGCGAAGCCGCCGTCAAACTCGCCAAAGCCATCCAATACGAAAGCGCCGGCACGGTAGAATTCATCTTTGACCAGGATACGGGCGAATTCTACTTCATGGAAATGAACACCCGCATCCAGGTCGAGCACCCCGTGACCGAAGAAATCTTCTTCTTTGACCTTATCAAGGAGCAGATCAAGGTAGCGGCCGGTGTGCCCGTTTCGGGCCGGCATTACTTCCCAAGCAACCGCTGGGCCATGGAAGTGCGCATCAACGCCGAAGACCCCTACAACAATTTCCGTCCCACCCCAGGTAAGATTGAACACTTTCACAAGCCCGGCGGCCACGGCGTGCGGGTAGATACCCACGTGTATGCGGGTTATCGCATCCCCCCCTACTACGACTCCATGATCGCCAAGCTCATCGTGGCGGACTTCTCCCGAGAAGAGGTGATTGATAAAATGCTACGGGCCTTGGATGAGTTCATCATTGAAGGCCCGGGCCTCCAAACGACCATCCCCCTCCTCAAGCAGATCCTCCGCACCGAAGCTTTCCGAAAGGGTACCTATAATACTCGCTTTCTGGAAAACTTTCAGCTCCGCTAAGCTACTCGCTGCCCAGGTCCTCGCAGTGCCAGAGGACGGAACGGCGCACGAGAAGGGGCATGCCTTTTTGCTCTTCTTGGGCGGCCTTCCAAGCTTTTTCTACGAGACGGGCTTTGAGCTCGGCCTGCTTCTCCGCTCGGGCCTTATCTCTTTCCCGATCAAATAGTCGCCGCCCTCCCACAAAGGTCATCCGCACTTGGCTGTACACGCTCAGCGGCGTGGGTTTATCCCATAATACCACATCGGCTACATAGCCGGGCTTGACATAGCCCCGATTGTGAGCAAGGCCGAGGGCTTGAGCGGGATAGACCGTTACCGTGCGCCAGGCCTCCATGCTATCTATGCCCAGCTCACGACCGCCATAACGTAGGATTTTAGCCGCTTCTTGGTTGAGGCGCCGGCCCATTTCGGCATCGTCGGAGTTGATACAGACTTTGACGCCTTTACTGAGGAGAATGGCCGCATTATGGGGGATGGCCTCCATAACCTCCATCTTGTAGGCCCACCAGTCCGAAAAGGTTGAAGCAAAGGCACCGTGCGCTTTGAGTTCAGGTGCCACCTTATAGCCCTCCAGAACATGCGTAAAAGTACGTACGCGAAACCCCAGACTCTCTGCCAAGCGCATGAGCATGAGGATTTCGGACTGTACATAAGAGTGGCAGGTGATAAAGCGCTTGCCTTCCAGGATTTCGGCCAGGGCTTCTAGGCGCAGGTCTCGGCGAGGAGCTATGGGCTTAGGGCCTTTGCGGTGGATGGATAGAGCTTTTTGGTAGGCATCCCAAGCCGCTTGATAACGTTTCGCCTGTTCAAAGGCATCCTCTATAATTTCCTTTACGCCCATGCGGGTCTGGGGATAGCGAATGGTATAGGCTTCGCCCCAGTTAGACTGCTTGACATTTTCACCCAGAGCGAACTTATTGAAGGGGGGAGCTTCGGGAATAACGAACGAGTCGGCTGGCCAACCCCACCGCAGGTTTACGCAGGCGGACTGACCGCCGATTGGATTAGCAGAGCCATGGAGAAGCTGGACCGTAGTAACGCCGCCTGCTAACTGCCGAAAGATATTCACATCGGTTGGCTCTATGACATCTCGGATGCGCACTTCGGCCGTAATAGCTTCGGTAGCCTCATTGACGCCGCCGCTAATGGCAATGTGCGAGTGTTCATCTATGATGCCAGCGGTAAGGGCGCCCCCTTCTGCTTCAATGACAGCGGCTCCGGGCGGTGCTATTAGCCCCTTGCCCACCGCCCGAATGATGCCACCGGATATCAGCACATCGGTCTCAGGAAGCACACTATCTCCCGTCCATACCGTAGCCTGCCGAAAAAGCACCGTCTCTATGGGGGGAAGGCTATCATAGCCCCAAAAGCCACTGGGATAAGTCCGACGGCTCAGGAGGCTATCTTCTGACAAGGGGGGCGGGGCCTTTTTCTCGGGTGGGGCTTGGGCCTCCGCTACCCGCACCAGCGAAAAACCCTGACTCTCCCCCCGCAAAGGCACAAGCGTCAGTATCGCCGAGTCAGGACGCACCAAGTGCAGCCGAAAACTGCCTTGGGCCACCTTTTCTGGAAAGCGCCCCTCGTACCAGCCAAAAGCCGTCTGATAAGAAACTTTCACCGCTATTGTATCGGTATCCCGCAAAAGCTTGGCTTCAAAAGGCGGATATTCTCCTGAAAAAGACCATTTCCAGGCTGCCAGCGGCTGCCCAGAAGGCGCTTGGATAATATAGGTCCCCGCCGGTATGAGAGAGGGCACAGGCTGTATCTCGTACCTTTCGCCGGCCACCCAAGTCTCTAATAGTCGGGCGCTCTCCGTATGGAAGGTGTCCGAAAAGACTAAGAAGTTGGCGTAGGCGTGAGGGGCGAGGGAACCTAAGTCTTTGAGGCCCAGCCAGTCTGCATTGGCACGGGTCAAAAGATAGAGCAGGGTATCTGGCGAGACGCCTGCTCGTATGAGGGTGCGCAGGTGCTTCCAGAAGGTTTCTGGGTCGGGAGCGCCATGGCTGGTGGGGAGGACCTTATAGCCTGCCCGAAGCATCCATTTGAGGCGGAAGGGGGCGGTTTCCCACCGTTTGAGGGCTTGAAGGGGTAGGTCGGCGTAAAAGGTTGGACTATGGGCTGGCGGCAAGGTCGGAAGGGTTACCGGGAGGAGGTAAAAACCCTCTTTGGGCAAGAAAGGTATCCATTCCCATTCATAGCCTGTGGCTCGGAGGGCCCAACGTAGGGGGCCTCCTTGCTGCCATTCCCGCATAAGGTTCGCTACCCGAAAAGCATCCTCCGGCGCTTCAGCTACCCAGCACCAGCGCAAAGTATCTTTCCACAGCTCCATCAGCCGCTCCAAAGCCACATTGTAGCTTGCCTCCGGCGGACGTTGCCGATACCACAGATAATCGTACAATACTTGTCGGCTCAGGGCTATAGCCCCCATGAGCGAACTGGGATAGTCCTGTGGCAGGTTGCCTTTCTCAAAGCCGCCATGGAGCACGGGAGGCCCCATGAGCTGTTTTTGGTCTTCTCGGCCTTGGTCTAAAAGCAAAAAGGTGGCGCCAGTTCCTCTGAGGATGCCCAGAGTTGGGGCCGTATGCACTGCCGCAAAGCCCATTTTCCGGAAGGCTGCAGCACGTTCCGCATCATAGCGGAAAGCCGTATCGGCCGCATAGTCCAGCCAAACTGCATCGTTGGGATAGGTGAGCGGAGGTCGCGTAGGCTCGTACTGGGGGCGGCCGCGGCTGCCTTCGCTCTTCTGCACAAGGCCCCAGCTCGCCCAAGGCTCCACAAAAGCCGGATACACCCACGCCCGACGAGGATACCTCCGCACCGCATATCCCGCAGGAATCCGCACCCGTGTACTTTCTCCAATCGCTACAATCCGACCTTGCCGAACGAGAATCGTAGCAGGACTTATGACCTTCCCAGGCGAAAGCCAAACCGACACGCCCGTCAGCGCCAGCTGGTCACACCGCGCCTCATAAAGCCCTTGCCCACGATACCATGACATCTTCTGCCCCCACAATAATCCTCCTGTTAGGAGGACCACCTGCAGTTTTAGGGCTCGCACCTGGCAAAGATGCACCAAAAGGATAGAGCATCAGCCTCTCCAACCGTGAGCCCCCGCCGCCTATGCTCAACTAAGCCGGCGAAAGAGGGGAATAGACACTTGGGCATAGCTTGAGATGGCCCTTCCCACGATACCCGGCCAAGTCAGCGAAAGAGCATAACGTACCCTTTGGACATAGCTCCGGATTACTTTTCCTGCCTATGTGGCTTTCGGGGAGCTTGGACTAAGCTCACCTCCATTAGCGGGACTGTCTTTGCGTTCCTAATACCATTTCCTGTGAGAGGTATTTTTACCCCACCCAAAGCTAAGTAGGCACGGCACGGTCATTGAAGATAGCTTGAAAGCATTCAGCAGAAGTGTTTTATCAGCTTTACAAGCAGGAGGCAGAGGCTCGGATAGCCAACAGATGGCAGGCGCTTTAGATGTTACGGGTGATGGGAGCGATTGAAGCGGGTGAAAGAGGGGGGGCAACCGTAAGCCGATTCAGCAGGTGCTCAGGGCGTGGTGTGGGACCATGCGGCTTTTCACAAGGGGAAGGCGCTGGCAGAGGTGGGGCTGCCCTACTCTTCTAAATCCTGCGGGGCGGGTATTTGGGGCGGTTCGGCGGTGGGTAGAAAGGCGACAGTATGGGGACGTAAAGGCCAAGAAGGCGGGAGCGGAGGGGGTGCTGCGAGGGTTGGAAGCCGAGAGGAAGCTCTCATCGCTGGTAGGGTGGAAATATATTCGTCAAGCTTTGAATACCCTGCCTTGATGAATAAGAAGCTCGGTCTCTATAAATGGTATCTGAGAGAGCCTCTTCTTTCCTAAGGGCATGGGAGTGGGTTCTGCTCCCCCTTGACAAGATGTGCTTTTTTTTTTTTTACCTTTGTCCTAAACAAGGAGGGACGTATGAAGACCTGGCAAACCCTACTTATTGGATTTTTGGCTTTGCTGACTACGCATTTGAGGGCGCAAAATGTTGGGATTGGGACGGCAGCTCCTGATCCTTCGGCGAGGTTGCACGTTGAAGATAACCAGCGAGGGATTTTGATTCCCAGGCTCACAACGGCACAGCGTAATGGGATTGTAGGGCCAGCCCGAGGACTCATTATCTACAACATAGATTGCGATGTAATTGAGTACTATGATGGAACCCGCTGGCGTTCTACGGAGATGGAGCAGAATAAGCAGGTTTTCTACTTTCAAGGAAGGACTGTGCAGCGTGTGAGGGTACCCTGTGGGGTTTCTCAGGCGAGAATAAAAGTCTGGGGAGCTGGTGGGGGAGGGGGTGGCTACGATGGGTGTGGCGGTAGTTTTACAGGGGGTAATGGCGGGGGAGGTGCGTTTGCGACAGCCTTAGTGAATGTAAC
>Ga0272445_1001729_pt1 | contig 16285 bp, 15 predicted proteins | sample YNPCB0031_FD_194404 | JGI IMG/M metagenome (GOLD analysis project Ga0272445, IMG submission 194404) | Hot spring sediment microbial communities from Yellowstone National Park, WY, United States - YNP-CB-003-1 | ecosystem: Environmental > Aquatic > Thermal springs > Hot (42-90C) > Sediment... | reverse complement strand
ATAGCTGCCGGGGGCCCGCTGTGCTCACCGTATATGGCGATGCCCACGGGAAAAATCCTTATGTAGCTTTCTGGGATTCTACAGCTGCGGTGGGCGAAACTTATGAGGGTGGGCGTTATGTGCCTCTCTTTGTACGAGGAGATTCTGCCATCATAGATTTCAATCGGGCCTATTTTCCGTATTGCGCCTACAATCCTGATTACATTTGCTTGCCTTATCCGCCGAGTAATCGGTTTTGTGGGTATATTCGGGCGGGGGAGCGGTATGGAGCTTCGGCGGCCCACCCTTGAGAAAAAGCCTGTATTGGCCCTCTCCGGGCGTTCTAATGTAGGGAAGTCGTCCCTGCTCAATCGGCTTTTAGGGAAGAGGGTTGCTCGAGTAAGTCAGAAACCCGGATGTACTCAGCAGGTGTACCTTTACCCGGCGCAGGAAGGCTGGGTCTGGGCGGATTTACCAGGGTATGGGTACGCGCAGGTAGCTCAAGCCACGCGCCGAGCCTGGCAGGAAGAAGTTCGGCAGTTTTTGCGGCGGGAAAGGCCTCTCACCTGCGTCATCATTGATAGTCGCCTTCCCCCTCAGCAGCAGGACCAAGCCTGGGTTAGCTGGCTATTCAGAGAGGAGATTCCGGTGGTCATTCTGGCTAACAAGGTAGATGCGCTTTCCCAGAGCGCGCTATGGCGTCAGAAGAAACTGTTACCGCAGGCTTTTCCCGAGCCGCTTTACTGGGGTTGGGTTTCGGCAAAGACGGGCGAAGGGGTTTCAGCCTTTCTGGACTGGCTGAAAGGGTACTTTGCCGCTGCGCGCTAAGGGCGTGCGCTTCTTTCTTACCTTCGCCTCATGAGTAGATTCCCTGCGCAAGACTCTACTCGGAAGCTCACTTATAATCGCACGAAGATTCTGGCCACGGTAGGGCCAGCTTGTGAGAATCCCGTAGTGCTGCAGGAGCTGATTTTAGCTGGGGTGGATGTCTTTCGGCTCAACCTCTCTCACGGAGACTGGGAGAAGCACCGCTACTTCATTCGGGAGATACGGCGGCTCAATCTTTCCTTAGGATCGCGCGTGGCAATTTTGGCGGACTTACAGGGACCGAAGATGCGGGTAGGCAAGATGGCGAGGGAGCTGCCTGTGCGCCCGGGGGACCGAGTGATTTTTAGCACCCGAGTACAGGAGCTGAGTCCCCCGTATGTGCCCGTAGAATATGAGACCTTAGCCAAAGATGTGCGAGTGGGGGATATGGTGCTGGTGGAGGATGGGCGGGTTCAGCTGCGGGTTTTACGTACCGATGGCGTAGGGGAAGTGGAGCTGGAAGTCGTGGCGGGGGATCGCATTGCCAGCCGTAAAGGCATCAACCTGCCGGGACGACCGATCTCCCTTCCTACCCTTTCGGAGAAAGACTGGGCCGACCTGCATGAGAGCGTCAAGGAGGCCGTGGACTGGGTAGCCCTTTCCTTCGTGCGAAAAGTAGAAGATATTCTGGAGGTGAAGGCTTTTTTGCGGCGATTTGGAGCCTCTATTCGGGTGATGGCTAAGATTGAACGGCCCGAAGCCTTAGAAAATATTGAGGCTATTGTAGCGGCCAGTGACGGAGTGATGATAGCTCGGGGGGATTTAGGCGTAGAGATACCGATAGAAGAAGTACCTTTTTGGCAAAAGAAAATCATAGAAACCTGCGCGCGCATAGGTAAGCCCGCCGTAGTCGCTACGCAAATGTTGGAAAGTATGATTCAGAATCCGACGCCCACGCGAGCAGAAGTGGGCGATGTCGCCAATGCCGTCTTGGATGGGGCAGACGCGGTCATGCTCAGTGGGGAAACGAGTGTAGGGGCTTTTCCCGTGAAAGCGGTGGAATACATGCAGCGCATCTTGAGGCAGGCGGAGCAGGACCCGCGCATTTACGAACGCAAAGGGCGTCCCCACCCTGACTCTCCCACCTTTGAGTCCGATGCGGTGTGCTGGACAGCCTGTGCCTTAGCTTCGGCTCTGCCAGCCAAGGCTCTGGTAGGACTGACTTATTCCGGATACACTGCCTACCAACTAGCCCGATGGCGCCCCTCCACCGATATATTTATTTTCACGCCCAATCCTCGGATCCTCAACAGCCTCAGCCTTTTATGGGGGGTGCGCACTTTTTACTATCGCCACCACGAGGGTACTTATGAGACGATTCAGGATGTGCTCCGAATCCTCAAAGACTTAGGCTATTTGGTGAAAGGCGATCGGGTGGTTTTTGCGGTGTCTATGCCTTTACGGGCACGCCGCCGCACGAATACCCTACACATCACGACCGTAGATTAGAAATCCCTCTTCGGATAACGGCTTATTAGTATGCGCTGGCTTTTGAGGCTTGTAGAAGTGGGGGGTATGGTCATCGGGATGGGGATTCTTTTGCGGCATCCAGCGCGTACGGACGGTCTGCAATGGGCCGTTTCGGACTCTTGTGGGTATATCCTGGTGGATAAGCTGCCTTTTTCGGCGGATAGACCTTTTGAGAGGGGGGATCGGCTGTTGCGAATTGACTACATGCCGGCCTGCAGCTTAGGAATGCCCCCCCGCCAAGCGGAGACCACGCTTTTCTTATATGAGGTTCTGCGGGGGGAGGAGAAATACCTTCTTTTTGCGGAGTTTTGGCCGTATCCGGCGCTGGGGTGGTTTCGGGGGCGATTGGGATTAGGAGTGGGAGTGGGGCTTCTGCTGATCTTCTTTGCTGGGGGGTTCCTCCTGGGTCAGGCCATAAGGAAGCTGCGCCGGTATGTGGAGACGGGGACTCGTTTCTGGATGGCCTTAGGGTGGTTTCTGGGGGTTTGTGGGCTGCTGGGGGGATGGATTTATGGGAGTTATTATCGGCAGGTGAATGGGTGGATGTGGGCTCTGGTAGGGGCTTTGGCGTTGGGCTGGGGTTTTTGGCGGGTGGAGGTGGGGTTAGGGGCGGCTCTTTTGGCGGGTGGTTTAGCTTGGGGGTGGCCCTCTTATGCGGGTTGGGTTGTGGGAGCTGTACTTGGAGGAATGGGCTTTTGGCTAAAAGGCGTCTGGAAGGGAGCCTATTGGCCAGTGTGGCTTCTATGGACCTACACGTATGAGCCGGGATGGCTCCTCGGGCTGGTAGGGATCATAGCGGGGAACCAGTTCTATCCTTTTCTACGGAATGTGTACAAAGTTCTCACGCTCAGGGAGCGGTTTTTTTATCTTTGGGGTTTTATGCTGGGCGGGGTGGTGGCGGTAGGGATAGCGAATCCCATGGGGGAGCTGAAGGGTTTGCGATTATTGGGGGGAGGTTTGGGGGGTGGGGTTGTGGGGTGGCTGAGTGTAGAGGGCTTACATCGTCTATATCAGCGGCGGCGCCGGGCTCAACGGCGCCATCTTTTGGAGCGGGATATACCCCTTTTGTGGGAAGTAGCGGATGTAGGGAGCTTAGAGCGGCGGGTCCAGGAGCTTCTGAAGGCATACTGGGATGTGGAATGGGCGCAAATAGGGCAGGCTTTGGGGCCGCAGCGGCTCTGGCTCAAACGCCAAGGAGAAGCCCCCCCACTCCCAGAGTGGAATAAGGAAAACATAGAGGCCGCCATTCCGTTGGGGGAGCCTTACTGGCTCCTGATTGGACGGGTGCGCTCCCCCCTCACATTGGAAGATATCACCTGGCTGGAACGTTTTGGACGATATGTAGGAATCAGCCGGCGCCACTTAGCGCTCTATGAAGCCGCGCATGAAGCCCGACTTCAGGCTTTACGGCACCAGCTTAGCCCGCATTTTCTCTTCAATGCCCTCCATACGCTTCAGGGGCTTCTCTATGAGGATACGGCCTTAGCCGAAAAGCTCCTCTCTCGGCTGGGGCAGCTTTTGCGGCGCAGCTTAGAGCTCGCCAAACACCTCCTTATACCCCTCACAGAGGAGCTGGCCTTAGTTCATGACTACTTAGAAATAGAAAAACAGCGGTATGGTCAGCGACTGGTTATCCGATGGGAGGTACCGACCCCTCCGCCAGAAGCGCTCATACCCCCCTTTACCATACAAACCCTCATAGAGAATGCCATCAAGCACGCCGTCGCTAAACAGATGCACCCCACAACCCTTCACCTTCAGGTTAGCTGCAAGGGCGAAACCCTTCAAGTCCTCGTGGCAGACGACGGCCCAGGATTTAGGACAGCAAACCCCTCTCCTGGAATAGGCCTGACCAACCTACGGACCAGGTTAGAGCATATCTACGGGGCTAAAGCCCAACTATCTATTACGCAGGGCGAAAGAAGGGGGGTTCAGGTGCTCGTTACTCTTCCTCTCTTTCCTCCAGATCACGGGAGGACCCTACCCGATCGTAATCAAAATCGGGGAGCAGCTCCGTCTTTACATGATTGATGACCTGGTCTAAGGCCCTCTGAAACTTCGTAAAGTCCTCCTTGTACAAAAAAATCTTTTGTTTCTGGCTGATTTCCCCAGAAAAGTCCCGCTTCGTCTCCGTAATCGTGATGTAATAATCCCGACCGCGCGTACTGCGAACATCAAAGATATAGGTTCGCTTCCCCGCTCGTACTTTCACCGAGTACACCTCACGCGATTCCATATTTGGCCCAAGGTTATCGGCAGCAAAGGTAAGGTTTTTTAAGGAGATCGGATGTGGGGTTCCTAACTTATCTTTGGCGGCATGTGGCGGAGCCTGCTGCTTGTAGGAGGTGCAAGTCTTTTTGGTCAGCTTCTAAACCGTTCAGGGAAAGACAGCACTATCTTTATCTCGGGTCAGGTGTTTCTTCCGAATTATCCGATTGCGGCATGTACGAGTCCTTGGGGGGTGGCGGTGGCGGATTTTTCAGGCGACCAATGGGAGGATATAGTCGTGGCGTGCCGGGGAGAGGCGCAAGTGATTTTGTACGTCAATGATCAAAAGGCGGAATTTCCTCGGCAGCGGAAGTTTCCCACGCTTAAGGACCCTTGGCGGCCCCTTGCCCTGGACCTCAATGACGATGGTGCCATGGATGTAGTGCTTTGTTCCTATTCTGAGGCGAAGGTAGGCTGGCACCACAACGATAAGCGCGGAAATCTGCCTCTTACGGGCTCCCTCAGCGTAGGAAAAGGCCCTCATCACCTCATAACTGGAGATTGGAACGGGGACGGACGAACCGATGTAGGCGTGGTCTGCTACGATGCCGGCAATCTCCATTTGCTCACTACTACGGCCTCAGGAGGCCTTAGCCCTTATAAAGTGCTGGCTGCCCCTATCCAACCCCGTACGGCTGCCGTTGGCGACCTGGATCGCGATGGCAAGCCCGATATCGTCATCGCCGGCGAGGAGCCCTCCCTCCTTATTTACTATGCTAAAAACGGCTATACAGGCGACCCTCAGCGAATCTCTGTCAGCCCCTCCATATGGGCCATAGACATAGGCGACATAGATAAAGATAAACGTCCCGACATCGTAGCGGCTACGTATACCGGAAGCCTGCTTATTACCGTGCGAAATGCCGGCTACGGCCGATGGGATGAACCTCGCACCCAACCCTCCGGAAACTACAACTTCGCCCTTTACTTAGGCGACTTTGATAAGGATGGAGATTTAGACGCGGTTACCGTGTCCGCCCGAGACCATGTCATCAATGTGCATCTGAATGACGGCAAAGGGAACTTTTCGGACCGACATCGCATTGGGACAGGGAATTGGCCTATTTCGCTCACGCTGGCCGATGTAAATGGCGACGAGAGTGTAGATTTTATTACGACCAGCCTAAACGACAATAGCATCAATATTCATCGCAATGTGCCGGTCAATCCGCCTAAGCCCATTTTGATTGTGATTCAGGGGCGTCTCATAGATGGGGATACGGGGGAAGAGGTGGAAGGGAATGTTACGTTGATAGACACCACAGCCATGGAGCGGGCTGGCAGTGCGGATGAAGCCATTCAGGGACAGCGATACACGCCGGGAAGGCCTTTTCGGTTTCAACTAACCGGGGGGCGCCATAACATCCTCCTCCGAGGGCAGGCCCCCGGCTATCCGCCAGCCGAAGTCCGCATCCCAATCCCCCCTCTTAAACAAATCCCCGACTCCATCCTCCAAAATGGCATCCATCGCGACCTCGTCCTCCGAAAAGTCCAGCGCCTCAAAGTCTATGGCTATGTCACCGACGCTGCGAAAAAAACACCCTTAGCCCAAGCCTCTGTTACGCTGCTTTCCCAAGAGGGTGTCCTCCTGAAGGAGGTTACGACCAATGAAAAGGGCTATTATGAAGTGGAGATACCCCTTGGCCTCAATCATCGGATTCAAGCTGCGTATACCGGGTATGAGCCCGCCTGGCAAGTTTTCTCTCTGACGCGGGATCATTATCCGCAGGGATTGCGTATAGACCTTGCCTTGACAGCTTCTGTAAGTCGCACCTGCATAGAGGGTTTAGTTCAAAATCAGGTTACGCGTCAGCCCGTAGCCAAGGCTACTCTGATGCTCATTCACGCAGAGACGGGCACGCGCCGCCCCCTTACCACCTCCCCCAACGGCGCTTATAAAGGCTGCTTACCCCCAGGAAAGTACTACATAGAAATCATCCACAAAGGCTTTTTCCCCTACAAAGACTCTGTTGTTATTCCTGAAGCTGGCCTCAAACAAAATTTCTTCCTCGCCCCCGTAGAAGCCGAGAAAGCTATCGTCCTGCGCAATATCTACTTTGACTATGACAAAGCAACGTTGCGGCCAGAATCCATTGAAGAGTTAGAGCGGGTAGTTCGCTTCTTGCAGGAAAATCCTACGTTGAGAGTGGAAATCTCTGGTCATACTGATAGTGATGGCTCAGAGATGTATAACCTTCGTCTTTCGCAGGCTCGGGCCCAAGCCGTGGTAGATTATTTAGTGTCTCGGGGAATCAGTCCCAGTCGGCTCGTAGCTAAGGGATACGGGGAAAGTCGCCCTGTCGCCCCCAACGACACCCCCGAAAACAAACAGAAAAATCGGCGCACCGAGCTCAAAATTTTAGGCCTATAAAGTGCAGCTTTCCTTAGTCATCCCTGCCTATAATGAAGCAGAGTCCCTGCCTGAGCTTCTATCGTGGATATATCGGGTGTGTGAGCCTTTGTACGAGAGCTATGAGGTAATTGTAGTTGACGATGGTAGTACCGATAATACCTGGCCAGTGCTAAGGGAGCTCAAAGAACGTTATCCTCAACGTTTGCGAGCTATTCGGTTTGCGCGCAATTACGGAAAGTCTGCGGCTCTATATCAGGGCTTTCAGGAAGCCAAGGGGGAAGTTATTATTACTCTGGATGCTGACCTTCAAGACTCTCCCGACGAAATCCCCGCACTCTACGATCTAATTACCAGACAGGGCTACGATCTAGTGAGCGGTTGGAAGCGGCACCGGCGAGACCCGCTCTCTAAGACTATTCCCAGCAAGCTCTTTAATGCTACGGTGCGGCTCTTTACAGGTATTCCGCTTCATGATTTCAATAGCGGCATAAAGGCATACCGGGCCGCCGCCGCCAAAGCCTTAGACCTCTACGGAGAAATGCACCGATATATCCCCTACCTCGTCAAGGCCGCCGGCTTCTCCAGAATTGGCGAAAAAATCGTTACCCACTATCCTCGTAAGTACGGCCATACGAAGTTCGGTTGGGAAAGGTTTATCTATGGGTTTTTAGACCTACTGACCGTGAGTTTTTTAGTGCGATTTGGTCGGCGGCCGATGCATCTGTTTGGGAGTTTGGGGGTATTGTTGTTTTTAGGCGGGGCTTTGGTCGTGGCCTGGCTGATTTATGATAAGCTTTGGCAGTTGGCTCATTATGGTCAGGTGCGGCGGGAGGTGACGGCTCAGCCCCTCTTTTACTTAGGCCTTACTCTCGGGGTGATGGGCGTTCAGCTCTTTTTGGCGGGGTTTATCGGGGAATTGATTGTGCGTCATGCTCCCAATAAGCACCAGTATCTCATCCGGGAGAAACTATGAGCGTTTTAGAGGTCGTTTGGGCGCTGATAGCGGGCCTCATAGGCCTTGGGGTGGGATGGTGGAGCTATACGCACCTGCCGATTCGGCTTACGCCTTTGCAGCGAGGCTTTCTTCTATCTCTACGAAGTGTAGTGGTAGCGGCTCTTTTATGGCTTTTGGCTGAACCCCTCCTGCGCCTAACGAAACCAACCCCTGAGAAACCGCTTCTGCTTCTTTTAGCCGATGATAGTAAGAGTGTCTTTTGGGACAGCTCTCTTACACTGCAAGCTTATCAGACGCGCTTAGACTCTCTCATAAAAGTTTTTGAACGTGCAGGTTATGCTGTAGAGGCGCGACGTTTTGATGTTGAGCTTCGTCCGTGGGGGAGTTTTTCTGGGAGGGGGGAGGGGACGGCCTTATACCGGGCCCTGACGGAGCTCCGAGAAGCCTTTCCTCAAGCCGAGGGGCTTATCCTCTTTTCAGACGGCATAGACAATAGCAGTAGGGGGGTAGTGGGAGCTTTGGGCCTGCCGGTATGGACGGTGGGCGTAGGCCCAAAACGTTCTGCCGAAGATGTGGCTATACAGGAAGTCATCCTTCCGCCCTGGTGGGAGGTCGGCCGAAAGCATGAGGTAGAGGTGCGTTTCCCGCCGCTGAGCCAAGCAGGGCTCTTAGTAGTGCAGTCCCCAGCAGGTAGTCGCACCTGGCCTCTCCCCGCTCAAAGCTCGTCTTTCCGAGTATCGCTCTCTTTTTCGGAGGTGGGGTATGTGCCCGTCACTTTTCGGCTGGAAGTGCCAAGGGATCCTAACCCCGCTAATAACACCTATACGGCTGTAGTTTCGGTTCGTCCAACCACGCCCCGTATTGCCATCTGGGCAGGTGAGATTACGCCAGATATTGCGTTTTTACGAAGAAGTTTGGAGCGTTTAGGGCCTGTAACCCTCCTTTTAGCGAAAAAGCCTACGGGTTTTACTACTACACCGGATACGCTTAACTGGAAGGCGTATGCTATTCATGTGTTGTATAATTTTCCGCTTCGGGGGGAGGATACGGGCTATGTCAGGCGGATTTTGGAGTCCGATGGGGTGCCGTGGGTGGTATGGGGGGCTTCTGTGGGGGAGGAATTAGTTCAACCTTATTTAGGTCGGCTGGGGTGGCAGAGGTTGGGTCCTCTTCGGAGTTTCCCGCTCAGTAAAGACGCTGTGCTGCTTCTGCGGACGGAGTACCTTAGTCCTGCGGCCGAGAAACTCTCAGGGCCTGTGGGCCCCTGGGCCTATCGGTTTGTCCAGGGGAATCGGGCTTGTGTGGGACTTTTAGGAGAAGGTTGGTGGCAGCTGCGGACCATGCCCACCTGGGCTGCATCCTGGGATTCCCTTGTAGGGGAGCTTGCAGCGTGGAGCCTGCTCTTTTATCGGACGCCGGGGGTCCTCCTGCCTCAGCGAGCGCACTATAACATGGGAGAGACCGTAATATGGGCAGGAGAAGTGCCCGCGGGCACTCAACTCTTTATTCGCAGGCCATCGGGAGGTGTGGATAGTTTGCCAGCGGCTTCGGGAGCATCGTATCGCCCTACGGAGGCAGGACTTTATACTTATGCCGTTCGGCAAAACCAGCTCACCCTTCAAGAAGGCGCCTTTTGGGTAGAGGCCGTCTCCCTTGAAATGCAGCGTCTGGGCGTTGATACGCTTACCTTGCGTCTCTTAGCCACCCAAAATCGCGGAGCTTTTCTCCCCTGGGATAGTCTGCATACCCTTCCCGCTCTCATTCAGAACGTCATGCCGCCCCAGACGCTCGTACATTTGCATACCGAGATTCTACCTCTTCACGAATGGTGGCCATGGCTGGCACTTCTTTTGGGGTTACTTTCCCTCGAGTGGCTTTTGCGGCGGTATTGGGGTTTGTACTGAGTGTGAGCTGTACCTCTTCCTCTGCGGAAGAACTCCCCCCTATCCATCTTCAAGTAGTTCGGGGTGAGATAATCCTTCGGGATGGGCCTAAGGACACCTTCCAAAGTCAGCAGCTGCGGGCATTCTTTTATGACTGCATATACGAGGGTGATAGTGTGCCTGAGGCCATTTATCAAGAGGATTTAGCGACCCTTCGGGGGGATAGCCTCTTTAGGTGGCTCATAGATACGACGCTCAAGATTTTCCCACCCGACTACCCCTTTGAGCAAAAGCTCAGGCCCCTTTTTCAGCGCTGGAAAAAGATTTATCCCCAGGACAGCTTGCCTACTCTGGTGACTTTTGTGACGGGCTATGGGCGAGTAGGGGCCTTAACCCTGGAAACGGACCAGGCTCAGCTCTGCGATAGGCACCTAATGATTGGTCTAAACTACTATCTATCTGACACTTTCGGTTTTTATCCGCCTGATTTGCCGTATTTTATTCGGCGTCGGCTTACTCCGCCGCATTTGCCTGTTTTTGTGGCGCTTCGGCTTATTCGGAGCAAGATGCCTAAACTTTCGCCCTATCAGGTGCCTAAGATGATAGATTACATGGTCTGGCATGGTATTCAATTGTATGCCTTAGAGAAGCTTTTACCCGAAGTGCCAGATACGTTAAGGTTTTTTTACACGCAGTCTCACATGGAGTGGCTTAAGGAAAATAAACGTTATGCGTATAAGGCGCTTTTGCCGTATTTTCAAGAGAGTCGGTACTTAGAGATACAGCCCTTCATTGGGGAGGAACCTTTTACGAAGATTTTTGGGCGGGAGTCGCCGCCACGGCTGGGATGGTACTTTGGCTATGAAGCCGTGCGCCGTTACATGGAGCGCCACCCGGAGATGAGTTTGCGCCAGCTTTTGGAGCTTTCGCCCACCCAATACCAAAAACTCTTTCAGGATGCCAAGTATCACCCCTGAGCGCAAGCCTGGCGTATCTTTGTCCAGCTTATGGTGCGTCGTCTGAAGCGCCTGCAGAGACAGCTCATGGCGTATGAGCATATCCGGTATCTTCTCCGGGGAAGAGGGATTATTATCAGTATCACGCTGCTCTTTTCTTTGGCAGGCTTTATTTACTCTATTCTTCAAAAGAAGGAGTATCTTTCGGAGTCTGAGTTTATCCCGCCTAACTTGCAAAAACTCCCTATGCAGGCCGGTGCGGCGGTTATTCCGGGGGCGGCCGAAGATATTGCCCAAGTTATCGCTTATCTATCTTCTGAGCAAATTCGCGGGAAATTAGTACATCTATTCCGCCTGGTTGAACGCTATGATATTCAAGAGAAGTCTCCTCGTGCTAAGGCTAAAAAAATAGAAGCCCTCATAGATAGGAATATCTCCATTTCACGCACTAAAGCTCAAACTATTCGCATAAAGGTTTATGACCTCAGTCCTGACACGGCTTATCTAATGAATCAGTTTTTACTTCAAGAGGCTGAAAATTTCTGTCGGGATATTGCGAAGTATCAAGATTATTATGAGAAATCCGTGGCTTCGCTGGATAGTCTAAGGGCGGAGATGTCGGCCTTAGAGAACAAGCTAAGCGATTTTCGGTTTACCTATAAGGTCTTTACATTGAGTGATGCGCAAGAAGCCCCTACGCAGACAGCTATTCAGCTGATGCTGCGAAATCCTGATGCCCTTCGCCAATACGATAAGGTCGTAAGCATGGAGACCCGCCTTCGCCGATTCCAGGAGCTATATACGCGGCTGTATGAGCGGGTGGAGGTGGCTCGTGTTCTTCTTACTACTTATCCTACACTCCTAATCATGGTTAATCCTCCCTACAAACCTGATTTTGCGGAGAGGCCGAGAATCTTGCGTAATACCGCCATAGCAGGCGCTATTGGATTAGCGTTTTCTGTTCTTGTTGTTATTTACTTAGGGATGTTAGGCTTCTTTGAGGAAGATTTTGAGGAGGCTGAGGAGCGCGAGCTCATAGCCGAAAAGGCCTAATCCGATGATAACCCCTGCACACGCCCCCGCCGTCACCAACCGCCCCCGAAAAGACTCCCGCTGATAAATCTGACTTACATGCACTTCTATCGCTGGTCTATCCACTCCTCGTAAAGCATCGTACAGCGCATAACTATAATGCGCCAGCGCCCCCGGATTGATGATGAGCCCATCATACTTTTCGGCCTCCCAAATCCACTCTATCAGCTGTCCTTCATAGGCGCTTTCTAAGTACATGAGGGTTACTTTATCGGCGTATTTGGCTTCCAGCTGGGCGAAAAAATCTATCCAGGTTTCTGTGCCATACCACTGAGGTTCTCGTCCCTGGCCGATGTATTTTACATTTGGGCCGTGGAGGATGCGCACCCGCCACATACGCCCAAAAGTATCATGCAGGCATGGATAGACTTTCTGGCTGTCCAGAAGAATCGCCTGCCTGCTACCCTGGCGGCCTATCAGCGGGATGTGGGAAGCCTTTTGCCGGATGACTGGCCTCCGACTCTGGAAGGGCTTCAGCAGCGGTTGCTTGCTCTCAAAGACCTTCACGAGTGGCAATCCATCACCTTAGCGCGTAAAATCTCGGCTTTGCGGAGCTTTTTGCGGTTTGCCTATCAGGAGGGATACCTCTCGGAGGATTGGAGCGGCTTTTGGGAGATACCGCACTTTTGGCGGAAGGTACCTACCTATCTCACGCCCGAGGAGGCCCAGCGCCTGGTAGAAGCCCCCTTCCAAGGACGCCATGCCGCGCGTAACCGGCTTTTATTAGAACTCTTATACAGCTGCGGCTTGAGAGTGAGTGAGGCCTGTCAGCTTCCTCTGCGTGCTATAGATGGCGAAAATCAGCTTATAGAGGTGCGGGGAAAGGGACAGAAGATTCGCTGGGTGCCGTATGGTCGGGCCGTGGAAGAGGCCTTGAAGACGTATTTACCTGTGCGCGAGACGCTTTATAAGCCGAGGCGGGGGGCAGAGGCTTACCTTTTGCTGAGCCAGAAAGGTGGCCCCCTCACTCGAATACAGGCTTATCATATCGTTCAGGCGGCGGCCCGGGCCGCCCACATCGAGAAACCGATTAGTCCGCATGCTCTTCGGCATAGCTTCGCTACGCATCTCCTTATGGCGGGGATGGATATAGCTATCCTTCAGCGGCTGCTGGGCCATGCGGCTATGACTACGACGCAGCATTACCTGCAATGGGTGGGAGCCGACCTTAAGCCCCTCCTGCAGAAGTACCATCCCCGGGCCCGACCCGCCCAAACGCCCCCCCCCGAACCATAAGCCCCAAAATCAGCCCCAGTATAAGCCCCAAAAGCCCCTGAACCTTGAGTTTGTCCCAAGTATTGCGGGGCCATTGCCGCTGACGAAGGCGGTATTCGTGAAAAAGCTTGTCTTGGAAAGCAATCAGAGAATCAATGCGGCTCTCCGGAATCTCTTGCTTCCGTAGATAAGACCGGAGTTCGGCAGCCCTTTGGGCCGGATAAGCGTCATATTCCGCCGAAAGCAAGGGCTCCATGGCAATCTCCCCCGCTGCTTTGAGCGGGGCGCTCCCCACCGCCACACTCACCACCCAAATAATCACCCGCAAAGGGTCCAAATAATACCCCCGCCGCATCCGCACCAGCACCACCCCCACCACTATCAAAAACCATACCCACCCCAAAAGCAATGCAAACTGCCCACCCATCACTTTATACACAAAACCCCCCTTCCACAGAATGTAGTCCATCACCAGCGCACCTAAAACATGTAGTCCTACGGCTAATAATCCACTATAAAGCCAAATCTTAATCGGCACGAACCTCATCTCCATACTGACACAAAAACAAAATGGCGTAGTTGATAATGTCTATGAGGTTGTCTCGGATGGGATTGTGGTATTTTTGGGGTTCGTGGTCCATTTGGCGGATGCGTTCCAGCTTCATGAGGATAAACTCCGCAAAAGCTAAAGGGCGCATTAGTCGCCATGCATCCCCGTAATCGGTATTTTTAGCTGCTAAGGTGCGCCGAGCTAAATCCAGATTATCCGCTAAGCTTTTTTCAATGGCGATTTCGGGATTTTTTTCTAAGGCGGCTAAGGCCAGAGCTCCATAATTAACGATAGATAGCCAGTCTTCAATGGGTTTTTCACCTGTGGCGGGATTATCTTGGCGCTTTTGGCGGTATAGGGTTTGGAGGCGGTGGGCTTTGATGAGGAGGAGGTCTATGAGCGAGGGAAAAGATAAGGTTCGCCAGCTTTCGCCGTACTGTTGGCGCTTTTGGGAGAAGATGGTCTGAGCTTTTTCCAGCCATTTATTGTACTCAGGGGGCACCGCCACTCTGCAAAGGTACGGCCTTGGGGGAGGTACTGGTTTCCTTCTCCTACCTTTGGCCCTATGGAAGCTACTTCCTACCGCTCTGTGGGATGTGGGGAAGTGCGCGAGGAGCACATAGGGAGTCGGGTGAGGGTTTCGGGTTGGGTGCGGCGAGTGCGGGATTTAGGGCGGTTTGTATTTGTGGACCTTAGAGACCGCAGTGGGATTGTTCAGCTCAGGGCCTTGGAGGGTTCGTCCTTTTACGAGAGGCTGAGGGATTTAGGGCGGGAGTGGGTGGTTTTAGTGGAAGGGACGGTGCAACGGCGAGAGAGCCCAAATCCCCACCTACCTACGGGGCAAGTGGAGATTGAGGTGGAGGCGCTGACGGTGCTCAATACTTCGGAGACCCCTCCTTTTCTGATTGAGGATGAGACGAATGCGCAGGAGGAGCTACGGCTGCGGTATCGGTATTTAGACTTACGGCGGCCTGTTTTGCAGCGGCGTCTGCTGTTTCGGGCGGAGATGGTTCGGACGATTCGGGAATACTTGCGGGGGCGGGGTTTTGTGGAGGTGGAGACGCCTATGCTTATTCGTTCTACGCCGGAGGGGGCGCGCGACTTTTTGGTGCCTTCCCGGCTCAAACCCGGCAGCTTTTATGCCCTTCCGCAGTCGCCGCAGCTTCTCAAGCAGCTCCTCATGATTGCGGGATTGGACCGATACTATCAGATTGCGCGGTGCTTTCGGGATGAGGATTATCGGGGGGATCGGCAAGCGGAGTTTACGCAAGTAGACTGCGAAATGAGCTTTGTAACACAGGAAGACATTTTGCAAACTTTTGAGGGTTTAGTGCGGGAGGTGTTTGCGCAGCTGGTGGGCGTGGAGCTAGGGCCTTTGCCGCGCTATTCGTACTGGGAGGTGATGCGGGCTTACGGCTCGGATAAGCCGGATATCCGTTATAGTCTGCGTTGGGAGCCCGTAGAAAACTGGCCTGCTCAGGCTCAAATCCCCTTTCTGGCTGACAAAAAGCTCTTTTGGCTTTGGATAGAGGGAGCTAAGGCCTCCCGCCGCCTTCAAGATGAATGGCAAGCCATAGCCAAGGCCCATCAGGCAGGACTGGCCGTAGTCCAGAAGACCCCCCAAGGCATCCAGTCTTCCTTAAGCAAGTTTTTACCCCATGCGGAGATGTGGGCAGGTCTCCCCATGACAGGTGAAGGTTTAGGACTCCTAATAGGCCTACAGAACGAAAAATATGGGGTTTTGGGGGCGCTGCGGAATGCAGTGATTAGGGATTTAGAGCTGTGTCCCGAGCGGGAATGGGCGGTGTTGTGGGTCGTGGACTTTCCGCTTTTTGAGTGGGATGAGGAGGCGGGGCGCTTAGTAGCTGCGCATCATCCGTTTGTGCATCCGCATCCAGAGGACTTAGACCTACTGGAACGGGAGCCCTTGAAAGTGCGAGGCCTAGCGTATGATTTAGTGATCAACGGCTATGAGATCATGAGCGGGAGTGTGCGGTGTCACACGGCGGCGCTTCAGAGACGAGTATTTCGGCAGTTGGGTTTGTCGGAGGCGGAGATGGAGGAGAAGTTTGGGTTTCTTTTAGAGGCGCTTTCGTATGGGGCGCCGCCGCATGGGGGATGTGCGTTTGGGTTGGATCGCTGGGTGATGCTGCTGACGGGTGCTGAGAACCTCCGGGAGGTGATGGCTTTTCCAAAGACGGCTAGTGGGGCTGATCTTATGTTGGGGGCGCCAGCGCCGTTGGAGGAAAAGCAACTGCAGGAGGTACTCCGGTGGATACAAGGCGGTAATGGAGGCTTTTGAGGAGGGGTTCTATCTTTGCTGGGCATGTCTACTAAGGGGGCGCTGAGTCAGTTGGAGGCGGCGTTTCGGCGTAATGGCTATGAAGTGCGCTATGTGAAGGGGCCTTTTCGAGGGGGTGCCTGCCGAGTGATAGATAGGCGGTTAGTAGTCATTAACTCTCTTTATCCGCCGGCGGGGCGACTGCGCCTCCTGGCCTCGGCTGCCGCTATGGTCAAAGATCGGTTAGAGCTTACCTCCGAAGAAGTAGCCTTGATTGAGCGCTACGCTCTGTGAAGGACTCCCTCGCCTACTGGCATAATAGATTTCGCTATCACCATGTGAAGAGGGGATGGGCGCGCCCGCCCTGCGGGCGGGCGCGCCCTCACAGCGGCGGCCAGCGCCCTTTGGGCGCTGGC
>Ga0272445_1001727_pt1 | contig 16292 bp, 12 predicted proteins | sample YNPCB0031_FD_194404 | JGI IMG/M metagenome (GOLD analysis project Ga0272445, IMG submission 194404) | Hot spring sediment microbial communities from Yellowstone National Park, WY, United States - YNP-CB-003-1 | ecosystem: Environmental > Aquatic > Thermal springs > Hot (42-90C) > Sediment... | reverse complement strand
CCCCAGCCGGAGCTATGAGCGTGCCTCCTTTTTGAATCGAGGATAGCGCCCACAGTAAGATTGGTTTATTAAAGAATGGTAGTAGAGTGTTTACAATCATTGGGGGTTCAGCCCATGATGGGAGTAAGGCTGTTAAAAAATCAAATTGGGCAGAACCTATCTTTGATACAGCCCCTTCCACATCAAATAAGTTAATTACTGGACCGGCTTCAGAAGATATTTCGATTCCTAAAGAAGCTAGCGTTTCTCTAGCGTGATTTATGATTCCTTTCAAAACTTCAACGGTATCTTGAGTATAAGCTGGTGCAATAAAGCTTACAAATCCGGTACGCAACTTAATTCCTCCAGTTTAGATGTCTTAGGCGAGTTGTCTCACCCCGAGGGCGAGGCTTCCAGAGATCGCCCGGAGGCTTTACGCCTCCAGCCACATCTGCTAGTTTAGGGCTCCCCCATCCCATAGAGATCATTACCCTATAGGCTATGTTTATGCACGCATTTAAATCCCTTTCCATTCCACACATTAGGCGTTTAAGTATTCTCCCTTTAACTTGGCAACATACCTGCATCTATGGCATGTTTAGAGGCATCTCTTTTGCTTCCTCCTTCTTTAAGTATTTGACTTCTAGTAAAGTCTTACATTCAATGATTGTTTGGAGCCTTCTGAATAGTAGGCTGCGAAATCACCCATTAAATCTTCTTAGACTTCCTGATCTTTATTCATTCAAGTCCTCCATCACTATTAATGGCTTCGGGAACTGTTTAGCGTAGGCAACTGTCTGATTGACTATTATGTGTAGTTGCTGATTTTACATTATGTCTCCCTCTTCCTCTAAGCTCTTTAACCTTCCTTGAAAGCTTCTTCTTTTAGAGCCTTCTCCCAATATGGTTGTAAGTCCTCTAATGCGCTTGATTTCTTGCCCTTCTAGAACCGTTCCTTAATGAGTTTATTCCGGGCTACTCTCTGATATCGCAAGTTTTCTTAGTTTTCTTGGTTACTTTAAATTTTTCCTCATTCTCGCCCGTGAGACCTTCAGTTATAAATCTAAAAATCTTCTAGTAAATCTTCAACCTTGAAACTAATGGTGATTTCACCTTTATAGGGAGGTATTTCCTTAAATTTTTGTTTAATTTTTTCACCAAAATTCTCAAATACATATAGGTAAAGTGTTTTGCTGCTTCCTCCTTTTAACCGGCATTGTACTTCTTCCGTATCTACGCTGTAATTAGCGTAAATAAGTTTTGAGTTATAGAGATTCTCGGCATATTCTGCAATATAGCTCCAACTTCTGTAGATTTTTCTATAGCACGATGTTAATTTATCGATGAGTGAGAAAATTTCATCTAATTCTTTTTCGGTTAACATGGATATTGGTTGCTCATGTGTAGTTAATACCGCTGGCATTAAGCTTCCTAAACAAAGTTTTATGCCAAACGCAGCATACCATGCAGCAAGGTTCACGTCAACTTTTGTTTGAGCCACTTCCCAGAGGAAATCATAATTTTGACCTTGAGGTGATACAACACCCTTATCAATTAACATTTTATAGACTGCTTTTGGAACAATAGAGTAGTCTGGTGCAATAATGAAGAGATTTTGGTCATCTGGATGATAATCAATTACGCCACATTGCCCACCAAACGGCTTTAGTCCCTTCAATCGAGTTCTAGAGAGCCCTAAAGGAGATAACCCATATGGAGTACTAAACGCGTAAGGTATGGCTAAATATCTTATTCCTCTTTCCTTTAGAAATGGTATCACATTTCTGCCAGCTTCTCCAAAATGTGCTAAGAAAACCTTAGACCACTTAATACCCCACTTTTGAGATAACATATCTATTTTTTCGAAGAATCGCTTTAGTTCCTCCTCAGAATATTCGGTTCCCTCATTATGATTGAGTGGTGATTTAGGTTTCCAGTAAACCTGCTTAGTCCATGTAAAGGCATGAACTGAAAATTCAGCTAGCTTATTTTCATAAAGTTCCCTTATAACTTCAGATTTTCTCTTGCCAATATTATCTATGAATAGGGATAAATGGGGGATAAATCCATGTTTATTTAGCACTTTAACCCACTTGAAATCGTTAGGCTCACCGCTGCAATCGTCAATTCTCATGGTAACAAACGGCGGCATTGCCAACATTACAAAGGGTTTCTTTGCCGCCCAAATTATACTCCTCCAAAAAATATCATCTAAACCTCCTCCATGACCAAAAAATTCGCTAAGCCAGAGATTTGAAGAAAGAGTAAATAAGGCAACTCTGCCTTTTCCATAAGTTTCAGTAATTAGAGCTGGACAGCCACTGCCGGGCACTCTAAGAAGTACCATGTGATCTCTTTCAACACTAACTATATCTTCCATATCTACTGGCTTATTAAATCTTATGAATTCAAGATCTTTAGTGGCTGTTATATAATGCGTATTATCCCAAACTCTTATCATACCAGCAGATAAGCTGCTTCCATGCGCTGCTTCTCCAGTTATCACTAAACCTAAACCCTTCTTTAGAGGATCTTTATAGTAACGTATGTTTCCATCAAAACAAACTAATCCGACACCGTCTTTAACGGCATCCATTATCAGCTCAGTTTCTTCTACCGAAAGACTTTCACCTATTTTCTCTTGAGCCACTATTATAGCGCTGTGACCCTTAAGAGCATTAGAGGATAAATTGCCTTTCGCTACATCAAAAATCTCGTAAGGCATCCCAAAAAATTCTAGCGCAGACCATAAGATTTCATGAAGCTTCCCATAGCTCTCTTCTTTTGAACTATCCACAATACATAAGAGCGACATATTCCCAGCGCCCATATTTCTAACTTCCTCCAAACTTACGCTATTACTATTTCCGCGGCAATAATAATCTTTAAGTTAGTGTTGAAAATAGACATATAAATTAAATTTTATGTGACATTTTTAGTTAAAACTAACATTTTACCATAAATCTTGCTTAAATCTAATGGAAAATTCATCCCTACAGAATACTGCTAAAAATTTCCAAAATGGAAAAGGCTTTTTTGGAAGATTTTGAATTTAGCGAATTGCATCCTCCCAGCATATTAAAGTCAAAACTTGCTGTATATGCATTATCCTTCCAACATTGGGGCTCCATTAACTTCTTCAAAAATTAATGCCATCAACGCTCTTTCTCTCCACCTAATACCATTAAACAAATATTATATTTTGGCTCACCTTTATTTTTTCAGGTTGGAGCGTTGACTAATTATGGTTGAGGTTAAAATTAGCATCATAGGTGCGGGTAGCGCGACATTCTCGGTTGGGCTTGTTAAGGATCTTTGTTTAACTCCTAACCTTGAGGGCAGCACTATCAGCCTTATGGATATAAATCGGGAAAGGCTGGATGCCGTTTACGCGTTATGTAAAAGATACGCTGATGAGGTTGGCATTAAACTGAAGATTGAGAAGACTATGAATAGGAGGGAATCGCTTAGGGATGCTGACTTTATTATTAACACCGCCATGGTTGTCGGTTACGCTGGTTATAGAGCTGGTTGGCAGATAGGATTTAAGTATGGCTATAGATTCGGCGGCAGCTATCACATTATGCATGATGAAGGATTCTGGATCAACTATCATCAGTTCAAACTTTTCGAGTCAATAATAGAGGATATTTTAGATTTATGTCCAGACGCGTGGTATATTCAGCTTGCAAACCCGGTTTTAGCAGGCGTCACCATGATAGGGCGTAAATATCCTAGTCTCAAGTTTATTGGCTTATGCCATGGTTACCGTGGAATATATGGAATCATTAATGTTCTTGGGTTAGATGCTAAGTATGTAACTTACCTGATACCTGGAGTGAACCACTTCATATGGTTAACTCATTTCTACTATAAGGGGGAGAATGCGTATCCGCTCTTAGATGAATGGATTGAAAGGGAAGCTGAAAAATATTGGGAAAGCGCTCCGCCAAGCAGTGGTCTAGGACCTAAAGCAGTAGACCTTTATAGGAGGTTCAACGTCTTCCCAATAGGGGACACATGTACGCCTGGAGGAGGATCATGGCCCTGGTGGTATCATGTTGATGATGAAACGGAGAAGAGGTGGAGGGAGAATCCTAAAAAATGGTGGAGGTTCGTGCTTGAGCCATCGGAGAAAGATCCAATTGTAGAGATAATTAAGTTAGCTCAGGATCCTGCAGTGAAGGTTACAGGCGTTTTTCCACCGCGTAAATCTGAGGAAAGCATAATTGATATAATTGAATCTATAGCCTGCGATATTCCAAGGATTTTCCAAGTTAACATTATGAATAGCGGCAATTTTGTTCCCGGCGTACCCTGTAACTTTGAGGTTGAGGTTCCAGCATTGATAAGCAAGAGGGGTGTTCAAGGAATTAAAACAAACGGGCTGCCTAAACCATTAATCACATATATTCTTAGAGATAGAGTTGCACCCGTTGAAGTAGAGCTGGAAGCCTATGAAGCTGGAAGCAGAGAACTTCTACTACAGCTAATAATGATGGATCCATGGACAAGATCTAAGGAGCAAGCTGAAAAACTTCTAGAAGACATATTAAATCTACCATTTAATAAAGAAATGAAAGAGCACTATAAGTGAAGCCTTTCCTCCACGACTTAACAGTGTATCAAAATTTTTGAAGAATGGATCCGTAAGCTCAGAGTTAATGAAGACTTTTCAACTATAAATCCATCCCTCAAAGAAGTGATGGAGCTAAAGCCTATTTAGGTGGGCTGATAGATTCTTCAAGTTTAATGGTGTTAAGGGCGGTTTTTGAACACCCATCTTTATAAGAGAAGGTTTCAGCATTTATAGAAAAGAACTGCTTTTAAATGTTGCCAGCTTACATAATAGAACATAAATTTACATTTCCAGTAATTCGATTGGGACAATAAATGTTAACTTGAGGACTGCTTCTCTATAAGATAGGTAGGAGCACCTAGTAAGCTCTTCATCAACAGCATTTCAACTATAAAAGAAAACTTAAATAAACAATGATGTAAAGCAATAATAATGGCTGGTTAATCCTTCATGCAGCATGCTTTTGGAAGCATGAAGGGTTAATTTAATTTTTCACTTTTCTAATGTATGAATAATGGAGGTATCTTATTGAGGGAGAAATTTAGGAGGCTTCTAGAGGAAGCTGAAAGGCTCAACCATATTTTTAAGGATAGAATTGAGGAGTCTAGGAGGCGGCTTGAATCTGCCATAAATTTTGAGGAAGCTGATAGAGTTCCCATCCAAGTTTGGGTTGAAGGAATGTCAGGTTGGTATTTGAGGGGGAAATATGGATTAAACATGGCTGAATACTTCAGAAGCCCTGAACTTCAAGCCATCTATCAGCTTAAAGAGAGGATAGATGCGTTTAAAGAGTTGAGTGATGATAGGCTTGAAATATCGACTAAAGTTGGGGTTGAAGGAGGAGTTGTAGCCCACCCTTCAGTTATAGGCTGTAGGATTGTTTTCCCCGAAGATGATTGGCCGTGGATAGATTTAAGGTATCATCCGCTTGACACTCCTGAGAAAATAGATGACTTTCAAGTTCCTGAAATAGCTGAAGCGGGAATTATGCCTCAAATAATTGAGCGTTATGAGAGAATGGTGAAGATGGTGGGTGATTTAGTGGAGGTCACTATATATCCTGGAGATGGTGTTCCTGAGTGCCCGCTTCAGATGGCTGTCTACGCTAGAGGCTACAGTAATCTTGTAAAGGACATGTACACAAACCCGGATCTCGCCCATAAACTCATTAGGAAAATGTGTGAAGTCGGTGAAGCAATTCATAGCTTTTACAGGGATTTTTTAGGGAGCGAACTGTTACAGGTTGAAGCAGTTGATTTATATGATAATTTTTTAGGACACTTTTCTCCAAAACTCATAAGGAAGTTTATTTTACCTTACTACCGTGAGTGGGCTGAAAAATACGGGTGGAAGTATTGGACAATCTCCAGCCAATGTGTTTTAGATCCTTATATAGAGATAATGAGTGAATTACCAACTAAATGTATAAGCTATCTCACAAGCTTCTCGAATCTTAAGCTCTTTAAGGAGACTTTCACACCTAGAAAAGCGTGGATAAAAGTGGCATATGAAGCGAGTCTAATGTTAACTCAGACGCCAGAGGAAGTTGAGAAAGAGTGTAGAAGAATAATGGAGATAATGGCTCCTGGAGGAGGCTTTATAATGGGTACGGCTTGCTTAGACTGGAAAACGCCAGAAGAGAATATACGTACATTTATAGACGCATCTAAAAAATATGGAAAGTATGGAGTCTAATAAACACCAGTCAAACTTAAACGTGACATTAGTCTTTTACAACATATTCAATAGTATGTAGCCCTGTTCCCTTAGGCACCTCTATCTCCTTAGTTTCCGTGAAATATGTAGCAGGATCTATTTCCCCCATTTCTTTCGAATCTACAAGCACCATCATTTTTCCAATTTTAGACATCTTCATCCTTAAGTCGTCAGATAAGTGTAGTATCCACGTAGACGTATGCTCGCTAAAGTACTGACAGTAGTGCGGATCATAATTGAATCTTATTTGGATCGATGGAGTATCGGCGACTTCTATTTGCGCATGTGTATATGCAATTAACTCATTAAACCCTATACATTTTCTGCCTCCCAATTCATTTAGGATATTTCTCAAACGATTCGGATCTATCGTGATATCCAGGTCATGTATACCTATCTCTAGAGGCCCCTCTATGTAGGTGTTATATAGCGAATTTAGGGAGGTGCCGGCCATCTTAATGACGTAGTCTCTCCCCAAATAGTAGCCTCTCGCAGACCAACCGAAACCAACTGAAGCAGCGATCCTCCAGCTATGGTTATAGTAGCTTGTTGACCAACCATAACCTCCAAATTGAATCTCCAGTGGAGTTACATTAAACTGCAATTTAATGCCTTCTATCGACCTTCTCATATGATACCTTTGCGTAATTGCAGGTATCTCTTTCCCACGCCTTCTATCCCCAAACTCTTCATACCATTCCTCCCAAGCTTTCTCTCCGTCAACCGGAGCATCCCACCATGGGCCTGGAGGAGAGTCAAGGTCAGGTTGCATGTGGGTCCAGCCGTGACTTTGAATCTCAAACACTCCTAAAGCTAAGCCCTCATCAATCCCCTCCTTTGTGGAAACATAATCCTGGTATGTGCCAAACGGGTCTACAAATCGTTGCCTCCATGAGGGAACTATCATCCTCAGGTTAAGATCAACAAAACCTGGATTAACGTTTAAAACAAGTATTCCCCTCTTCTCTTGAAGTGGCTTAATCAAATGATCTTCAATCTGCTTTTTACTCAATGTTGGAAAATGCCACCACTTATGATAAGCTGTTGGCGCACATCCCATATCATCCATATAAATTATTGCCGTATTCGATAAATCCTTATATATTAAATAGCCAATGCAGTACGCTAGCGCTCTTCTCAGAATCCTTCTCATCTTAGAGTATTCTCGGTATTGGTTGAAATCCCCTCCTATCCATACAGCCTTCGTCGATTCATTTACATCTCTAACAGTTATTTGAGCATACTTTTCTTGCATTGCAAGCACGGTGGCATTATCAACGGTCACTTGCACCGCTATGGCCATACATTTTGCTCCTGGAAGCCAGTAGGGCACTTCCTCAGAAGGCATTGAATCGCCAACCATTCCTCTAGTTATAAAATGGTCGCGTACTATTCTAAGAGGGTGAAAATCCCCCTTTTGAAGCGAAACTGGATAAGTCCCCTTATATTTCACCCCAAGGATTCTCTGAATCGTAGGCTCCTTGATTCTATCGAAGAGCGCTAAAAGGCTTATTCCATACTTATTAACAGCCGTTTCAAGAATGGAGAAATCTTGATCTTTAAGTAGAGACTGGTCAGCATCCCATATTATACATCCATAATCCGGTTCTGCGTTAGCGTTAAGAAAATAGTTGACAGTCATATGCTGCTGATCAAGCCTCAATATGTCAAATGGTATACCCCAAATCTTCAGTAGAGAAACAATGGTTCCGAATTCTCCATCATCCTCTATAATGTAGCTTGATGGATCCTTCCATTGATCAGCAATGACCAATAGAACTTTATAAGGTTTAAATAATTTTCTCAAGCAGACCCACCTAAAATAGTGGAAACTTTACTTATAGTGCTCTCTCATCTCAGCATGATATGGTAAAGCCAATATGTCCTCTAAGAACTTTTCAGCCTGCTCTTCTGATCTCGCCCATGGATCCATAAGTATTAGCTGCAACAGAAGATTTTTACTCCCACTCTCATAAGCTTCGAGCTCCATGTTGACCGGCGCCACCCTATCCCTAAGCGCATAAACAGTTATGGGTTTAGGTAATCCATAAGTTTTGATCCCTTGAACACCAGCTTTACTTACAAGCGCTGGAATTTCCACCGCGAAATCTTGAGGAATTCCGGGAACAAAATTGCCGCTATTCATAATGTTAACTTGGAAAATCCTTGGAATATCGCAGGCTATAGATTCAATTATGGCGACGATTCCACCAATTTCCCTCCTATAATCACCTGTCGGAGGATAAACGCCTGTAACTTTTATCGATGGATTACTGGCTACCTCAAAGAATTTTTCCAAGTTTTTCTCTAAGTGAAGGAAGTATCTTCTCCAAACTTCTTCAGCATCTAGCTTCCACCTCCTCCTAGTTTCATCATTTGCGTAATACCACCATGGCCATGCTCCCCCACCGGGATCGCATGTATCTCCAATTGGATATGCGTGAAAACGCTTGTAAAGGTCTATAGCTATAAGCATAGTTGTCGGAGACTCCAAGGTCCTCCATAATTTCTCCTCCTCCCTCTTTATCCACTCATCTAAAATTGGGAAAGCATCTTCCCCCTTATAGTAGAAGTGCGTCAGCCATATGAAATGGTTTAAACCTGGTATTTGAAAATTTATGTGCTCTGCTTCAAGCCCAATGGTTTTAGCGAGATGGTACACTTCCTCTCCTGTACTTGCTGTACATAAACCGATGATTTTCGCATTTTTATATTTCCTTCCTAAATACGTTATACCCGCCATCACAGGGTTTGCAAGCTGAATATACCACGCGTCTGGACATAAATCTAAAATATCGCTTATTAAGGAGTCGAATAGCTTAAACTGGTAGAAATTTATCCAAAAAGCTTCATCGTGCATAATATGGTGGCTGCCCCCAAAATTGAAACCATGCTTCCTAGCTATGTTCCAGCCCTCCCTAAGCCTATAGTGTCCAGCAGCTAAGGCTGTGTTTATCACGAAGTCAGCATCCTTCAGAGACTCTCTCCTATCCATAGTCTTCTCAAGCCTTAATTTTACATTCATTTCATCAGCATATCTCCTGCAGACTGAAAACACTGCATCCAGCCTTTCCCGATTTATATCCATAAGGCTGATAGTGCTGCCCTCAAGGTTAGGAGTTACACAGAGACCTCTAATTAAAGATAGTGAAAACACAGCGCTGCCAGCGCCAATAATGCTAATCTTAATGTCAACCATGCTATTACCCTACGCTGTTATCTCTATTGTCACATCTTCAGCTAAGGGTTCAATTATCACAAAGTCCGTCGGCACAGTCTGAAGAATAGAGCATGGAACTAGCGGCGTTACCGGTCCATGCGCTACTAACCTAATTATAAACTTTTGCCAAGTTAATCCCGCAACATATCCGCTCTTCCAAGTCATTCCGCAACCATCATTCCACCATCCCCTGTAATCAGCATTAAGCACCTGAGCTGGACCTATCGTATAGGCTTTCGGCGGGACGAAAGCCCAGGCGCCATTCATATCCGTGAAAGTCATTTGCATTATAGATATTGGATGTAGATCCACAAGTCTAGGTCCAGCTTTTTTCCAATCTTCTAAACTCTTATATTCATACGCCAAGTGCGGATCCCAGAAGGCCAAATGTCCTGAAAGTCCAGTTCCTCCATAGCATATATGGGCGCCTCTCGCCCCCCTTTCACCTCTAGCCTCTCTTATCAAGTCGTCGTAATACTCAATGTTTTCCTTAGATGGGAAATGCACTTGCTCTTTAGGCGGCCTAAGCTCTGGTTTTATCTGTGAGAAGAACACTTTATTCATTGTGTAATGGAAAGATCCCGGCCACTCTGGATTTATATCGTTACCTTTATCATCAGCATATTCATCCATAAAAAAGAAGTGCACATGCTTCAATGAAATATTTAACGCGTTAACAATTTTTGCCAGAATAGGATACTGAAATATTGGACCTACAGGAAAAATTCCGACAAATGGTTTATCTTCTTCAGCTGCTTTCCTTATTCGAGTTAAAATATCTAATGCCATCTCAAGGTGAAACTCGCTTATTGGTAGAATGCGAATCTTAAACTCTGGGTTTGGATGTTTGCACAGCTCTTCCCTTTTTATTTTTGCTACACGCTTGCAGGTTTCCATATCCCGAAAAGGTATGAATTTCGCCATCTCCCAATTTATCAGATCAATGCTTGGATTAAAGCTCGCTCCCATTAACAATCACCTCAGACATTAATGTTCTCTACTCAAAAATTATATAAGACTTACCCATTTCTATAGGCTGTGGCAACTTAAAGTATAAAGGGCCTCCACGTTAAGTTGCCACATCCCCAATTCAAGAAAAAACCTTAAATATACTGAGAAAAATGATTCTAGAATTACGAATTTAGGTTGGAGGAAGAGTGATGAGTTTAGTTGGTAAGAGTATTAGGCTTGGTAGAATTTTTAATAAGAAAACCGGTAGAACCATTGTTGTAACTATGGATCACGGTGTCGACCTTGGTCCTTTGGAGGGTCTTGAGAATCCCGGCGTAACTTTATCTAGAGTTTTAAGCGGCGAATTTAAGCCTGATGCTGTTCTCATGAACCCCTCTATGATAAGGTTGAATTACACTAAGCTTGCTGGTGAAGTTGGCGTTATAGCGCGCTTAGATGGAACAGCTACAATATTAGGTCCTGACATCACAAATTATAGGCTCTTCTCATCTGTTGAAGAGGCTTTAAGGATAGGTGCTGACGCTGTTGCGACAATGGCCTTCATAGGGGTTCAAAGGGAATCTGAAAACTCTGAAAAGATTGGTCGCGTTTCGCAGGAGTGTGATAAGTGGGGTATGCCGCATATAGTTGAAGCCTTACCACCTGAGATAATTGAGCATCACTTTAAGCCTAAAGCTAAGTGGAAGTGGCCGGACCCTGAACACGTAAAATTTGTAGATAGAGTTGCAGCTGAGCTGGGAGCGGACATTGTGAAGTCATATTATACTGGAGACCCAGATACATTTAAAGAAGTCGTAAAGTGCTGTCCAGTACCAATAATAGTTTTAAGCGGGCCTGGAGCAGAAGACCCTAAAGGGTTACTGCAAATAGTTTACGATGTAATAGGCGCGGGCGCTAAAGGTGTAATAATGGGTAGAAACATATGGGGATATAAAGACCCAGCGGCCATGATAAAAGCTATAGTAAAAATTGTGCATGAAAACTGGAGCGTGGAAGAAGCGCTAAAAATACTGCAGCACTAGCTTATCTAGAAGATGTCTCTCTCAACTTAAAAACTTAAGCATAAAAGCAGCGAAAAATTCTTAAAACGTATAAATAGCATATTTCAGGATTTCGCCTAAAAGTATTTTTATTCTAGCATGGAATTACAGCATGCTTTAAAGAAGAAGGATTAGACTTAGATCTTTGATTCTTTATGAGATCTAGTCGAGGATTACTTTAATGCTTTCAAGCAAAGCATTTACAAATAATAAACCGAGGGGAAGCAAAACATAAGAAAGATTTGATAAATCTCCCCATTTTAACGTTCTCCACGACTAAAGCCGGAGAAAACTGCTTCTAAATTATTTATTGGTGGTTTTTCATTGCTGTTCTAAGCTTCAAACAATTAGAAATAGCGTTTTAGTTGAAACTAGGAGGAGCGAGAGAGAATGTTGTAAATTATCGTGTAAAGGCATTATATGATTAAGTTGCTAAGGCTTGAAAGATTAAGAAAATGTTTAATATTCAGCCTTTACAATTAAAGCCCAACCTCACGGTTTTAATTTACTTATAAGTTTTACAGCTGTTTCAATTATTGTGGTTGCTGTTCCAGGACCAACTAACGGTCGCCCATAGAGCATGTAAGACCCTTCTAACTCATAACCTCTTTTCCCTACTGGTGCTATCGTATAGTCTTCTTCTGCAGGTATGTATCCCGGGTTCCCATTAGTTAGCGCGAACACGAGAACTTTATTCAGCCCTATTTCGCATGCTCGTCTTTTAATTTCTAAACCTATGCGACTGAATACTTCGCCCGGTATTCCAACCACATATATATCTCCAATTCTTATTGCCTGTATTTCTAAATTTTCCCATTCTTCAAATCGCCTCCCCTGCCTATAAAAATCGAGTACATAGCGGTACCAATCCAATTTCTGTTTAAGCCAGAATGGGGAGGAAAGCCAATCGTAGCGGGTAGCACCAGATTCCGTAAGCTCCTTAAGTCTTTGCTCCTCTTCCAGCATCCTACTCTTTAACTCTTCTTCTGAGGGAACTTTTTCAAGTGGAACTTTTATAACCTCGGAACATACATCGATTGATATGTCTGAGCACGTATGAGTCGTCTCCGAAATCTTCAATGCAGCTGCTCCTAAAATCGTTCCAAGAGTCACAGTGAGTTCATCACCCTCTATTGGCGTATAGTAATTATATCCAGGTATCAAATTCTTTCTAGGATGCGTATCGGCATAAGCACCGTTGAAAAATAGGGCGATTGCTCCGCCGCCTTTAACCTTTTCTATAAGGTCTGTAGCGACCCCGGGGAAGTCGGAAGATATTAAGTTAGATGCTTTCCCCCCAATAGTCACAGGGTGGCATGCAAAATTGATTACAACGGCAATAGTTTCCCTACACATACCCCTCACCGTTAAAACTTTAAGCTCTTTATCAATCTGCTCTTTTGGAGGAGTATTCGGATCCAACCAGTCAAATCTGATACTTCCATCAGGCCACTTCACTCTTCTGCTTGCAGCTAAATCTTCAAATCCAACGCCAAGGCCTATACCTACCTCCCTCATGTTTCCTAAAGCAAGATAAACAGCTCCAGCTATCTTCTTCACCAATTGATCCTGATACGCTTCATCACTTTTACCTATAACCCTGCACGGCATACTTCCCGGACCAGAGTGAGTATGAGTACAACTAATCATCACATTTTCACCCTTAATCCCCGTCAAATCCTCAATCCTTCTTCTGGCAGAAGCGACAAGCGTTGAAGCTACACCTAAGAGATCGCATGATACAAGAACCACTCTGTTCTCCCCATCATCTAACACTAGCGCTTTCGCATATAGATTACTATGAACCCCAACAGACTTAAGATTTGACCTAAAATGTCCGCAGAGTTCAGTCCCCACGGCAGGAGTAATATCAACTTTTGCCACACCACACTTCAACTTTTCCTCCCTCCATCATTACTTAATGACTCAATTCTAAAAAATTTAACATATTGAACACAGGACCTAGCAACTTAACATATGAAAACTTTACATGTTAAGTTGCCACATCCAAAATAGGCAAAGAAGACTTAAATATTTTGAAACCACCTCATAATGATTTCGCCAACCAATACTGCTCTTACTATTGGATGCTAAAATGATGTGCTATTAGATACGGGGCAATTATACCGTAACTGGAAAAAATACGGCTGGATCGATACGCCCCATACGAAGGCTGCTTATGGTTTTCTGGGCGAAGTTAGGGAGATATCCCTTAAAGGTCTAAAATGGAGCTTGCAACGCAATTTGCAACAATAGCCTTAAGCTCGCTAACGAACAAGCCAATAAGCGAGTCACATCATCTTCTACTAACAGCTGTCGGAAGATCTGATAGCACTGGCGCTAAATATAATGCTGAACATAAATATTCAATCGACCTTGGACATGGCCCTATAATAATTGAGCCTGTTGAAGCCACCATAAAATTAAATAATGAAAAAATATCGCCTCAAAGCATGGTCCATTAACCCAGAAGGCTTCTATACTCATACCAACAGAATATGAGAATGGTGCGCTCAAAAATTTACAATAGGGAAAATGTGGCCGTCAATGTACTATATCCTGAAGAGAGCATGAAAAACTAAAGAGTCAACGTCACATAAATCTACCTGTAAGATAACTTCTTATAAAATAGCAATATATAAAAAAATAAATTAGGGGATGTATGCAAGAAACTTCAGGCTTTAGTCGTGGAGAGAATTAATATGAGTTACCTATTGGGTATAGATGCTGGAACAACCTCCATTAAATGTGTCCTATTTGACAAAAAAGGAAAAGTTGTAGCATTAAGCAAAAGCGAATATGAGCTTTCTATGCCGCAGCCTGACTACGTAGAAGTGGAGGCAGAAACATACTGGAATTCTCTTAAAAAATCGCTTAACAACATTTTGAATATATCGAAAGTGAATGCAGAAGACATTTTAGGCATAGGCGTATCAAGTCAAGGAGAAACTCTTATAGTGGTAGATAAGGATGGAAAACCATTAAGAAAGGCTATCGTTTGGCTTGATAACCGATCTAAGAAAGAGGCCAACATCATAAAGGAAGAGTTCGGAGTAGATAACGTATATCGTATCACTGGGCAGAATGATGTTATCCCCACATGGCCTGCAACTAAAATCCTTTGGCTTAAGAAAAATGAACCTTTAATCTTTCAGAGGGCATATAAGTATGTATTGCTTGAAGACTATATTATTTACAAGTTAACAGGTAAATTCGTAACCGAGTATTCGATCGCAAGCTCTTCTCTCCTCTTTGACATATCCCGCCAAAAATGGTGGAGTGAAATTCTTAATTTTATTGGTATAAGTGAAGACCAGCTTCCAGAACTTAACCCTTCCGGTCATATTGTAGGCAACGTATCTCCGGAAGCCGTGAAGGAAACTGGACTCCATCCAAATAGCATTGTGTCGACAGGCGCATACGATCAAGCCGCTAATGCTATAGGGGTTGGCAACATAAAGCCGGGAGTGATAAGCGAAACCACAGGTGGAGCTTTAGCCATAGTTGCAACAGTAGACAGCATTATTTTAGATCCCAAACGAAGGATACCTTGCCATCATCACGCTATTCAAGGAAAATACTTTTTGCAACCTTGGTGTCATACAGCTGGGGCCCTCCTCAAATGGTATAAGGATAATTTTGGCTTGCTGGAAATAGAAGCGGCTAATAGAATAGGTGTAGATCCATACGACTTATTAACACTTGAAGCATCAAAAGTCCCTCCAGGATCCGATGGATTAATCTTGCTTCCCCATTTTATGGGGGCAGCTTCCCCAGAATTTAATCCAAATGCAAAAGGCGTCCTCTTTGGCCTCACGTTATATCATGAAAGAGGACACATAATAAGGGCAATCATGGAATCAGTTGCTTATATGCTCAGAAGAAACATCGATCTCCTAAAAGATTTAGGTGTTGAAGTTAGAGAAGTCCGTTCTACAGGAGGAGCGGCGAGAAGCCCATTATGGAACCAAATTAAAGCCGATGTACTTCAAAAACCAGTACTAACAGTTCATACAGAGGAGACAGCAGCTTTAGGCGCGGCTATGCTTGCAGGTCTAGCTACAAAAACATTCTCCTCCCTTCAAAATGCTGCCGATTCTATGATTTCAATAAAGGAGAAATTTATTCCATCAGAAGCAAATAAAAGCATATATGACAAACAATACAAAAAATACATAGAATTATACAAAAGTGTGGAAAGTCTCTTCTGACAACAATAATCATTGATAGGAAGGCATCATGGAGATATTTCTTCTTTGAGAAAAGGTAAATATTTAGCTCAAAAATTAGAAGTAACGATGAGAAATCTTGAGGAGGTTGTTCTTTGAGTGGTAGAGTTGTTAGGGTTGATTCTTGGGAGGAGTTTAAGCAGTTGATTAGGAAGCATGATGTGAGGGAGATAGCCTATAGGATAGAGATGGGTGTTCCAGCAAGGCATTTAACTGGGCTGAGGCTAATTCTTCCAACAGTTGGCATCCAATATGTCTTCATTGACACGGCCAGCGGGGATAGATTGAGGAAAACTGGTATAAAATTGAGGGTTGATGAGCTCGGCAACATGTACATAAGTGATGAAGACCTAAAAAATTTCATTAAGTCGGAGCTCGGCGGCAGAGAAATAAAACTCTACTCATACTTCACAATGTAATATCATGCAAATGAGGAGCTATTTATTCTGAAGCCCAACTTCCCTCACGTAATTTGCCGCCTCAACCCTAACGGATGCGCTGGGCCCATTTATTAGGAGTGGGCTGTCAGTAATGTTTGCTGCAAACTCAATATACTT
>Ga0272445_1001724_pt1 | contig 16303 bp, 18 predicted proteins | sample YNPCB0031_FD_194404 | JGI IMG/M metagenome (GOLD analysis project Ga0272445, IMG submission 194404) | Hot spring sediment microbial communities from Yellowstone National Park, WY, United States - YNP-CB-003-1 | ecosystem: Environmental > Aquatic > Thermal springs > Hot (42-90C) > Sediment... | reverse complement strand
ACCAGAACTACCTAATAGCAGTCACCAGCACCTACCGTAATTCCTACTGCGGCGGGAGCTCCAGCCCGTTTTCAAAATGTGCAACCATCAGCTGGTACGTGCCAGGAGTTCATTACGCAGTGATCTACAACCCAGGTAGCTCCCCCGAGACCTATGAGGTGGGCTCAGGCCCCTACACCTGCCACATACGGACAGACGGATTCCGCAACACCGTGGCGTTTGAGGGGAGGTACTGGCAGATAGACTGCGGATACTACGATGGCTGGCCGCCGCAGTGGAGGTCGCTCGGCGTCGTCAAGCTGGTGTTCAACAACGACTACACCGTAAGCGTGTACAAAGACGGGCAGTACCTCTACAAGGTGTCAGTATACGTCGGCGCTTACGGCTCCGGGCCATGGGCCCCCGCGCAGAGACTCACAATCCCAGTGTTCTGGGTGCCAAACGGCATAGCCATGGGCGTTGCGCCGTTTGTATACAACAGAAACAGCCTGGGCTACTATTCAGGCCTGATCTACGTGCGCGACGCGCAGACCGTAGCCATGCCGTTCTACTACAGGTACAACCTAACAGGCGCCTACCCCTACAGGCTTGAGGTTCAGATAGACACGGCGGAGAAGGAGATAGCCGAAGCCGGCGGCTGGATCTACATCAACGTGACGTACAGCGGCTACCTCAAGCTGTACCTCGGCGACCAGCTGGTAGCCTACGACGCCCTCTACGGCTGGACGGTCAGACGTGACCAGGCCCCGCCGCCCAGCGAAGAAGTACTCAACGAAAAGCCAGACGAGGCATGCGTCCCGCAGGTGGTCAGAAAGCCGAAAGGCATGGAACACGGAAACCTTCAACAGGGCCAAAACGGCTACTCGGTAGAGGCGCGCAAGGTGTATGAGGTGCACGAGTTCGGATGCGGCGTAGACCGCACATACACAGATACAGTCTCCGCCGGCGTCTACACAGCAACCACCACCAGCTATCATGTAAAGGATCCCGAAAACCAAGTTTGCGGATTCAAACAAGCACAAAACTGTAATGGCATAGTCTACTGCAGAAGCTGTTCGTAATTACGCTTAACGGTTCTATTTAAACTCCCTCCGTCTTTTTTGCATGAGGGTTGGAGTCGTGTTGTTGATAGCAGTCACGCTTCTAGTTACATCTGCATATGCGGATTATCTCACCAACTACGTCTTATACAGTATGCATAGTAGCACGTATACGCTTGACAACTTCGGCTTTGCTGGCATATCCGTTGCCAAGGGCCCATTACGTTTGGGTGAGTGGGAGGTTCGAACCGTCGAGGAGGTTATCCTCGACGGACTTCCGCCAGATACGTTGATCAGAGACCGTTCCCGGTACCGGAGCACGACCATATACGGCATAGACCCTGGCATGCAAGCATCGCCTTGGCTCCCCAACGGAACAGCCATTGAGTACACCTTCACCCGCGCCACGGCGCTGTTTGAGCCCGTTGAAGATATCGACGTGAGGAGAGACGTGAAGTGGTATGTATTCAGCAACCTCCACCGCAACGACATATGGTGGCTTAAGCCCGTCGGCGTCCGCTACGGCCTGTGGATCACTGTGAAAAGCGATGACAGCCCTCCGCTGGACTTCAGTTGTCTAAAATATGTCAAGACAGTCACTACCCAGGGCGCAAGGCGGGAGGTCTACAACGCCACGTGCCCTGGCAACACCTCCACCGTGTATTTTGTCGACGTTTACTTCATGTATGCGTGGACTGGAGAGAAGCAACTGTGCATCTTTGCAATCTCGTTCAACGCAACAGAGTACGTGGCAGGCAGAAGAGGTAGCGTGACGCTTGTCGACTACTGCCGCCTGGCGGAGAGACCCCCCAGAAACATTACCGTAGCGGTGTCGCCTTGGGGCGGAAGGCAGAGCCGCCTAGACATCTACGTAGATGGCGCCCGCTTCGACACCGTATGGATAGACGGATCCAACGCCAAACTCTTTGTAGGACCCTACCAGTTTGGGCCGGCGTTTTCATCGAGGACAATGGCAGTTGCGTATGTAGATCTCAACTATCCTGGTGTTGTGCAAAAGCCGTTGGGGTCTGCGCTTCTGCTTATTGGCAACGACACTGTGATGGCCCCGCCTAGGTACGTGCTGAAGGAGAAGGGCAGAGCGTTCACCCAGGCCCGGGTGGAGCTGACGTACGACCACGGTGTGACGGTGCTCCCGGGCCGCACCTACGACAACTCCACCGTATACACGTGGCCTGTGGTGCCTGTCAAGATCCACGGCCGCCCGGCGGAGCTTCCGTACAGGGCGCTGGTGAACGCCGCCAAGCTCTGCCCAGGCGGCGCTGTCGTGTCTGGCCAGTACCGCTGGGTGGGGGGCTGGGTGGAGGTTAGGGGGCCCACCTCGATACACTGCGCCGAGTACTCCGTGGAGTTCCTCCTGCCAAACGGCACCTCCGTAGCTGTGCAGGCGCCTTTCAACAAGACGTTTGCCTGGACGCCTCCTCTCATCGTCTACGCCAACGGCACAAGGCTGGAGGCCGACCCCGTCGCCGTGTTTATAGACGGGCCGAAGGCGGTGCGCGTCAACTACACGCGGGTCTACTACCTGGTGCGTGTGGTCACGCCTCTTGGCTTGAACGAGACATGGGCGCCTAGGGGAGCCGCGGCGAGCGCTCCGGCTGTGATAAACCTCGGCAACTGGACGCGTTGGGTCGCCGAGGGCTCGGCTTCGGCGGCGGCAGAGGGGCCGCTTGTGCTGGCGCCGCGGTACAAGAGGCAGTATTTGGTGAGGCTGGAAGCGCCCGTCAACTCTACCGAGGTCTGGGTAGACGCCGGCTCCGGCTACGCCGTGGGGCTTCCCGACCCGTGGGATCTGCCGAACGGCACCCGCTTCGCGGGGCTTTTGGTGAACGGCACTTCGGCGAGGGAGTTCCGCGTGGATAAGCCAATGACGCTGAGGGCGGAGTACGCCGAGGTCTACTACTGGGCCATTGTCGAGACGCCGATCAACAAAACGGTTGACTGGATGCCGAAAGGCGCCGTGCTGAAGTTCCCCGATGTCGTCGACTTCGGCAACGGCACCAGGCTGATCAAGCCCTCCGTAAGAGAGGTGGTCGTCGAGGGGCCTGTTGTGTTGAAGGTGGAGTACGCCAAGAGACAGCACTACGTCAAGATTGAGGGAGTAAACAGATGGGAGGGGTGGGCCGACGCGGGCTCCGTAATTAAGCTGAACGCCACCGTCGTAGGCGGGGTGGAGTACACGCCAGCCGAGGTTGTAACCGTGACCAGCCCCGGCGTCTACAGACCGCTCTTCTACGCCGTGTACAGAACCGTGGCGAGAGACGCGTTGGGGGTGCCGAACCCACTCGGCACGGTGAGACTCTGCGACGCCGCGGCGAACCCCCTCCCAGACGGCTCCGCCGTGGTTGCGGCCTACACCAGAGAGCTCTGCCAGCCAGCCGTCGAGGCGTTTCCCATAAGCCCCTACACAGCCGCCGGAGCCGCCGCAGTAGCAACTGCGGCCACACTCGCGCTGAAGAAGAGGAGAAAATAACAGGTTTTTTCTCTTCCAACTCTCCTTACAGGGATAAACCCACAGGGATTTCCCTACAGGGATAATTATCCCTGTCAAGAAATCCCTGTTAGGTAATCCCTGTGAGGGCCGGGTGGCGCCAGTGTGGTTCTTTATCGTTGGTTCTCTATATGCCGCCATGCTCAGAATAGTAGTTCCAGTTCTGTGGGTTGCGGCGGTGGCGTTTGCGGCGGTTCTGCCCACTGAGAGCGGCGACGCGTTTTACTTCGCCTTCGGAGGGCAGGCAGGGGCTGTGAACGCCTACGGCCAGAGGCTGTGGACGGTGCCGGGGGAGCTCATTGCGTCAGACCCCATGGGCTCCTGCCTGGCGGCGGCGCACCGCGTGTTCAACGGGACGCTGTTCCTGGGCACCGCCGTTACGCTCTACACTGCAGACGGCAGATTCCTCTGGAGCGTGATCGTCAACATCAACGCCACGGCCCTAGCCACCAACTGCGTAGAGGCGGCCATAGGTGGCATAGACGGCTCTCTTTTCAGAATAAAAGACGGCAAAGTTGCAGAGAAGCAGAAGTACGACAACCCCATCTTCGCGCTGGCGTACACGGTCAACGAGACGCTTGCGGTGGGTACGGGCGACCCGGTCAGCGGCTTCACCGCCTATGTGGACAGATGCGGCAACTCCATCACGGCTGTCAAGACAGACGCGCCGTACCTCGTTGTTAATTCGCCTAAGTTCGGCCAGATGAGGTACAGAGGCGGCCTCGCGCCCCAGCTGAGGCCTCCCGCCAGTGCCAGCCAGGACTGCCGCTCCTTTGTATATGCCGTCTACGACACGCTCTACAACAACACGACGCCGCTGGTCAAGCTTCCGCTTCCCATAATTGCCGTGGCCGTCAGCGGCGACGGGAAGACGGTGGCAGCGGCGACCGTTGAGAAGCTGTACATAATCCGCGGCGGGAAAACCGCCGCGGAGCTCGACGCGCCGATGGTGCGCTCCATAGCTCTGTCCTGGGACGGGCTAACGCTGGCATATACATCCGACGCGGTACTCGCCGCGCAGAGGTTCAAAATAGTGAGGATAGAGGCCAGGGGCTGTCCCCTCCAGACCACGGCAACTATAGACAAGTTCACCTACCCGCTCCCCGCAGATGCCTACGTCCCAGCTGAAGCAGATACTGTCGTAGCCAACATAGCCGCAGGCGACACGCTGAGGTGCGTCCCACTTCAGAACGCCACGAAGCTACAACCGATAACCACAATAACCTACCGCGTAGAGTACAAAATAGACGCGCCGCCGCTTGTGAGAGGCCCCCAGTGGGGCTTCGGCCTTGCCGCCTTCTACGCGGAGCCAGAGATAAAGGTACAGGCCGACCCGCCGCTGAAGGAGGTCAAGCTGGTTCTGGAGGACTGGGAGGTGAACGGCACCAGGAGGGGCTTCCCGATGCCAGCAATTACGCTGGGCATATCCGGGCCGACCAGGGTGAGGCCCGTCTACAGGCTTGAATACCTCCCGGAGGTCGTTGTGGGAGACGTGAAGTACGTGGTTAAGTCCGTCACTCTCTTCGACAGGGCGGGGAGGCCCATGACGGTCATCGACGACGTCTCCGCATACGCAAAAGTCGCGTATGAAGTCAGGCGCGTCGTGGCTTGGGACATCCCAGGCAACTCATCCAGCACAGAGGTGCGGGAGGGCGAGGCCGTGACGCTGAGGGCGCCCGCCGAGGTGGACTTCGGCAACGGCACCAAGCTGGTCTTCAGGCAGTGGAGCACAGGCGATAAGTCGCTTACAATCACTGTCGGTCCCGGCCGCTACGTTGCGCTGTACGACGTGTATTTCTTGGTTGAGTTCCGCGCCACTAACTACACCTATACACAGTGGGTCTTGAAAGGAAGCAGGATAAGTGCGCCGAAGGTGTCCAAGGTCTACGACGACGGGCAGACCCGCGTCTTCGTTGCGGGCTGGACTGCGCCAGACGGCAAACCTGCGCAGTTCCCGTACGCGGTCAACGCGCCCATCAACTTCACAGCCGCGGAGAGGCGCGAGCATTACGCCAAGATAATCGTGTGGGATAGGAAGGAGGAGGGGTGGTACCCCGAGGGCTACGAGCTCCAGATCGGCGACGCGGAGAAGAGGAAGTGGCTCCTCTGGCAGTTCAAGAGCTGGGAGCCGTCGCCAGTGGTAGACGCGCCAGGCGAATACCGCGCCGTCTATGAGCTGGATCCCCTGGCTACCTCTGTATTAATACTTGTCTTCGTGTTGATGATAGGAGCCACGATAGCCATAAGGAGGCGCTAAATCAATATTTTTTCTTCTGTTAACCGTACCCATGCCAAATCAGAAAATTAAAAGAACAGCGCTCAAAAGACTGCTGAACAGAAAAGTTAGAGGCATGGAAAACATGGTGTGGGCTGTCTTAGCTGTCATATTGGCGGTAGTAGTGATACTTGTAATGTGGAATCTGGTCAGCGGAGCCGCGGCTTCCGCCAATGTGCCACAGGTGCAGTTGGTGCCGCAGGAGAGCTTCGTCATTGGAAACACGGCAAACGTCACGTTAAAGTTCGGGAGAGGATACCAAGGTGTATCTGTATCTATCGCCGCGCCCAGCGGGAACACCATAACGTCAATATCGACGTCATGTACGCCGACTGGCGTCAACGTGGCCGAGGGCGACAAGGTATCGTTTACATGCACGCTGGCTCGGAGCCCCGGTAGCGTGGCATATATAATGGTCAGATGGACAGGCGGTTCGCAGACAATTAAGTGGGTAATAAGCTAACAATTCTTTTTTCCCAAACCCAACCGCCTTTTTCATGATCCTTGACACAATACTCTTCATCGTGTACTACCGCACAGCTTCTGTCACCACAGCGCTTAAGAGCATAAAGACAGCGGCGGCGAGGCGCGCCGCAGTCCTCCTCAGGCTTAGGCAGAGAACCCGCGGCATGCTCTTCGAAATTGTAGAAAGAGCTTATTACTTGGAGCAGGAAGGCACCGACCGGAAAGTGGCTGTGGAGCAGTTGGTCTCCGAGTTCCGCATAAAGCTTGAAGAGGAGCTCAGGCGGGCCCGCACCATCTTCAACTTCGTGGTGATGTCCGCGGCCATGGTGATCATGATGGGCATACTGCTCGGCGTTATCCTGGGCATACTGAGCCCCCTTGCGTCTCAGTATGCCACGATGCTCGTGACGCTGATTCTGTTCCCGCTCTACGCCCTTGAGCCCTTCCTCCCGCCCGTCCGCAGGTGGGACTACTGGCTTGTCGTCCTCTTCTCAATGCCCGCCGTGGCGGCTTACTTCATGCCGCAGGCCGCCTATGCCACCATCCCCGCGGCGTTGATATATGCTGTGTGGTACTACATCCCGCGGTACATGGAAGCGCAAGAGGAGTTCCGCATGGCGGCTAGGGGCAGGGTGGCCTTCGCCGCCACTCCCCTCGCAAAGCAGGCGGTGGAAATCATACGCGCCGTGCGGCAGTCTGGCGCTTTCGACATCCAGGCCGTGGCGGAGTATCTCCTCAGGCTGGCCGAGCACCACTACACCTCCCTGCGCCGCGAAGGCCTCATGAGGGGGCTCATAATCATCTCCTTCATCGTGGTGGCCGCGTTTGCAGTCTCTTGGCTCTGGCCCCAGCTCTCAACCTTGGCGGAGCAGGCCAAAGAAGGGCCCTTACCGCTCTACTTCTCATCTCCAAGGCCGATGCTCTGGCTGATATCCATGGTAGCGGCCGCGGCGGCTGGCAGGATGACTGAGTCCTACGCCGCGGTACCCCTCTACACTCCCATAACGCTGACTCTGTTGCTCATCTAATTCTACATTTTTCTCTGTACATTTCACAGTCATGAAGGACATGGCGTTTGTAGCAATGACATTGTTGTCCACCGTTGCCGTCGCTTTGGGCGACGTGCAGACAGGCATAATCTTAGCGGCGCTGGCCTACGGCATCGCCGCTTGGCGGAACCACAACTCAGTCGCCATTTTGGGCGGCATCCACGCGCTGGCCGTCGCTACGTCGCCGCTCGCCGCTCTCGTCCTTCTGAAGGCGGCCCCAGCCGCATTAGCCGTCCTCCCGCTGAGGGAGTCCCCCTTCGCGGTGCCAGCCGCCGCGGCGATCCCCCTTGCAGTTGAGGTAGCCACGAAGATGCTCTCCGCTGTTAGGGACGTCCTGCCGCTGGTGGAGAGCTGGCCATATATTGTCATTGTAGCATCAGTCCTGATAATCATTGTGGCGAGGAGGCTGTGAACCCCATCATCCTCGCAGTCGTGTTTGTCCTCTTCGCCGTGGCCGTCGCGTTCTACTACTTCGCCGCGTCGGTGCAGGCGGCAACCCACGTCCCCCAGGAGCCCTCTGCGCTGTGCGCCGTCTCTGGCGCCAGGAACCTCACGGCCGTCAACCGCACTGTTGGCTACTGCGTGTTCAACGGGACACACATAATCTATCTAGTTCGTTAAAACTCCACTCTCTTTTTCATTTCCATGAGGGGAATCTCCACTGCTCCTCTCGTGCTTGCAGTGTTGATCATACTCGCGACAGCGGCAATCTCGACGATTTGGTGGTACTACAGCCAGCAGAAGGCGGCGGAGCAAGCTACTCTGCTAGACCAGAAGCTCGTAGATGAGCAAGCCAAATGTCTCCACGCCGTCATCGGCGCCAACAACACCGTTGTAGTGGGCGGCATGGTTTACAACGGTAGCTACGTGGGGTTGGGTTGCTACGTAGACTCCTCCACCGTCGTGGTCGTTCAGTGGAAGCAGTAATTCAACTTTTTTCTCTATCCTGGCGTAGATGTGCTTGAGGAAACGTTGTTGTTCATCTACGGGACAGCCGCGGCGGTCATACTCATAGCGATAGTCGCTTACTACTACATGCCCACCTTGGTGGGCGCAACGCAGGCCCAGGCGGAGTACGCCGCGTTGCGCGACGCCGCGCCGACCCTCATTCTGGCGCAGGATGGCAAAAGCGTATACGTCTGCATAAACTCCACCGCACCGCAGAAGGTGCTAGTCCAGAGACCCATCTGGATGGATGCGCAGAAGGATTGCCGCATTAACCCTGGAGGAAACTGCGTCCCGGGGGGCCAGCAAGACTGGCCCTTCTGCAGGTGGTACTTGGGCACATACCGGCCAGGAGATTCGGTGGCCGTCGTGCTGAGGGGCAACTACGCCGCTGTGGCTAAAAACTATACCGTCGCGGCCATTCTAGCAAGTCGTTGATTCTATTTTTTCTGACAGGCTTCCCTCTACATGCGGTTTACCATACAGCTTAAAAGCCCCACGGAGCTGGCGCAAGTCCTCGGCACCTCTCAAAAAACCAAGCCCCAAACCATAGCTAAGAGCAACCTCTTTGCCGTAACCGGAGTCCCGGTCGCAGGCTTTGTAGATGAGACCAGAGTCAACTTCTTCGGCCTTGAGACTAGGGTTTTCATCACGGAGATGAAGACGGTCTACGTCTTCGACGACGTGGAGCTCCCGGAACAACTGCCAGACGACCGCACAATCGGCCGAATTCTCTCCAGCGCAGAGAAGGAGTACGGCAGAAAGGAGATAGATCCCTACGGCGTGTTGGGCACAGAAGATGAAAGGCGGTACAACATAAAGGTGGCAATTGAGATACTGGAGAGGAAGATCCCTAAGCGGTGGAAGGAGCACGCCCCGGCCTTGGCCAGGCTACTGTGGCGCTGGTACTACGCATACGGCACCGTCACACCTCTCTTCCTCACAGAGTCTTTAGGCATCACCGACGTCATGCTCACCATGACCGACAGGGCCGTTGTTGTTGACACCTACAAACACGGCGCGGGGCTTGTGACAAACATAGAGCTGACGCCTAAGGACAGGGAGCACGTGCAGGACGCCATCTCCAGAAGGGTGGCGCCGCTCTCCGCCGCCAGGCCCTTCGCCTCCCGCTTCGACGACCTATTCCGCGTCCGCGTAACCGCCATAGTGCCCGATGTTGCCCCCGTCCAAGGATACGCCTTCCGCTTGATAAACGTGGTCTGGATCGCGCCGCTGTTTGTGTCCATAGGCGGCGCCGAGCCTTGGCAGATGGCGTACCTCTGCGCCCAGTGGCGCAGGGGGAGGCACGTCCTTGTGGCCGGCCTGCCTGGCTCTGGCAAGACGTCGCTTCTAAACGCAGTTCTGAGTTGCACCCAGACCACCCGCCGCCTCGCCATCATACAGTCAGTGCCGGAATTATTCGTGCCGCAGGCCGCCTTCATTGCCACTGAGCGCATCAGCTTCGGCGCTGGCATATCAGACATCTTGATGGCAGAATTGGTTCAACGCTTCGGTCTCAGAGCAAACAGCGACGTTGGCATAAACGAGCTTCTGACAGAGAGCGACGTGAAGGCCTTCGTCACCATCGCCTTCGCCGGATTCGGCGCAGGCGCCACCATCCACGCGCAGAGCGCGGAGGAGGTGGTGCTCCGCCTCCTCCGCCTAGGCGTAACCCAGGCGGAGCTTGAGGCCTTGATGCCCCGGCTGATCATACCCGTCATGGAGAAGGCGGTGACGCCGAGGGGAGTCGTGAGGCGCGTAAGCAGGATATACGTCCCGACTCCGCAGGGGCACAAGCCGATCACCAAGGAGGAGGTGCTCAAAGACCCAGAAGCCGCCAAGTGGGAGCACATAATAGCCGAGGCAGCGGGCATGAAGACCCTGCACAGCCCAGAGGCGTGGGTCGCCTATCTTAGGAAGCTTGACTAATTCAATTTCTTTTTCTCTCCGCGAAACAGCCATGCCTAAGCCCCTGGTAAAACCTAAAGAAGAGGCTCCTGGCTTAACCGTTGCGCCTCCTGCCCCTACCCCTACTGTAGCTCCGGAGTCACAGATGGAATACTCAACGAGACCGCCTCCTGTCTCTACATCCGCTTCTGTGGATGTTTCGCTGATATTTGCGCTGTATAAGAAATGCGTTGAAAATGGCTATCCGAATTGTGACGTACTTAAGCGGATGGCCACAGACGTGGTAAAAGAACGGCTTAAGTCTGTGATCGAGACAGAACTGGCAAACCTTGTTGCGCCAGAGTTTAAAGGAGAGATAGGCCAAATCTGCATTGAGGTATGACAGACAAGCTTGCCAAAGAGCTAAAGCGCAGAAGACCCGAGGCAAAGAAGCAGAAGTTCCCAAAGGTGAGGAAGGCGTTTAAAGACGTCATAAGGAAGCTAGCTAAGAAATACAACAAGCCGGAGTGGCTTATTGAAAACACCATACGTGAACGCGGCTTCACATACACGCTACAGGCACTGAATCAGTCGCAACTATCCCCCCCAAAGAAGAAGTCAATCCTCGATAAGCTGAAGAGGCTATGGCGGTTTCGAAAGTAGTCGTAGCGTTGAGCCATAAGGGAGGCGTCGGCAAATCCACAGTGTTGTCCAGCGTTGCGTATGCAATACGTAAAGAAACCCACTGGCGCGTCGTCTTTGTAGACGTAACCGCCGACGGCTTGGGCGCAAGCCTCCTGGCGCCAGGGTGCCGAGTGGAGTACGGCACCTACGCCTTTTTAGCAGGTGCAGATGTGTTACACTACTGCACCATTGAAGACGGCGCATATGTAGACACGGTGCCGCCGGGCCCCCTCCCGTCGAATGGCCAGTTAAAGGGTAGCAGGCTCAGAGAGCTCGTAGACATGCTGAGGATAGACTACAACTTAATCTTCGTGGATCTCCCCGGGACAGACGAGGCGCACAGCGAGGTGATACGCACCGCCATCAACGTAGCCGACATCTACTTCTTGGTAGCCGAACCAGCGACTGTCCATCTGTTATGGCGCCTCAAGGATCTACTTCCACAAGATAAACCCATATTTGCGGTGCTCAACAAATACCTCAACGGTATGCCCGGAAAAAACGAGATCCAGAGGATCGGCACTACGAAATACGGCACCTTCGCCTTCGCCATCCCTCTGGAGGGACCAGTCTACAACGCGGTGCTTGAAGGAGAAAGCCCAGCGAAGCTCTCCCGCGTAAAGTTCGTAGAGGTGATAGATCAGATAGCCGCCAAGCTCCAGTACTTCATAGCCGACATCCGCTGATTCCTTTTTCCTACCCCTTCCGCCTACAGCCATGCAAGACAGGGAGTTTTACCGCCGGCTTGAGCAGTTCAAATCACAATACCAGCGGGATCTATCCCCCGAGGAGGTGCAGAAGTGCGTCAACGAGGCACTTAAAGACAACGCCGTCTTCAAGGCCTACGTATGTGCCTCTGAAATCTTGGTAAAGAAGGCCAAGCGTAAGAAGGAAAAGCCGCGGCTGGAAGAGAAGAAAAAGGAGAAAGCGAAGGAGGAGGCAGAAGCTGAAGAGGTGGCGGAGGAAGCCAAGCCAGAGACAGAGTTTGCGGCGCTTATATCCCGCCTGCCGTGGCAGGCATATGCGGGGTTCGCCGTCTTAATCCTGGCGTTAATCCACCCGCTGATGGTTCTCCTGGCGCCGCCCATAGTTGCCTTCCTCTACGTCGTCAAGCGCAACACCACACCCATGTGGACAGAGGGCGACGCGCTGGTGTGGGAGCAGAAGCGGTTCCGGTTCTACGAGGTGGAGCGCGTTTTCAGAGACGTAAACGGGATGGGGCCTCTTGAGTTCAGCAACATTCTGATAACCACGACGCATACGTACAACGGCATATACTACAGGGACGGGAAGGCTTGGATCCTCCTTGAGGAGGGGGTCGACGCAGAGGAGGCGAGGAGGGTTCTGAGGCGCTTCGGCGTCGTCGTCAAGCCGGAGCCCAGCAACCCGCCTGTCGAGCTCCCGCGCGAAAGGTTGGGCAAATACCTGCCCTGGGCCTTCCTCCCGTTCCTCTCGGCCGCGGTCAGCCCGGCGGCCGCCGCCGTGTCCATACTAGCAGTTATATTCATCGTCATGTTCTCAATGCGCGACATTGGACACAAGCCCCAGCCGCCGAGGCAACCCCTCACCAGAGACGTCATGTACTTCTCCGTGCCAGATCCGCAGTCTATACACGCCATCGCGCGCGCCGCCCAGCCTCTGATCGAGGAGGCGCTTGTCGCGTGGAGGGTTGACCCGGAGTACGCCTTGAAGCTCGAGAAGGCTGGAGGGTGGGCGGAGCGCATAGCCTGGTGGACGGCTTCGCAGTGGCGGCTCCAACGGCTTGAGGTGATACAAGTAGCCAGGCAGAGGATATTGAACCTGCGGGAGAAGGGCTTTCTGGCGAACGGCTTCGTGGTGGGGAAGACGGCGGCCTTCTCCACGGGCCGGCCAGCGGCACGCATAGAGGCCTTCACCCGCGACCTGGCCGAGTTCACGCCCTACGCGCTGTTGCTCGCCCCGACGGAATGCAGAGAAGACAGCGTCGTGCTGGGCACCGACGACGCCGGCCGCACTGTCTGCCTCAACCCGGAGGAGCTCCAGACGCCGCATGCGATTGTTGTGGGCAAGACCGGCGCGGGCAAGACCACCCTCGGCATCAACGTGGCCGTCCAGCTGAGGAAGAAGCGGGGCGTTGTACCCGCCGTGGTGGATCCACACGGCCACTGGGCGGTGCTCGCCAAGTGGCTCCCCGACGTCCAGATAATCGACGCCAGGCAACACATGCCGCCCCTCCGCCTTGTGGATGAGGACGACGTGGATCTCCTCTTGGACATACTCCGCGCTGCGGGGATACAGATCTTCGACGCGCACTTCACGGTGCTCCTAGAGGCGCTACGCCGCGCCGCCCAGGAGGGCGACACATCCTTCAGAAACATCCTAAAGCAACTGGAGGCCCTCAGAAGAGACCCGGCGTTTGCCTTCGCGATAGACTCCATCTACGGTAGGCTGGCGACTCTGGCGCAGATGCGCATCGCCAGGGTCGACATGTTGAAGCCGCTGGTTGTCCACACCGGCGGCGACACCTCACCCAGCTCGACCATGAAGCTCATCGCATGGGTCATCTGGCTTGTCACGGAGGCGAAGGCGTCGTGTCCCAGGCCGCCGTGTAAGACGAGGCTATTTCTGGTAATCGACGAAGGCCACGTCCTCATGAAGAACGTGCTGGTGCTGTCTAGAACCTGGCGCGAGCACAGGAAGTTCGGCGTTGAGGCCGCCATATTTACGCAGTCTATAATGGAGATTCCATCAGATCTCATAGAAAACAGCGGCGTCAAGGTGGTGCTGGCCATCGAGCCGGAGGCTGTGCCCCACGTCGAACAACGCCTCCACATAGACCGCACCGTCGTAGAGCGCGTGGCATACGAGGCGCTACCAGAGGAGCGCGTCGGCATCCTCCGCGTCGAGGGCAGAGCCCCCATATACGTGCGGCTGATACCGCCGGAACAACGCTGACCCCGCCCTAAAGAGCTCCCCCTTAGGGCGGCTACGCCCGGCCCTCCCCCCAAAGCCTCCAGCGTTTTCCACCCCTCCTTGCAGGTTTTTCCTCACAGGGTTTGCCTTTCAGGCATAATTATCCTGTGAGTTTGTACCTGTGAACATGTACCTGTTAGGAGAGTTGCCGCCGCCGCGGGGAGGCAAACCAACGTCCGCAGGTACATCCCCACAGGACTTGACTCACAGGACTAATTAGTCCTGTAAAGAAAGTCCTGTCAGTCTGTCCCTGTAGGCATGTTAATTCTTTTTAAATCGGTACGCAGTATTAATTGTGTTGTTGGCTGAACGGGTTAGAGTCGTGCCGAACGGCTATAGGTACTTAGTCTCGTTCCCCGCCCCCACCGAGGAGCTGGACTTCTACACGCTGTGTGAAGTTCTGCGTTTTGCAGGCGCCGCGGTGGGGTACATCCAGGCGGAGGTGTACGTGGAGGGCAGGCTGGCGGCCAACTTCTACTACCGCCTGTACCGCTACGGCGGCAGGTTGGGCTACGTCGGGCCGTCCCGCAGAAACGAAAACGGCAGGTGGGTGGTCTACGGCAAGTTCTACGAGCTCGCGCCCTCCGGCGGCCGCCGCAGGCTTGTGTACGGAGGCCTCTCCTGCGACCTGCCGTTTTGAATCTTTTTCTGAGGCACATAACCTGTGGCCGTGTTTGAGATAATCAACGTAGTCATGACGTGCAACTCGGTGGACCTAGACGCTTTGAAGAAGTACCCGCAGCGGGAGGTGAAGACGGGACTGCAGATATTTGCGCCCAACTTCACCGTTATAATACACAGCAGCGGCAGGGCTAAGGTGTTCTGCAAGTCGCTGGAGCCGCCGCCGCACCTCTCCGACTGCCGCATCGACAACATCGTCGTGAGGACTACAATGCGGGTCATACCTGAGGAGGAGCTCATCGAGAGGCTTAGAGAACATGGTGCAGTGGACAGAGCGGAGAAGAAGTCGGCGATCCTCTTCTACACGAACTCCTCCACCAAGCCGCCTATCACCACCACGGTGAGGATCTTCGTGAAGCCGTCTGAGCGCTACAAGGTGATCATGTTCAGCAAATCCATCCAGGAGCTCCGACGAGTGGCGGAGCTCCTGCAAGCGCTCTAATCGATTCAATTTTTACAGCAACCAAGAGGTTTGGCATGCTTCTTGAAATCCTCCTGGAACCGCGCCCAACTGCAACCACGACGACGATCACCTACATCACGCCAATACCTGGGGCAGACTACCAGGGCATCGTCCTCCCTGGCGGCTTAGCCTTTACTTGGAACAGCGCAGTTACTACCACGATTTTGGCGATAGTCGTGCTTGTTGAGACGCTTAAGCTCCTCGGCCGCGTGCAGAGGCTAGAAACCATCTTGGCTGATATTCTGAAGGAAATTGCCATATTGTTCACGGTGGTGTTTTTCATCATGAACCTCTGGCAGTTCATCCCAGTCTCAGCGGCTTCGCCCCAAGAGGTGATCTATAAGCTTCAGCTGGTAGTAGAAGAAGGCTACTGTAGGATAGTGAAGATGGAGCAATGCGTCGCAAACCTCCGCCTGTCTGGGCCGCTGGGCGCCTACGCGGGGTATGCGGAGGCCAAATTCAGCAAATACAAGACACTGTTTGAACAGTCGGTTTGGGTCTACTCCCAGCTCGTAGGCCTTGCCCGCTACATCGCGGAATACGGCCCCACCATCCTAGCCGCCGGGATGTTGATATATGCGGCTTGGCTGAGGAAGGTGGGTGGGGTCATTATCGGCTTATTCATTGGGCTTTGGGTCGGGCTCGCGTTGCTGGCTGGGGCAGTGCAGATCGGCACCGGTTGCACAGACAAAATCGGGGTGTGGGGTGAGGACTTTATGCCACTGACGTGTCAAGGTTGTGACGACAGAATAGTCAACGCCATTGGCGACTACATCCAGTGGCAGTTAGTTGCGGCGTATGCATGGCTGTTCTTGATCGCCGCACCTGCAGTCGGGGCGGCGGTCGGCTACCTTCTAGGTCTCTAATTCAATATTTTAGTTTTCCTACGCGAAACCTATGAACAAAAAAATAATAGCAGTGATGGCGCTGATGGTGCTGGCGGCCGTCGTAATGGCACTTGACGTAGACAAGGCAGAACAAACTGTAAAAGGCACCTATACCGGGGTGAAGAGGATGGTCTTGCTAGGAACCACCTATGGAGCCTTGGCAGTAATGTTAGTAGATATAGTTATTACATTGCTTATTCGGCGGAGGGGTTTGCCTGAACTGTTTAGTAGCTTCTGGTTCTGGCTGCCGTTTCTGTTCGTTACGGTGCCTGTTCTATTGGGGTTAGTATCAACGTTCTCGCCCGAAGTGAAGTCAATATATGATAAGATGGTGGACGAGGGCTGTCCATTCCTATACTGTCCGCAGTAAGTAGCAAACCAATTCAACGTTTTTTTCCTACGCTCTTTCCATATGCGTATCGAACATGCGTTGGTAGCCGCGCTGGGCATTGCGCTCTTATTCGCC
>Ga0272445_1001723_pt1 | contig 16306 bp, 11 predicted proteins | sample YNPCB0031_FD_194404 | JGI IMG/M metagenome (GOLD analysis project Ga0272445, IMG submission 194404) | Hot spring sediment microbial communities from Yellowstone National Park, WY, United States - YNP-CB-003-1 | ecosystem: Environmental > Aquatic > Thermal springs > Hot (42-90C) > Sediment... | reverse complement strand
CAGCCCCCTTCAAGGGGGCGTTCCCTGCGAAGCAGGGAGAACGAAAGGGGGTAAAATTCTTTTTCAACTTGACCCTTCAGGAATATATAAATATAATATACACAAAATTAATAACAGTATGTTACTCCTTAATTTGACATTTTGTTCCTTTTTCTATAATATAAAAAACATGGAAGAGGAGAAAAGAAAAGTTGTTGCAATTACAGGGGTGAATAGCTTTTTAGGGGCTAATCTGTGTCAAAGACTCCAGATTGATTCAAGATACAAAGTTATAGCGATTGATATAAAAAAACCAGCTTTTCTTCTGAAAGATACCCTTTTTTATAAAGCAGACTTTACGGAACCCACGGTAGATTTAACACTTGCTGACATTCTCTCTACAAATAAAGTGGATACAGTGGTTCACTGTGCCTTTTTCACAAATCCAACCAGAAAAAGCGCATATGCCCATGAACTTGAGGTTATAGGGACAATGCATCTGCTTCATGCCTGTGCACGGGCAGGGATAAGGAAGTTTATTTTGAGGAGCTCAACGCTTGTATACGGACCCAATCCATTGAATCCAAATTTTATAACAGAGGATTACCCTCTGGCTGAAAGTTCAAACTACCGATATATAAGGGATAAGGTAGAAGTGGAAAAGATGGTGGAGAAGTTCAAGAGAAAAAATCCTGACACTATAGTTACGATTTTGAGATTTGGTATAATTCTCGGACCAACAGTTAAGAACTTCTTTACCGAATATCTAAGAAGACCCTTTGTGATCACCCTTCTCGGGTATGACCCATTGTTTCAGTTTATTCATGAGGAAGATGCAGTAGATGCTCTGAGGCTGGCAGTGGAGAAGGATTGCGATGGGGTCTACAACATAGTGGGAGATGGGGTTTTGCCCATAAGCACGGTTATAAAACTTGCTGGGAGAATAAATCTTCCCGTTTTCCATCCTGTTGCAATTCCCATTGTCCAGTTTTTGTTTTCCATAGGTGTATCTCCGGTAGGGGGAAAGCACCTTGATTTTTTAAGATTTGTTTGTGTAGCAGATGGAGAGAAGGCAAAAAGAGAGCTGGGATTTATACCCAAGTATTCGGTAAAGGAATGCATTGAAAGCTTTGCAGGGATGCAGAGATTAAGAGAATTACATCTTGTAGAATAATTGAGAGGTGGAACATGGCAAAAAAAGTGGAAGATGAGAGGGTTTTGAATGAAATAAAGGGAATGACAATTGAGAGCAGACTTGAATTGCTTGAGAAAAGGCTACTGGAAAGACTGGAGTTCCTTGAGGAGAGAATAAAGGAGATTGAGAAAAAGAAGAGGAGGGAAGAGGAACTTTCCTTGCCAGAGCTTTTTTCCAGATATCAGGAGAAATTTGATGAAGCCATTTCAAAGCTGGAAAAGGTGAGAAAGCGTTCCTCTCTCCCGCGCCTTTTTGATTTCGGAAAAGCAATTGAAAATCTGAAAAAAGTTTTCAAAGTTCAGACATATATCAATCTCTGGCGCTCTATTTCAATGTGGATTACATCGGATGTGGTAGATGAATTTGGTCTGGACCCGGTTTTTGAGGAAAAAATTACGCCCTTCTTTGAATTCCTTTATCACAAATGGTGGAGAGTATCTGTAATTGGACTGAACAACCTTCCCAATAAAGGAAGGGTTCTTCTTGTTGCAAACCACGCAGGAACCCTCCCGTTTGATGGTGCGATGATAAAATATGCTGCCAAAATAGAACATCCTGCCCACAGAGAAATTCGCCCTCTGGTTGAAAATTTTGTATATTATTTTCCCTTTCTTGGCACATTTATGATGAGGATAGGAGGGGTAAGGGCAGACCCGGATAATGCAAGAAGGCTCCTTGAAAAAGAGCAGGCTGTGCTGGTTTTTCCTGAAGGTGTAAAGGGAGTGGGTAAGCTTTACAAGCAGAGATACAGACTTCAGAGGTTTGGAAGGGGAGGATTTATAAAGCTTGCTTTGAGAACCCGTTCACCCATTTTACCCGTTGCGGTGGTTGGTTCGGAAGAAATATATCCGATGATTGCAAGACTTGAAGGACTTGGAAGATTTTTCGGGGTTCCCTATATACCAATAACCCTCACATTTCCCTGGCTGGGTCCCATTGGACTCATTCCCTTACCTTCTAAGTGGTATATTCATTTTGGAGAACTTATTGATATTTCCCAATATCCTCCAGAGGCAGTAGACGATGAGATTCTTGTAAATCACCTTTCAGAAATGGTGAGAAAAACTATACAGGAGATGTTATACGAACTCCTCAAGAAAAGAAGGTCTATTTGGTTTGGATAGAAGGGTGAAGTTCCTTATACCTTTTTATTGCAAGTTTCTTTTTGAAGGGAGAGAGTCTGTCAATAAAAAGGATTCCGTCAAGATGGTCTATTTCATGCTGTAGTGCTCTTGCGAGAAGTCCTTCTGCTGTCCCGTATACTTCTTTCCAGTTGAGGTCGTAACCTGAAAACCATACTTTTGAAGCCCTCTCTACTTCTTCATAAACACCGGGGAAACTCAGGCACCCTTCTTCAAACTTAGTTTCCCCTTCCCTCTTTAAAATCACAGGGTTCAGGAGCACAATAGGATTCTTTTTCTGGTCCGGCGGAGTTATGTCAATTACGATTATTCTTAGAGGTATTCCCACCTGAGTAGCTGCAAGTCCAATTCCGGGGGCGGAATACATGGTTTCAAGCATTTCCTCTGCTATTTTTCTCACATCCTCGTTTTTTTTAACTTCCTTTGCCTTTTCTCTAAGTTTTTTATTGGGATATTTTAGAATTTCAAGCATTCTCTTCTGTAAGCTGTTTAAGCCTTGTCATAGCTCCTTTATGGGATGGATCAAGCTCAAGTGCCTTTTTAAAAGCCTTTATTGCGACATCTTTCTTCCCGAGGGTGGTGTATATTATGCCTACATAATAAAAGTTTCGCGGATCAGTGGGGTTGAGTTCAGCTGCTTTTTTGAATGCCTTTATTGCTGCTTGATAATTGGCTTCGTAATCATCCGATGAGATGGAGTAGCACATTCCAAGGGATGTGAGATATTCCGGATTTGTAGGGTCAAGCTCAACTGCCTTTTCAAGGGAATCTCTTGCCTGTTTGAAATTTTTTTGCTGAAAGAATTGAATGCCCTCTCTGTAGTATTCTTCTGCACTCTTTTTTCCCACTTCAAACTCTTCTTTCCACACATCGGGAAGTTTCCCACTTTCTTTTTCTCCTATTTTTTCAATCAGTTTCAAAAGTGAAAAACCACCTATGGATTTGAGGAATTCTTCATCTGGTATATTCAATTCTTCCTGCAGCTCACAAAGATTTTTTTTGCCGTCAATTGAAGAAATAATTTTTGTTTCATAGGGTTTCAATCTCAATTCCCGGAATCTATATCTGGGGTCATCGGATAATTTATAAACACTCCAGGGAGATTGAATAACCTTTTTAAGCCTTGGAATTGTAAATTTTGTCCTTACACCTTCCATAATTACATTTGCAGCGCTTATGTTGAGTGTTATAATATCTTCATCCTCAATTTCTTTTTCTTTAAATTCAACCTTTCCTTCTTCCCATTCAAACACTGAAAGAATAATGTTCTCAACCTGTCTCAAAACAACCTCAATGAGTTCATCGGGTGTCAGTTTTCCTTTTTCCACGAGCAAAGTGCAGAGCTTTTTGTTTTGATTTCTTGACTCCGCGAGCACAAGTTCAAGCTCTTCTGGAGTTATTTTTCTCATCTTTATAAGAAGCCTTCCAGTTCTATCATTTGGATCGGAGGAAGTAGCAAAAATGGGCATTCCAAAGATAAAATAAACATGTTTCATAATTTCTCCTCTTGTGAACTTACATATACCTGTTTTTCTCGCCACATAAAGTTCTCGGAATACTTCTGGCACGGTTTTGTAATCTATTTTTACCTCTTCAAACATCAAATTATATTTTAATGGTTTGTGTTTAAAATTTCAATAAAATCTTCTTAAAAATTTTTCTTATTGACTTGTTCCTTTTAATAATGATCTCCAGCTCTCCCTTGTCAAGCCATATTCCTTCACACTTTGTGCACATATCTATCTTAACATTCTCCATTTCTTTTTCATCAAGAGGACCACCGCATTTTGGGCATTTCATCCAGTACGGTTCACCCATTTTCTTTTTAGCTTCTTCTTCTCTTTGAGCATCCAGTTTTTGTCTTAATTTTTTTATCTGTTCCTGGGAAAGTTTAAAAAAGTATTCCTGCTCTTTTTCAGATGGTTTTTCTATTCCCATTTTTACCTCCAAGATACATTGGTTTGACAGGGGATGGAAGCCATTTTTCCTCCATATACCATTTCATTGTTTCTTCAATTCCTTTTTTGAAGTCCGGATACTTAAACTTGTATCCTGTCCCTTTTAGTTTTGTTATGTCGTAAACATGGTCCCATCCTACATAGTCTATCCATCCAATATCAAGCTGGGGAAGAAGAATCGGGTTGAAAGAAAATTTTGATGCAAGTTCCTTCCAGTCTTTCCATGTGAGTTCTCTCAGACGGTCTTCAAATAAAGGCAGAATTTTCTTTGCAAATTTTAGCAATCCTTTTAGCAAATTAGGCATGTATCTTATCCTTCTTCCTATTTCCATCTCATAAGGTGCAAGAAAGGCTGAGAAGAATTCTTCCAGAGTAACCGGAGTTTCATCTGCCACATTGAAGACCTTTCCTATTTCATTTCTTTCTGTTACATGAAGAGTTGCTCTTGCCACATCTTCAACATGCACGCTGTGCGCCCTCGGTCCTCCTTTTATCATTATTCTGATTTTCTTTCTTCCTCTCAAATAAAGTGAAGCCACCAGACACATGAACATTGCGTGACCATATCTGCTTCTTGGGCCATAAATAAGAGTTGGTCTTACCACAATCAATGGAAGGTTCTTTTTTTCGTAAAAGTCTACAGCCACGCATTCTCCCAGCCACTTTGTAAGTTCATAATTGTTCCTCGGATTTTTTGGGTCTTCTTCTTTACACGGAATTACTGCCGGTTTTCCGTAAACTCCTACAGTGCTTATAAGCACAAACTTCTTTACCCCATATTTCAAGGATGCAGAACACATTTTCTCAACACCTTTTACATTCACAGCTCTTAAAAGGGAGGGAGGAGCATTGAGATGAAAAACTCCTGCTACATGAAAGACTATTTCAGGTTGTTCTTTAAAAAGGGGATCAACATCTTCAATAGCAAGGTCAAGAGGTATTACCTTGCATCCTCTATTAATATTGTGAGAAAAATTGCTTCCAGGAATATCGGTTGCAACAACTTCGTAATTTTTCTCCCTTAAGACATCAACAAGCCATGAGCCTAAGAACCCTGTGCTTCCAGTAACAAGGACTTTCATTTTTTAAAAGATAGATGGTATAGAAAAAGAAATCAAGTTTTTTTAGCATCTTGCAATTGCCGGTATATATCTTGACCTTTTTTCTCGGTTTGATAGAATGGGGTTGATGGCGAGAAATGTAAAATTTTTTGCTTTGATTTTGCCCCTTCTTATTTCCTGCGGAGAAGACCCGGAGAAGAAATTGAGGCACAAATTTGGCATACCGGATGATGCTAAAAAGGTTTTGATAATAGGGCAGAGCAGTCACATTGATCCCAACTGGATTCTCACCCTTGATGAATACTATGAAAATTTTGTAAGGAATATAATTCTTTCAGCTCTTGATTATCTTTCTCTATCAAAAAGCCACTATTACTCACTGGCTGAGACCCTCCTCATAAAAAAATTTTATGAAGAAAATCCAAATGGGAAAAGAGACGAACTTAAAGCAAGGATAGAAGAGGGGCGGTTTTTTATACTCGGCGGTGGTTTTTCAACTCCTGATACCCTCGTTCCTGATAATGAGGCAATAATTATGAACTACTTTTATGGTATTGATTGGTTGAGAAAAAATATATCAAAGGGTATTAAGCCAATTACTATGTGGCTACCCGATGATTTCGGGCATTCTCCACTTCTTCCTGACCTTGCTCAATCTCTTGGCTTCAAATACGCAGGGTTTGCAAGGGTAGATGGACTTGGAACAACAATACAGGAATTCGGGGAAGGGATTACGAGACCATCTAACTCTACTGCTGAAATTCTTGAAAGGGAAAGGGCAATAGATTTTATCTGGAAGGGAGTTAGGGGAAGGATTATTGCCCACTGGATGCCATTTTCACTTTACTGTGAGGGAGATGATATAGACATAGGAGGGCAATCCCTTCCAGGGGGTTTCCTCGGGGTTTATCTTGGTTTTGACAGGGATTTTACAAACTCAAAAATTAAGGAATACATTGAGAAACTTGAACCCATAAGTCCCACACCATACATGTTCCTTTCTATAGGCTGTGATTTTACCCTTCCAAAAAAGAACCTTTATCTCTATGTGAAAAGGTGGAATGAAGAGATGTTCAAAAAGACAGGGGTGTGGGTTGCAGTTGGGACATTTGAAGGTTTCATGAAACTTGTTGAGTTTCACAGAGATAAACTTAAGGAGTTTTCCTTTGACATAAATCCCTATTTCATGGGGTTTTACGCCTCAAGGGGTTATCTGAAAGAACTTCATAAAAAGGCTGTAAGTTATGCTCTCTCTTTAGAGTCATTAAATGCCATTCTGAAAATTCTTGGAATGGAAAGCAATTACAACACATTTGAGATATGGGAGAAGATAGGATTTTCAACCCATCACGATTTTGTAACAGGCACATCTCCATTAAGGGTTGTGAAGAATGAGCAGATTCCTGTCCTTAATCAGGTCATTGATAAGTCGTCAAGTGTTTTGAGTGAATTTTTGAATAAACTAACAGAAAAGGTGGACACATCCAATTTTTCATTTCCAGTTCTTTTTTTGAACCCCTATCCAAGACCTATTTCTTATTATTTTGAGACAGAGGATAAAGAGGGGGTATTTAAGGAGAAAGGATTCTATTCCATTGGTGATTCGGGATTTATGTATGCAGAGGGTGGAAGGATATATGGAGAGGTCAGGAGTATTCCCGCTCTTGGATACAGGACTTTTGATTTAAAACCTGTAGAATCTACTCCTCCTTTTGAAATAAGTTCTTCTATTCTTTCAACGCCATTTTACAGGGTAGAAATTAAAATTAATGATGAACCTCCATTTATAAAATCGGTTTCAAAAAACAGGGAGAAAATTATTGAGGATGCTGGAATTATTAAGGTTTACCACGACGACGGTGGATTATGGAGAATGGGAAATGAGATGAAGGGGTGTGAGTTTAAGGAAAAATATTCAGAAAATTCCATCTTCGGAAGCCTCTCATCCTTCACCACTCCGCTCACATCTGTGATTCAAACAGAAATTTTTTATCCAGAAAATTCCCTCAGGATTTCTTATCTGTTCTTCAGAAGCCTTCCTTATATAAAAGTGAGGGTGAGTGGAAAGGCAAATAAGAGGGAAACAATCACATTTTCACTCAAAATTCCGTTTTGTAAAGATGGTGGGTGCCATTTTAAAACAAGCGTCCCACCCGCATTTTTTGAAAGACCTTCCCGGAAAATTTTCAATCCCACATTCTGGTCAACAAACGGTGGAGTAATTGTGGAGTATGGGGGTAAAAAAATGGTTTTGGTTTTTAACAGGGCAACCGGTGTTAAGTGGGATGGAAATGGAACTGTGGAGATAATAACCCACAGGAATGCTCCTGCTGAGAAGTGTGAATCCCTCGGACTTGTAAACGAAGAGACAGGGATTGACCCTTATTCTCACACCTTTGAAATAACAATAATTTCTGACGACTCTTTGACCGATGAAGATGCACTGTCCGAAATTTTCTCTATGAATTTCCCACCCATTTTCCTGTTTCCTTCTGTTAAAAAGGGCGAGTTGCCTCCTGAAATTTCTATCCTTTCTGTCAGTGGATGTGCTCCCACAATTTTTAAAGTTTCGGAAAAGGGATTCATAATGAGGGCGATAGAAATCCAGAATGAATGTGAAATATTTACAAATCTTGAATTAGAAAGAGAGAAAAGTATAAATTCTATTGAAGATGAATGCGAGGATTGCAGAAGCATTGTTAAAAATTTTGTGTTTAGGAAGAAATGAAGGATAAAAGGAGTATTTTTAAAACCCTGATTGAAGTGACGATAATCCTTTGCCTCGTTCTTATAGCTGTTTCAAAGAGGTATTTTGAGTTTATATGGTGGAAGTTCTTTATAGTTTACATAGTTTGCGCTATCGGATGTTTGCTCGGGCTTTATATGGTTATTTTTAAGAAATGGGATTTTACCTTCCGTTATAGAATTCTGCTTCCATTCAGCCTCCTCACATTTTTTGCCTTTCTTTCCTTTATATGGGCTTACAACTGGTATAAGGGGTTCAGACTTGTTATGACATTCAGTGCCGGAGTGGTTCCGTTTCTGCTTATTCTTTTGTTTTATAATCCCGAGAATTCATCTCTTAGAAGAATCCTCTTTGCTATTTCCATAACCTCGGGTTTCACAGGGTTTTACGGAATTGTGCAATATCATCATCTTTGTGAGGTTTTGAATAAATGGGCTTTTGATCTTATAGGCATTATCCCCATAAAAAATCCATCTATCCATCCTGTATGTATCCTTCCAGCGGACCAGTATGGACAACTTTCCCCTATTTCCACATTCGGTCTTTCAAATTTTGCAGCTGAATATACAATAATGACTCTTCCCGCAGGGTTCATTCTTTTGATTACGGAAAAAAGATGGATGAGGCTTATTTCCGCAATTCCCTTTTTGCTTGCCCTCTATTATCTCATTATCTCAAAAAACAGAGGTGGTTATATGGGATTTCTTTTTTCTTTCACATTTGGAATAGGGTTTATGGTTTTAAAATTTATAAAAGACAAAAAAGTTCCTTTTTTATCCATTGCGAAATATCTTGTGCCTTCCCTCGCCATTTTTGCACTTTTCCTTGCGTTTCACCCATCAGGTAAAGGGGCGGTAAGCAAGTTCCTTACCTCTTTTGACCTGAATCATCCAACCGTTCAGACAAGATTGCATGCCTGGAAGAGTGCCCTTTATATGATAAAAGACCATCCATTGCTTGGTGTTGGAATTGCAAACTATGAAATATATTCATGGAAGTATCAGACAGAAAAACTTGAAAGGATGACGCTGGCAACAAATACGAGGGTTGACAAAACTCATAACGAATATCTTCAGGTTCTTTCAGAGCTTGGAATTATAGGATTTGGGCTTTTTTTGTGGCTTCTTTTTGAGATAGGAAGGAGCATACTCAACGGGATTTCAAAGGGTGAGAACATCTTTTATGCACTCTCTTTTGGGATGGGTATCATTGCAATTCTGGTTGATTCCCTCTTCGCATTTCCACTTCAGTTTCCTGCAACTGTGGTTCATTTCTGGATATACGCTGGAATTATCACAAAAATGGATCCGTTTAATGAGCCTGTTAAAGCCACCGAAAGAGTTTATGCCTTTTTTGAAAAATGGAAAAATTTCGTGGCAATAACCCTCTTATTCCTTTCTTTTATATGCATGGTCATTTTTTCATACCTTTCCTACAACATGGTAAGTGCAGAATGGCACTATAGAGCAGGGCAATTTTTAAAACTTATCCCAAAGATGAGAGCAGCCCTCAAGGAATACAATCTTGCACAAAAAGCCGAGCCATTCAATGAAAGAACCTATTATGACAGGGCATTTGTAAAGTGGAAGCTCGGAGATTTTGACGGAGCGATTAAGGATCTGAAGAAATGCCTTGATTATGTTCCATACTTTGGAAAGGCGAGAAAGGAATATGCGACCATGCTTTATCAGGTCGGAAGACAGGAGGAGGCTCTGCAGGAATTTTTCAAGGCAGCAGAAAATCATTATGTAGCAAGGCATTTTATTTACTCATACATTGCCATAATATACATGAACCAGGGAAATATGAGAAATGCCCTGGATTATGCAAGGGAGGCAGAAAAATATTTGCCGGAGAACCCGGCTCCCGATGATGCGCAGGCTTTTTTCAACATAGGGACGGTTTATCTGAACGCGGGAGACCTTGAAACGGGAAAAAAGTTTCTTGAGAGGGCTATTGAGATAAATCCAAATGAGACTTCAGCTCTTGTAAATCTTGGCGCCTATTACCTAAAGACCGGAGATTTCAAGAATGCCCTTTATTACCTTGAAAAGGCTAAGGAAATGGGAAATGAATCTCCGCATCTTTTCTATAATCTCGGTGTAGCATATTTCAAAACCGGGAAAAAAGATTTAGCAGAGGAATTTTTGAGAAAGGCTGTATCTATGAGACCTGAATTTATGGACAGAATAAATCAGGATGCGGAACTGAAGAAATTGCTGGAGAAGGGGAGATGAGAAGGGCGGTGTTTTTTTTAATTTTTACATTTTTACTTTCCTGTGTAAAAGAGGGTGTTGTCCAGAATGTTCCTGAAAAGAAAAACGATGTGGTAGTTTCTTCGGAAGAAGAGGTTCAACAGCAAGAGGAAAGTTCGGGTAAGAACGAATCCGAAGAAACTTCGGAGGAAGAAAATGTAGAGAAATGGCAGATTGATGTTTCAGATATAATAGACCTGATTGAAGAGGAGGAGAGCGCAGAGGCGATTGATAAAATCATTTCACTTCATCCTGAGTATGATATTCCAATGATAGTAAACGAGAAGGTAAAATACTTCATAAGATATTTCAAAACTGAGCAGAGAGAGAGGTTCAAGAAATGGCTTGAGAGGTCTTCAAGATATGTGGATATTATGAAGAAAATTCTCAGAGAAAACAACCTCCCCCAGGACCTCGTATATATGGCTTTGATTGAAAGTGGTTTTAGCACCCATGCCTATTCCAGAGCCCGTGCCACAGGACCGTGGCAGTTCATAAAATCAACTGGTAAGAAGTATGGGCTCCGGGTGGACGCATGGGTTGATGAGAGAAGAGACCCTATAAAATCTACAATAGCAGCAGCAAAATACTTAAAAGACCTCTACGACATATTCGGTTCATGGTATCTCGCAGCAGCAGGATATAATGCTGGTGAAAAGAAGATTCTCAGGGCTATGAGAAAAGGAAGGACAAAGGAATTCTGGGAACTGGCAGAAACAAGGTATCTCAAAAAAGAAACAAAGGACTATGTTCCAAAACTTATTGCTGCTGCAATAATAGCAAAAAATCCAGAGATATTTGGTTTCAAAGACCTTAACTACGAAGACCCTTTCACATACGAGGTCATACCACTTCATTTTCCTATTGACCTTTCCCATGTAGAAAGGGAATGCGGAATTCCAATAGATGAGATAAAATTTTACAACCCAGAACTTAAAAAATGGTTCACCCCTCCGGACAGAAAGGTATATGAATTAAGAGTTCCGGTGGGAACTTCTGAATGGTGTTATGAAAAATTAAGAGCAATTCCTGAAGAAAGAAGGTTGAGATTTAAGAGGTATATTGTTCAAAAAGGAGAGACAATCTCGCTTATTGCGTATATGTTCAATGTGAAACCGGAGGAGATAAAAGCACTTAACAGGATAAGGTCAAATGTCATCTCTCCAGGAAGTGAAATCATTGTCCCCGTCCATGAATGGGAAAAACCCAGAAAGGTTGTTTTTTCAAAGAAGGGAAAGAAAAGGTTCAGGGAGGTAAATATTGAAGGGGTAGAGCATATCTTTTACACTGTTCAGAAGGGAGATTCTTTATGGAGCATTGCAAAGAGATTCGGAGTTTCAGTCTCAGATATTAAGAAGTGGAACAATGTAGATAAAAAGATATTTCCAGGGGATATACTCCTTATAATTCTACCCAAAAAATCTGAGAGAGACTCAACAATCTATACTGTCAAAAAGGTGATACTCTTATAAAAATAGCAAAAAAATTTAAAGTTTCTGTTGAAAAATTGAAAAGGGCAAACAACCTTCAAACCCACAAAATTTATCCGGGTTTAAAACTGAAAATCCCGGAAAGGGATACTTGAAACAGGATAAAGTAATAAAAGTGCTATCTGGTAGGGGTATTTTGGTTTTTCTTTTTTAAACAGGGGTAAGAAATTTGAGATTTGTTGTTACAACTGAAATTGGAATTTTTGAAGAAATTGAAAAATTTTTACCACGGTGGATAAGGGTCTCCAGTGTATAAAAATATTCCTTTTCCTCTAATATCAAAACCTTATTCCCCCTGTCAAAAATATATCGCCCTTCGGAGTGATTATGGGTTGAAGATAAAAGGATGTGCTTCTTTCCTCCATCAACCTTTTGTTATATCTTTTAACCGTGAATATATTATCTATTGTTTCATAAAGCCATATGGCCCCCAAAGAACTTACAAAAACAACATCATCGGTGATGGATATTGGGCGCGGTGCCTCTGCTCCTATTCTTCCTAAACCTTCCTCTACCTCCGCAAAAATATATACACCCATAATGAAAAATTTGGTTAATAAAAAAAATATGGTTTTTGCTGGATGGTCTTTAACATATATATGCCCTGGAATGGTTGAAAAAATGAAAGTTGATGATATGGAACCCAGTATTTCCTCGGCACGGTTGGGTAGAAACAAGTCATCCTCACCTGTTATCATCCAAAACAAACCCCCTACCAGCCCATAGCTAACCACCATCCCCCCAGTATTTAGAATAACAGGCATATAAGGTGAGAGCTCCTTTTCTGATTTTTGACTAATAGGAGATGTTGAACTATCTGGATAGGATATGAGAAAAATTAAGAGGAATATCTTCACTTTTCCCAGCTTAAGTAATCACCATGACAGATTGGAGTAGGAGGAGGATTTATTATATTAAGGAAGATAAAATGATAGATAAAAGAAAGAAAACCCTTTAAGGAGGTCAAAGTGAAGTATGAGACACTAAACAACATCATAGAAAAAATAACATAAAAAGTGAGATTACTTAAGTGGTAATGCCATATTCCCAACTGAAAATCCTACCAAAAACCAGTCAAAATTTTTTTCTTCTGCAAAATAAGGAAGTGAAAATATGCGTCTATATTTTATTTCAAGCCCTATGATGAATAGTGGATTCAATTTTCTATACCATTTCATCAGTGTCTCCCTTTCTTCCTCTTTTATCCATTTTATTGGCCAGAAAAACCTGAATCCTCCCTCCACACCTGATGTCCAGAAGTCTTCATGCTCAAAATCGGTCATACAAATAAAGGGAAGCCACCCAAAAAAGAGGGACACAAAAAATGGGGGTCGCACATTTGATTTGTAAACAGGAATCTCTTTCATAAACACTACCCTTGGTGAAATAAGCCAAGCTGCCATTACACCATCAGCAGGCCAGAGCGCAAAACCCAATATTTCCAATCCAACTCCAGGATCCCCATATATTATTCCCAAATCCACGCCTCCGAATTCCAGCCCTTTTGATATTGTGTCTCCTCCTACAGATATCCATAGCGGTCCAACTATTTTAAATCTTCTTCTTTCTTCAATTTTCTCTTCCTCTGAATTTAATAATCCGTAAGCATGAACATTCGTGAAATACACAAAGGATGACAAAAAGAAAAGAATATGAATAATTTTATTCTTCATGGAAATAATAATCCCTTCCATCCGGTCCAGTTCTGGGTCCACCTGGTGAATCGCCATTCTTTCCCCATCTTCCACTATAAATATATATTACCCTCGCTACCCTATCTGTGCTATAAGCATCTATATTAGTTTTAACAATAGGAGTCATCTTATATCTGAAGCGGTATAATCCTTACCAATAAAGTTTAATTGGGCACCAATTAATAATGATGAAGACCCACTTATGAGCCAGCCTACCGCATTGATGAGAACATCTACCCCCATATCTAACAATTTCCAGACACCACCTTCTAAATCATATGTGCCAGCTTTAGGATACGAAGCGTGAGAGTTTTTTCCTACAAATACATTTATTCTTTTTGTTCCGTAATAGGTGCTCACCTTAGCTGGCCCATGCTGATGGAATCCTACTTTATAAATATAATCCATGATAAGGGGCATACCTGTTCTTACATAAGCACAAATCCATTCCCAGTCTGCAAAATGGGTTTCTTCTTCTACCCATATATCCCAACATATTAACCCCCATGCCACACAAGCCTCTATTTTCCATGGCCACAAAGAATAATCGTGAAAGAGGTGATACTGTATCTTGTAATTTCTAAAAATAAATGGATATGCTCCACCAGCAGCAGTTATTCTATCTGCAGGAAATGGAAGCACATGGAATAAAGGAAGTCCCTCAAAGGTATGTTCCAATGCTGATTTAGAATAGATTTTATGGTCTTTCCAGGGCTGCTCCCCCATTTTATAAAATCCATCCTCTGTTGGTGGAAGTTTTTGAACCTTCAGGTCCTTGTCATAAAGTCCAAAGCTTCTCTTAACATAATACTTAAATGGATCCGTTGGATACCACCTCTCGTCTTTATGGAAATAATAAACAGGAGTATGTGAATAAGCGAGCAGCCATTTTTCTGCCTCGTCACTTAATCCATCTGCGTCATAATCTGGCGTCATTCCAAATGGAAGATATATCTTCATCTTCATAGATTTTCCATATATTGGCTTTCCATATATCACGAATGGACCCGAATAAAGCTTCAAATATCCATAATTTACACCTATAGATGGGTCTATATATAAATGAGCGGTTAATGGTGATGGAACCGAAGTAGGCTTAAAATAGCCATAGGAATCAGCGGTAAGAGGGGATGATAGACCGGATGGGACATTGACACAAAACCAGGATATGCATATCTTCTTATATGAAGTAATTACCTGAAAGGTAATCCCGGCGAGTGGGTTCCCTGCCTCATTATAGATATATCCATCCACCATTGTATAAGGAGAACCCCTTTCTGGCTGAGGAAAAACCATTTCAGAAGAATTTTCACACCTTTCCTTCATTACATTTTTGGCATCTACTGATTGATGAATGATATTTTTTACATAATTCCTTCTTTCAAATAATTCACCTATATTTGAAAATCCACTTTCTTCAACTACCTCTTCCACTTTTTCTTTTATTTCACTAAATTTTTCCTCCGTTTCATAAATCTTCTCAAAAATTTCATCTGCCTTCTCTTTTGCTTCTTCTAATTTCTCAACAGATTCCTCATACCCTCTTTCCTCGCAGAGAAAAATAGTGGAAGTAATTTCTGAATATATACCCTGGAGTATTTCCTTAATCTTTTTGATATCACCTTCTGTTATTAGAGTCGCAGTAAGCCCCTTTGCATAAGAGAGCATATCCTTTGTATTTAATATTGTATCTCCTATTTTTACCCTTATTTCAACATCTTCTTCTGGAACCATATCAAGGCCATCTTGCAATTTCTTTAACATTCCATCTTCCCATTTTCCCTTTTTGTTTTTTATTCCACCTTCTATCTTCACTATAATTTCATCCAGCTTTTTATATATCTCCTCTGATTTTCTGCCCATAAAGGTGGTGATGGTATCAACATAGGTGTTTAAAACTATGAGCTCTTCTTCATATCTCTTTTCAATAGTTTCTATTGCATAAATTGCATCGCAATCAGCCCAGTATACGGCTAACCGCATCGCTTCTGAATAAAGAGTTTCGTCGCCTTCCTCAAAAATATCTTTTATCAAAGTGGTAAATCCGGAGGGAGAGGTAATACCGGATGCGAAAAGTAATGCTTCCAGTCTCGTTCCAATTTTCTCATCTTTATTGAGAATTATCTCTTTTGTATAGGAGAATAAATTAAAAACCTCCTCCAAAAGGTCAAGGTTTATCTCCCTTTTTCCTATTGCGAATGCTGCCCTTCCTGCTCTTACCCTTCTTGATGGTTCAATATTTTCATCTTTAGCAATACCTAATAGCTTCCATCCAGTGGAAACATCCCCACCTTCTCCCAAAGCAAAAAGGAGCTCTGGCATGTCTTCTCCATACTTTAGTTCTTCAACAAGATAATCCTCATACCCTCCGAGCATGCCAAGACATCTTATGACTATTCCCTCAAGCTCGGGGTTCAATCTCAATCCTATCAAAATACCACCGAGAACCTCTCTCAACTCATCAGAAATTTCTTCCTTGCGATGAAGATATAATATCTCTTCAAGGGTGGTTAATACCATCTCTTTGAGCTCATCTGAAATCCTCTCATCAGAAAGGTAGGAGATAAACTTCTCAAAAGGAACCCCTTCTATATTAATCACAGGGAAAATCCACATAGCATTTCCTCTTGAAAAATCCGATGAAGGAGAAACAAATGCTTCTTCAAAAAGTATATTTCCTAACCATGTCCCCGAATATAAACCAGTTGCATGCCTTCTCAATACCTCTATTATATGAGGATGTTCTTCATCGGCGAGTATTCTCCGTATCAAATCAGCAGCCCTTT
>Ga0272445_1001722_pt1 | contig 16306 bp, 16 predicted proteins | sample YNPCB0031_FD_194404 | JGI IMG/M metagenome (GOLD analysis project Ga0272445, IMG submission 194404) | Hot spring sediment microbial communities from Yellowstone National Park, WY, United States - YNP-CB-003-1 | ecosystem: Environmental > Aquatic > Thermal springs > Hot (42-90C) > Sediment... | reverse complement strand
GGTTACGGAGGGTCTCATATACATGTATTTAGAGAGGCTCTACCTGAAGTCGCTAAGAGGTTTGGAGTTGAATACATTGTTACAACTGATGAGAAGAGCTCACACTATGTAGAATTCATTAGGAGTTCTGATGCAATACTGATATATGCTCACGAACTTCCAGTAGAAGTTGTTGAAGCTATTAGGGGTAGCAATGCCAGGGTCGTTCTAAGTTTTACAGAGTACTTCCAGGAGCTGTCAAGAGGCATAGCTATACTTCCTGATGCGTGGAAATACTTTAAACTTGGTGGAAGAGAGAACATAAAGTCGCTTATAGAGCTAATACTGAAGCACCTTGGGCTACCAGCTGAGCCTTCACCGCCAGTTGAAATACCGTGGCATGGAATATGGCACCCAAGGCTAGGCGTATTCACATCTACAAAGGAGTACTTAAATAAATACCCCTATGCAAACAGGCCCCTTGTTGCCATACTCTTCTACCGTAGCCAGTGGCTCACAGGTAATGTTAGCTATGTAGAGGCTTTGGTAAATGCCTTGGAGTTTGAAGGTCTTGGAGCACTACCTATATTTGTCTACGGCTTTAAAGACTATATGCTGAACACGCCAACAATTGAGGATTCTATAAGAGGGTTCCTGATAGTTGATAAAAAGCCCGTCATTGACGCTGCCATTGTACTAACATCATTTTTTGTGCTAGATCATGGTAAGTGGCATGCTGAAGAGAGTAAAAAGAGCTTTGCTGTTGTTAGAGGGGTAGAGCTTTTAAAGAGCCTTGGAGTACCCATTATAAAGCCCGTACTTGAGCACTATCAAAGCACTAGTGAGTGGCTTGCAAACCCCGCTGGTGTATCGCCATTTACACAGGTATACCACGTGATTATGCCTGAAGTTGACGGAGCTGTAGAGCCGATATTCATTGCTGGTGCTAAGAAGCTTGAGGATGGCTCGAAGGTTTACGAGCCTTTTAATGAGCATGTAAGGCTAATTGCTAGAAGGGTTAGGAAGTGGGTAGAGCTTAGGCGTAGTAAGCCAAGTGAGAGGAGAATAGCCATAGTGTTGAACAACCCTCCGTGCAGAGGTGTAGAGGCATCGATAGGCGTTGGCTATGGGCTTGACGTGCCTGAGACTCTCGTTAGAATTCTCCATAGGCTTGCTGAACTCGGCTATAATGTTGGTGACTCATCTAAGCTTCCTAAGAGCGGTAAGGAGCTCGCGAGTCTCTTTCTTGAGAAGAGGGCTACTAGTGAGTTTAGGTGGACTAGTGTTGAGGATATTGTCAAGAGGGGTGGGTATGTGGATATGGTAACACTAGAGCTATACATGCAGTGGTTTAATGAGCTTCCAAAAGAAGTTAGGAATGAGATGGTTAAGGAGTGGGGTAACCCTGAGGAGCTGGTAAGAGGAAGAGTGGAGAAGGTATTTGCTGGAGGAGTTTATGAAGAAAAGTTTGTGGTGCCTGGGCTGAGGTTTGGCAATGTAGTTATAATCCCGCAGCCAAAATTCGGGTGTGTGGGTGCGGGTTGTGATGGAAGGATTTGCAAGATTTTGCATAATCCAACAATACCACCGCCACACCAGTGGCTTGCTGTCTACAGGTGGATTACAAGGGTATTCAAGGCACACCTGATTCTCCATGTGGGCACACATGGCTATTTAGAGTTTAGGCCTGGTAAAGGCGTTGGTCTATCCCCTTGGTGCTGGCCCGAGATATCTATTGATGATGTGCCATTTCTATACATATACATAGTATCCAACCCTATGGAGGGTGTTGTTGCGAAGAGAAGAGGCTATGCAATTATAGTTGACCACCTGTACCCGCCAATGATGGATGCTAGGGGCGGCTTGGAGGAGCTTGACAAGCTTGTTGAGGAGTATGAGAGGGTTATTAGGCTTGGCGAGCTTCACAGAGCAAAAGTTGTTTACGGTCAGCTTGTGTCTAAGGTTAAGGAGCTGGGACTGCCAATAGATGTCAGCGAACCTGAGGAAAAGGTTGTTGAGAGTGTTCACAGGTACCTAGACATGGTGAGGTCTAGCCAAGTTGAGGATGGGCTTTACATTTTCGGTAAAGCTGATTACGACTCAGTGAAGCTTGCTAAAGCAGCTGCAACTGTCATGGAGTTTGACACACCGAGTTGGAGATCTATCTTAAGGGCTGTTGCTGCATACCTAGGGCTTGACTACGACGATATCATCTCTAACCCTGCAGGCTTTTGCAAGCATCTAGGTGTGAGCAATAGAAAGGCTAAGGAGGTGTTGATGGAGATAGCTCAAAAGGCTCTAGAAAAGCTTATCACCATGGGGATCAGCGATGATACTCTCTCGTGGGATGTGCTTGAAGGCGTTTTGAAGGAATCCGTTTTTCAAGTCCTCAGCTCTAAAACTCTGCCCGAGGCAGGGTGATGAGCTGTGAATCCAGATCCGAGAGCTAAATATGTGAAATCACAGCAAATAGCTGTAGTCGATGAGAAGCTGAGGCTGGAGGTGCTTGAAAGCTTCAAAACAGCATTAAGGATAGCAAGGCTGTACAGGGAGTCTGGCGCAAAGGAGGCGGAGGCTCTGCTTGAAGTCGGGTTTGAAGGCATGTATGTTGAGCCTGGTGCTAGTGGTGCTTTAACCCGTGGTAAGATTGAGGTTCTTCCAACTGGGAGGAACTTCTTTGCTGTAGACCCTACATCAATACCTACGAGAGCTGCTTGGGAAATTGGTGTTAAAACGGCTAAGCAGTTGCTTGAAAGAGTGAAGAAGGAGCTTGGCAGGTACCCAGAGTCTGTGGGTCAGGTTTTGTGGAGCATAGATGCTTATAAAGCTGATGGTGAGCAGCTTGCAGAAATACTATACCTCATTGGCGCTAGGCCTGTGTGGGACTCTGCTAGTAGGGTTATGGACATTGAGCTAATACCTCTTGAAGAGCTTGGCAGGCCTAGGATAGATGTAGTGGTTAGGATTAGCGGTATTGTGAGAGACACTTTGCCAAACTACATACACCTAATTGATGAAGCTGTTGAAAAGGCTGTTCTTGTTGACGAGCCTGAGGAAATGAATTACCCGAAGAAGCACTTCCTCGAGTACTTGAAGAAGCTTGTTGAGCAGGGGGTGGGCTTTGAAGAGGCTAGGGAGCTCGCGAAGGCTAGGGTGTGGGCAGAGCCTCCGGGAGCCTATGGCGCTGGAGTAAACCTCCAGGTATTTGCATCTGCTTGGAAAAGTGATGAGGACTTGGCCAAGACGTGGGTTCACTGGAGCTCTCATGCCTACACTAGGAAGTTCTTTGGGAAGAGAGCATCCAATGCAATGGCTCTTCAGCTAGGCCATGTAGAGGCTGTTTCAAGGCATCACATAAGTGATGAGCATGACCTCACAAACTGTTGCTGCTACTTCGCGTTTCAAGGAGGTTTTCACGTGGCTGTAAAGACCGTTACTGGCAGAGACCCTGTAAACCTGTGGATTGACACAAGGGACGTGTTTAGAACCGAGGTTAGGAGTACTAAAGACGAGTTGCTGAGAATAGCGTATTCAAAGCTCTTAAACCCCGCATGGGTTGAGGAGATGAAGAGGCATGGTTATAGAGGCGCCTATGAGTTTATGAAGAAGCTTCAAAACCTCTATGGGTGGCACGCAACAACGAGGTTTGTGCCTGATGAGGTTTGGAATCAGCTTGCAAAGAAGTATGTTGTAGAGATGAAGGAGTGGTTCAAGGAGAATAACAGGTTTGCACTAGAGGAAATTGCTAGGAGGTTTCTGGAAATGCATAGAAGAGGGCTGTGGAAAGCGCCTAGAGAGCTTATAGAGCAAATCGAGAGTATATATGCTGAAGTAGAGGCTTTACTTGAAGGCGAGGTCTCTGGAGAGGCGCAGATGGGTGAAGTGTGGGTGTATGCACCGGGTGATGTAAGTTCGTGGAGTGAGAGAATGGAGGATGTTGAAAAGGCTCTCAATGTGGTGAAGAAGAAGTGACTCATCACCACGCAAAAATATACTTTCCGTTTAGCGCTATTGTTGGTATGGAGAACGCTAAGCTAGCGCTAATGGTCAACGCAGTTAATCCCCTGATTGGAGGGGTTGTGCTTGCTGGGGATAAGGGCACTGGAAAGTCTACTTTAGTAAGGGCATTTGCTCAGGTATTGCCTGAGCAGCCTGTTGCCAGGGGATGTTCATTTAACTGCAACCCCTTTAACCCTCTAGAGATGTGTGATTATCACTATGGGCTCTGGTCTAAGGGGGATAAGATAGAGTATGAGCTTAGAAAGATACGTGTGGTAGACCTTCCACTAAACGCTACTCCCGATAGGGTTGCAGGCTCTATAGACATTGAGCAAACAATTAAGACTGGTAGAGTTGTGTTTAAGCCTGGTCTCCTAGCCGAGGCTAATAGAAACATTCTTTATATTGATGAGGTTAACCTGCTTGAAGACTATATAGCAGACCTCATTCTAGATGCAGCTGCTAGTGGCTGGAATGTTGTTGAGAGGGAGGGCATATCATTTAAACACCCAGCGAGATTTGTTCTCGTAGGCTCCATGAACCCTGAGGAGGGTATGCTAAGACCACAGATACTAGATAGGTTTGGTCTCTACATACCAGTAGAAGCCTCTATGAGTCCTGATGAAAGGGCTGAAATTGTTGAGAGAGTTGATGAGTTTGCAAGAGACCCTGTAGCTTTCTACAAGAAGTGGGAGCATGCTGAGAAGCAGGTTGAGGAGAGAATTGCTAGGGCTAGGGAGATGATAAGTAGCGTCGCTATGGACAGGGACTTGCTTAAACTTGTAACAACAACTGTTGTTAAGCTTGGGATTAAGACTCATAGAGCTGAAATAGTGACTACTAGAACTGCAAAAGCCATTGCAGCTCTAGATGGAAGAACAAGAGTCAATTTAAACGATGTTCTAAAGGCTATGGAGCTTGCTTTGAGGCACAGGCTAAAGTCAAAGCCGTTTGAAGAGCCTCAGAAGAGGTTTGAGGAAGTTGTAAAGGAGCTGACAGGTGAAAAGCCTGAGCAGAGAGAGGAGCAGAGCAAGGGTAGTGATAAAGGCGGGGCTCAGGGCGGAGTTCCCGGGGTTATGGGTAGTGGGAGAAGCGATAGGGTTGAGACTTTGTTAAAAAACCTTAGTGAAACACCTGTAAGCCTTGCTAAAGAGCCTTACAATAATGCTAACATGCAGAGCAGTACGTTTAGCAGGGGTTCAAGAGAGTTTAAAACAACAGCTATAGCAAGTTTCAAAGGTGTTGCTATAGATGCTATACCACCTGCTAAGCAAATGCTTGTAGATGTAGACTTGCCTGCAAGCCTTAGAGCTTCTGTAGCACTTAACCCAGTGCTTCCAATAGCCATTAGGCCTTCTTGTATCAGGGTTAGGGTTAGGAAGGAGAGAATACCAGCTTTACACACAATACTTCTAGATGTGAGTGGAAGCATGCTGGTTGGGAAGAGGATTTCTGTGGCAAAGCACATTCTCAAAACACTTATGGAAGAAGCGTATGTTAAAAGAACCTTTGTATCCCTCATAGCGTTCAGGGGTGTGGATGCAGTTGCTGTAGTTGAGCCCACTAGGAATTTGGAAACTGTTTTTAAGAGCTTAGAGGAGATACCAGTTGGAGGCTCTACACCATTTACAACAGCCTTGCTAAAGGCTTTAAACTACTTCAAAACATTTAAGAGAGTGTTTAAAGAGCCTAAGATGGTTCTCCACATAATTTCTGATGGAGGGGCAAACGTATTTTTAACAAAAAGTCCTAGGAAGGAGTTTTTAGAACTTGCTGAAGAGTACAGGAGGCTAGGTGTAGAGGTAGTAGCGTACCACACAGCCTCAAGCACTATGGCTATTAGACCTGACTACATGAAGTTGTTTGTTGAGGCTGTTGGAGGGAGATACTACAAGGTATAGATAACAAACCGGGTCTATACCATGTTTTTAGACTATGCAAGAGGTTCTCAGCGTTGTTGCTAGGTGGTTGCAGGGGCTGGTGGTATTATGTAGGCAGAATATTTGTATCGTTTGTAGCAATAGCACTTGTAACAATAATTGCGTGGTGAAGTTAGAGACTTGCGCAATGCTAGTTTAAGCTGAGTTTATTAGCTTTTAGTGAATGATATTAGTGGGAAGTGCCTATTATGGGTTACGTCAGAACTGGTGTGCTGATAGGTGATGCTGGTAAGAGAAAGGTGAAGGAAGTTACATTCCTAGTTGATACAGGGGCTTTCTTTCCTGTTATACCGCTTGACCTGGCTAAGGAGCTTGGTATAGAGCCTTTGGCTAAGACAAAGCTTTTAATGGCTGATAGCAGGGAAGTTGCTGTCAATATTTCCTTAGCCTACTTCAGGGTTCTGGACAGAGAGGGCGTGTTTCCAGTTGTCTTAATGGACTCCCCTGAGCCCTTGTTAGGAGCAGTGGTTCTAGAAGGTCTGGGAATAAAGGTTGACCCTGCTACAGGTAGGCTAGAGTATTCAAGACCATATGGTTTAGCTTTGCTAAGCATTTTATAACAAATTGAAAGTAGTTGTAATTGCATACACAGCTTCATTACCTACATTATTTTGGCTGTCTTTGATTATGTGATAACAGCTTCAACCATATCACTGCCTGCTTATGTAGGTTTTTGATAGGTTACAATATCTCCTTGAAAGGGTTAGTAAGGGTCTTAGAATTTCCGTGAGAAGTGCTATTCTTACTGATGCTGTCAAGGGTATTGATGGGGTTTAGAATATGCAGCTAATTAAGCGAGGATTGTTGCAAGGCATTTAACTGTCTCTGTATTAGTCTTAGCAATATTTTGTTTATAGCTCTTGATTAAAACCTTTAAGTTGCTACAACTTTTTAACATAGCTTTGGTGAAGTCGCATGCATTCTGATGAAGCGATATTGACTATTATGCCGCCAGAGCTTGTTGAAGATGGAGATATAGAGTTGCTTATGCCAGCTATTTTACCTCCGGATGAGGTGCTGTTGTGTGGTTCTGAGGCTAAAGGTTAGGGTGTGCTGTGGTGGGCAGTGTATTGAGGGTTTAGGGATAGCTAATAGTGGTTTTGCTGGTAAAGAGCCGTAGCCAGGTCTACATCAACTGTGAATACCTGTGGTTAGCTGTAAAATACTTGGGCTAATCAGTTTCTATAACTACTAACACCTTAACCTTCCTCCCGTGAAACTTTTTGAGCTTTTCCTGATAATCCTTTGGTGGGTATATGAGGTATTTGATACCAGTTTTAACAATTGTAGCTTCAAAAATGTATACAAAACACATATTAACACCATAAAGCATTAATCTGAACACAAAATTTTATAAACTTGTATACCATTTTAACTGTTGAAAGCTTTGGTGCTTAGCCTATGAACCTCTTGATGAGGGTTAGAGCAACCGCAAGAGTTGAGGCGGTTGCCCCCGAGGGAGGCGAGGCTCTCTTAATTCAATTCATAAAGATGTACAGAAATGCAGTTCAGCACATAGTCGATGAGATTTGGAGTTTAGATGGTGTTCCATCTGAAGAGAGTTTGCATAAAATGTTCTATGCTGAGTTGAGGAGATTAGGTTTTAGGGCTCACCATGTTTCAGAGATTTACAAGCGTGCTAAGGAGGTTGTTGAAGCTACTAAGAAGAATAACGGCTCTAAGCCAATTCTCAAGAAGTTAACTGCTAGAATACACTCACTAGACTATAGAATAGACTTTAGCGCAAAGGTGCTGAGAGTAGCTGTTTTGAATGATGAGTGGGTTGAGCTAAAGCTCAAGTGGTATAACTACCTAGATAAGTATCTTGATGGTTCTTGGAGACCAGGGGAGATACTTGTTAGCTGTAGGAATGGGAAAATACTTGTTTATATAACGTTTCACAAAGATGTTAAACCCATTGATTTTAGGGCTGTTATGGGTGTTGACATAAACTTTAATAATGTGACATATACAGTTCTAGACTTGAGTGGAAGTCTAATTACAATTGGTGTTATACCTTTTAAAGGATTGGAGAGGGCTCTTCACTTAAAGAAGCTTGCTGAAGATTTGCAGAAGAGGCATTCTAGGAGCTGGTGGTTTTTGAAGTGGGTTAGGGGGGTTAGGGGTAGGTGGCTTAGTAAAGCTAAAAACATATTGATAGACTCAGCCCACAAGTTATCTAAAAGGCTTGTGGAGATAGCCAAAGAGTATAGAGCATTAATTGTTTTTGAGGATTTGAATAAGCTCAGAGAAAATGGTGAACATGGTTATAAGCTCTCGTGGGAAAAATCCTTGTGGTGCTACAAGAGAATACAAATGTTTGCAGAGTATAAAGCTATGGTCTACAGAATTAAAACAGTTTATGTGAATCCAGCTAAGACCTCTAGAAAATCGCCTAACGGCAAAAAGCTAAAATTCATAAACTACAAGTATGTTGAACTTGGAGATGTGGTAACATCTAGAGATGTTATAGCATCTTGGAATATAGCATTGAGAGGTTTGAAGAAGTTAAAGCGTATGAGGGGCTTTCGGGTTAAGTTGAGCCCTGATAGCCCTGCAGATGAGGGTGTGAGAACCCGACCCAATGCAGGGAACCCCCGGGCAAGAGAAATGTATCTACAACTAATTACAGCTGTTTGCAGATGATTGCCTCGGGGAAACCCTGAGATTGTAATGCCTCAAGAACTCGTTGCGAGGCTGTTACAGAGCTGAAGATAAGTTTAAATAGCTGTAAGTAGCTGTAAATACTTGGCTCTTAGAGTAATGCTTAAATACCCCTCCACTCTATGATTTCTCGGATGATCCGCACTGCAGTGACATAGGGAATCAGATGGGAGCCCCATGGCGTTGGGCTCGACAGGGGCCCATGAGGTGTGAATGAAGCTAGTGATTCCACGCCAAGGATCAGCCCCGCAAACCCGTTTAAAACAGCTATTCACAAATATTGAAAGCGGGGAAACGCTAATTAGTGGGAGTCCTAATGTGATTTTAGTTGAGAGGGTTTTGGCTGATGGAAGTAGGGTTCTCTTGCCAAGGCTTGTGCACCCTCTTGATGTTTATCTAGTTACTGAGGATAGAGTTGAAGGTCCTATAAAGACCCACGTTTACATAACTAGGGGAAGGTTTATACTACTTAATGACGCTTTACTAAGCAAGCTTCGTATTGTAATTCTAGACCCTTTTGAGGGTATATGGTGTTTCAAAGACGAGACTGGTAAGAAAGAAAGGAGAGGAGCTTAGCGATGAAAAGCAAACACTTATTACTGAAATAAAGCAGTGTCAGGTAAAGTGGTAAAAGGTGGCATGGCTATAGAGATAGAGCTAGTTGTTGGCTTTATCAGCATTATAATCACGGTAGTCGCCTCTACAGCTAGCTTAGCTTATTGGCTGGGGAAGAAGTTTACTGCTATTGATTACAGGTTTAAGCTTTTAGAGGGGAGGATCTCCAGATTTGAAAATATCTTCGTACAGTTCAATGAGCTTCTACTCACATTTCTCCATCAAAGAAATGTTTTAGGCGATGTAGAGGCGTCAAACTTGAAAGCAGTTTTAAGAGCTTTACTACCCCCATCAAGATCTAAGTACTATACGAAAGAGGTTTATGAGAAACTTGTTAAGCTTCTTGATAAAGATGTTAAGGAGTACACCATGGAGGATGTGGAGGCATTCAATGAAATAGCAGATCTCATTGAGAAAGAGGGTGTGGAAGCAAGTGATAAGAAGCTTATAGACTATGCATATAAGCTAAGGCTCTTCGCCCTCGTAGTTAAGGTTGTCATTGTGTATCCAAAGCTCAGAAAACTAGCTGAGGGTAGCAGGCTTGTGAAGGAGCTAACCAATTAGTTGAGAGCTATTTAAGTACTTGTTCAATTCCTTCAAAAAGCCCTTCAAAAGCTCTTTACCAATCTCTTTTTACTAGCTCCATAGGAACCCTTACTTTGCTATTCGTAAACGCCTGCAAATTATCATCCAATGCAAAATAGTAAAATTGATGGTCATACTCTTAGGAAGACCTCATAGTCTAGAGGAGGCATATAGACATTGGGTAGATTTGTTATGCGCTTATTAGTTTTTTAAGTACTGTTAATAGCATGTGGTGTTGTTGCTTTTGAGAAGATCTTACTATGTTATTGGCGAGAGAACACTGAGGCTTGTGCTAGAGGGGAGGCTTAGGGTTGTTAGTGGTAAGAAGCTGAAGTTCGGTAGGTACAGAATTGTTAAGAGGTATATTGTTTCAAGTGTTGCTAGTGGTTGTTCGAGTAAGAGTTAGGGTGTCTGGGGAGGGAGGTCAAGAACTGTTGTTGTGCTAGTGAATGGTGGTGCGGAGAGCGAAGAGCCTGTAATTGCCTTAAGACCTGAGGACGCCGAAGACCTTGGGCTCTTCCTAAATAACTTTGATGTCATTGAAGTTGAACTTGCATCTGGAAAAACGCACAATCTCACATCAAGGAAGGTTGAGCTCCTAGATGAGCAAGGTAATGTGCTTTCCTGTACCTATGCCTATTTAGTTATTGATGAAAATCTTAATGAGCCTCTCATAACAGATGCTACAATAGATGAACTTGGTATTGCTGTTATAAGCTTTAAGAAGGGGTTGTGGAGACATATAAACGGTCTCCAAATACCACTAGGTATAGTGCTCATGGTTAGTGGCTAGATAGCAGAAAATTGTTTTAACTTAGACATTACTTTATATTCTTCAAACTTTCTTGTGATAGAATTAGAATTCAAGTAATGTAAAGTGTGTTTGAGGTCTTAGGGTAGTGTTTAAGAGTTGTATGTAACGAGCTGTGGTTATGGTGCTTCAATTGTGTGAGACTTTATACTAGTATTACTGTTTTTAAGTGTGTGTATGATAGAGCTGTGGTTATTGAGTGGTTTTATGGAGGTTTTGGAGCTTGTTGAGCAAATAAGTGAGCTTGTTGAGGCTGGGAGAGCTGAGGATGCATGCAAGTTGTTTGATAGGCTTACTCCTCAAGATGTTGTAGAGGTTTTGCTGAGGCTTAGCAATAGTGTTAGGAGAAAGGTTTTGGCGGTTTTAGACTTGAGTAGAGTTGCTGAGGCTCTTGCTTCACTTCCAATTGAGGTTGTGTATGATATTGCCTATGTGAAGGGTGTTGATGATATTACTAAGGCTGTGTCTAAGCTGCCTGTTGATGAGGCTGCAGACTTTCTATTTAAGCTCCCTCCTAGGACTAGGTCAGAGGTTCTCAGGCTCTTACCCAAGGACTTTTCAAAAACAGTTGTAGAGCTTATGAAGTATCCCCCAGAAAGCGTTGGAGGCATTATGACAACAATGGTTCCTGTGTTCCCAGGGGACATGACTGTAGGGGAGGTAATAAGTGCTTATGTGGAAAAGGTGAGGGTAGGTGCTTACGAGCCTCACCACTACATATATGCTGTTAATGGGAGGGGGGTGCTGGTTGGCTACATAGACTTGAGAACACTATTTACAAAACCTCGAACAGCCAAGCTTAGCGATTGTGTACAGCCAGTTAAATTTGTTGTTAGAGCTGATGCTGATAGAGAAGAGGCTGCTAGAATTGCTGTGAGATATGATTTACTAGAGGTTCCTGTTGTTGATGCTGAGAACAGGTTCTTAGGCATAGTCACACTAGATGATTTGCTAGATGTTATTTCTAGTGAGTATCAGGAGGACTTGCTAAAGTACGCTGGTATAGCAGAGGCTATTAGGGGGAGTTACATAACTGAGAAGCCCCTTAAACTTGCACTTAAAAGAGCCCCGGTGCTAGTATACCTCTACCTAATGAACAGCATAACAGGGAGTATAGTAGCTGCCTTTACTAGCGTTATTGAGAAAATAGCGCTGTTAGCAGCGTTCATGCCAATGCTGGCGGACAACTCTGGTAACATAGGTGCACAGTCTTCAGCTATGATAATTAGGGGGCTTGTAACTGGGGAAATAAGGATTTCTAGAAGAGACCTCTTATTCGTTTTGAAGAAGGAGTTCATTACATCAACACTCCTACTACTAGTGCTACTCCCCATAAGCTTTGCAATAGGCTTTACAATACCATTTATAGCAACAGGAAGCCCCCTATACTCACTAAAAATAGCAACAACAGTTGCTATAGCCCTAGCAGTCTCAAGCTACGTAGCAGATGTAGTAGGAGCGCTTCTGCCCATAGCCTTGGCAAAGCTGAGAATGGATCCAGCTGTGGCTTCAGCACCAGTGATAACAACAATAGGAGATGTAGCAACAGTTACAACATACTTCATCATAGCCTCTCTTCTCTTTCAAATACTTTAAATAATACAGCAGACAGAATTCTCACAACTTTTATATTTAAGCAGACAGGTACTCTTCAAGTAGCTTTACAAAACTCTCTACTGTCTTCACATTAGCTAACTGCTTTGCTAATAGCCTTGCACCAAATTGCTCAGAAACCCATTTAACCAAATACCCTTTCTCCAGATGCAACTTCAAAACCTCTTCAGGTACCAAGCCATGCTTTACTACTATCAACAGCTTTTCAATGCTATTCACCTTAAGAATCACCGGAGCACCTTTCTCATCGGTAAACACATATGCCTCCCCATTCCCTACAAGCCTCCCTTTAACACTACCACCCTCCAACAGTAAAAGCCCCTTATCACTTACAGCAAACCTTCCAGAGCCTTTCTCAACCACAAGCCCCATTTTTACTAACTCTACTGCATACCTCTTAGCAGTCTTAAGTGAAACCCCTAATTTCGTAGCCAATTCCTCAATGCTGAACTCTAAACCAACCCTATTTAGCATCTTAACAGCTCTACTAATTGAAAGAGGCATTAACAATACCTTAAAGAGTACCTGCAGTTTTTAAGTAAAAAGCTTTTATGTTGACTCAAACTGGGATGCTAACATTATAAAATTATTACTGCTTTCAGAGCTTGTTTCTGTAACGCAATATTTAACTAAAGTTGTGCATTGCATTAGCTTTATAACGTTTATACAGGTTATATAGATTAAAGCTTTTATACCCATAAAAACACTGTATTTTTGTATCTATTGCTGAGAGGTGATAATAATTAGCGTTAAAGATGTTATGTCAAAGACTATTGTTTCTGTACCTCCAAATACTCCGATAAGAAAAGTTGCAGAAGTTATGTATGGTAAGAGTATTGGTAGTGTATTGGTATTAGATGAGCAGGGAAGGCCCTTAGGAATATTCACAGAGAGGGATCTTGTAAGAGTTGTTGCACTGGGAATAGACCTGGACACCCCTATTGAGAAGGTTATGTCAACAAGGCTTATAACAGCATCTGTAAATGAAAGTGTTGTTGAAGTTGCTCATAAAATGGTTGAAAACTGGGTCAGACACTTACCTGTACTTGATGAAAGTGGAAAAGTTGTAGGGGTTATCAGCATAAGAGATGTATTAAGAGCATACGTAGCCGGGTCTACTTTTCCATAGTACTCATATGAAGGTAGCGTGCTTAAGGAGTTCAAGGAGTTTTACAGTAGGTAGATTTAGAAAAGAGCTTAAGCAATAACCACTTTGCTTCACTATATGTACTTAATCAAGCAATCAGCATTTTAACCTCAGCTAGGCTCCTTTAAGGCGTAAATACTTTAGAGTAGGGATGTGAAGAGAGCATTTGAGTAAAGCGCTTTTAAGTAGCCTATAGGTAAACACTTAAGCATTTATGTATTGCCTCAAAGCCTCTTCCGCATGCGTAGAGCATAGAGTTTAAGGTTATGCTGTAGTGAGGTGTTGGTAGTGCTAAGCTATGTTTATGTGGTTTTAGCTGCTTTGCTTTGGAGTTTTAATCCTGCAGTTATTCAGAGGTTTGGAAGGGGTTTGGGTGCTATTACAATAACTGTGTTTAGGGCTGCAGCTGCACTAATATTGCTTGCACCACTAGCCATTCTTAAAAATGCGCAAAACTTTCTCAATACCCATGCAATTCTACTAGCAGTAGCCTCTGCCGTGATAGGGCCTGCTATTGGTGATGCAGCGTATGCAAAGGCTATTCAACTTGCTGGAGGCTCTCTAGCTGTTATAGTGAGCTACACATACATGTTTGTAGCACAGGCTTTTGCAACGCTTTTGGGAGAGGTAATAGGGATTGCAACTGGTGTTGGTAGTGCACTAGCCTTTCTAGGCATTGTGATAGCCCTTAGCGGTAAGGATTTTGGTAAAGCTAAGCTTAGAGGAATCCTCTACGCAGCTATAGCATCTATTTCATGGGGTATAGGATCAGCTATTATCAAGCCTGTAACAGCACTTGCAGACCCCCTAGTCATTGCTGTAATAAGGCTAGCAACAGTCTTAACAACTCTCCTACCCATTGCCATAGCATTTGAAAGAAAAGGACTTGAAAATGGGCACTGGAACCTAGCCATAGTATCTATAACAACAGGAGCTCTTGGATGGGGCATAGGAATGTACCTATTCCTCTACTCAATAGCATTAATAGGCGTATCAAAAACAGTACTAGCCACAGCCCTAACACCAGTCCTCTCACAACTCATAATAAGGCTCATAACAAAGGACAAGGTAAGGCTGAGAAACATAGCCGGGGCAATACTTGTCGCCACAGGAATAGCAATATCAGCACACCAGCCTGCCTAAACAATCAAAGCTTCTAGGTACAGTATTGTGTAAAGCCCTAGAATGAAACCAAGGGAAGCAAGCTTCCTGTTCCCAGCCTTTTCATGTAAAACCTCTTGTAAGAGTTCCTCAATTACTACATACATCACGGGTTTCCCCGAGGCAATTATCTGTAAATAGTTTTAATTAGCTTTAAATGTTTTGCCTCGGGGTTCCCTGCATTGGGTCGGGTTCTCATACCCTCATCTGCAGGGCTATCAGGGCTCAACATAACCCTTGAGCCCCTCATACGCTTTAACTTCTTCAAACCCCTTAGCGCTATATTCCAGGAAGCTATAACATCTCTAGATGTTACCACACCCCCAAGTTCAACAAATCTATAGTTTATGAACCTAAGCTTTTTGCCATTAGGTGATTTTCTAGAAGTTTTAAATGGATTCACATAAACTGTTTTAATTCCGTAGACCATAGCTTTATACTCTGTGAACATCTGCACCCTCCTATAGCACCACAAAGACTTTCCCCACGAGAGTTTGTAATTGTTATTGCCATTTTCTTTAAGCTTATCCAAATCCTCAAAGACTATTAGAGCTTTGTACTCTTTGGCTATTTCCATAAGCCTTTTAGACAACCCGTGGGCTGAGTCTATCAATATGTTTCTAGCCTTATTAAGCCACCTACCCCTAGCCCTTCTAACCCACTTCAAAAACCACCAGTTCTTAAAATACCTTTTTTGAAGCTCTTCAGCAAGCTTCTTTAGATGAAGAGCTCTTCTAAGACCTTTGAAAGGTATAACACCTATTGTAACTAAATTACCACTCAAGTCTATGACTGTATATGTAATATTATTAAAGTTTATGTCAACACCCATAACAGCCCTAAAATCTATGGGCTCAACATCTTTGTGAAACGTTATATAAACAAGTATTTTTCCGTTTCTATAGCTAACAAGTATCTCCCCGGGTCTCCAAGAACCGTCGAGATACTTGTTTAAGTACTTATACCATTTGAGCTTTAGCTCAACCCACTCATTATTCAATACAGCTATTCTCAATGTTTTTGTGCTGAAGTCTATTTTGTAGTCTAGTGGGTGTATTCTAGCAGTTAACTTCTTGAGTATTGGCTTAGAGCCCCTATTCTTCTTAGTAGCTTCAACAACCTCCCTAGCCCTCTTATAAATCTCAGAGACGTGATGAGCTCTGAAACCAAGTTTCCTCAACTTGTTGTAGAACATCTTGTGTAGTTGTTTTGTTGATGGTAGTCTCTCTAAGCTCCAAATATTGTTGACTATGTATTGAACTGCATCTCTATACGTTTTTAAGAACTGGTGTAAGGTAGCCTCACCCCTCTCGGGGGCAACCGTCTCAACCCTGGCGGTTGCTCTAACCCTCATCGAGAGGTTCATAGGCTATGCACCGAAGCTCACAAGAGTTATCTTGTATACAAACTTATAAAGTTTTGTGTTCAGAGAGACGCTTAGTGGTGTTAAAATGTGTTATGTATACATCTTTGAAGCCACAATCATTAAAACTGGTAACAAGTACCTCATATACCCACCCAAAGATTATCAGGAAAAGCTTAAGAAGCTTCACGGAGAGAAAGTAAAGGTTATAATAGTTAAAGAAAGTGGCTAGCCCAAGTATTTACAGATAATCAAAACTAATTATAGCTGATACAGTTCTAGCCACGGCTTGCTGATGAGCTAGAGCTCTACACACTAACATTCATGATCATGCTGGAGAAGAGTGAGGAGGATAAGGTCATAGCAACGGCAAGAGACCTTGAAGAGCTTAGAAGGGCTCTAGAAATTGAGTAACAAATTCAAGCACG
>Ga0272445_1001710_pt1 | contig 16407 bp, 23 predicted proteins | sample YNPCB0031_FD_194404 | JGI IMG/M metagenome (GOLD analysis project Ga0272445, IMG submission 194404) | Hot spring sediment microbial communities from Yellowstone National Park, WY, United States - YNP-CB-003-1 | ecosystem: Environmental > Aquatic > Thermal springs > Hot (42-90C) > Sediment... | reverse complement strand
AACCTCCTGGGCTGTGGTATATCTTTATGGATACGAGATATTCGGGATTCAACCATTTAGTATATTCCACTTTGGTGAATCTCCCTATCCATTGTATGACCCTGTAAAGATCCTTGCTAATGTGAGCGCCCTTGCCCTTATCACTGGTATCACCCTTGTGGTCATTTTCAGATTAATTAATGCACCAAAGGCTGGTATTGGAAGTTACTTTGACTGGCTGTTGATTACAGTTATTTATATAATTGCCGCAACAGGTATCCTTTCTGAGGTCTTGAGGCTTCTTAATATAGCAAGTCTTGCCTATCCTGTTTACTTTATTCATCTTACATTTGTCTTCTTCCTCTTTGCCTATGCACCCTTTTCAAAGATGGCCCATATGGTTTACAGGACAGTTGCCATGGTCTTTGCAAGACATCATGGCATTTCATCAAAAGAGCTAATTATAGAAGTGGCGAAGTAACAGAAAGGCCGATGACGATAAGAGAGTTGTTAAAAAACAAGGGTTCTGAATTGATTGGTGTTCATCCTGATACACCGGTAGGAAAGGCTATTGAAAAGATGGTTGACCGAAACATTGGTGCCCTTATAATTGTGGATGAAAAGGGTAAACCCCTCGGCCTTTTTACAGAGAGGGACGCCCTTAAGGCATGGGTGAAGGCTGGAAGAAATTTCGAAGGATTAAAGGTTAAAGATATAATGACAATTGACCTTGTTGTCATAAAACCAGAGGATGACCTTAATGTAGCAATGTCCATTATGAATAAGCTTAAGATAAGGCATCTTCCTGTTGTAGAGGATGGGAAGGTAATAGGGATGATTTCTATAAGGGATGTTGTTAACAGCCTTGTTGGTAAGCTCGAGGCAGAGGTTCATTACCTTAAGGAATATATTTCCGAGGGAGTATAATTAAAAACTAAATTCTAAAAAGGAGGTATCAGATGAGTACGATTCTTATCATTGCCCTTCTCAGTGGTATTCTGGGTGTGGCCTATGCCCTTCTGACCGCTCAATGGGTTCTCAAGCAGCCAAGTGGTACAGACAGGATGAGGGCCATATCTGATGCGGTGAAGGAGGGAGCACAGGCCTTTCTCAAGCGTGAGTACACAACTGTTGCGATTGCTGGTGCTGTAATCTTTATCCTGATCCTTATTGCTGGACTCGGTACATGGACTGCTATTGGATTTCTGATTGGTGCGACGGGTTCAGCCCTTGCTGGTTATATCGGGATGATGGTAACTGTAAGGTCTAATGTCAGGACAGCTGAGGCAGCTAAGGGAGGTCTCAATACTGCTTTAAGGGTTGCCTTCAGGGGTGGTTCTGTTACAGGTATGATGGTGGTTGGACTCGGGATTATCGGAATAGCAGGATATTATCTGATTGTAAGTTCTGTTGAACCTGATGTGGAGAAGGCCTTCCATGCCCTTGTTGGCCTTGGCTTTGGATGTTCTCTTATGAGTGTCTTTGCCCGTATTGCTGGTGGAATCTACACAAAGGCAGCAGATGTTGGTGCTGACCTTGTTGGAAAGGTTGAGGCTGGAATACCTGAGGATGACCCAAGAAACCCTGCTGTTATTGGTGACAATGTGGGTGACAATGTTGGTGACTGTGCGGGTATGGCAGCTGACCTTTATGAGACTTATACTGTTACAGTGGTTGCAGGTATGCTCCTTGCAAAGACTATATTTGGTGCTGATAGTGCCTGGGTCGTTTTCCCCCTTCTTATCGGTGCTATATCTATAGTGGCTTCAATCCTTGGAACATTCTTTGTAAAGCTTGGCAAAAGCCAGTACATAATGGGTGCCCTTTATAAGGGTCTTGCAGCAGCTGGAATACTGGCTGCCATAGGTTTTTACTTTGCTGCCCAGTGGTTCCTCAGCCTTCCTAATGTGGATGCCAGTGTATTTACACCCCTTAAGATATTCACAACAGCCCTTATCGGGCTTGTCCTTACAGCCCTCATTGTTATGATTACAGAGTACTTTACATCAAAGAGCTTTGGTCCTGTAAGGCATATAGCTGCAGCAAGCCAGACAGGCCATGCAACGAATATCATTGCGGGTCTTGCTGTTAGCCTGAAGTCCACAGGTCTTCCTGTGCTTGCTATATCGGGTGCAATCCTCTGGGCCTATGCCCTGGGTGGAGGCTTTAGTGGAAATCCTGGTTCTGGTCTCTTTGCCATTGCCCTTTCAGCTGTATCAATGCTCTCAATGACAGGCATAGTTGTCTCAATCGACTCCTATGGCCCTATAACTGATAATGCGGGTGGTATTGCTGAGATGGCTGAGCTTCCAAAAGAGGTCAGGGCAGTAACAGACCCCCTCGATGCAGTTGGAAATACAACAAAGGCAGTAACAAAAGGTTATGCAATTGGCTCTGCAGGACTTGCAGCCCTTGTCCTCTTTGCTGAATATTCAAGGGCCTTTGGCGAGAGTCTTGTCTTTGAGCTTTCAAATCCAAAGGTACTTGTAGGCCTCTTTATTGGTGGTCTCCTTCCATACTACTTTGGTGCACTTCTCATGGAGTCTGTGGGAAAGGCAGCAGGTAGTGTTGTTGAGGAGGTAAGGAGGCAGTTTAGGGAGATAAAGGGCATTATGGAAGGGACAGCAAGGCCTGAATATGGAAAGTGTGTTGATATAGTTACTAAGGCGGCAATAAAGGAAATGATGATACCAGCTTTGCTTCCCGTTGTTGTTCCTATCCTTGTGGGGTTTATTATCGGAAGAGAAGCCCTTGGCGGAGTCCTTATCGGAAGTATCGTAACAGGACTATTCCAGGCAATTGCCATGACAAGTGGTGGAGCAGCCTGGGACAATGCAAAGAAATATATCGAGGATGGTGCTTATGGTGGTAAGAAGTCAGATGCCCATAAGGCTGCTGTTACAGGTGACACTGTAGGTGACCCATACAAGGACACAGCAGGTCCAGCTATTAACCCTATGATTAAGGTTGTGAATATCGTGGCTCTGCTGATTGTACCGTTGATTAAGTAGTGTGACCAATAGAAACGGGGCTGACCGCTTGGTGGCGAAGTAACAGTTGGTCAGCCCTTTTTTGTTTTGAATATAGATTGGAGGTTCAAGTGAAACTAAATATGAAGGCTGTTGACCCTGTCAGATACAATCTGAAGACGAAATTCCGCTTCAGATGTCATAAAGGGATTTCATGCTTTACGAGGTGTTGTAGCAACATTGATATAATGCTTACACCTTATGATATTATTGTTCTAAAAAACAGACTGGGTATCTCTTCAACAGAGTTTCTCACTCTTTATACCTATACAACTGTTGATGACAAGACCTCCCATCCATTTGTCTTTCTAAGGATGCTCGATGATGAGGAGAGGAGATGTCCCTTTGTAACACCAGAAGGATGTTCTATCTATGATGCAAGACCTGTGAATTGCAGATATTATCCTGTTGGCCAGGGTGTTATAAGGAGTCTTCAGGGTGAGAGGATTGTTGCAGAGGATTTTTATTTCTTTCTTAGAGAAGACCACTGTAAGGGTTTTCAGGAGGAGCAGGAATGGAGCATAGAAGAGTGGAGGAAGGACCAGGGTGTTGAGGTATATGATGAGCTAAATATGCAATGGCGGTTAATTCAACTAAGAAAGAATCCACCCGGTCATATGCTCGAAGAAAAGAAACGCTCTCTTTATTATATGGCCTGTTATGATGTGGATAGGTTTAAGAGATTTTTGTTTGAAAGTAGTTTTTTTGAGTACTTTGATGTGCCAGAGAGCCGAATCAACAGGATGCGTAATGATGATGTAGAGCTTATGAAGTTTGGTTTTGACCTTGCAAAATATATACTGATGATTGAGGAGACCCTGAAGGTAAAATCATCTACAGGTTGAGCTCCTTTCTGAGCCACTCCTTGATCTCCTCTGTTATACCATACATACCATGCACAGGGGGATGAACAGGATTATCAATGGCCCTCTGTAGCATATCTTCTGGTATCTCCTCTATTATCCCTATAGTGTCTGCAATGTCACTTCTGTTGACCTTCATTAGCATAAGGGTAGGCTTCTGGCCTGCTGTCTCAATATAAAAGATGTAACCTATGTTTTTTTCGAGTTCCTCAAACTCCTCTTTTGACAACTGGAATCTCGGCTTCATAATGAGGGGCAGGGAGGCATTCAGTCTTATGTTTGAGAGGATATCAGGTCTTCTTTTAATATCCTTTAATCTTTGCATGCTGAATATATTGATATCCTCATCAACCATATTCCTCACCTCCTTAAAGGCCTTCTTTCAGGTACAACAACATGAGGGATTTTACCTTCATTCCATTCCTTTGATACATAGAGGTAGCAATAACAGCTTCCATATTCTTTAATATCCTCATCCCTGTATTTACAGGGACATATGATGTCTTCGTCCCTTTCCTTTATACCTGTTGCCAGTCTGCAGGGGCATGACCTGTAGCCATATCTTTCTTCATTTTTAAGAAGCCCTCTTATTATATCCAGAGTAAACTCTTTATCTTTATTGAGCTCAATGCCCTGCTGATGGGCATATTTATTTAATATTTCGTAGAGTTCTTCAGGAGTCATAGCATTTGGTGACAGGTAATGGTTCAAGAATTTGAGCTAAGTAATTTCTTTTTGAGCAAATCTGGATCGTATCCCTTTATTACATCACAAATAACAAGGGTTGGATAAGTTGCCTGTGGATTATACTTCTGTAGCTCCTTTGTCATAAACCATTGCTCACCGCTATCGAGTGTGTCAACCTCTATAATTTCACAGGGAATATTGTGCTCATCAAGAAAGGTCTTTACCTTTTTACATACAGGACAGGTGCTCAGGGCAAAGAGTGTTATTTTTCTCATCGTTTAATAGTTAATGAACTGTTGACCCTGGGTCTATAGGAAAGTCTTCTAATGCATACCGAAGATTAATCATAACTTCTTCAAGCATTTCGTTGTTTGCCTTAATAAGTCTTTCCATCGAAACGTCGAGTCTTTTTGATATTTCTAAAAGGGGAATATTTTTTCCATAGTGCATCTCAGCAATTTCAATCTTAAGGGCATCATCGATAATCATTCGTCTCAGTTGCTCATCTTCTACAGAAATAGCCTCACAGGCAAGGTCAAAGGTCTGGCCATTCTGGATGTTTTTTCTTATCGCTTCAATAGATTTTTTATAAATATGGTCTTGTTCTGACATATTTTAGTATACCATAAAAACTGAGGGAACGGCCCTTGACCGTTCCCTCAAAACTGGTAATTATATCTTGAAAGGATTTGCAAAGAGAATAATCAGAACGACGACGAGGGCATAGATTGCAAGGGATTCGATCATGGCAAGGCCGATTATTAGAGTTGTCATGATCTTTCCAGATACACCAGGATTCCTTGCCACACCCTCACAGGCCCTGCTAAGGCCTATGCCCTGGCCTATACCTGTGCCAAGGGCAGCAAGGCCTATTCCAATGGCACAGCCAAGGGCAGCCATGGCATAGTATTTAAGCTTCGCCTCATTTGGCGTCGCTCCTTCCTCAGCAAAGGCGATTGGAGCCATTACATAAAGGAAAGCCATTACAAGGATTGTTAGAGCTGCGAACTTTTTCATTGTCCATACCTCCTTTCGTTGAAAGATATTATAAGGCTAATTAATGGACTAACACTAATGGGCCTCCTCAACAGCACCAGCAAGATAAAGAGTGGTTAGGAGCACAAAGACAAAGGCCTGAATAACACTAACAAGAACTCCTAAACCAAGGATTGCAACAGGAACAATCCATGGTGTTAAAAGGGCAAGGATTAAAAGAATCATATGTTTTGCAATCATGTTACCAAACAACCTGACAGAAAGGGTTACAGGTCTTGCAATATGCCCGATCACTTCAATTACGAACATCATAATCATCAGCGGGAGAGCCCAGATGCTTTTCATTGGACCAAGGAAGTGATTTATATATTTAATCCCGTGAACCTTTATACCATAATAATGGGTTGCAAGGAATACAGGAAGGGCCATGGAGGCTGTTGTGTTAATATTACTTGTCGGGGATTCAAATCCTGGTATAAGGCCCATAAAATTACAGACAAGGATGTACAGCCCAAGGGTTCCTATAAGTGGAAAGAACCGTGGTGCCCAGTGATGACCAATATTTTCCTCGGCTAATTTCTTAAGTTCCTCAACAATAATTTCAATAAAATTCTGTATCCCTCTTGGGATGAGCTTTAAAGAGCTTCTGATAATGATTGCTATTGTTATTAATATCACCATGGCAAGCCATGAATAGGTTACATAGGCAGGCACACCTGGAATTTCAATTAGTAATGGTGCTTCCACAGAAACCTCCTTTAAGGAGCTAAATTAAAAATTGAAGATTACAAATTAAGCTATAATACCCATCTCAGGGCATAAAGTCAAGGCTTATAGCAGTAAAAATTGCATAAAAATTTTTATTCATTTATAAAAGTTTATAATTAAAGTTTGGTGATCCATTTGGTAGCGTAAGTAATAGTATACTAAGCCGATAAGGGGTTATCACGGCTAAATGCTCGGTAACAGTTGTTGAGTGTTAAACAATATATGTGGTATCATAGCAAGCACTTATATAAAAGTCATAAGTCAAAAGTCATAAGTCAAAAGTCAGAAGTCAACAGAAAAGAGAGGTTAGATGTCATCCGAAAATTTAATGAGGTGTTATGGCAGAGGTAAGACCTTTTAATGCTGTACTTTTTAACCCATCAATGGTAAATATAGCTAATGTAGTAGCACCACCTTATGATGTGGTTTCTCAAGAAGAAAAAGAGAGGCTCTATAATAAGAGTCCTTACAATATTATTCATGTAGACGCTGGAAAGGAACTTCCCGATGACAATAGCTCTTTTAATAAATATACACGGGCAAAGGACTTCCTCGAGTCCTGGATTTCTTCAGGGATACTGAAGCCCGTAGATAAGCCAGCCTTTTATCTTTATCAGCTTGATTATATCCATGATGGAAAGGCAAAGACCCTTAGAGGTTTCATAGGGCTTGTTAAGATAGAGGAATTCGGGAAAGGAAATATTCATCCCCATGAAGCAACTCATTCAAAGCCAAAGACAGATAGGCTTATGCTTACAAGGATTTGCAGGGGAAATCTCAGTCCCATATTTGCCCTTTATAAGAGTCCTGAAAAAAGGATTAACAGGATATTTCATGAACTCAAGAAGGCTCCGCCCTTTATCCACTTTACTGATGAAGATGGCATAACCCACACCCTCTGGATAGTCTCTGAGAGAAAAGAGATTGAAGGCATAAAAAAAGAACTTTCTGATAAGGCTATCTTTATTGCCGATGGTCATCACAGATACGAGACAGCCCTTGAGTATAAAAAAGAGTTTTCTTTAAAGCATCCTCACCAGGATGGTACTGATCCATCAGATTATGTAATGATGTTTCTTGCAAACATGGCTGATGAGGGACTTACAATCCTGCCTACTCACAGGATAGCAAAGGAGATGCCTTCTGACTGGCAGATGAGATTAAAGGAATACTTTGAGATTTCGTTGCTTCGTATCAAGAGTGCGATTGATATAGTAAAAAAAATCCATGGTAAAGAACACACCCTGGGACTCTATATCGATGGAAAGGCCTTTTCACTGAGGTATCTCGGTAAGGACCTCTCAGAACTCCATCCAGCGCTAAGGTATCTTGATGTTTCCATCTTACATAATCTAATATTTGATAGGCTCCTTGGCGTGAGGGAGGTAATTTACGAAATGAACCCTCAAAAGGTTATCCAGCTGGTGGATAGCGGTGAATACAGGGCAGGCTTTTTCCTCAATCCAACGAAGGCTGAGGAGGTAGAGGTTGTTGCCCTTTCATCCATGAGGATGCCACCAAAGTCCACATACTTTTATCCAAAAATAAAAACAGGATTGGTCTTGAATCTTTTTGATTATTCCTTTGGTGGCGAAGGCACTGTTTTGAAGGGACATCGTCCCTGATAAAAATCTTATAAACTATAAATTCTCTGGAGGTGTTGATATGATTAAGATAGGGATTAATGGATTTGGCAGGATAGGAAGAAATTTTTTCAGGGCAAGCAATGGTATTAAAGAATATGAGATTGTTGCCATTAATGACCTCACGGATTCAAAGACCCTTGCCCATCTCCTCAAATATGATTCAGTCCATGGAATCTTTAAGGCAGACATAAGCCATTCTGAGGACAGTATTACTGTAAACGGTAAGGCAATTAAGGTCTTTGCCCAGACAGATCCTGAGAAGATACCATGGCAAGACCTTGGTGTAGATATTGTCCTCGAATCAACAGGAAGATTCACTGACAGGGCAGGTGCATCAAAGCATCTGAGAGGAAGTGTAAAATATGTCATAATCTCTGCTCCAGCAAAAGACCCTGATGTAACAGTATGCATGGGCGTTAATGAAGAGATGCTTGACAAATCGGCTCACAGGATAATCTCTAATGCCTCATGTACAACCAATTGCCTTGCTCCTGTTGCAAAGGTTATTCATAAAGAGTTCGGAATTGTTAAAGGATTCATGACAACCATACATTCATATACAAATGACCAGAGGATTCTCGATCTACCTCATAAGGACCTGAGGAGGGCCCGTGCTGCAGCAATTAACATGATTCCAACAACCACAGGTGCTGCAAAGGCTGTTGGCCTTGTCCTTCCAGAACTTAAGGGCAAACTTGACGGAGTAGCAATAAGGGTACCAACTGCCAATGTCTCACTTGTTGACCTTGTCGCTGAGGTTAGCAGAGATGTGACTGTTGAGGAGGTAAATGGAGCTTTGAAGCGAGCTGCTGATGGAGCACTGAAAGGGATAATAGAATATTCAGAAGAGCCTCTTGTCTCAACGGATCTTAATGGAAATCCCCATTCAGCTATAGTTGATGCTACCCTGACATCAGTAATAGAAAAGAGACTTGTCAAGGTCTTTGCCTGGTACGATAATGAGTGGGGTTACAGTAACAGACTAAAAGACCTGATATTATATCTCTTAAAATCATAAGTAGCAAAGTAAACAGTGAGGTGGATAAATGGCAAGGAATGATATTACACCATCAAATGTCCTTAATAAACTTTCTATTGAAGACCTGAATATAAAAGACAGGAGGGTATTTATCAGGGCTGACTTCAATGTCCCCCTTGATGACAACCAGAATATTACAGATGACAGAAGGATTCGTTCAACCCTTCCAACGATAAATTATGCAATTGATGAAGGAGCTAAGATTATTCTTGCCTCTCATCTTGGAAGACCAAAAGGAAAGGTTGATCCAAAATATAGCTTAAGACCTGTTGCAAAGAGATTGAGCAGGCTTCTCAATAAAGAGGTAATATTTCTTGATGACTGTATTGGTGGTGATGTTGAAAGGGCTGTAAAATCCATGGGTAAGGGCGATGTTATACTCCTTGAAAATCTTCGATTCCATCCAGAAGAGGAGAAAAATGACGATGATTTTGCCAGAGCCCTCGCCAGCCTTGCAGATTATTATGTGAATGATGCCTTTGGAGCAGCCCACAGGGCCCATGCCTCAATCGTGGGGGTGCCTAAATATATCCCTGGTGCAGCGGGTTTCCTTATGAGAAAAGAGATTCAGTATCTCAAGGGTGCTGTTGAGTCACCTGTGAGGCCCTTTGTAGCTATTCTTGGTGGTGCAAAGGTATCTGGCAAGATTGGTGTACTTGAGAATCTTGCGCAGAAGGTTGACAAGGTTATAGTTGGTGGTGGAATGGCCTTCACCTTTATAAAGGCAATGGGGTATGAGGTTGGAGACTCCTTAGTAGAAGAGGATATGCTTGACCTTGCCCTCAGAATCATGAATAAATTGAAGGAAAGCAAGGTTAAGTTTTATCTGCCTGTTGACTGTGTCATAGCCCAGAGTGTTGAAAAGGGAGCAGAAACGAAGATTGTTCCTGTTCAGGAGATACCCAGGGGATGGAAGGCCCTTGATATAGGGCCTGCCTCAACAAGACTCTTTTCAGAGGTCATTCAGGATGCCAAGACCATTATCTGGAATGGTCCGATGGGAGTCTTTGAGATAGATGCCTTTTCAAGGGGAACCTTTGCAGTCGCAAGGGCTGTAGCTGACGCCTATGCCCTCACGATAGTTGGTGGTGGTGATACAGACCTTGCAGTTCACAGGGCAGGGGTCTCTGATAGTATCTCATTTATATCAACAGGTGGTGGTGCAGCCCTTCAGCTTCTTGAAGGCAAAGAACTTCCTGGTATCGCAGCCCTGAAGGATAAACAAAATTAGGCTATAGGCTGAAGCAAGCGTAGAGCGGGTAGCGTTGAGTAGGGAGTAACTAACCTACCTAATCTCTATTCTCTACGCTATACACTATTCGCTAATGCTATCCGCTACACTCTGTAACCTAATCCTAACGCCTGTTGCTTATAAGAGCCTGTAGCCATAAGCCTATTTTAAAAGTCTCTTCCAATTTGTTCTGGATAGCAGTGTTTCCCTGACATACTGCTGTCAATCCAGACCTGCTATAATTAAACATGAGTAAAAGGTAAGTTTTTCCAAAAACCTGAATAAGGGTATGGCATGGCTGGCTTTGAGGCAAAATTTCACGGGTCCTGGCAGGGAGTGGCTGTCCTGAAGACAGCCACGGCTGATAAATTAATGATAAGGAATGAAGACATAAGTAAGCTTTCAGCTCTGAAACAAGGTAGTTTAAATTTTGCCGAGAAGCCAGTCATGCTGTACTCTTTTGGGAAAACTAAACTGTTACAAACATGAAGAGGCCACGGATAAAGAGGTCTTCCCTTAACAAGAGAAGGGATAAACCTGCTGGGATTACAGAAAAGGTAATAAACATCCTCAAGATTTTAAATCTTATAGAGCAGGGCAAGGCACCTTCTGTAAGGACCCTTTCAGAGGTATGCGAGGTGAGCGAAAGATCTATATACAGATACCTTAACATCCTTTACAGCATAGTTCCCATTGTTTATGACCCCAAGCTTGGAGGCTACAGATTTGAGAATGAAAAGGCCCTTAAGGTTATACCTTTTGAGAAAAAAGAGATAGCCCTTTTGAGCAGTCTTATGGACCTTATATCGAAAAGTGGAAAGGATATTCAGAAGACCTTTAAAGGGATAATTGAAAAGATTTACATCTGTCAGGACAAGGAGCATGCCCACACGCCGAGAGAGGTTTTTCATTTTATCACTTCATCTACAGGAGATTCGAGATGGCTTGACGAGATAACAAGGGCAATAATAGACTCAAAACAACTCAGGATTAAATATCATGCTATTAACACAGGTGAAATTACAGAGAGGCTAATTGACCCCTATGGGCTTGTCTTTTACGATGGGCTATGGTTTATCTATGCCTACTGTCACCTGAGAGGAGACTACAGACTTTTTGCAACAGACAGGATAAAAGAACTCGAGACCCTTAAAACAGGGTTTCTCAAGCCCGAGGGATTCAGCCTTAAAGAGAGGCTATCCCATTGCTGGGGGCTCTGGGAAGGAGAGATAAAGACTGTAACAGTGAGGTTTTCAAAAGAGATAGCACCTGTAATAATGAGGAAAGAGAAGTGGCATCCCACTGAAGAGAGGAAGATTTTTGAAGATGGTTCTATTGAACTAACCTTCAGGGTTTCTGGACTTGAAGAGATAAAATGGTGGATTTATTCCTGGATACCCCATATAGAAGTGATAGCACCTCAGGAATTAAGGGAACAACTCAACCATGACCTTAAAGAGGCCCTTTCAAGGAATTCCTCATTAACATGACTGAATTCATTATACTCTTTCCTTTTACCTTTGCACTTATTTCAAAAAAGACAGTCTTTTTCAAAGACCCCACTGAGGTGATACCTTCTACACTCCTTGTATTTTTTACCTTTTTATCTCTCCCTTTTCCAAACCCTACAGTAAACATAAAGGCAATCCTTCTTAAAACCCTTGACCTTCCCATACCACCTCTAATTATTAACCCCCTTGCCTTTATCCTTCCCGACCTGAGGCTATTCTACATGGCAGGTGCTGTGCTCCTTTTCCTTACCCTTTTTTCTGGCTCACTGATTGACAACAGATTTAAACTCACACCCTCTCTTTTTTCATTCCTAATAAAACTTATTGCTGGATTTTTGACTTTCTTTTTAACCATAACTCTTTTCAGATACTGGCATATAACCGAACCAAAGGACCTTTATCTTTACACAAAAATCATAGCTTTAACAGGATGCTTCTTGATTCTTTTAAGGTTTATTTCCAAAACAAGAGAGACCTTTGAGAGGAGGTTGAGAATTGGGAATGAATACATATACACTGGCAGGATATTCCTTACTGGAGGTCTCACAGGAGGCCTTTATCTTATCTTTAAGGGAAATCTATTAACTGCATTAAAGGTAATTATTTCATGCCTTTTACTTTACCGGGCATCGAGATGGGTTTTCAAAAGAACCATCAGGTCATACATAAAGGACCTTATAAAGAGACTTGGCGAAAAGCCGTGGCAATACAGGATAAGGGTCTTCAGCACCTTAGAGATAGAAGGTCCGAATGCCTTTGCCTACTATGAAAGCGAGAGGAAGGCAATCGGGATTACAGAGGACTTCATAAAGAGATTTAATTCTGATGAGATAAACTTTGCCATTGCCCACGAACTTGCCCACCATAGAGAAGAACATAGTATTGTAAGGGTCTGGACAGAGATATTAAGCAGGGCAGGCCTTTCCTTATTATTCTGGGCTTTTAAGATTTCAACTTTTTCATCCTTTTTGATTAGCTCCCTTGTTCATATTGCAAAGAAGTCTCTTTATAAATCAGAGGAAGAAGAGGCAGACCTCCTTGCCATAGATACCCTCAAGAAGGCTGGCTTGAGCCAGCGTGGAGGGGCGACCTTCTTTTTAAAACTCTTAAAAGGAGCTCCACCAAAGAGAGGAGTTTTCAGAAAGATTATAAACGCAGTCCTTGAAGACCATCCCCTGCCAGAAAAGAGGCTTGAAAAGATAAAGGGACTGATAGAGTTTTGAAGTTTAAAGGGATTTTCTGACTGTTTCTTCTCGACCTTTACAATTATGGAACTTATAATGTGATATAATAAAACCGAAACTTATAAATCTGATAAGGGGCTGATAATTTATGGGAGAAAAAGAAAAGATACAGCTTATTGAAGAAATTAAACAATTAGAACGTGAGATTTATCTAAAGAAGAGTAAACTCAAATCAATGGAAGGCTTTGAACAAGAAAAACCTTTTTTAAATGAAGCTGAGATTGAGAAATGGCGAAAGACCATAAGAGAATTAATAAATCGAGTTGGAATATACTCTCGAGGAGGAGATAGCGTAGAAGATATTAGAAAAGAACGAGAAAGATGAAATTAGTTGTTGATAGTAATATCTTTGTAAGCAGTTTAGACCCCAAAGATAAATTTCATAATGAATGTTATCCCATCTTTGAAAAAATACTAAGTTTTGAGATAGAGGCATTATCCCCTTCGATTGTGCTTGTAGAAGTAACATGTGTTCTACGAAGAAGAACAGGTTCTGAAAATATTGCTAATGAGATTTATAAAAACCTATCTCAAATGCCAGGTATCAACTGGTTGGATATTAATCTCGATGTAGCACAGAGGGCGTCTATCCTATGTGCAAAGACGGGGCTTAAAGGTGGTGACGCAATAATTCTTCAGGTAGCAGAGGAATACGGTGTTCCTCTTTTAACAAAAGATAAGGAAATCAAACAAAAATCTCCCAGATATATCCTGGTTTTGGAACCCTCGGAAATAAAAATTTGAATTTTCCTAACTTTAGGTTTTCCCCTCCATTAATTGCTGAACTTTGTGCCCCTTACTCTCCCCTGACATCATGCTGGCAGACTTGATGAGCTAAACTGGAACTATCCTCTCAGGGAAGAGAGGCAAGGCCATAATAGTCAGAGGTGGCGTAAGTAACAGTTGAGGCCTGAAGATTTAGGAGGTATCTTATGGGTGCAATTACAAGAAACACCAAGGCTTGTGCAACCTGTCAGTACTGGATGGGTTACAGGGACATCTCAAAAGAGGGTCCTTATGTCAATTTTCAACAGAAGGGGCAATGCACCAGTGCTCGTTCAACTCGTAGTGGGAAAGAGACAAGGGGAAATGACTTCTGTGGTTTCTGGCACAAATGGAATGCCTTGAAATAGAACATGAGAAAAGGAGGAAAAAATGGATATTAAAAATGCCATAGCAAACATCCTTGATAGACTGCAGACCTTTACATGTGCCTCCTGTGGAGGGGAGATAAAGCTTATCCACACCCTTGATCCGACAAAGGGCTTTTATCTTATTTCCAGAAGGACGAAGAAGGCATATTTTGTGTCTTTACTATTTTTTCTTTTAAATCCTGAAGAATCTACATTAAATGAATTTAAGGAGGATGAAGGGCTTGACAACATCTTCCAGTTGAATCCTGATGGCACATTTAAGCACTTTTACCTTCTCTGCCAGGACTGTTACAATGTCCACAATATTGAAGGAATTATGAATGACCTTGCCCTCATGTTTAATGAAGATAATTCCCATGAAACTCCAGAGACAGAGGAATATGAGGAAGAAGATGATGAGAACAAAGAAGACGATGAACAGGAGGAACTAAAACCAGGGCTTACGACCTGTGAGAATTGTGGTGCAAGGATTTCGAGACGGGCAAGGCGGTGTCCAAAATGTGGGAAAGAGGTTGAGAGATTTATAACCTGCGAAGACTGTGGTGCAAAGGTGCCAGCTGATGCAGAAGAATGTCCTGAATGTGGAGGTCCTATAGACACAATACTATTCTGAGGATTGTCGAAAATAACATTGGGGTGAGCTCAATGCCAGTATACATTCCAGAAAGAGAGATTAAGGTGAAATGCCCTAAATGTGGCAAGGAGGTCAAATTAAAGGTAGGAGGATATGGCGACTGTTATAGTCACAATATCTCTGACCTTGTAAGACTTGGCAGGGACCTTTTTGAGGACAGGAAATGTCCTGAATGTGGTTCAAAGATAAAGATACCCTCATATGAGGGATAAAAACTAACAGATAGGAGGATAAAAATGGATGAAGAAAGGATTCGTGAAGAGATTAATAGGAGGTCTGAGAAGGTAACCGAGGATGACCTTAAAAAGGCGGTAGAAAGCTCAGAAGAAATCCTGACAAAGGTAAAGTCAAGCTCTTTTCTTTCAAAGCAACTTGCAAAGGTAGAGTGTCTGGTAATGATGCTAAAGGACTACTGGAATGGTGAATACAGAGAAGTCCCATGGGGCATAATAGCGTCCATAGTAGTAGCACTTGTTTACATTGCCAGTCCCATAGACCTTATACCAGATTTTATACCTGTTATAGGCTATACTGACGATGTAGCCCTTCTGCTTCTTGTATGGGCAGGTATATCCCATGAGGTTAAAAAATACTGTCAATGGAAATCTCAAAGGGACGAAAAGGCAAAGGCACTATGTTCAGAGGCTTTTGGAGGATAAAAAAGTCGAGGACTCAGCTGTGGAAACTGAAGGTTTTAAAAAATCAATAGCCTGTAACTTATGGCATCCACAGCTGAGTTCTCGGTAGCAGTGGAGGAATGGATGTATTTTGTCTTATATGCAACAATAGTTTTTATTCTGGTGCTAACAAAGGTGCTGAGAGTCCATGGAGCCTGGCTGATTGGGATTCCCGCATTTTTGATGTGCTGGGTTGGTGGCTCCTTTATAAGGGTATGTGGCTACAACATCAAATATGGAGAAGTAGAAGAAGAATTTACAAGAGTATCCGAACGGTTAAAGGGTGGAGGTATATTGGAAAAACTTCTGTCGACTTCTATCAGGGTTGTTTCTCAGCGGTTTGGTCCGATAGGTGGGACTTTAGGCGAGATTATTGCAGACACAATTGATGGACCTGAAGAAAGCAAGGAGGAACTTCAGCAGAAATTCACAATGCTATCCCAAATTATTGAAAAGCAAAGGGCTCTTAGAAACTGGTCTATTGTCATGATGTTTGTGTTTACAGCTGTTGTCTGGACCTTTAAATATCTCAAGGTCTTTTAATCATGGCCTCTTGACATGGGAAATATTTATGATATAATGCTAAAAAGCGTGCAAGGAGGTTAGCCATGTCAGAAGTAAAAGTATCAAGGTCAAAATCGGGCAGGGAGACCTTTGTAACCCATAAGGGCAAAGATGGAAAGACAACCACCGTAGTTTTCCACAAGGGCAAAAAATCAGGTGCCCCAAAGGTGCTGAGAGAGAAAAAGTAGTAAATTTAAAATAGGTAGTTTCCTTTTTGATAGGTATAGTAAAAATAAGTACACATGCCTTTCTTTATAAAAGGTGAACCTGCTACTTTTGCAACGACCTCCGAAAAGGTTTGGAAGCAAATTCTTGCCTCTGCTATACCCTTATGTCAAGGAGTTAATAAATATAGTGGCATAGCCCTTAGATTTACCCTTTCTTC
>Ga0272445_1001709_pt1 | contig 16414 bp, 16 predicted proteins | sample YNPCB0031_FD_194404 | JGI IMG/M metagenome (GOLD analysis project Ga0272445, IMG submission 194404) | Hot spring sediment microbial communities from Yellowstone National Park, WY, United States - YNP-CB-003-1 | ecosystem: Environmental > Aquatic > Thermal springs > Hot (42-90C) > Sediment... | reverse complement strand
AGCGCTCTCCAAAGTAAACTACTGCTGGCTTAAGAACAGATTTGCACTTTGGGCACTTCGGAGCAGATCCATTCTTCTTAAAGCTTGAAACATGCTTTTCAATACCATCTCTAAAGCCGCATTTGAGGCACTGCACCTGGTCGAATCTGCCGTGAAGTTCTATAACCCTCTTACTCCCAGCTTTTTGATGAAGACAATCAACATTCTGAGTTATAACAGCTTCTACCAAGCCCAAAGCCTCTAATTCAGCAATAGCATAGTGAGCAGGATTAGGCTTAGCATTGACAAGTGTTAAGTAAAATCTTTCAACAAATCGCTGCCAACCCTCATCTGGATGGCTAAGAAAGTACTCGAGAGTAGCTCTCTCCTGTGCTTTGGGATCTCTAGTCCAAAGTCCTTGAGGTCCTCTAAAGTCTGGAATACCACTTTCAGTACTTACACCAGCACCTGTAAAAACAACTGACTTTCCCTTAGCCTCTACAAGAGCCCTAGCTATTACCTCAGCTTCATACACACCCATACAAGAACAGACCTTAGTATGCTACTTAATAAACAGTATATAGCTCTATCTTTTAAAGACCTATCAATACTTTTACATAGCAATTCCCAGACAATTCTTAGCCCATGCAACTAGGAGGGTGTAGCAGAGGTGCTTAACAATGTTTATAAGGTGTGTAGCAACATGAAATGTGGTGTTAGAGCGTGATAGTCAAAGCTAGTGTTTCTGTTGCCGGGTATAGGGGTAGCGTTAGTGGGGTGGTGCTGGTTGATACAGGGGCTTCAGTAACGCTACTTGACGAAGATATTGCTAATGAAATTGGTGTTAAGTATGTTGGCAGACGTTTAAAACTCATTGCAGCAGACGGCCATGAGGTTGTAGGGGAGCTTGCAATAGTAAATGAGCTGGTTATTGAGGGTGAGAAACTTCCAGAAGCACATGTAGCTGTATTGAGGTTTTCAAGAGAAATTAAGGAGAGGCTCAAGGCTCACGGACTAGCCGATTGGTGTATAATAGGGCTATCAACACTTGAGATACTGGGCCTAGTACCCAACACAACTACGGGAAGAGTGGAAAAGGTAGGAGCACTACTACTCATCACTAAGATTTAGTGTTAGAATGTTAAATATTGTTGTAGTAGTTAATGTATATTAGCTAACGAGTTCATAAAATATGCTTAAGCAGAGAGACAAGCGCAGTGGTATAAGGTTGTTGTATTGAAGGAGTATATAAATAAAACTACACTACTAGCTTCACAATAGAGGAGGAAGTAGAGAGTAGCTAGTAAAATAGCAAGAGCAGGTTTTCTCAAAGTTCTTAAAGTAGAGAGCTGATACAGAGAATATATGGTCACAGGTGGTACAGCTTTGTATAGATTTGCTGATAACATGTTTATCTGTGGTTAAAATGGAATACTTTCTCTCGCCTCTGTAGTTGTGTACAATCACAATACTTATAAAACTCCTATGCTCTGAATACAGCTGAGGCTTTGGCTGTGGAGCAGGTATCTATAATCTCTATACTCAGTATTGTAATTCCCTCGCTCTCTGCCATACTCTCAATAGCTTACGCTACATATAGAATTGGTAAAAAGTTTGATGAAATAGATGAGAGGTTTAAGGCCATTGATAAGAGATTTGAGTATGTAGATAAGAGATTTGATGAGTTGAAGAAATATGTGGATAGCAGGTTCAATGAGCTGAAGAGTTATGTTGATTATAAGTTTAGTGAGTTAAGAAGTTATGTTGATTATAAGGTTGGTAGGCTTGGAAAAGCCTTTTCTTCTTATCAAGAGTTTTTCATAGAGTACCTATCTGTAAAGGGTGTTGTTAGTGAGCAGGAAGCTACAATGCTTAAAAATGAAGCTGCAAGGCTATCTACACTAGCTACTGCAAACCCCTTTACTAAGGAGGAGTGGGATAAGCTTAAGAAGTACTTAGAGAAGGATCCAAAGGAATTCACATTAAAAGAAGCTGAAGAATTTAGAGAACTTGGTAGAAAAGCAATTGTTGAGTACGGGGATAGGCCGGAAGCATACAAACTCCACTTATATACATGTGTAGTGTATGGGTTGACTCTCAGAAGAGTGTATGAAGAGAGGGAGAAGAAGAAAAAGCAAATAGAGCAACAGCAAAGCAGCTAAAACATTCACTCAAGGCTTTCCCCTTTAATAAAATTCTCTAACAAGTATATGCAGGTATTCATTTCACGCCACTTAGCTGAGAAAGCCAGCAATTTTCAAAAAGCTGTATAAATACTGTACAGTTATTGAACAATTTTTGTAAGGTTTAAAATGAGGGTCTGGCTGTGGAAATAAGGTGTTGTTGGAATTAAGGTGGGTTTAGCATGAGTAAGGGCTTGGCTTTATTTATCATCCTATTTTTTGTGATAGGTATTTTCACTGGGTATTATGTTGGTTATAGAGAGGCTAGTGGTAAGGGTTTTGGTTCTGAATACACTTTTACACCTAGTCCTGTGTGTATAGCTGTTCCCACAGTGACGGTAACTACAACTGTTGTCAGTGAGGTGGAGAGGCAGGCACCTGCTGGAGTTTTAGTTGAGCCTCTTTTTGATAGAGACTACTTTTCTGCTCTTGTACAGTGGGTTGAAAGAGCTAATGTTAGTATTCATGTTGTTATGTATGCTGCTAAGTATGACCCTAGTGAGCCTGGGGATCCTGTGAATCAGCTTCTCAATAAGCTTGCTTATGCGCGGAGCAGGGGTGTTGATGTGAGGGTTATTGTTGATGATGAAACTGCTAAAAGCTATCCCCAGACCATAGACTTCCTCAAGAATAGTGGCATAGCTGTGAAACTTGATGAAAGCTCTGGTAGAACTACACATGCAAAGCTCGTCATCATCGATGGCAAAGCAGTTCTTGTGGGTAGCCATAACTGGACTGAAAGCGCTTTGAGCTATAACCACGAGGCATCTGTACTAATAATCTCGCAAGACATTGCTGAGAAATTTGAAGAGTATTTTGAAAGTATTTGGAGTAGTGGTAGAGTTGTGTAGTGATGAGGATTCCACGAGCTGAAAATGATGAGTGTTGACGAAACTGAACACCTATCAACACTTCTGCAAAAACACAGAGTTCTAGCAGTGCTAATGTCTGGAATATTCAAGAAGTTTACTTTCTATAGTGAAAAGAGGTTTAGAGGCACAGCTTTAAACAGCTGCACAGCCTTTTTACCAAGTATAGAACACGCACTGGCACTAGCAATGGTTATTGAGAGAAAGGGCTACTACTTACTCCTCACAAAGCTTGGAGAAGGGCATCTCACTCTACTTATAGCTAAGTGCAAAAGCAGAAACGCTATTCTCAACAACATAACTGTAAGAGTGTTTAAGAGAGGCGGCGTGGTTATACCGAAAACAATCAACTACTACACCCCAATAGCACTCTTCAGCAAGGAAACATGGAGAGAATTCGAGCTCTTTGAACTACCATCAATAAAAGAATGCTGCAAAGACAATGCATACACACAGGCTATGCCAGTAAGAAGAAAAGACTTGCTTCAGCTCTACAAACTAAAAACTGTTATAGAGAGGAACAGGGAGCTTAAAAAAGCATTAGATAAAAGTGGTAGTAATATAGATGAAATATTTCAACAATTACTACAATCAGTAACATGAGGAATGCCACCACCTTCAAGATAGACGAATACGAGAAGAGACTTCAAATTCAGGAAACAATTCAAAAAGAACTCAACTAAAACACTGTAATTCAAAAAGGAGTTGTAGTTTTTATGCAAAGCTAGTTATTTAGAGAATTGTGTAAGGTCTACCACTATTGTTTACCTTCGATATGTACCATACTTAAGTACGGCATTTATTAGTGCTCTTAAGTTTTCTGAGGGTGTGGCTGGATCTATTTCAGCTACTCCTGGAGCTATTACAAAGCCTCCTCCAGGTGCTAAGTCTTCTATAAGTTTCTTTATGTACTCTTCTATTTTCTCAGGACTCCACCCAATTAGCTGCCCAGGTGTTATACCTCCAGCAACACATGTATGTCCTTCTAGTCTCTTTTTAATCTTCCTTATATCACCGCGTTCAAATACCCCTATGCCCCAACCCCTTGGGAGCTCGAGAATGGTGTCTAGATGTGGTGTGTGATCGCCTTCAAATAGCACGAAGGACTTTATGCCATTGTTAAAGAGCTCCTCTATAACCTTCTTTAAGTAGGGCCAGTAAAACTCGTTGTAGAGTTTTGGTGGAAGCATTTCGTTGAGGTGTAGAGGTATAAATGCGTATTTTGCTCCTACAGGCTTGAGTATTAATGCTACCTGAAGTACTGGCTTCACCAAAACCTCTGTAGCCTGCTTAACATCATGCGGATACCTTCTGATGTCTAGCATTGCTCCTGTAGGGTGCCTGAGGAAGTCGCCTATGAAGTCTAGAGGCGAGTACGCAAAGGTTACGGCTAGTGGTGGAAATCCTAGCTTAATTAGTGTGCTGCTTATGTTGTTTAAGGCATTGAAGTAGTTAATAGCTTCAAGTGCTAATTTAGCTATTGTGTGAGCATATTGAGGTGAGCCAGGTTTTGAAAGGTTTTCACATGCTCTTGGAAGCACACTGCTGTGGATAAACTCTATTGGGTTTTCAATAAGCTTTCTGTACTCCTCAGGCTTCATATACTCTCCCCCTATGAACTGAAACGGTAAATGCTCTGGCAATTCTCTGCCAGGCCACCTCGTCCACCTGTCCCTTAGAATATCGTGCATAGGGCCTGTTATGAATCTAACTATGGGGGCTATTTGAGGAACATCAGCAAAAGCTACTGCTAGTATAAATCCTTCAGCAGCAGGAGCAGAGACAAATACGTCTGCTGGAAATAGAGAAGCGAACTTTGCAATAGCCTCTCTCATCTTCTCATAATCAAAGTAAACTTCTGAAAGCTTAAACCACTTAGCAAATACATGGCCGCATGTAAAGAACATTAGTGGAACTCTATCAGGCTCCTTCAATTCAACAGCTTTCTCAAATCTCTCAAGCTTTTCCCTAGCTACAGCATCAGGCTCTTTCTTGTGTCTCTCAATCCATTCATCTATTGGCTGCACGCTCACCCTCTTCACCTCTTCTTCTTTTCCTCCATCCACTTTAACATAATTCTTATTCCCATTGCTGCGCTATTTGTCCACGCATCAGCACCTGCATACTCGCAGGCGTACTGATCTACTCTACCACCGCCGAGGATTATCTTAACCTTGTCTCTAAGCCCAGCAGCTTTAATTGCATCAACAGTTTTCTTCATAGACTCAATACCAACTGTAATTAAGCAAGACATGCCAACAATATCAGGGTTGTACTTCTGTATTGCCTCTACAAACTTCTCTGGAGGTACATCAACACCTAGATCAATAACCTCGAAACCTGCTGCCTCAGCCATAGTAACAACAATGTTTTTGCCAATATCGTGGATATCACCCTCAACAGTACCTATAACAAGCTTTCCAATAGGCTCTCTAGCCCTGCCAAGCTCCCTAAGCTTAGGCCTAACAAGCTCAGAAACCTCTTTCATAATCTCACCAGCCATAACAAGATCAGCTATGAAGAACTCTCCCTTCTCATACTTCTCACCAATAATATTAGCAGCTCTAGTCAAGTCATCTAAAATCTTAAGGGGGTCCTCACCAGCCCCAAGCCTCTTCCTAGTTAGCTCAATAGCCTTAACCTCATCCAAATTAACAATAGCATTTACAAACTCTTCAGATAGAGTCATACCACACCCCCGAGAAGGTAGTTGCACAATTTATTTTTAAACACATGATGTACATGGAATACGTATGGATGGCCTAGCCATATGAGAATGAGAAGAGAAATTATATTTACATGAATAAGAAAATGCTGACATTTAAGAGGTTCTTCTAATTTTTATAGATTTGTACTTGATTGCTAGGTAAGGATTCTTACTATTGCTATTGGGTAGTGGTTTACTTTGCTCATGTCCATCCATGTTATTTTGTCAAAAGAGTTTTTGTTGAGTCTTTGCAGCATTTCTATAGCTGTTCTACCTAATTCACATTTCATAGCTTCTTCAGCTTTTTTAGCAACTGTGAGTAGCATTGGGAAGGGGTGCTGGTCTCCTGCGTAAGCTACTATTGTTGGATAAAGCCTTACCCTCTTCCTTAGCGCAAACCTCATTATGTAGCTAAGCACGCCCAGGTCTATGACATGCTTACAGCTGCTGGGCCTCGAGGCTATGGCTATGGACTTCAGCTTCTTAAACACAATCATTCTATCGCTATCTATAATCATCACGTTTGCCCTCACCCCAAGGCTATCACCTAGATACCTTCTCACACCCTCTGCAATTTTATTCATGTTGCGCAGGGGCACAGCTACGTAGTGATATGGTAGATTTGAAGTGTCTATGCCGGCTTCTGAAACTGGTTTGAGGAAGTGTAGAATAGAGCCGTATCTAAGGGCAAGCTTTTTGTGTTTAGCAAGGTTTTCTAGAGGTGCGTGTCTCAGCACCTCCTCTACAGTTGGTGAGGAAAGTTTCCTGAGAAGTGCAAGCCAAAAGCCATTCAAAATCCTCGTAACAAGCATTGTTACTGGATCCAGGAGCACTCTCTTTTCATCATATATAGAGCCCAGGGCCACTAAAACAGCCTTTTCCGCCACTACAACAAAGTCTCCATTGCGAATCACAGGCTTTACCAGTTTAACAATCTTTGCATATACATCTGTACCTGGATACCAGTACCCACTCCTAATTCTAATTACTTTGAACAGCACCCTGCGTTTTGGCAAGAAGCGCCCCAAAGCCATAAACTTTGTCGTTATAAACAAAAAATTTTTATTGTGCGTCATAGCCACATCTCTTTTGGGTGTAAACTTGAGTCTAAAGCTAGGCGATGTAGTAGTTGAAGACACATTTGCAGAAGCATTTCCAATGTACGCAACAAGAATTATTGTAACAGCTGTAAATAGGAAGTGGGCTTTAATTGCAGCTAGAGTTGCTACAGGCTTTGGCACTTCTGTTATTGCGTGTCCCGGGGAGTGCAGTATAGAGACTCTCCTCTCGCCGAGGGTAACACCTGATGGGAGGTATGGAGCAGCTATACAGTTTTACCACTCTGATCCTGCAAGCCTAAAGCTAGTTACAATAACTAGAATAGGGCAGTGCATTTTAACAGCACCAACAGCAGCAGCTTTCAACGGGCTTTCAAGAGCGAGGAGGAAGATGGCTGTTGGAAGGGCCTTGGCCAAGTTTGGAGACGGTTTTGAAAAGGAAGACGTTTTGTATGGTAGGAAGGTTTGGAGAATACCCGTAATGGAGGGGGAGTTCGTAGTTGAAGACAGCTTCGGCGTTGTGAAGGCTGTTGCTGGCGGAAACATCTTTATACTGGCTAAGAGCAGAGAAGCAGGTTTACTGGCAGCAGAGAAGGCCATTAAGGCTATTAAGAAGTATGTGAGAGGTGTTGTAATGCCGTTTCCAGGGGGGATAGTGAGGTCAGGGTCAAAAGTAGGTTCATTGAAGTACCCAAAGCTTAGAGCAACAACAAACCACCTGTACTGCCCAACTCTCAAAAACATTGTTAAGGACACTAGAGTTCCACCTGAAGTGAATAGCGTATTCGAGATAGTCATAAACGGGTTGAAGAAAGACCTGGTGCTGAAGGCCATGGGCGTCGCCATAAAGGCTGCCGCCACGGTTCCTGGCGTTGTTAAAATTGATGCTGGTAATTATGGAGGTAAGCTAGGCCCCTACCTCCTGCACTTAAAGGAGGCTCTCGAGGTTGTGAAGGGCCTGGATGTTAAGGTGTAATCTTGTGCCTGTAGCGCTGTTCATACTTAACACAGGTAGGAGCTTGTCTCAAGGAATGTACATGGAGAGTGAGGGGAAGTGGTCTGAAAACTACTTCAAAACTGTTGTAGCTGTGGAGATGAATCCTAACGACATTAAGAGGCTTGGTGTAAAGGATAGGGTGAAGATAGCTCGCAACGGAAGTAGCCTTGTAGCACTTGTAAAGCCTAGTGATAGAGTTCCAGAAGGCGCAATATTTATACCTATGGGGCCTGTAGCAAACTTTATAATTGATGGGGATACCGATGGGGTTGGCATACCATCGTTTAAAGCCATTGAGGTTGAGGCTAGCCCAGCTGAAGAGCCTGTAGCAACACTTAGAGACATTCTAAAGAGCTTAGGAGCCAAGAATCTAGATGTAGATGCTCTGATGAAGGATATTCCTGTTCAGAGCGGGGAGAAGAGGGTTGTTGAAAGTGTTTCATGCCCGTTCTGCGGAGACCTGTGCGACTACCTCAAGATTGAGGTTGATGGAAGTAAAATTGTGAGAAATGTTGGTGGGTGCGCTGTTTCCATAGCAAAGTTTCTTAACTACCACAAGCACAGAGTTTTAGAGCCTTATGTAAGGAGGGGTGGTTCCTTAACTAAAGTAGATTTGGATACAGCTATAGAGGAAGCCGCTAAGATACTGGCAAACGCTAGGTACGCTCTGATCTACGGGCTTTCCAATACTTGTGTAGAGGCTATAGAACTTGCAGTAGAGCTAGCAGAGATCTTGAGGGGTGTTGTGGATAACACTTCTACTGTGTGCCACGGTCCAACAGTGCTAGCTATTCAGGAGGTTGGGACAGTCGCCATGACATTTGCACCGGTGCTGCACTTAGCAGATGTTGTAGTGTTTTGGGGTTCAAATGCTAGAGAAGCTCATGCGAATCATGTGAGTAGGCTTGTCATGGCTATGGGCAGGTTTAGAAAGGGTAGAAAGGATAGGAAGCTAGTTGTTGTAGACTCTCGAAAGACTATGCTAGCAGACATGGCTGACATCTTTATACAAGTAGAGCCCGGCAAAGACCTTGAACTGGCTACAGCCCTCAGAATGGCTCTGAGGGATCTAGAGATTGAGAGTCCAAGCGTAGCTGGGGTTCCTAGGGAGAAGATATATGAGCTTGCAGAGCTCATGAAGACAGCGAGGTATGGAGCGCTCTTCTTCGGTATGGGCGTTACACATACAGGTGCGAAGCTGAGGAATATTCAGGCTGTGATAAAGCTTGTGCAAGAGCTTAACGAGTGGACAAAGTGGGTGTTGCTACCAATGAGAGGCCACTACAATGTTACTGGAGCTAACCAAGTCTCTCTATGGCTAACAGGATACCCCTATGCAGTTGACTTCTCCAGAGGGTTCCCAAGAATGATACCAGGAGTTACAACAGCTGTTGACCTGCTTGCAAATGGCGATGTTGACGCTGCTCTCATAATTGCAAGTGACCCTGCGGCGCACTTCCCAAGGAGTGCGGTTGAGCACTTATCCAAAATACCTGTGATTGTAATAGACGCTAAGTGGTCTCTTACAGCAGCATTTGCAGATGTAATAATACCTGCTGGTCTCGTGGGAATAGAGTGTGAAGGCACTGCCTATAGAATGGATGGTGTGCCTATCTATATGAAGAAAGTGGTTAACCCGCCACCTGGCGTTCTATGTGATGTTGAGCTTCTTAAACGCCTTACCGAAAAGGTTAAGTCCATGAAGGGGTGGGGGGAGTGACTCAGATAATAATTAAAAATGGGTTTGTTGTAGACCCGTTGAACAATATTAAAGGAGAGGTAATGGACATAGCAATTAAGAACGGTAAGATTGTTGACGTTAAGGAAGTGGATGAGTCAAGGGCAACTGTAATAGATGCTAAAGGAAGGCTTGTAATGGCTGGAGGAATAGATATTCACAGCCATATAGCTGGGTCCAAGGTAAACATTGGAAGGCTTATGAGGCCGGAGGACCACTACCTCACCAACATTCCTCATAAGTTGCCCTATAAAAGAGCTGAAACAGGGCTTACTGTTCCAAACGTGTTTAGAATTGGCTATGAGTATGCAAGAATGGGCTTTACACTTGTAGCAGAACCTGCCACACCACCAATAAAAACTAGGCACACGCATCACGAGCTCAACTCCATTCCCATAATAGATAAGATGGCTTTTGTGCTTGTAGACTCAAACTGGCTTGCCCTAGACTTGATTAAAGAGAGAAAAAAGGATCTTCTTGCGGCATACTATGCATGGTTGCTGAAGGCAACAAAGACTTATGCACTTAAAATTGTTGATCCAGGCTCTGATGCTGCATGGGTTATGAAGGGACTGGGCCTCGATATAGATGACCAGATTCCTGAATACGGCTTCACACCCAGGGAGCTCATTAAGGCTGTTGGTGAAGCTGCTCAAGTTCTCAACATTCCTCATAAAATACATGTGCATTGCAATAGGCTTGGCTACCCAGGTAACTACGCAACAACGCTAAAGACCATGGCATTGGCCAAGGACATCACTAGGATTGGTGAAGGACTTGCTATGCACATAACTCACGTTCAGTTCACAGGGTATAAGGGAGACTCATGGGCTACTCTAGAGAGCGGTGGCGAGGATATAGCTAAAGAGCTTAATGCAAATCCATATACATCACTAGACCTTGGTCAGGTAATTCTCGATAGGCCTGCAACAACAATGACTGCTGACGCACCCTTTGAATTTGTGCTATACCACTTAACAAGGTGGAAGTGGTCTAATAGCGATACAGAAGTTGATGCAGCTGCTGGTATTGTGCCCTACAGGTACAGGAGTAAGAGCTATGTAAACACAATTCAGTGGGCAATAGGCTTAGAAGTAGCTCTACTAACTAAAGATCCGTGGAGAGTATTCATAACTACTGACCACCCCAATGCAGGGCCCTTCATGGACTATCCAAAGGTGTTTGCATGGCTTGTTAGTAAGAAGGCTAGAGAGGATATGCTGAAGAAGGTTAACCAGAGAGCGCTGAGGAAGTGCGCTTTGCCAGCTATTGACAAGGAGTACACACTTTACGACTTAGCTATAATGACTAGGGCTTCTCCTGCAAAGCTCTTGGGCATAGAGAAGTTCAAGGGGCACTTGGGAATCGGTGCAGATGCTGATGTTGCGATATATGACATTAACCCGAGGGAAGTGGATATAAGCAAGGACTATGAGAAGGCTGTTAAGGCATTTAGAAGGGCTTGGCTTGTCATAAAGAGTGGGGATATTGTGGTTAGGGAGGGAGAGGTTGTGAAGACAGTTTATGGAAAGACGCTTTACATAGACCCAGAGATACCTACTGATCTAGAGAAAGAGCTGAGCAAAGTGCTTGAGGCAAAGTTTAAAGAGCTTTACACTGTGACCTTAGAGAACTTTGTAATTAAAGAACACGAAATTGCAAAGCCCATGAGGATTCCCGTAAAGACTCACCTAAAGTAGGTGATGCTCCGTGCCTGCAACTTTTACCCTAAGGCTAAAGACAGCCCCTAAGGTCCTAGTCGACGCAAGGTGGATTTCTACAGATAGGTTCGCTGGCAAGGCTATTGATGAGATAAAGAAGTTCAGAATTCTTGAGGGAGGCTGGGAAACAACACTAGGAGACTTCTTCGATGTTATAGGCCCTGAGAAAGCTCCTGCAGAGCCAAAGGAAATAGAAATAGTGATTGAGGGCAGCTCTAGCAAGCTCTGCTACGTAGGGTACAAGATGAGTGGAGGAAGGATAGTTATAAAAGGTGATGCGGGGCACTTCATAGGGTACAAAATGCGCGGAGGCTCAATAGTAGTACATGGAAATGTCAGGAACTACCTCGGGTGTAAGATGAAGGATGGAAGCATTGAGGTGTTTGGAAACGCTGGTCACAGAGTTGGAAGTAAGTTGCAGGGTGAGAAGCCTGGTAAGGGAATGAAGAGAGGAACCATAGTTATTCATGGTAGTGCTGGTTCGGAAGTTGGCTGTGGCATGGCTGGAGGGATTATAGTTATTGAGAAGAGTGCTGGCAACCTTGTGGGAGACTTCATGACTGGAGGCACTATAGTTGTTAAGGAGGGTGCTGGTATTGACCCAGGGCTTGAGATGCAGGGTGGAAGGATTGTGATTGGAGGGGTTGTCAAAGGCATTTTACCAAGCTTCTACGTGGATTCATACATACCGTTGCTTAAGGTGAGAGGCATAGAGTTTAAGAAGCCATTCCTAAGCTTTATTGGAGACACTGTTGTTGGTGGAAGAGGGCTTCTGCAAGTGTCTTACGAAGATAATAAGAAGTTATTAGAAGTCTTCAAGAGTTTGTTAGAAGAGGTGTAGAGCATGGCTCTGTCAATGAACAAGCTTGCTGTGCGCATTGCTAAGGAGATGATTGACAGGGAGAAGGAGCTGAAGGTATCTGTATTTAAGGTAGGTAAAGCAAGTGTTATTGATGCTGGCGTCAAGGCTCTGGGAGGCTTTGAAGCGGGAGTCCTTGTGTCAAAGATATGCCTAGGAGGCTTAGCAAGTGTAACAGCAACTCATTTTGCTGTTGAAGACCTTTACCTACCAGCAGTTGCAGTATCTACAGACTACCCTGCTGAAGCATGCATGGCTTCCCAGCTAGCTGGCTGGAGAGTTCAGGTAGGAGACTTCTTTGCCAATGGAAGCGGGCCTGCAAGAGCCCTTGCTAAAAAGCCCAAGAAGCTGTTTGAAAAACTTGGCTACTCAGAGACCTCCGACGAGGCTGTACTCGTGTTAGAGACAGAAAAGCTTCCCACAGAAGCTGTTGTAGAGAGCATCTCTAAAGATACTGGTGTAAAGCCTGAAAACCTCTACCTAGTGCTTGTCTCACCAGCAAGCATAGCTGGGTCTGTGCAGGTAAGTGCAAGAATTGTTGAAACAGGGCTTTTCAAACTCGATGCCCTTGGCTTTGACCTAAAGGCCGTGAAGTACGGATTTGGAGTATGCCCAGTTGCGCCACTGAAGGGAGATGCCCTCACAATGGCTGGCATAACAAATGACATGCTTCTCTACGGTGGAACCACATACTACCTAGTGGACTATCCAGATGATGCTAAGTTAAAAGAGCTTGTTGGAAAAGCTCCAAGCTCTGCTTCAAAAGACTATGGAAAGTCGTTTACAGAACTTGTTAAGCAGTTTGGCTGGGACTTTCTATACAAAGTAGACCCGGCAATATTTGCACCAGCTGTAATCACTGTAAACAACATTAAGACAGGAGCGCTATTTAAAGCTGGTAAAGTAAATTACGAGGTCTTGAAGAAAGCAATAGGTGTGGCATAGCACTTAAATCAAAACACTTTTTTCTTCACTTCTTCGCCTTTTCAACAACATACTTCGCTATCTCCATGGCTATGTCGATATCTGGGTAAACTGATTGTAGTCCTCTCCAGCCGGGCTGGCTGTTAACTTCAAAAACATAGTACTTGCCCTCCGCATAGGCAATGTCTACGCCAGCTATATCGCATTGAAGTGTCTTTGCAGCTCTTATAGCTATCTCCTCAGCAGCGGGGTCTAGCCTGTCTATTCTCTTTGGGGAGCCGCCTCTAGCAACATTTGTTTTCCACTCACCAGTAGGTGCATATCTGTACATAGATGCTAGCACCCTATCCCCAAGCACAAACGCCCTTATATCAACACCTCCATGGGGTATGAACTCCTGCAAATAGGCTGTGTGCCTTGTGAATGTCAAGGACCTCACAACCTCCCATATCACATCCCTATCCCTAAGCCTAATTCTTGTGCTTCCATGCCCTCTCGAGCCGAACATAGGCTTCATCACAACATAAGGTGTTTTTCCGAGCAGGTCAAGCGACTTCATGGCTAGGCTAGACCTCTCTGTAACAATGGTCTTGGGTACGGGAATGCCTGCTGAGAGCAGGGTTATGAGAGCTCTAAACTTATCAACACATCTCTCAATAGCCTCAGGCCTATTGAAAACAGGTACTCCATGGTCTTGAATAGCGTATAAAAGGTCTACTCTAAATATTGCCTGGTCTAGGCTAACTCTTCCAAAAGGCCTAACAACTACAGCTGAAAGAGTTTCGAGAATGTCTACACCCTGTACAATAAGCTTAAGCTTTTCACCTGCATAAGCAACAATATCGCTAAACTTAAACGGCATTACTCTGTGGCCAAGGGCTTCAAAAGACTTTATCAAGTTTGATGAAGCCCAGCTATTGGGGTTTCTAGTTATAATCCCTATAATCAAGGTCTCGCCTCAGGTAAGATTCTGTGAAAACCGCTATAAATAGAAAACCTGCCATTCCTAATGTGGGCTATTAGCGTCATGTTGCAGCTTCTTGCAGTCTCTATAGCTTTTCTTGTTGGAGCTCCGCGAAAAGCTGCTATTGGTATGCAAACAGAGGAAGCTGTTTTAATCATCTCGTGCCCTGCTCTAGAAGATGCTATGAGAATGGCTTTACAGAAATCCACGCCTTTAGTGTAAGCCACTCCCAATACCTTGAGTAATGCTCCAAGCCTACTCACATCTTCAACAAGCTCTATGAGATTCCCATCAGCTGTAAACAACGCTGTAAAGTGAAAGCACCCTGTTTGCCTAAACATTTCAGCGCGCTTCTCAGCAATGCTAAACATCTCAAGGATTTTCTCTCCTCTAACAGTAACATCGCTTCCACACCTGCACTCCCTGAGAGCGCCGGGCACAGCGTAGAATAGCAAAATATTGCTCTTCTCCACAACTACCTGTACATTTGAAAGGTCAAAGCCTTTTGCAAGAGCACACCCGATTCCCAGCTCCTTGAGCATGTGAGGAGCAGTACCTATTCTCAGCACTTCAACACCATCTACATAAACCCTTGCCTCTACCTCTTCAGCAACACTATCAACACGTTTTTCAAGCACACCACCTTTAAAGACAAGTACTTCGCTTTCTGATATCATTAACTTCACCCACGGGCTGGGATTCAAATACAAGCAGTTTTTAAACAGATTTAAGCTTTCTCAATACCGTAAACTTGTGAGTGAAGTCTATGGCTAGGGGGTTTAGGGATAGAGACTTTATAGAGAGTTTCGAAGGTCTTGTATTTTGTGTAATAGGTAATGTGCACCCGAGGGGCAGGGTTGTTGGGTACCTCAAGTATGTTAGGGGCATGGAGTCAAGGATAAGGGTTAAGTGGTCTCGAAACGGTGTTCAGTATGGAAGAATACTGCCGTTTTACAGTGCCATGGGTGTGAAAAGTGTTTTGGAGTGGCTTAAGGAGAGGTATTCTGATTACGTTGTTTTTGATAAGTATAGAGGTGTTGAGCTCATTGAGCCCCCCGTAAATAGAATTGCAAAGCACTACAAGCCTGAGGAGAGGTTGAGTGAAATTGTTAAAGAGCCTAGGGATAGTCTCGAGGAGCTGGCTCTAGAACTAGCATCTAGAATTTCTGAGGAATCTGGAGTTCCCCTGAGTAGCTTTGGTATTACAGGCTCAATACTTCTTAAAATACACAACCTTCAGTACTCAGACATAGACCTCATTGTCTACGGCGTTGAAAACTCCTATAGGGTTAGAGAAGCTCTTAAAGCCCTTTACAACAAGCCAAACTCAGGCTTCTCCCTACCCACAGGTGAGGTGCTGGAGGAGTGGGCAAGGGACATATCTAGAATACACCCACTAACAGTTGAAGAGGGTATGAAGCTGTACAGCAAGTACAAGTGGAATAGAGCTCTTTACAAAGGCAGGCAGTTCTCCTTGCATCCAGTGAAGCTTGAGGAGGAGGTGAGTGAGGTGTGGGAGCAGAAAACCTACCAAGCAGTAGGTGTTGCTACAGTAAGAGCCAGGGTTATAGATGCGAGGGACAGCATATTCATGCCAGCCACATACAGAGTAGACAATGTGAAAGTTGTTGAAGGTGTTGAAGAGGCTAAGAAGACAAGCCTTGTTGTAAGCTACGAAGGGCTGTACATAGACATAGCAAAGGAGGGCGAAGAAGTAGTGGCAAGGGGAAAGATAGAGAAAGTCTATGACTCAAAAAGCAGTGAAACATACTACCAGCTCACCGTAGGGACATTTGAAGCCCAGGGAAAGGACTTTATAAAACCCGTTAAGTGGCTTAAGGAGTAAAGCTCCACCAACTTTGCCACAGTCTCTCAATGAACATGTATAGATAAACTCAGCAACTCTCTTCAAAACCTCTTCAGGCACTTTCATGGGCTTTTTAATAGGGCTTAGAAGCTCAGCTTCTGATGGGTTTTTAAGCAGAGGGCCTTTTGACAGTGCGTACCCCTGCTGTTTTCCTTATTTGCCAGCTTCCAACAGGATATGTATACTGCGGCAGAATTTCCCTGAGGATCACCACCCTAGACTGCCTCCCAATGGAGTAGAGGCACTGTAGAACACTTGTCTTAGAGGCTAGAACTGCAGTAAACCTGCCTAGCACAGCCTCTTCTACTTCAACCGCCCAAAGGGAGTCCTCGCCCTTTAGCGCGGGGAGGAGGGCAGTATTCAACACTAAAAACTCTATGACCATGGTATTGAAATTTCAACGGGCTTTCTTATAGAGCTTGCTAAGGCAATTGCCCTCTCTTCAGTTAGAATCTTGATGTTTATTGGCAAGTCTTCTCCTCAGCTTTTATCTTAATGCATATAACAGTGTCCATATTACTATACCCAGCACTTTCATTACAATGGCT